>Ga0136846_1241497_pt1 | contig 20202 bp, 22 predicted proteins | sample HopSoiMetagenom2_FD_96841 | JGI IMG/M metagenome (GOLD analysis project Ga0136846, IMG submission 96841) | Grasslands soil microbial communities from Hopland, California, USA - 2 Assembly 2016 (version 4) | ecosystem: Environmental > Terrestrial > Soil > Grasslands | place: USA: Hopland...
CCCGTCCGCGGGCCCCATTCCTACGGCGAGCGTTTCCGCCCGCCGCACGCCGGCTACGCGCACCAGGGCCAGGACGTCCCCGCCGCCTAGGGCACGCCGGTGGTCACGCCCGTGCCCGGCACGATCCGCTACGCGCAGTACCAGGACCGCGCCGGCTGGCACGTTGTCCAGCGCGCCGACGACGGACGCGAGTTCTTCTTCGCGCACTGCGGGACCGCCCGCGTGACCGTCACGCCCGGCGAGCGCGTGGCCGCGGTAGCGCACCTCTGCGACGTCGGCGCAACCGGCGACGCGACGGGCCCCCACCTGCACTTCGAGATCTGGGGGGTGGCTGGCGCACCACGGCTGCCAACCGGCCGATCGACCCCCTCCCGCAGCTGCAGGCGTGGGACCGCTGAGCGCGGCCCACGCGGTACCCTGTCCGCCGCTCGGCGAGATAGCTCAGTTGGTAGAGCACACGACTGAAAATCGTGGTGTCCCCGGTTCGAGTCCGGGTCTCGCCATCCCAGATTGTGCGTGCAGAACTGCGGGTTCTCGCAGGGTGTCTGGAAGGTGCGAGCGGCCCCGCGAGGGCCATTTTTCGGTTCTCGTCGACTCAGCGGGGCGACGCCGCGTGGTTCCGGTCAGCCGCATGCGAAGCCCGGATTCACCGATGGTGTGCGTGAGTTTCGGTCCGGTGGTGAACGAAGAATGACCTCCGGAGCAGGGGTTTTGCGGCTGTTCGGGACAGCCGGGGCTGCGGTCAGGAGGTCACCTCGTGGTGCACGATGACACGCCGGTCGGACTGGACGGTGTGAGCGTCGAATTCGACGATGAGCGCGCGGTCGCTGACGCCGGTGTGGCGCCCGTCGCGACTGATGGCGGTCGGCGACCAGGGCGGTCGCCGCCGGCGGGCGTGACAGATGGTTTGACGCCGCGGTGCGACAGCGCGCGGCGGTACTTGTCGTGGTGAGCGCCTGCACCGCGAGTTGCTGCGGCGCCTGAACGCGGCCAGGCACCTCCACTGGTCGCGGGGATCGTCGACTCCAGCCAGATGCGCGCCTTGAGAGGGGGCTCTGAACTGCTGGCGCTCGTGGACGGCATCGACAAGCTCGCCGGCAAGCCGGGTCGACCACGCCGGCGCGGCAGCGCTGCGCGGATCGCGTAGCGGTAGGCGTCGTAGGGGTCGATCGAGACCACCGCGATCCCGCCGCAAACCTCGGCGGGCAGCGCGGAAAGCCAGCGCTCGACGGTGCGGCGGTCGCGGCCATCGAGCACGTCGATCGCACGGCGGCGGTCCAGATCGGAAACCACGGTGGGCCAGCTCATGGCCGCGGCGGTGATGGGCCTCGTCGAGCGACAGCCTCCGCGGCGGGCGCTCCCCAGCGCAGGCCTTGAGTCGCTCGGCACGGTCGGCGAAGGCGCGGGCGACCTGATAGCGGGTGGTGTGCTCCTGGTGCGCGACCTCGGCGTGCGCGGCGCCCCCGACGACTCGCTCGGCCAGCCGCGCGCGGAAGCGAGCCGTCACGCGCTGACGCGGCGGCAGCCCCTCGTGGGTCTCGGTGAACGTGCATGCGCAGTCGGCCCACCGGCAGCGGCGCTTGCGCCACACCAACCGCGGCCCGGCGATCGGCAGGTAGCGCACCCGCACCCGCGGGCGCTCCTTGATGCGCACCGCGGTGTCGCCGCAGTGGGGGCAGCGGGCGACGCGCGCGAGCGGCTCGACCTGTGATCGAGCGGGCGTACGGAATCTCCTGGAAGTCGCAGGTCGAGCCGCTCGCCGGTCTGCTGCACCTCGGTCACGACAAGCCCATCCAGCCCGACGAGGCGGGTGGCGTGGTCCTGTATCCGCTGTTCCTCCTGGCTCCGCGATCTCTTGACCACGCGAAGCCTCAGAGGGGCAGCGGATGTCTCCTTGCCGCTCGGCCCCGCCGCTTCAGCCAGACCCCACTGTTCAACCGGCGCAGGCGCGGCACTTTTCGACCGCTCTTGACACCACCTCGCGTTGCGGCTCGATCTAGCCTGCCAGATACTTCGCTGACGAAGCGATTGACGCCGCAGGGGGTCGGGCGCGGTCGAGGAGCGTCGGCAGGGCGATGAGTTGGGCCGCCTCGGTCTTGGCGCTGAGATCGCTGTCGCGCGCGCGCGAGAGAGAGGTCGAGGAGCGACTCGTGCGCGTGCGACTTCCGGAGCAGCCGACGCGATGCGAGCTAGCGCCATCCCGTCGACCACGGGAGCACTGACACGTCAGTGGCCGACGCGAAACCTTCGAGGCTCCGGGCCTTTGCGGAAGGCCAGCGTTCCACGTGACTTCACCGCGCAAGCGGCGCCGCGACGGTGCCGTGCGGCTCGCGCTCATCGTCGTGGGCTCGTGGCTCTCGACCCATGCCGCTGCTCGCGCCGGTGGTCCCTCCGATCGATTGGCCTCAGCGGTGCGGGACCGGGTGGACGCGCTGAGTCTCCTGGCCCACCCGTGCCCTCGGCCCGCCTAGCGCACGTGATCGTGGCCGCCGAACGCGCTCAGCCGGTGCATGTCCTCGCGCAGGCGGGCGTACGCGCGCCGATACACGCCGTAAAGGTCGTCGTAGATCCGCGCGACGGAAGCGTCCGGTTCGATCCGCTCGCCGACCGGGTTCCACGCCGACGTGTCCACCCCGCAGGCGTCGGCCGCCATGCGGGCGTCGCCGTATGACGCGCCGATCGTGGTGGCCGGGATGTCCTGTGGCAGCCCGGTGACGTCGCTCGTGATGCGAATCCAGAGGTTGCCTCGCGTGCCGCCTCCGACCGCCACGAGCCGTCGCGGCCGCGCCCCGGCCTCGCTCATCGCCTCGAAGTTGTGCCGCGCCCCCATCGCGACGCCCTCCAGGATCGACCGGTACAGATGAGCCCGGGTGTGATGGAGCGTCAGCCCGAGCCAGCAGCCGCGCGCGCGGGGGTCGAACAGTGGGGTGCGCTCGCCGGCGAAATACGGCAGGAGCACGAGGCCGTCGCTCGCGGGGGCCACCGTCGCCGCCTCCTCGGCGACCCGCGCTATGTCCGCGCCGACGAGATCCGCGAGCCACGTGGTGATCAAGCCCGATGTGGCCATGCCGGCGGCGACCGAGAACGTCTCGGGGGTGCGGCCCGCGGCGGCCCAGAGGCCCGGATGCGAGGGCGCCTTCGCGACGGCCTGGATGAAGAAGAACGTCGATCCGTACATCACCATCGTGTCGCCGACGTCGCGCACGCCGACGCTGTAGGCCTCCGCCATCGCGTCGATCGTGCCGGCCAGGACCGGCGTCCCCGCCGCCAGGCCGGTGGCAGCCGCCGCCTCGCCATGTACCTCGCCGACGATCTCCCCGGGCCACGCCAGCCGCGGTCGCTCGAGCCTCGGTGCCGAGCGCTCGAAGCCCTCGGGCCACCAGTCGAGCCCGGTGAGGTCGTAAAGAGGGTCCGACGTGCTCGCGCTGTAGTGGTCGATCGCGAACTCTCCGGTCAGGCGGCCGACGAGCCAGTTGGAGGCCGAGTACCAGCGCGCGGTGCGCTCCCACACCTCCGGCTCGTGCGCTGCGACCCACAGCAACTTTGGCCCGACGGCCTGGGTCGTGAGGCTGTTACCGGTCCGCGCGAGGAGCTGCTCCTCGCCGAGCGCCTCGGTCAGCTGGTCGATCTCCGCCTCCGCGCGCGTGTCGATGCCGTACAGGATGGCCGGGCGCAGCGGCGTGCCGTCGGCGTCGGCGACAAGCATGGCGGGGCCGATCCCGCTGACACAGATCGCGTCGATATGCTCGGCCGGGACGTGAGCGAGGACCTCGCGCGTCACCGTGACGAGGTCCGCCCACCAGATCGCCTCTGCGTCGTGCTCGAACCACCCCGGCTGCGGCGAGGCCGTGACGTGCGGCCGCGTGGCCGAGGTGACGACCTCGCCGCGATCGTCCGCGATGACCGCCTTGCTGCTGCCCGTGCCGATGTCCACCCCGAGGAACATCAACTCGCCCCCGACAGGGCGGCCGTCGATACGGCCACGCGCTGGAGAACGTCGCCGAACTCGCTCGCCGCGTCGTCGGGGAGCTCATCGTCGGTAATCATGCGGTCGACTTCGGCGATCTCGGCGACCCGAACGAGCGTGCGGCGGCCGAACTTCGAGCTGTCGGCGAGGACGACGGTGCTTCCGGCGATGCCGACCAGCGCGCGCTTGAGCGGGATCTCGAGCGTGTTCGTGTTCGTGATTCCGCTCGTGGCCTCGATCGCGTCCGCCCCCAGGAAGGTCCGGTCGACCGATAGCTCCTCGACGAAGCTCACGGCGCGGTCGCCGAAGAGCGAGTAGGTGGAGCGCAACAGCTCCCCGCCGGTGACCAGCAGGCGGACCCCCGGATAGTCGGACACGAGCCGCGCGATCCGCAGGTCGTTGGTGACGATCGTCAGGTCCTGCCTCGCCCGAAGCTGCGCCGCCAGCTCGTATGTCGTCGAGCCGCTGTCGATCGCGACGCTCTCGCCATCGCCGACGAGCGCCGCCGCCACGCGGCCGATCGCCTGCTTGGCCGCCAGCCGCTCGCTCTGCCTGAGCCGGTACGGAAGGTCGATCGCGTCCGGCGGGAGCCGCGCACCTCCGTGCGTGCGGTGCACGTGGCCCGCTCGCGCGAGCGCATCGAGGTCGCGCCGGATAGTCGAAACGTCGACGCCCAGCGCGACGGCAAGCTCACGCGCCTCCGCGTATCCCGTGAGATAGAGCCGGCGGACGATGTCGCGCCGCCGCTGCTCCGTACGCATGGCGGCTCCTTTACGGTTCGCGCGCAATCCTAACCGCTGCGCCGAGGTCTGCGCGATGTCGCGCATCAAGCATCAAATCGTCCGCCTCTTGACAGATGGACCCGCGCGAGTTCACGCTTGAGCTCCCCACCTACTGCACGATTTCGTGCGCAGGAGGCGCGATTGTTCACGTGACGCTCGGTGATGCCAAGACGGACCTGCTGGGAATGTGCAGGACGCTGTCGGCCATCGCCGCGCCCGCCGGCAACGAGGACCGGATGACGGCCGCCGTCGCCGATCACCTCCGCGCGGCCGGACGCGATCCGGTGATCGATCGCCTCGGACAGGTCGCCGTCGCGTTCGGACCCGACCGGGGGCCCGTCGTCCTCCTCAGCGCGCATCTCGACGAGCTCGGGCTGACGGTCCGCGCCATCGAGGACGACGGCATGCTGCGTATTCACCGCCTCGGCGGCATCCCCGAGCGCGTGCTGCCGGGCACGCGGCTCGTCGTTCACACGCGCGCCGGCGACCTTCCCGCCGTCGTCGGCATCAAGAGCCATCACCTCACGCCGGTCGAGGAGCGCTACGTGGCGCGGCCGGCGACGGAGCTGTATGTCGATGCGGGCGCGGGAAGCGGTGCCGAGGCGCAGGCCGCCGGCGTCCGCGTCGGCGATCCCGTGACCTACCAGCCGACGTGGGACGCGCTGGCCGGCGGGCGATTCTCCGGCAAGTCGCTCGACGACCGCGTCGGCGTCGCCGCGCTGCTCGCGCTCGCCGACCGGTTGAGCGACGACGCGCCACCGATGCGAGTCGTCGTCGCGTTCAGCGCCCAGGAGGAGTTCAACGTGCGCGGGACGCTGGCGCTCGCGACGCGGTACGCGCCCGACATCGCCGTCAACGTGGACATCGCCCCGGCGACCGACACCCCCGACCTCACCGGCCAAGGGACCGTGCGCCTCGGCGAGGGCCCCACGCTGTCGCGGTTGTCGTTCCACGGCCGCGGCACGCTCGGCGGCCTCGTGCCCCATCCGGCCCTGGTGCGCGCCGTCGAGGACACAGCCGCGCGCTCGGGCGTGCCGCTGCAGCACGACGCGATGATCGGCGTCATCACCGACGCGGCGTTTCTGCCGATGGCAACCGCCGAGGGGATCGCCGCCGTCGGCATCGGCATCCCGTGCCGCTACACCCATTCTCCCGTGGAGACCGCGCAGCTGTCCGACGTCGAGCGGTGCGTCGAGCTGCTCGCCGGGCTGATCCCGCGATTCTCGGACGTCGACCTCGCGCGGGGGGAGGCGCAGATTTCGGACGGAGGATTCGCATGACGGCGATCGACGAGCTGTTCGGCAAGGACAAGGCGATCATCGCCATGGCGCATTTCCCGCCGATGCCCGGGCAGCCGCTCTACGACGCGGGCAAGGGCGTGCGGGGACTGCGAGACGCGGTGGCGCATGACGTCGAGATCCTGGCGACGAGCGGCGTCGACGCCGTCATGTTCTGCAATGAGGGCGATCGGCCCTACCGCACCACTGCGGGGCCCGAGGTCCTGGCCGTGATGGCGTCCGTGATCACGGAGCTCAAGCGCGATCTGCCGATCGCCTTCGGTGTCGACATCCTCTGGGACCCCGTCTCGGCGATCGGGCTCGCGCACGCGGTCGGCGCGTCGTTCGTCCGCGAGGTGTTCAGCGGCGCCTATGCAGGCGACTTCGGCATCTGGGACACCGATCCCGCGGCGGCGCTGTCCTATCGGCACCATCTCGGCGCGGACGACGTGAAGCTCTTCTTCAACGTCACGGCCGAGTTCGCCACGCCCGTCGCGCCTCGCGACATCGGGCTGACGGCGAGGTCGGCCGTATTCAGCTCGTTGGCGGACGCCGTCTGCGTCTCCGGAGTCGTGACGGGAAGCGGTGTCGACGTGGAGCAGCTGCGTGCCGCCAAGGACGCAGTCGGCGACGAGGCCGCCGTGATTGCAAACACCGGCGTGCGCCCGGAGACGGTTGGCGACATGCTCGAGGTCGCCGATGCGTGCATCGTCGGGACCTCGCTCAAGCGCAACGGGAACACTTGGAACGAGGTGGAGGCGGAGCGCGTGAAGCGCCTCGTCTCCGCAGCGGCGGAGAGCGGGCACTGGGAGCCGGCGCGACGTACGATCGGCGCCGGCGTCAGCGACGAACGGTAGGAACTGCGGGTCAACAGGAGGTGTAGAGATGTTCAAGCGGATGACGGCGGTCACCGCCCTCAGCGTGCTCGCGCTCGGCGCGGCGGCGTGCGGCGGTGGCGGCGGTGGCGGCGGTGGCGGCGCCTCCGAGTCACCCAAGGACATGAAGATCGTCACGGTGGTCAAGCTCCGCGGCGTCGGCTGGTTTGACCGGATGAACCAGGGCATCAACCAGTTCGCGCAGCAGACCGGCGCCAAGGCGTCGATGACGGGCGCCGACGATGCCAGCCCCGAGAAGCAGATCAAGATCATCCAGGACCTGATCGCTCAGCGCCCGACGGCGATCACCGTCGTTCCGAACTCGCCCGAGTCGCTGGAGGGCGTCCTCAAGCAGGCGCAGAGCGCGGGCATCAAGGTCGTCACGCACGAGGCGAGCAACCAGAAGAACACCGACGTCGACATCGAGGGCTTCAACAACGCCGACTACGGCGCCCACATGATGAACAACCTCGCCAAGTGCATGGGCGGGAAGGGCAAGTACGCCGCGTTCGTCGGCCACCTGACCGCGCAGAGCCACATGGAGTGGGTCAAGGGCGCCTTGGACCAGGCGAAGAAGAAGTACGCGGGCATCCAGCGCATCGGCGGCCCGATCGAGGGCCTCGAGGACGCGAACGTCGCCTATCAGAAGACGAAGGAGCTGCTCGCGAAGTACCCGGACATCAAGGGGTTCGAGGGGAGCGCGGCGACCGACGTCGCGGGGATCGGTCGCGCGATCCAGGAGGCCGGCCTCCAGGACAAGACGTGCGTGATGGGGACGAGCATCCCGTCCATCGCCGGCAAGTACCTGGACAACGGGGCGGTCGACAAGATCTTTTTCTGGGACCCGGCGCTCGCCGGCCAGGCGCAGGACAAGCTGGCCGTCATGCTGGCGCAGGGCAAGCAGATCAGGCCTAGGCTGAACCTGGGGCTGAAGGGCTACGAGAGCATCAAGCGGATCCCGGGCAGCCCGCACGGCTTCGCAGGGAACGCCTGGGTCGACGTCGACAAGAAGAACGCGTCGCAGTACGACTTCTGATGGAGGCCGACGGGACGGGCCGCGCGAGCGGCCCGTCCGGGTCCATTCTGCGGGCCGAGGGCATCTCGAAGCGGTTCGGCGGCGTCGTCGCGCTCGACGACGTCACCTTCGACATCCGGCCCGGAGAGGTGCACACGCTGGCCGGCGAGAACGGCTCGGGCAAGTCGACGCTCATCAAGATCATCGCCGGCGTCGAGACGCCCGACGCCGGCACGATCTCCGTCGGCGACGACGCGTACGCGCGCCTGACGCCGCGCCAGGCGATCGCGCTCGGCATCGAGGTGATCTTCCAGGACTTCTCGCTCTTCCCCAACCTGTCGGTCGCCGAGAACATCGCGGTCTCGACCTACATCGGCGACCGTCGGCGGACCGTCCGGCCCAGCGCGCTGCGCCGGATCGCGGCGGACGTCGTCTCGCGGATCGGCGTGCGGCTCGATCTGGATGCGCCCGTCGAGGAGCTCTCGGTCGCCGACCGCCAGCTGACAGCGATCTGCCGCGCGCTCGCTCAGGAGGCGCGCAGCATCTTCATGGACGAGCCCACCACGGCGCTGACGCGCCGTGAGGTCCAGGCGCTGTTCCGGGTCGTCGAGCAGCTCAAGCAACGCGGGGTGGCGCTCGTCTTCGTCAGCCACAAGCTCGAGGAGGTCCTGCAGATCTCGGAGCGGATCACGGTGCTTCGCAACGGCCGCGTCGTGGTGAGCGGCGACGTCGCGGAGTTCGACCGGTCGGCGCTGACAGTGGCGATGACCGGTCACGCTGTGACGGACACGCCGCCGCCGGACTCGCTGCGCAAGGACGCGCGTCCGCTGCTCGAGGTGCAGGGCCTGACCTCCGAGGGCCGCTTCCACGACGTGACGTTCTCGGTGCGGCCGGGCGAGATCCTCGGGGTGACGGGCCTGCTCGGCTCCGGGCGCACCGAGATCGCGGAGTCGCTGTTCGGCGTCGTGCCCGCCGACGCGGGCACGATCATGGTCGAGGGCAGGCCCGTTCGGATCCGCTCGGTCCACGACGCGATCGCGGCGGGCATCGGCTATGTCCCCGGTGACCGTCTCACGCAGGGCGTCTTCATCGACCAGCCGATCGCGCGCAACATCCTCGCCGGCAGCCTCGATCGCGTCACTGGCCCGGCCGACCTGGTGCGCCCGGCCGCCGCTGATCAGCTCGTGCAGCGCGCGGCCGGTGACATCCGCATCAAGATGTCCTCGTCGCAGGCGCCGGTGCGCACGCTCTCCGGCGGCAACCAGCAACGCGTCGTGCTGGCCAAGTGGCTCGTGCGCGGGCCACACGTTCTCATCCTCAACAGCCCGACGGTCGGCGTCGACGTCGGCTCCAAGCACGAGATCCTCGACCTGCTGCGTGCCAAAGCCCACGACGGCATGGGCATCATCGTGATCTCCGACGACGTCCCCGAGCTGGTGGCCGTCTGCCACCGCGTGCTCGTGGTCCGCGGGGGGCGGATCGCCGGTGAGCTGTCGGGCGAGAGACTCACCGAGGACGAGATCGTCAAGGAGCTTGCATGAGCGCTGCTGCGTCGACTCTGCGCGCGATCCCGCTGGGCCGTCTGCGCGGCCAGAACAACGAGGGCATCCTCGCGCTGACCATCATCGTGCTGGCGATCGTCGTCGGCATCGCCGACTCCTCGTTTTGGCGGCTCAGCACGCTGCTCAACATCGCCACGAGCACGCTCGACAACATCGTCTTCGCGATGGGCGTGCTCATCGTGATCATCTCGGGCGGGATCGACGTCTCGTTCATGGCGATCGGCATCTTCGCCGGCTACGCCGTGATCGTCGTCACGAACAACACCGGCTTCGGCGCCGACATCGCATTGGTCGGCTTCGCGCTGGCGGCGACGATCGGCCTCGGGCTCGGCATGCTCAACGCGCTTGCAATCGCCGGCCTGCGGCTGCCGACCCTCATCGCCACGCTCGGCACGCAGGGCATCATCCGCGGCGTGCTGCTGGCCTATGTGGGGTCGAAGGTCATCCCGAACTACCCGCCCGGGCTCAACGACCTCTCGACGAGCTACCTCCTCACCGCGCACGCACCGAGCGGCGACACACGCCTGAGCGTGCTGATCCTGCCCGCGATCGTCATCTGCGTCCTCATCAGCCTGATGCTGCGGTACACGATGGTGGGCCGCGGCATCTTCGCGATCGGCGGCGACGCGGAGTCGGCGCGGCGTGCGGGCTTCCCCGTCGTCCGGATCCAGGTCTTCATCTACGGGCTCGTCGGGGTGCTCGCCGGCATCGCGGGCATGATGCACGTGACGCAGGTGCGGCTGGCCAACCCGTACGAGCTCGTCGGCGGCGAGCTCGACGTCATCGCCGCCGTCGTGCTCGGCGGTGCTTCGATCTTCGGAGGCAAGGGCTCGGTCATCGGCACCGTCCTCGGCGTCGTGCTGATCTCGCTGATCCGCAACTCGCTGATCCTGCTCGGGGTACCGGGGACGTGGCAGCGCGCGGCCGTCGGCGCGATGCTGATCATCGGCGTGACCGCCCAGGCGCTCGGATCGTCGGCGCGGCGAAGGCCGACGGGCGGCGTCGCCATGGAGGCCACGACGTGAGCGCGGCGGCAGCTGAGCCGCGCCGGGAGGACCCGACCGCACGCCTGGTCCGGCGCCTGGTCCCCGACGCCAGCGTCGTGCGCCTGTTCGTGCTCGCGGTACTGGTGCTGATCGTCTTCTCGGTCGCCAGCCCGGACTTCCTGACGCTCATCAACTTCCAGTCGATGGGCCTGCAGGTGACCGAGGTCGGCCTGCTGAGCCTCGCGATCATGGTCTCGATGCTGACGGGTGGGATCGACCTCTCGATCATCTCGATCGCGAACGTCGCCGCGCTCGTCACGGCGCAGCTCTTCGCTCACCACGGCGGCGCCGACGCGGGTTCGCAGCAGATGGGCCTCTACGTCGTCGTCGGCATCGCCGCCGGCACCGCCTGCGGCCTGCTCAACGGCGTGTTGATCGCCAAGCTGCGGATCACGCCGATCCTGGCGACGCTGGGCACCATGCAGCTGTTCAACGGCCTGGCGATCGCGTGGACTGGCGGCAAGGCGATCTACGGGATGCCCGACAGCTTCCTGAACATCGGCAACGGGTACGTCGGCGACGTCCCCATCCCGGTCCTGATCCTGCTGGGCGGGGCGGTGCTGACCGCGATCTTCATCAACCGCACCGGGCGCGGCCTGCGCATCCAGCTGTTGGGGGCCAACGAGGTCGCCGCGAAGTACTCGGGGCTGCGCAACGAGCGCGTGCTGTTCGTGACCTACCTGGCCAGCGCGTTTCTCGCCTCGCTGGCCGGCATCGTCATCGCCGCGCGCTCCGCGAGCGCGAGCGCGGACTACGGCGCCTCCTACCTGCTGCTGGCGATTGTGATCGTCGTGCTCGGCGGCGTGAACCCCCTCGGTGGCTTCGGCACCGTGACCGGGGTCGTGCTGGCCGCGTTCACGCTTCAGATGGTCAACACGGGCTTCAACCAGGTCGGCTTCAACGCGTTCCTCTACCAGGTCGCGCAGGGCGTGATCCTGATCGGGGCGCTGGGCCTCAGCCAGCTTTCCGAACGCTATGGCTGGGCGTCGCGGCTGGCACGCGCGATGCCCTGGAGGGCGCGCGGCGAACCGGGCGTCCCCGAGCCGCCGGGAGCGCTGGGACCGCAGCTGCGGACGCCTGGCGAGTCGCACCGTGAAGAGGACGTCAGAGGGAGACCCGTATGAAGAAGCTGCTCAACGACCCGGAGTACTTCGTCGACGAGATGCTCGACGGGCTGCTGAGGGCGCATCCGGACATGCTCAAGGCGGCCTCGGACGATCGCCGCGCGCTCGTGCGCGCCGACGCCCCGCTGGAGGGCAAGGTCGGGATCGTGACCGGCGGCGGATCCGGGCACCTGCCGGTGTTCCTGGGGTACGTGGGCCGCGGGCTGTGCACCGGCGTCGCCATCGGGAACGTCTTCTCCTCGCCGTCCTCGGAGCAGATCCTCGAGGCCACGCGCGCGTCCTCGGGTGGCGCCGGCGTGCTGTACCTGTACGGCAACTACGGCGGCGACGTCCTGAACTTCGACCTGGCGGCCGACATGGCGGAGTTCGACGACATCCAGACGCGGACGGTCCTGGTCACCGACGACGTCGCCTCGGCGCCGCCCGACCGGGCGTCCGATCGCCGCGGCGTCGCGGGCCTCTTCTTCGCGTTCAAGTGCGCGGGCGCGGCCGCCGAGCGGGGCGACTCCCTTGACGACGTCGTCGCCGCGGCGCAGGCCGTGGTCGCTGCCACGCGCTCGATGGGTATCGGGCTCTCGCCGACGATCCTTCCCGCCGCGGGCGAGGCGACGTTCGAGCTCGGCGACGGCGAGATGGAGATCGGAATCGGCATCCACGGTGAGCCGGGCGTCCACCGCGGCCCCCTCGAGTCCGCCGACGCCGTCGCCGACCGCCTGGTCGGGGCGATCGCCGACGACCTCGGGCTCACGCAGGGCGACCGCGTGGCGGTGCTCGTCAACGGCATGGGCGCGACGCCCCTGGAGGAGCTCTACATCCTCTACCGGCGCGCCGAGCAGCTGCTGGCGGAACGCGGCGCCGAGATCCACCGGCGGTTCATCGGGGAGTTCGCGACGAGCCTCGAGATGGCCGGCGCCTCGATCTCGGTGATGCGCTTGAACGAGTCGCTGGCCGAGTTGCTCGACGCGCCCGCCCGCTCCCCCTTCTTCTGCCAGTGACCGGTGCCGAGTTGGTGTCGCTGCTCGACGCCGCGCTGGAGCGCCTGGCGGAGAGCCGCAACGAGCTGCGCGACCTCGACGCGGCGCTCGGCGACGGCGACCTCGGCATCACGGTCGGCAAGGGATGCCAGGCCGTGCGGGCCAAGCTCGCCGCCCTCGGCGACCCCTCGCCGACGGAGGTCCTGCGAACGGCCGGGACCGCGTTCGCCACGGCCAACCCGTCGACCTTCGCGGCGCTCACGGGCGGCGGGCTGCTGGCGGCGGCGAAGGCGGTCGGCGAAGCCGACGGGCTGGATCGGGACGGTGCGCGGACGATCGCGCGCGCGGTGGCGGACAGCATCAGGACGCGCGGCAAGGCCGAGCTCGGGGACAAGACCGTCCTCGACGCGCTCGTCCCTTCCGTTGAGGTGCTCGAGGGCGCCGACGGCGATGCGCCCACCGCGCTTGCCGCGATGATCGACGCCGCCCGTCGCGGCGTCGAGGAGACCGCATCGGGCGAATCCAAGCGCGGCCGTGCCTCATGGCTGCAGCAGCGCAGCGCAGGCCGGCCCGACCCCGGGGCCACCGCTTACGTGCGCTTCCTGGAATCGCTGGCGGCCGCCGTCGAGGCGACGGCGAGGTGAGCCGGCGCTCCGTCGCGTGGGGCGTGCTGGGCGCTGCGGCGATCAACGATGCGCTGATCCCGGGCCTGCTCGCCGCGTCCAACGCGACGTTCCTGGCGATCGCCAGCCGCCGCCCGGGCATCGCCGAGCGCGAGGCGCGCCGCTGGGGCGCGCCCGTTGCGCACCCGTCCTACGACGCGTTGCTGGCGGATGACCGGATCGAGGCGGTTTACATTCCGCTGTCCAACGACGAGCACGCCGACTGGACGGTGCGGGCGCTGGACGCCGGCAAGCACGTCCTGTGCGAGAAGCCGCTCGGACTGAGCGAGGACGAGGTCGAGCGCATCAGCGACGCCGCCCGGCGCGCGCGGCGCCTCGCGCTCGAGGCGTTCATGTACCGCTTCACGCCGCGCTGGCGACGCGCCGGCGCGATCCTCGCCCAGGGACTGATCGGGGAACCTCGCGTCGTCCGCGTCGGCTTTGCCTTCAAGCAGCACCCGCCTGGCTACAACATCCGCTTCGATCCGGCGGTCGGCGGCGGGATCGTGTGGGACATGGGCTGCTACGCGGTCAACATGTCCCGCGACCTGTTCGGTGCCGAGCCGAGAGCGGTGGTGGCGATGGGGCACACGCGTGCGGGCGCCGGCGTCGAGACCTCGGTGGAGGCGATCCTGTCCTTCGGGGAGGGACGCTCCGCGGTCACGCACGTCTCGTTCGACTATCCCAACCCCTACAGCCAGGTCGAGGTGATCGGAACGGAGGGCTGGGTGTCGATGCCCGGCACCGGGATGCGGCGCGAGCCCTTCACGCGCCTGCTGTGGCACAACGGCGAGGACGAGGTCTTCGCCGGCGGCGTCGAGCCGGTCGTGGAGAGCTTTCCGTTCGTCGACCCCTACCGGCTCGAGGTCGAGCACCTCAGCGACTGCATCCTGCACGACCGGCCCGTCCGATACGGCTTGGATGACGCCGTCGCCAACGTCCGGGCGCTCACCGCGATCCTCCGCGCGCTCGAAGAGGGCTGCGTCGTCGCGGTCGGCTGACGCCTCCACCAGGAGATTCTCAGATGCGCAACTACCGGCAGATCGCCCTCGTCGTTCGCGACGTCGACGCGACAATGAGGGTGTGGTGGGAGGTCCTCGGCATCGGTCCATGGGACGTCCGTCACTTCACGCCGGAGACGGTTCGCGACTTCCACGTCGACGGTGAGCGCGTCGACGAGCCGTTCGAGTTCATCTGCGCGGTGACCTGGGTCGGCGACGTCGAGTTCGAGCTCATCCAGCCGATCGACGGGCCGAACATCTACTGGCGGCACCTGGAGAAGCACGGCGAGGGCCTGCATCACGTCAAGGACGTCATGCCCGACGAGGAGATCCCGAGTGTGCTCGCAGACTTCAAGCGCAGTGGCCACGAGGTCCTGCAGACGGGGTGGATCGACCAGGACGTCCACTACTACCTCGACACGGAGCGCGACCTCGGGATGGTTTACGAGATCGGCAACGGCGGACCGATCGGCCCACCGCCGCGCCGCTATCCCGAGATGAACGGCGTGGGACGAGCGCCGTCGTGAGGTTCGCGGCCCACCCCCGCCGCTCGGGGCGATCACCAGCGCGACCTCGGAAGGCGACGACCTGTGCGTTCCGCCCCGGCCAACCTGCGCAGCGCGTCGTCGCCGGCCGTCGCTCGGCCGCGGCCCTGTGATCGACACCGGGACCAACCTCCGCGCCGCGACGTTGTGAGCGCCTCACAAGCTTGCCGCTACGGCCCGGAGGCGACAGCCGAGTCGAGTCCGAGGCCTGGTGGCGGCGCTATCCCGGGGGTGACCGGGTGACGACGCGTCATACCACGCCGAGGCGGTACCCCAATTCCGTGGGTAGCAGTTCTACTACGTCGGTGACATGGAGGTGATCCCTCAGAAGGAGCTCCGCAACAACGTCGCCGAAGTGCTCCGGCGGGCCGAGGCGGGCGAGGAGTTCACGATCACTGTCGCCGGCCGGCCCGTGGCGCACCTCGGCCCCGCCCGTCGACGCCAGTGGGTCAGCAGGCCCGAGCTGGGCAAGATCTGGAACACGCGGGCGCCACCGACGCTCGACGGCGGGCTCGAGGACTTCCCCGGCGACCTCGCCGACCCGTTCGCGTAGATGCGCGCAGTGCTCGACACCTCGGTGCTGATCGGCGCCGAAGACCCCGGAGCTCTCGAGGGGGCCATCAGTGCCGCGAGTCTCGCCGAGCTTCACTTCGGCGTCCTGATCGCACGCGACGAGGACGAGCGCGCTCGCCGCGCAGTGCGACTGGGCGTCATCGAGTCCACCTTCGAGCCGCTGCCCCTCGACGCCGCGGTCGCCCGCGAGTGGGGACGCCTGGCCGCCGCCGTGCATGCCCGCGGCGGCCAGCCGCGCCGCGGTGCTGGACCTCGCGATCGCCGCCACCGCCAACGCCAACCAGGTTCCGCTGCTCATTCGCAACGGGAGCGATCGGCGGCTCATCGCCGACCTGGTCGACGCACGCGCGCCGGAGTAGACGCGGGCGCTCGCGCCGCACTCATCAAACCCCACATCGTCCGGTCACAGCAGTCGGCGCGAGAGCGAGAGCGCGTGTCAAGGAAGCCTTGCGGCTCGGTCGCAGATCAGCCGTCCGGGCCGACCGTCCCCGGGAGGGCGCGCGTTTGGGGCGACGACCCGCCGCTCGTGGCCCGGCCTACGGCTATGCCCGACTCGCTCGACCTCGTTCGCAAGCGTCTGGCGCAGTCGTGGCCGCGAACGGTCGAGCGGGCGGCGAGCGCACGGGCTACTGGCCGGGGCCGCGATGCAGGTCGACCGGGCCGAGATGCGCCCGAGGCGCCGTCGGCGGCGTGAGCGGCGGGTGTACGCGCTGATCTGTTCGTTGCCCCTACTCGGGCGCGGCGACAGCGCACCTCTCGCTGGACATCACGATCGAGTCGTCTCTGGAGGGCCACGTCCGCACGTTTGACTGGCCGGCGGCGTCCCGCGCGAGCTCGTCTATGACAATCTGCGTTCGGCGGTCGCGCGCCGCGACAGCGATGTCGTCACATGGAACGCGAGCTTCGTGCAGCTGCGCAGCCACTGCGCGTTCCACGCGACCGCGTGCACGCCGTCGACGCGGCGCGAGAAGGGCGCAGTCGAAGGATCGGTGCGCTACCACAGGAGTGCGGTGGCCGCGGAACCGTCGCTCAAGCCGGCGCTGGTGCTGTGCCTCGATCTCGTAGTCGAGCTCGTCGGAGATCGGCTCGCGGATCTCGCCGAGCACCGCGCCGGCGTCGAGCCGGGCGCCAGGCGCTTGAGGATCGGGCCGGCGACGCCGAGGTTCCGCAGGCCGTGTGGGAATCGCCCGGCGGCTCAGTGTATGCGGCGGCTCATGTCCTGCCGCGCGCCCGGGACGAGCCGCCGGCGTCTCGGCGATGACGCCGCTGCTCGGCGCCGGTGTGGATGGCGGCCCGCCGCGCCTCGCTCTGTTCGCGCTCCTCTGGGGTCATCTGGCGCAGAGCCAGCCGGCCAGCCGCGATCGCGTGCTCCATCTGCTTCTGTCGCTCGGCCTTCCTGGCCGCGGCGATCTCGCTCTGTGACAGCCGTCGTGGCGTCATGACTTCTCCTCGTCGGGGGCGACCGGCCCACCGCGCGGCGTTCGGCTGCGAGGCCGTCAGCCCGCAGTGTCGGCGGCCTCGCTGCTCGGACTGCTGCGCTCCGACTGCGCCGCCTGCCGGCGGGCGTCCTTTCGGGCCTGTTTCTGCTGGCGGCGCTCGCGCAGCGCGGTCTCCCGGTTCAGCTTCGCCATCGTCGTCTTCTTCTTCTTGTTCGAGCCCATGCATGTCCTTCCATGTTGCGGGGGTGGTGAGTCCTGTCCATGACCGCGGTCGTGCCGGCGACCGGTCTACACGAGGAAAGGGCTTCGGTGTCTGCGTCGGGGAGCGGCGCGACTTGTCCTCTTCCTCTGGGACGAGCCGCGAGGTGGAGGAAAAGAGGAAGACCCGCAGGCGGAGACTGCACTCCGAGTCTACCGCCCGCACCCGCCAATCCGCCGCGGCCACGTCGGCGAAGGCGTGGGTACCTGGCGTGGCCGCACGGTAGGTCGCACGCATCGACGCCGCTGTGCCAGGGATGGTCGAGGTCGGCTCCGAGCCGACGCCTGCCACTGCCCGGGAGCGCCACGGTCACCAGCGCAGCGGCGCCGTCGCGGCGATGTGCCCGCCACCGGTGCTGGTCGGGAGTGTCAACGCGAAGCCGGCGACGCGTCCGCCCTGCCGCAGCAGCGCGACGGTTGCACCGAGCCGCCCGTCTTCACCGGCCGCGACGCGGTGCGCCGACTGTCCTCCGAGCGGGCACACGTACTCGGCGACCGCCGCGATCGCGTACAGCGGCCCCGACCTAGGCGCGGTCAGCGCAGCGCGCCGGGCGGCAGCACGAAGCGCGACGGGGTCCGCGGCGCCGCGGCGTGACCGTGGTGCTCGCGCGAACCGTACAGGCCGGAGCGCGACGTCTTCGCCACCTCCGCCTCGGGCTCGCCGCCGTGCGCGACGATCCAGGCCATGACCGACTCGAAGTCGCCGCCCTCGGCGAGGACCGCCGCCCGCTCGATCACCGTCCCGCCCGAAGCGTGCGCCCGGCCCAGGCGCGTCACGAGCAAGCGAATCGCGTCGTCGTCCACACGACCAGGCTACTCCTTCGTTCGCACAGCGCGACCGGCTCGTGCCCGCGCGAACCGCCCCTTGCGACCCGGTATCGTGCGGCGTAGCTCGCCCCCGGGCTCTGTCCCTTCTGCCTCGGCGCGACTCATCGGTCGGAGGGATAGGAAGCGAAGGCAAGGCATGTCAGAACTCGACCGGCGCGCCGACCGCTTGGCGCAGGTGCAAGCGCAGGTTGACTACCACGGCCAGCGGCTTCAGCTCTACCAGCGACTGCACGGATCCCGCCCGTCCACGCGGCTGGCGGAGCTCGAGGACGCCTATACCGCCGCGTGCCGGCGCCTGGCCGGCGCGCGCGACGCGCCGCCCGCATCCGGCACCCGGTCGCATCGCGGCTAGGATCGCGCCTGGCCCGCGCGACGGTGCCCTTCACCCTCGACCCCCGGGATCCGCGTGCCCCGATTCGGCCGCCGCACAGATCCGCCGCCTGAGACCGACGCCGCCGGCCGTCGCAGCGGCGGCGGCCCCACGATCGTCGCGGAGTTCGGCGACGGGCCGCTCGAGGGCCGGTCGGTCGAGGTCGAGGCGGTTGAGGGACGCCCGCCGAAGACCGTCGACGTCGACGCGCCCGACGGCGGCGCGTGCCGCTACTGCCTGGCGGAGTGGACCCAGAGCGGCGCATCCGCGGCGTACACGTTCCTCTATCGCGTGTAGCCGCTAGATCTCCGGGCCGACGCGTGCAGCAGCGCCCGCGTGGTCGACCGCCAACGCGGGGACGAGGACCGGCTCGGCGCCGGGGATCGGCGTCGGCGCGCGACGGCCGCGCCTCGCGCCCGCGCCGGTGTGGGGCCAAGACGCCCACATGCGGTCGCAGCCTGCCCATGCCGCGTAGGCGAGCGCTCCGACGGCTCCGGTTGCGGTGAGCAGCACTCCCGCGGCGGCTGCGGCGGCGGGTCCGTCGGTCCCGAGGATGAGCACGGTGGCAGCCGCTCCAACGCTGGGGCCCACGGGGAGCTGGCTGAGGGTCACCATCGCGATCAGCACCGCCGTGGCGTCAAGCACCGAGGCGTGGACGCCGACCGCGCCGAGCATGAGCCAGTTGCGCGCGATCTGCGCGAGCACGGCCGCGAGCACCAGGCCGATGACTCGCGTTCGGCCGCGCGGGCTGGCCAGCACGGCCATTCCGGTCCAGAAGCCGCGCTTGCGGTGACGGGAGACGTGATGCAGCGCACCGGCCACGGTCAGCCCGGCGGCAAGGCAGGCCACCGGCGCCCACCACGGCAGGCCGAGCGGCCCGACCAGCGTGGCGGACGCGACTGCCGCGAGGACGCCCTCCACCAGCAGGATCGGGATCTCCGCGGCGACGAGTGCCGCAACGCGCGGGGCGGCGTCCGGCGAGCTTCGCCGCAGGGCCCCGATGCGTGCCGCGGCGCCGAGCTGCGAATTGATCTGGCTGCCCAGGTAGCCCATGCTCGCGGCGCGAAAGAGCGGGCGCCGCGCAACCGTCCCGCCGGCTGCGCGCACGCAGACCCACCATGCCCCAGAGCGAGCGAGGAGGGCGACGAGTTGGAGCATCGCCGCCGCGAGCAGGACCCCGAACGGAGCGGCGTGCAGCGCCGTCACGAACTCCGCGCGATGGCGCGCAACGACGGCGGCCAGCACGGCCGCGACGCCGAGCGCGCCGCCCGCACCGACGACGAGCCGTCGGGCGGGGGACCGCGCCGGCCGCGCCCAGCTCACCGTGCCTGCCGTTCAGGCGGCAGTGGGCAGGCGTCGGACACGCGTCATTCGCCGGCCTTCCGGGCGCCGGCGCCGCGGGCTCGCCGCAGGCGGTCCTTGGCACCCTCGCGGATGCGTTGCAGCTGAGTCATGCTCGTCGGCCGCGGCCCGTAGGCCTTCGCCGGGTAGACCGGTAGAGCTGGTAGCGCTCGCGGGCGTAGCGCGCCTCGGCTTCGAGCGCCTCGATGCTCGGCCAGCTCGGCGTCACAGTTTCCGCCGCCGCGCGTCGGCACTGAGCTCCCGCGCGATCCGGTCGGGGTCGGTGCGCCGCCGCAGGTCGGCGCGCGTCTCGTCCTCGCGCTGGGCCTGGCGGTAGAGCGCGTCCTGCAGGCCCTCCAGCGCGGCCTCGAGGTGCTCCATGCGGCCGTCCAGCGTTTGCAGACGCCGCTCGACCTCGGGATCCAACGGCGCGCGGGTCGGCTCGGGGTCGGGGTGACGCGCGCGCCATGCGCCGGCCATCCGGTCGGCGAAAGCAGCAACCTGTCTGCGTGTCGGCTGTGTCACTGCGTGGCCTCCGAGCCGTCGCGAGCAGTGGCGCGCCG
>Ga0136846_1221530_pt1 | contig 20195 bp, 19 predicted proteins | sample HopSoiMetagenom2_FD_96841 | JGI IMG/M metagenome (GOLD analysis project Ga0136846, IMG submission 96841) | Grasslands soil microbial communities from Hopland, California, USA - 2 Assembly 2016 (version 4) | ecosystem: Environmental > Terrestrial > Soil > Grasslands | place: USA: Hopland...
GACACCATCGCGCCGAGCCCGAGCAGCACGATCGACACCGCCGTGATGCGCAGGAAGGTAAGCAGCCCACCCAGGGCGAGTTCCACCGAGCCCAAGTCGATGACCGGGCTACCGCCCGCGAACGTCGCGGTGGCACCGCCGAGGAACAGCAGCGCCCAGAGCCAGCGTGGAATCGACGGCAATGCGCCACGCGAAATGTGCGCCAGCCGCGCAGTCGTCAGTATGAGGGCGGCCACCAAGCCGATCGGCACCCAGCCCGGATAGAACGTCAACAGCACCCCGATGCTCGCGACCGCGATGAGTTTCGTTCCGGCCCAAAGCCGATGGATGACGCTGTCGCCCGGTACCGGCCGCAGCAGCACCACCGGCGCGCGCTGCCGGGTGGCGGTGGCGGCCGTCATGACATGCCTCCTGCCGCCGTCGGCGTCGCGGACAACGCACCGTCCTGCAGGTGCAGCGTGCGCGGGCACAGCTCCTCCAGGCCCGAAAAGTCGTGGGAGATCACAACAACGGTCAAGCCTGCGCGTTGTCGCAGGTCTTCCAGCAGCCGCAGCAGACCCCGCGCACTCGCCGCATCGAGGCCGGCCAACGGCTCATCAAGGATGATCGCGCGCGGTGAGCGCGCCAGCAGTCCCGCGAGCACCACGCGGCGCATCTGGCCGCCGCTGAGCTGATCGATGCGTCGCTTCACAAGCGCCGCGTCCAATCCCACGGTGGCCAATGCCTGCACCACGCGGCCATGGTCACGATGCGAAAATCCGGCTGCCGAGGCTATTTCCAGGTCGACGCGGCTTCGCATCAGCTGCAGCCTGGCCGCCTGGAACGAGATTGCCACCGCGCCAACCTGATCGGACACCGGCGCACCGTCGAGCAGACAGCTGCCGACGGTCGGCACCGTCAGGCCCGCCATGATCCAGGCCAGCGTCGACTTGCCCGACCCGTTCAGGCCGTGGATCAGCACACCGTCGCCCTCTTGGACGGTGAAGTTGATGTTGCGCAGAGCCGTTGTCGCCCACGGTGTTCCGCTGGCGTATTCATGTCCGACACCGCGGAGTTCGAGCACCGGCGCATCGGAGTGGTGCGCCATCGGAACAGTGGCGGTGGGGGCAGCGGCCGTCTCCACCATCTCGGTGTTGTCGGCGGCGCCACCGTTTCCGGTCAGGTTGATCACGCGGTCGGCAGCGTCGGCCTCGTTGTTGTAGTGGGTGATGTGAACCAGCGACATACGGTGGTGCTGGGTCAAGCCGGACAGCACCGACATCAGCGCGTCGCGCCCGTCCTGGTCGACCATGCTGGTGACCTCGTCGGCAATCAGCAGTGAGGGCTCGCGGGCCAGCGCCGCCGCCACCGCGAGGCGCTGCAATTCACCGCCGGACAGGCTGCCGGTGTTCCGCTCGGCGAGCCCGTCGAGGCCGACCTCGATGAGCAGCTGGTGGACGTCGGTGGCCTTGCCGGGCGGTAGGCCCCACACCACGTCGTCGGCGACGCGGGTGCCCAGCACCTGGCTCTCCGGGTGCTGCATGATCACCGCGGTTCCGCCGAGCTTGCCGAGCCCGACGGCGCCGGGGCGGTCGATCGTCCCGGAGCTGGGTTCGCGGCCGGCAAGCATCAGCATCAGCGTGGTCTTGCCCGAGCCGTTGGCGCCCGTCACGGCAAGGTGCTCACCGGGTTCCACGCTCAGCGACACCGGACCAAGGGCCTCGTGATCGGCCTTGGGGTATCGGAATCGGACGTTCCGCAGCTGCGCCGGCACCGGGGCGATCGGTCCGGTGTCGGTCGACGACTCGAGCTTGTGCACATCGGGAATCCCGAGCAGTCGGGCCATCACCCGCGACAGCGCCCACCAGCCGATGAAGGTGACCATGACGATGGACAACACCGAAGAGCCGAAGAAGAGATACGGCCAGTAATGCAGCGCGCCGGCGAAGTCATGCTTGAGCCGCTCGGCGGCGGGCTCCATGTCGGGAATGCGGGCGATCAGCGCGGCGAGACCGTTGATGTTGGCGGTCACGGAATCGAACATCAGGTGCCGCAGCCGCACCAGGATCGCCAGCGCCGTCACCGTGACGACGCCGAACAGGGCGCCGGCGACGAGCGCCGCACCGAACACCGTCGGGAGACCCCGACCACGGCGCTTGACGGTGCCGGTCAGCCCGCCGATGTAGGCGCAGTTGACCACCGTCATGAATCCGCCCATGCCGGCGATCAGAAATGCGATAAGGGCACCGGCGACGGTCGCGGCGATCAGCACCCGGAGGCGATACCGGTACGCGAGCAGGCCCATCGGCACTGTCCCCAGCAACGACACCCCGGCAGCGAATGGCACGACGACGGCGATGATCGCGGTGGCCGCGCATAAGGCCGCCATCACCGAGGCTTGCGCGAGTTCGACCGGTTGAAGCGAGCCTGCCCGTTGAGGGGCGCTGGGCTCGGTCACGGTCATTTCCCGATTCTGCCAGTCGCCGCATGGGAGCCGTCATAACCACGCTGTGACCGGCAACACCGGCCGGCACGTTTGAAACGCATAGTAAACCTATGTAATCATGGGGTCATGACCCCGACACTCGGAGCCGATCTGCTGGCCGTGGTGGCCCGGATCAATCGAATGGCCACTCAGAGGGTCCGCATGCCGCTCGGATTTGCCCAAGCGCGGCTGCTGTCCACGATCGAGGACCAAGGCGCGGCCCGGATATCCGACCTGGCCGCGCTCGACCACTGCTCGCAGCCGACGATGACCACCCAGGTCCGCCGACTCGAAGACGCGGGCCTGGTTTCGCGCACCGTCGACCCCGACGATGCGCGGGCGGTGTTGATCCGCATCACGCCGAAAGGCGTCGACACCCTGCGGCACGTGCGTGTCGACCGCGGCGCGGCCATCGACCCGTATCTGGAGCGGCTTGATGCCGCCGATCGGCAGACGCTCAGCGACGCCGTGCGTGTGCTGCGCCGACTTCTCGAGGATGCGGCCGCCCCCACCCCGACCAAGTCAATAACCGAAAAGGAGTAGCCGCACCGTATGTGGCGCCAACCCAAAGCCGTTTGGGCCGTTGCCTTCGCGTCCGTCGTCGCGTTCATGGGCATCGGCCTCGTCGACCCCATTCTCAAGCCGATCGCCGACAATCTGAGCGCGTCCCCATCGCAGGTGTCGCTGTTGTTCACCAGCTACATGGCGGTGATGGGCGTCGCGATGCTGGTCACCGGTGTGGTGTCCAGCCGGATCGGCCCCAAACGCACGCTGCTGTTCGGCTTGCTGATCATCATCGCCGGCGCAGGCCTGGCCGGAATGTCCGACAGTGTGCTGGAAATCGTTGGCTGGCGGGCACTCTGGGGCCTGGGCAACGCCTTGTTCATCGCCACCGCGCTGGCCACGATCGTCAGCTCCGCGCGCGGATCGGTGGCCCAGGCGATCATCCTCTACGAGGCCGCCTTGGGCCTTGGCATCGCGATCGGCCCGCTCGTCGGAGGCGTCCTCGGCTCGATCTCATGGCGGGGACCGTTCTTCGGGGTGTCGGCGCTGATGGCGTTCGCGCTCATCGTGACGGCCTTCCTGCTGCCGTCCACACCACGTGCCGAGCACGCGACCACGCTGGCCGACCCGTTCCGCGCGCTGCGCCACCGCGGCCTCCTCGGCGTCGCAATCACCGCGCTGCTGTACAACTTCGGCTTCTTCACACTGCTGGCATTCACACCGTTTCCGCTGGACATGAGCGCTCATCAGATCGGGCTGATCTTCTTCGGCTGGGGACTGGCGCTGGCGTTCACCTCTGTGGTCGTCGCGCCTCGGCTGCAGCACCGCTTCGGCACCGTGCCGACCCTGTTGGTCAACCTCCTGGCGATGACGGCGACGTTGGCCGTGATGGCCGTGGGTACCGACAACAAGACGGTGTTGGCGACGTGCGTGGTGGTCGCGGGGCTGTTCATCGGCATCAACAACACGTTGATCACCGAGACCGTCATGAAGGCGGCACCGGTGGAGCGTGGGGTGGCCTCGGCGGCCTACAGCTTCGTGCGGTTCTCCGGCGCCGCGTTGGCCCCGTGGCTGGCCGGCGTGCTCGGCGAGCAGATCAGCGTGCACATGCCGTTCTGGGTCGGCGCCGCCGCGGTGCTGGCCGGCGCGGGTGTGCTTTTTGTGACGCGGCGGCACCTGGTCGGTATCGACGTCGAGGAATCCCAACTCGACGAGATCACCGAGCAGGCGACGGCCATCACCGTCGGCAGCGACAGCTGACGCTCAGACGACCGCTCCGACGAGATGGCCGACGACATATGTCGCGGCGATCGCGACCGTCCCGAACAGCAACTGGCGCAAGGACGCCCACCACAGCGGCTTCTTGGTGAACCGCGCCGCCACTCCCCCTGCGATCAACAGGCCGACGCCGCCGAAGAGCAGGCCTAGCCACAGTGACCGGAAGCCAAGCAGATACGGGATCAACGGGACGATGGCGCCGATGGCGAACATGACGAAGCTGGACCCCGCCGCTACCCATGGTGACGGCTTCTCCGACGGATCGACGCCGAGCTCTTGCGTCAGATGAAAGTTCAGGGCGCGGTTCTCGTCGCGGTGGATTTCGTCGCTGGCGGTGGATGCGGTCTCCTGCGTCAGGCCCATGGTGACGAGCATGTCGACCAGCTCCGCCTTCTCGGCCTGCGGGTGCAATCGGAAGGCGCGCTGCTCGACAAGGACTTCGGACTCCAGCTGCTCGTTGGCCGTCGTCACCGATGCGAACTCGCCCAACGCCATCGAGAACGCGCCGGCCACCAGGCCGGCGAAGCCGCTGATCACCACCGTGTGTGCGTCGGCGGCCGCGCCCACTCCGGCGATCAGCGCGGTGTTGCTGACGAGGCCATCCATCGCGCCGAATGTCGCGGCGCGCAACCAGCCGCCGCTTACGTCGCCGTGACTATGGTCGAACTCATGCGGCCGCGACGGCTGCGGTGTCGCCGGGCTCGACTGTGACTCGGTCATCCGTCGATTCAACGCCACGGGGTTTCTGCTGGTCTAGCCAGGTTTGCCTACGTTTCGTACATCACAGTTTCCGCGGGAGCCGGAAGGGCTACCGTCGGGTCATGACCACCACTGCGGAGCATCTACGCAACACGCTGGACGGCCGTTGGCGCGACGTGAAGAACAGGATGCGAGAGGAACTCTCCAGCGAGGTCTTTCGCGCGCACTACACCCCAAACACCGTCATCGCCCGCACCAAGGTGGCGGAGCAGATGAAGATCATGGCGGCACATGGGGCCGCCGAGGACGGGTTCAAAAAGGAACACGGCGGCAACGGCGACGTCGGCGCGGCGGTTACCCGGATCGAGATGCTGGCGATGTCCGATCTGTCGCTGATGGTCAAGGCCGGCGTGCAGTGGGGCCTGTTCGGCGGGGCCATCGAGAACCTCGGCACCGAGCGCCACCACCAGGCGTACGTACCGCGGATCATCAGCCTGGACCTGCTGGGCTGCTTCGCGATGACCGAGACCGGACACGGCAGCGACGTGCAGTCACTGGAGACCACGGCCACCTACGACGCGTCGACCCAGGAGTTCGTGATCGACTCCCCCACCCGCACCGCGCGCAAGGACTACATCGGCGGTGCTGCCGAAACCGCCACCGTCGCAGCGGTATTCGCGCAGCTGATAACCCCTGACGGCGTGGTTCACGGCGTGCACTGTTTCGTGGTGCCGATCCGCGACGAGGACGGTAACGACCTGCCGGGTGTGACGACGTCGGATTGCCATTACAAGGGTGGGCTGCCCGGTGTGGACAACGGTCGCATCCAGTTCGACCACGTCCGTATCCCGAGGGAGAACTTGCTCAACAAGTACGCCGACGTGGCAGAGGACGGTTCTTACACCTCGCCGATCGAGAACCCGAACCGCCGCTTCTTCACCATGCTGGGCACGCTCATTCGCGGCCGGGTCACCGTCGGCGGCAGCGCCGGTGCGGCAGCCCATGTGGCGCTGGACATCGCGACTCGATATGCGTTGCAGCGCAGGCAGTTCCAGGCGCCCGATGACGATCACGAGGTGCTGCTGATGGACTACCTGGTGCATCAGCGGCGGTTGTTCCCGCTCATCGCGCGGTCCTATGCGCTGCAGTTCGCGCAGAACGAATTGGTCGCCAAGACGCATGACCTGCAGACCGCCGACGACCCCGATCCCGAAGAGCAACGGGAGTTGGAGTCGCGCGCCGCGGGACTGAAGGCGGCCAACACCTGGCATGCCACTCGCGCCATCCAGGAAGCGCGCGAAGCCTGCGGCGGCGCAGGCTATCTCGCCGAGAACAGGCTCATCGCGCTGAAGGCCGACACCGACGTGTTCACCACCTTCGAGGGCGACAACCACGTGCTGATCCAGCTGGTGGCCAAGGAGCTCCTCACCGCCTACGCCGACGACATCAAGGGCATGAGCCCGGTCGAGTGGGTGAAGTTCGCGGCCAACTTCGCCGGCGAGCGGGTGATGAAACGCACTGCGGCCGAGACGATCATGCAGCGAATCCTCGATACCCGGCAGGACAACGAGGAAGAGGGCAGCCTGTTCAACCGCGGCACCCAGGTCAAGATGTTCGAGGACCGCGAGGAGTACATGATCGCCACGGTGGCGCGCCGGCTACGCGGTAAGTCCAAGGAGACAAGCGCGTTCGACGCGTTCAACGCAGTGCAGGACCACGTGCTGCACGCCGCTTCCGCACACATCGACCGGATCGTCCTGGAGGCGTTCGTAGCAGGCATCGACTCGTGCGAGGATGACGAAGCCCGCAAGATTCTCGAAATGGTGTGCGACGTCTACGCGCTGTCGGTGATCGAGGACGACAGGGCGTGGTTCATGGAGCACCAGTTCCTGTCGACTGAACGCGCCAAGGCCGTCACCCGCGGCATCAACGAACGCTGCCGCGCCCTGAGGCCGTACGCCGAGCTGTTGGTCGACGGCTTCGGCATTCCCGAGCAGCTGCGCTACGCCGAGATGCTGCATCCGGAGAACATCGTCGACACATAGGGCGACCCGCGTCTAACCGTTCGGGATGGGATCGAGCGCCTTGAGCTTGCCGTCCTCGATTTTGAACCGGACCGTGGCGATGCCCGTCGGGCAGCACGCCGGCTCCTGTCCCTGGCGCCACTGGTACTGCACTGCCGCAATGTCATTGGCCGTGGGCGTGATAGTGATGTAGGGCCGAGGGTCCGGGGTCGGTGTGCCGATCGGCGACTTGCGGTCGAAGAACAACACCTGTGCGGGGCTGTCGGATGCGTCGCCGGAGCTGACGACGACCCAATGCAGACTGCAATCGGCGGTGTGTCCGCTGATGACCTCGCTCCACCGCGCCGCGGGCAGCTTGGCGATCTCAGCGGCGACGGTATCTGCGCTCGGCCCGTCGGCCGGGGTGCAGGTGGCCGAGCTGGTCGGCGACGGCGCGGGCGGGCTCCACCCGCACCCCGCCGCAATCAGGCCCAGGGACAACAGCACAACGGCGAACAACCGGGAGGGGCGCATGCCGCCGAGCTTACGGGCGGGGGGTGATCCAGCGGCGCAGGGCGTCGACGGTGTTGTCGGGCGCGGTGTTGAAACAGAGCCGGATCCCTGGCGATACCTCATGCAGGACATTGACGACGCGCTCGAAAAGCCCGGTGTGCCCGGGGATCATCCGGATGCCGCCGCCGACCATCGCCAACCCGAAATGCCCGCCAGCAAGCGCGTCGCGGATCAGCTGCTCGGCGGTATCCGGCGACGTGTCGACCTGGCAAGGCACGACCTCAAACCCCGCCTCGCGCAGCGCGACATTTCCCCGATCGATACGCGCCGAGAGTGACGCCTCATCAACGCCGTCCGGCAGAGTGCTGTAATCCAGCGAGCGCGGATGAATTCCGATGGACAACACGCGGGTATCGGCCGGAAGCGTCGACGTCACGATTTCGAGCCTACGGCCGGACGCCGTTACCCAGCGGCGTGCTGCTTCTTGCCGTAGACGCGCTCGAGCAACGATGTGTCACCGTGCGTCTCTACGCGAACGGTCTTGCCGTCGCGCAGCGTGAATACGTCGGCGTCCTCGCCCGTCTCACCACCCGCCGTCACTTCGGTAATGGCCACAACCGTGTCGCCCTCGGCGATGAGACGGTTGAGCTTGACAGTCAGGTCCTTCTCGGCCAGTCGTCCGAGGTGCTCCATCAGTTCGGCCTTGCCGTGGAACGTCCCGCTGACCGAACTCTGGCCCGGCTGCACCCATTCACAGTCGTCGTCGAACAGACTCATCACGGTGTCCATGTCACCCGAGGAGAAGGCTTCATAACCCCGCTTGATGACGTCTTTGTTGTCCTGCTCTGACATTTCGATCCCCCTTTTGTGCATCGGATATTTCGGCCGCGAAGGCGTGGCCGGTCTGGGGAGTCGCAGGTGCGGCGCTCCAGGATCAGGTCAGACCTTTCGTCGCCGCGTCGATTATCGACCGCGGTTGATCACCGATGAGCGCGATCGACACAAATAAATTGACGCCGTTGCCAACGCAAGGACGTGAGGACAGTCCGATGCCGAATGTCGGTGGTATAACGCAGGCCAGCAAGCACATTCGCACAGTCACCGCATCTGCAACGGCTGCGAACTCGGTAACCGATCCGGCATGCTTCTCCGTGTGACGGACAGGCCGGTGATCATCCACTCCGATGGTCGCAAGTTCTACGGACACGTTGTTCGATCAGCAGGAAACCGTGCGCTCACGATTGAGGATCACTGTTGTGCAGATGTTGTGCAAAATCAAGGGAGCAGGGCATGGCACGCGGCAAGCGCGGGGTACCGAAACGGCAGGCGTTCGGCCGTATCCGACAGGAGCGTTCGGGGCGGTGGTCGGCCAGCTATCTTCGTCACGGGCTTCTGCACCGCGCCCCGGCCACCCTCCCCACCAAGGCGTCGGGTCAGCGGTGGCTGGAGGATGAGCGCGACCTGATCGACCTGGATCGCCGCAACCTCGGCGTGTGGACACCGTCGGCAGAGCGCTTGGCCAAGGCGGCGGCGGCCAAGCTGACCCTGCGCGCCTACGCCGGGCCGTGGCTGGACCACCGCAACATCTCCCGCCGGACCCGCGAGAACTATCGCTATCACCTCGACCGCAACATCCTGCCGGTGCTCGGCGACATGGTGCTGAGCGAGATTACCCCCGAGGATGTCCGGGTGTGGTTCGCCGATCTGGGCACCACGTACCAGACCCGCAACGCCCGTGCTTACGGCGTCCTGACGGCGGTGCTGAACACAGCCGTGGACGATAGCCTGATCGACCGCTCCCCCGCCCGTATCAAGGGCGGCACCGCGGTCAAACACACCAAGAGGTCGGTGGTGCTGCTGGAGGCCGACGAGCTAGCCGCACTGGCAGACAAGATGCCCGACGAGGTGCGGCTGACCGTCCTGCTGGCCGGATGGTGCGGGCTGCGGCGCGGTGAGGTGTTCGCCCTGACCCGGGCCGACATCTCCACTCACGGCTCTACGGTGCGGGTGAACAAGGCGGTGACCTACCGCGAGCACAGGTACCTCTGCGGCCCGCCCAAGACCAAGGAATCCAACCGAACGGTCACGGTTCCGACGCACCTGCGCCCGATGATCCTTGAGCACCTGCGCGTGCATGTGGGCACCGCCAAGACCGCGCTGCTGTTCCCTGATCCCGAGACCGGCAGGTTCTACACCGAAGGCCGTTACCGCACACCGTTCTTCGCTGCCCGCGCGGCCATCGGCAAAGAAGACTTGCACTTTCACGACCTGCGCCACTTCGGCGGCGTCATGGCTGCGCTGGCCGGAGGCACGACACGCGAGGTCATGGACCGGCTGGGCCACACCACCAGCACCGCGGCTATGCGCTATCAGCATGTGGCAGCGGGCGGGCCGACGCCCTGGCCGAACGGTTGTCAGCGCTAGCCGCGGCCAACACGCCAACTGCGCAAAACACCTGAAACCAAACCGTGTAGGGCGAGCAACACGGCAGACAGCCGCAACACACTTACAACGCCTACATCATGTAGTGAAATACGTTCTCCCGCAATAGGATTCCTCGCAGTCTGCACGGTCCGTATGTATTCTTAGGCGTTAGAACGGGCAACCGCGCCCGTGTTGTGATCGGAGCACCTGGGACCGCTGTCAGTCCACTTCCAGTCGGGGGTTCCCTCGACGTACCGGTGTTACCCGGTGGACCCATCCCAGCCGTGGCCGACGTTCCCGCTGGGCCAGCCGCAGTACCACATTTATCCGTAGACCCTCTCTCGAGCGGAGCTGGCACGAGTGGACTCAAGGACCGATCACAACGGCCTGTGTAGAACGGGCGTCTGTTGGCGCGGATGCTGGCGGTGATCGCCGAGGAGGAGCGGGACCGTATCCGGCGCGGCCGGTGACCTGGCGGTGGTGCCAATGCTGCGGAAGCACAAGGCGGCCCAGGCGGCGGAACGGTTGCGGGCCGCGAACCAATGGCAGATTCCGGCCTGGTGTTCACGGCTGAGTTTGGTGGGCCAGTCGATCCGCGTAACGTGTTGCGCACCATCGAGCTGGCCGCCGCGAAGGCGGGCGTTAAGGACGTCGGGGTTCACACCCTGCGTCACAGCGCCGCCGTCGCTTGGCTGGAGGCTGGCGTGCACATCAAGTCGGTGGCGGACCTGCTCGGGCACAGTTCGATTAGCGTTACCGACGACATCTACGGCCACACGTCCGACGCCACGACGCGGGCCGCCATCGACGGGCTGACCGACGCGCTGGGCCTCTGACGGTAGCCGACCGTCACCGCCCGTGCTGGTCGACAACCTCGATGAATGCTCGAACTCGATCGAGCGCGAGCTCCGCAGACATCACAACCAGGTCGCGCGCATTCATTGGCTGCGCTCTGCCGATCACTGGGAACTTGGTCCGATCCGTCTGGGTTGGCGGGGCCGTACTGCCAGAGAGATGCCGGTTTACATGGGAGTGCGTAAGCGGGTTCCTCATATTGAGCACGTCCTTGTAACGATGATCGTCGAGTGTGGTTTTCACCCACTCAAGGAACTTCTCGGGCAATAAATCCCTGAGTTGGTCTGCGCTGAGCGGTGACGTTCCCGCGGGTTCCCAGGGCACAACGAGCCCGCGGGGCCGCAGGTGCTACGCCTTGACGATCACCGGATCGCCGATATGGACGGTGTTGTAATACCAGGCTGCGTTGTCAGGCCCGAGATTGATGCACCCGTGACTGACGTTGGCGTTGCCTTGCGAGTCCACCGACCACGGCGCTGAGTGCACGTAGACGCCGCTGCCGGTGATCCGTTCGGCGTAGTAGGCGGTGATCTTGTAGCCTTCCGGGTCGCTCAGTGGAATGCCGATGGTGCGCGAGTCCATCACCACGCTTTGTTCCCTGGACAGCACGCTGTAGTTGCCGATCGGGGTCGGGCGGCTCGGCTTGCCCATCGATGCCGGCATTGTCCGTGCCACCTCTCCGTCGATGCTGACGGTGAAGGTGTGCTGCGAGATGCTGGCAACACCCAGCACCGCGGCGTCGGTGGTGATATCCGTCTTGAACCCACCGACCGAGAGCGGCACCACGCTGTGCGCCGGCCAGAACCCGTCAGGTTTGAACTGCAGAGTCTTGGCGTCGGGCCACGAGAATCGGCCGCTCATACCCTCCGGCACCGTGAAGGCGCGCTCTGCGGCAAAGCGGTTGGCGACGGGCGTGGTGAACGTCGCGGTGATTTGCGCGGCGACGCCGACCACCTCGCCCGGCCTCGGCTGTACCGAGGCGACGGTCGGATTGGGCGACGTGACTGCTGCGAAGCCGGGGCTGGCAGATCCGACCAGCACCACCACCAACATCGTCAGCGAGAGAAGTGCGCGTCTCAAGGTCAGCAAAGGCACACCTGTATTTACCCAAGCGGTGGACAGAGCAAAACCTCTGCTCGTCATAGGCCTTACCAGGGCTTACCCATCTGGTCCTTCACAAAGTCGCCGAAGACCGCAGCCTTGGTGATGCGGCGGATCGAAGGTTACTGAACTGGGCGGAGCACTACTACTACGCCAGGGACATTCTGTAGGTAGTCGAGAAGCGGACTGTCGACCACCTTGTCATTTGCGCGCAGTGATGCTGAAACGACGAAAGAGATTGGATCGGCCAATTCCAATGATGCCGAAGCAGGTGCGGAATGCGTAAACCTGTACGGTACGCGGCACCTGCGCGACACTCACCCACCTGCAGAACATATCGATTGCTCTGGTGGCCCCGTGGCTGGGCCACGCTGACGCACCCCTTGATGTCCCACGATCGGATACGAGACACTTCAGTAGGCGGATTACATCTGGGCCGCCGACAATTTCGAGCAATCCCATGAAGTGAACACTTTGAGCCACAACCGTGCCGACGCCACCGCGCTGCGGTCGGTTGTTGCGAGCATCCGTCCGATTCGGCGCGCCACGCCGCTTTTTGTGGTCATGATCCTCTTGGTACTTGTCGGCTGCTCAGAGTCGGCGAGGCCGTCAACCACAACGGCGGCGACGGCCACAGCGACCACGCTCTCGCCCGCGCAGCCGCGGCTGTCATCCGCTCCTGCGCAGTGGCGGCTGGCATCCGACCCGGCGCAATTGGCCGACGAACTTGTCGGCGACGAACAGGCGCTGCGCGACCCCTCGTCGTCGGAGGCTGTGTTGATGGCGGCGGCGCACCGCCAGCAAGCGGCCTACCGCGCCCTCGGACGGCATCCCGAGTGGGATCCCATCGCACGCCGCCAAGTCCCGCCATCGCTCCTGGAAATCTATGACCGCAATGTCGACGCGCGTCGGCAGCTCACCGCGATGAGCAAGGGCCAAGCGAAAGACACACTGCCGGCGTGGCGCATCGACCCGCCGAAGTCGGCGGACGAGTTGCTGGGTCACTACCGCGCGGCGGAATCGGCGTCTGGCGTCGGATGGACCTATCTGGCGGCGATCAACCTGATCGAGACCGGCTTCGGGCGCATCGCCGGGGTGAGCACCGCTGGCGCGCAAGGCCCGATGCAGTTCTTGCCCTCGACCTTTGCCGCCTACAGTGAGGGCGGCGACATCCTCTCGACCCGCGACAGCATCATGGCAGCCGGCCGCTATCTTGCGGGTAGTGGCTTCGCCGACGACCGCGATTCGGCGCTGTATCGGTACAACCACTCGTACCAATACGTGCAGGCGGTCAACGACTATGCAGCGGTGCTCACAGCGGATTCCGCTGCGTATGCCGGGTATTACCGGTGGGACGTCTACTACAACACAACTGCCGGTGACGTGGTCCTGCCCGTCGGTTACTCTGCGACCTCACCGATCCCCGTCGCGGACTACCTGGCGACCCACCCGCATTAAGCCGCTGCGTCGCAGCAGAACACATGGCCCCGTGGGGAAAGCAGTAGGAACTCTAAGTCGAGCTCGGCATCAATGGTCGTACGGCCAACGCGTCGTTCCTGCCAATCGAGCGCCAACCAGGATGCGCGATTCCTCATCGGATGTCCCTTCCTCGAGGAACTACATGGGCCTAGGACGCACCCGCTTTCGAGCGGCTTCGAGATGAGCTGAGAATCATGCGATGCCAGGGCTGAGCTTGTCGAAGGATCGTGCTGCTGGCGGCGTCGCGGCGAATGCGGAAATTAGCTCGCAGGTGGGGGTTTCGGATCTCAGCTGAGCGCGCTGCCCTTGTGCCACTGTTCCCAGGGCAGCGTCCAGTCGCCGTTATGGGCCAGCTGCAGCGGTGGTCCGCCGGTGTTGCGAACCTCGACGACGTCGCCGGGCTCGGAGAAGTCCATGAACCATTTGGCGTTGGCTCCGTTGAGATTTAGGCATCTGTGCGAGGTGTTGCTGTTGCCCTGGGCCGACACCGTCTCATCGAGCTCGTGCAGATAGATGCCGTCGGTGGAGATCTGCGTGGCGTTGTGAATGGTTACGCGGTGAGCCGCGAGTTGATCGGCAGGCCGAAAGTGGAGGAGTCCATGATAACTGAGGGGGCCTTGCCCATGACGGTGTAGATCCCTGGTGGCGTCCAAAACGACAGCGTGCGGGCACCGATCGTCTGGGTGCCCATCGAGGTGGGCATAGTGCGTACGAGGTTGCCGTTGTTGTAGACGCTGACCTGCTTGGTGGCGTCATCAGCGATGGAGATATGGGCGTCGCCGATCCGGAAGCTCACCTGACTGTCTTCCTGTCCGTACAGACCGTCGGCGACCCGAACGCCATAAATTTGAGCCTTCGCCGTCACGGTGGCGCCGGGCGCACAGTAGTGCTCCGGGCGCCAGTGCACGTTCTAGTTATCAACCCAGTACCAGGAGCCCTGCACCGCAGGCGATGTCGTGACTATGAGACGTTGTTCGGCGGTTGCTCGGTCAGTGATCGGCTCATCAAAATGCGCGACGATGACAGTGCCCACTCCGTAGGTCCCCTGGTCCTGCAGAGCAGCGCCGGAGGTGGCGGTCAGCGAGACCTTGGTCTGGTTGGCCGGTTTCAACGTGGAGAAGGTAGAAGTCTGCGTCGACGGCGTGCCGCTGCTAGCGCGGCTGGTCACGGTCAGCGTGTAGGTGCGGCCGTGCCCCAAGGGTGCCAATGGTTTCCAGAACCTGTTGTCGGGGGTCATAACGCCTTCGATGGGCTTGGCCGCGTCGTTGACCAGTTGCACGGCGGTCAGTGTGCCGTCGTCGAGTTTCACCGACACGTGGTCGAGCGGGTCGACATTGCGGCTGCCCGACGGCGGTGATGCCGGCGTGCGATGGGCGACAGCCGACCAGGCAGGTCGGCAGCAATCGGGTCGGTCCAGCCGCGAGCGCGGCACTGATGACCAGGAAGGCAGCAAGACACAGGGCACGCAGTCGCCTCCGCGCGTATTGATCTCGCGCAGAACGGCTATCCGGCTTCCTCCCGAAAGCGGTTGCGACGGTGCGCAAACGCGTCATGTTGCGATCGCCTCGGCCCGCCATACGGCAGCCCGCCGGCTGGGCGGGGGGTGCCTGCCGAAGCGGTGACCTGCCATCCCGCCTGCCAGAGTTCACCATCGCTATCGTTCGCCGTTGATGTGGTGTGCGGCGCCTCCGCTGCGCAAATACCCCGCCGCATCCCGTGCTAACCCGCTCAGCGCCCAGCTGACACGGTCCGCCCCCGGGCAAGGCATTCCTGGTCGTAACTGGGTTGGCCATCATCGCCTCGGGTGCTCTTTCGCCTACAAGGCAGCCTCCCGCAAACTCGTCGACGACCTCTCTGTGTCGTCCGGGCGGCGCTGACCGCAATCCGGTGTGTGCGGGTATGTCGCTGAACACTGGGTGCGGCCAGGGCGGATGCATTGATCGTCGTCGCCTCCGTGCGCGCCGACCCCAAAAGAGATCGACGGCGCGGTAACCCTCGAACAACTTCTATTCGACAGCGCGCTGATCATCTTGACTGGGGCCCTGGAGTTGCCGCCTTAAGCGTGAACGGCTGCGCGCTGAGCCGCCGCGCGCGGATAACACGGTTCGACTCGGAATAAGCCATGTGGCGCAGCAACGCTCACCCGGTGGCGTGGGCAGCGATTCGTTACATCTCCTGCCTGAACGAGGGTGCTATCGCACGCACGGCACGTCCTGAGCGCTCATGCGGGTGAGGTTCGTCGGGGCCGGGGCCTGGGTGCCGATGGCGCTGGCCGCCACCGTGGTGACGGTCGTGGTGGGGCTCGTCGACCCTTCCGGCGTCGAACCATCGCGGTCGAGATAATCGCCTGCATCGAAGTCGGTGCCCACGGTGAGCTGAATCGTGTTGGGCGCGACCGTGTCCGAGGCGGTCGCGGTGAGATCCAGTTGGTTGGAGAGCGCGGTGGCCGCTGCTTGTGCGCCCGGGCCGTACTGGATGCTGCTGGCTTCCACGATTGTGTCGGCAGTGCTAGCTGTGCCTTCGGTGAATCGGCCGTTGCTGAGAGCCTTCTCGAGGGAATACGCCAGCCCCTCCTGATGAGCCGCGTTGATCACGTTGAGCACGGCGATGGGTGGGGTCACCTGTGTGGTGGTTGCGGCCTGACCCGTCGCGATGAGGCTGCCGGACGAGGCGGGAGAATCAGAACCGGTGGACAGCACACTGTGGACGATGGAGCGGATGGTCGGCACGTCGATGATGTTGACGTCTTCACCATCGGAGGTGCGGCTGAACTCGATGATCGGCAGCGTGTACAGCGACAGCGGGCGCTCGCCGAGGGTGGCTGCGTTCCGGACGAAAGAGAACAAGTCAAAGCCGGCGTCGACGGCGACATTGTCCTTCGCGACATCGACCAGATGCCGCAGCCCACCCGGATTCAACAATGCCCCGCTGTGACGCAACGCGGCGACAAGCGAAGCGATAAACGCCTGCTGGCGCCGGGTGCGGTCGAGGTCGGTGAACATCGCATCGTTGACGTCGCGCCGTTGCCGCACGAACGCCACTGCCTGGGCTGCGCTGATCTGCTGGATGCCTTTACGGAAGTCCGCACCCGAGTAGTACGGATCGGAGGTGTCGTCTTCTAGGCACACGGTGATGGGTTCAACCACCCGGGCGATCTGGACGAAGGCTGCCAGGCTGACCTCAATGAAATGATCGATCGGTATCTGCAGCAACCGTCGGACCGTGCTGATCTCGGCCTTGCGGCCGGCCTCGCGCGCTCTCTGCTCACCCGCCGAAGCATCGTTCGCATCTACAGCGTTCTCCGCGGCCTGCCCGTCGGCGGCCTCCCCGATCACCTGCTGGTAGGCCAAGCTGTATGCGTGCTTGACCTTGCCCCGGCATTCGGGCACCGCGCAGCCGACCAGTTCCACATAGTCGTCGCGCGGGATAGAGATCGCGGTGACCGGCCCGTGTCCGGCGGGGATGTGCAGCACGATGAGGACATCGGCATCGTTTTCGCCTGAGTGCTGATCACCGGCGTGCAGCGCGTCATATAAATCGGGTGGCAACAGGCCACCCTGCTGGTCGCGGCGGGTGTCCAACCCCATGATGAGGATATTCTGCTCCGCTCCCAGGGACGGAGGCTCATCGGCCAGCGCCGCAGAGGTGGTGATGACGCTGGGAACACCGTGCAGTTCCGCCCAGCCGACGCCCGAAAAGACCAAGACCAGCGCCGAAACGACCGCGCCCAACACCTTGACGCCGCCCAGGATCCTGTACTCGGCCGGCCGGCGAGGCCGACGGTGCCGCGCCCGCCGCGGCCGAGGTTTTGCTTGTTCGGCGCCAGCAGCAAGATCAGGAGGGGTCATAACAAAACGCAACATATCCCCGCCGACCAGCATCTAATCCACCGCCGCGAAAATTATCCGCGCGAATTCCCTAACGCGGTTGGGGAAGTCGCCGCGGCTCGCGCGGGCCGCGCCTCGACCGCCAACCACGCCATGATCAGCTCACCAAGCGTCATCGCCGGCACTGATGTCCACCGGCGGCGCGGCGCGAGCCCCGACATCACCGGCGCGGTAGCCTCGCGCATCGGCGCCCCCGCATGGTCGTGTGGAGCGCCCGCGGACAATTCACTAGATGGTGATATAGGTTCATCCCGCCCGTATCCGCGTTGTGTTTAGCGCCGCATACGCATGGTATTCACGGCGGGGAAGGACCATCGGTGCAAGGGAGGTCTGCCTTCCATGCGATTCGTGCACCACCAGGCCCCCGCGACAGCCCTGGCCGTCGCGGGACTGCTGGCGTTCTCGAACGCTGCTGCGGGCGCGGATCCGGCGGCGAATCCGATCGGCCCAGCATGCGCCTACTACGCACAGGAGGCACCAACGAGTGCGGGATCAATGGCCGGTGCGGCACAGCAGCCGCTCACCGTCGCCGCCTCGCATAACACCAAACTGAGCACACTAAACGCGGCACTGTCCGGCAAGCTCAATCCCGCCGTGAACCTGGTCGACACGCTCAACGGGGGCCAGGTCACCGTCTTCGCGCCGGTGGATAACGCGTTCGCCCGACTGCCCCCCGAGGCAGCCGCTTCGCTGCAGGTCGACGTCGCGCGGCTGACCTACCTGCTGACCTATCACGTGATACCAGGGCGGTTCAGCCCCACCAACATCGACGGCACCCACCAGACCCTGCAGGGCGGCGACCTATCCGTCACGGGTGCACCTGATCACCTCCGGGTCAACGACGCACTGGTGCTCTGCGGCGGGATCACCACCGCCAACGCCACGCTCTACCTCATCGATACCGTACTGACCCCACCGGGTGACTGATCAACCGTGGTGTCGTGGCGCGCGACGCAGACGTCAACGGTCGGCGACGACAGCACACACATGTGAGAATCCCTGAGCGTCCAGCACCCTGTACCGGTGCCGCCCCTGAACGCTATACAAGGATGCAGACTCCGAGTCAGAATTGAGCGAGATGAAGCCGGCCGGTGTACACCATGTCGCCATCTGCGTTTCCGACGCGCAGAAGGGTCTCGCCTTCTATCGCGACGTGCTCGGCATGAGGCAGCTGCCGCGCCCCGATCTCGGCCCGGGGTACTGGCTCGACGCCGGCGGCCAGCAGGTGCACCTGATGGAATCCGACACCCAACCGCTCGCCGCGAACCACTTCGCGATCCGCGTCGACGACATCGATGGCGCCGTCACCGACCTGCAGGAGCACGGCGTCGAGGTGCACCGGATCCCCCTTACCCCCGGCGCCGGACGCCAGGCCTTTCTGCACGATCCGTTCGGCAACCTGCTCGAGCTGAATCAGCCGGAATAGCTTGCGAACCGGCAGTCCCCTCCCGGCTCGCGCTCGGGATAGCAGCGAAGGCAACAACGTCGCGACATTGGCCCGCGGCCAACGGGTCGGCACGCCTCCACACCGCGCCGGCGACCGCACATCGCTTTCGTCCTCACGCGGCCCTGAGGAGCATGCGGCTGACGGCCCTGAAAAGTCAGGTACGTGCTGCGGGACCAATGCACCAATTCGAGAGACTTCAGCAAACCAGGCTGGCCGGCTTTGCGCAGCTACTCGGGTGGGTATCGGGTGTCCGCTGTAGGCCACGCTGCGCCACGTTCGCCGGGGGTTCCGGGGTGGCAGTGGCGGCTGCTGCCGGTGGCCTCAAGCTCAACCAAGGCTTGAAAGTCCCGGCCTGAGCACGGGCTTCTTCCACCGGCCTGGACGGCATAAGCTGAAGCCTGCCGAAGTCGGACACGGTCCCTGGGGAGGCCTGTCATGAGGAAGTTTATTCGACGTCTGGCAACCGGCATCGTGGTCGCCTTAGCGCTGATCGGGATGGTGACTGTCGCGACACCGGGGGTGAGCTTGGCGGAATGCGAGAACGGCTGGTGGAATCCGCTGGCCAACATGTGCGAGCCACTACCTCCGGTATGCGAGAACGGCTGGTGGTGGGATCCGGTCGCCGACGTCTGCAGGCCACCACTGGTAACGACACCTACACCTCAACTATGCGAGAACGGCTGGTGGTGGGACCCGCTGACTAACGTGTGCCAGCCACCAGTGCCACCGCCAGGACCCTAAGGCATTGACTGCCGATAGAACATTCCGCATCCGGCCACGCCGCAAACAAGCGAAGTGACCAACAGGATCGGCCAGAACGCCGCTATCACAAACAGTGCCGCCAGGTCGGCGAAGACTGGTGACGGCGCCCGCTTCGATTACCAGAGAGCGTAGCGTCCGCCGCACTGTCGATAATTAGAGGCCGCAAGACTCCCTTGCCCGCGGGCCCTAGGGAACCGCGATCGGCGTCAGTAAGAACAAAATCGAAGAACTCTGCGAGGTGCGTTGCGGGCGCCGCGAGCATGTGGTCAACCAACGCATTGTCGAGCTTTGCCCCACCACGATTCGATCGCCGATTCGACGTCGAGTCTTCGTAGTGCGGACTGATCCTGATCAGACACGAGATGCCCCCTCCGTGTCGACAAAAACCGGCCGCACAAAGCCACCTTTCTAAGCCAGCCAGGCGCCGCGGACAGTCGGCGCCGCGGCAATCGTGATCGTCGAACTCACCGCACCACGGTTCATCTGACTGCAGCGGGATGGTTCGACGTCCTGGGGTGCGTGTTTCCACTTCGTGAGCGGCCCGCGTTTATCGCATACAAACCCTTAACGCCGGGTCGGCGCTGGGCGGGTTGCGGCGGCGCCAGGGCCGTATCGGGCGGCGTGAGGGGCTCAATGTTGTGCAGATGTTGCGCATAAGAGCCGAATATCGCTCTGACCTGGCTCCCCCGGCTGGACTCGAACCAGCAACCCTTCGGTTAACAGCCGAATGCTCTGCCAATTGAGCTACAGGGGACTGTCGCCTGCACGCGGACTCAGCC
>Ga0136846_1231291_pt1 | contig 20193 bp, 14 predicted proteins | sample HopSoiMetagenom2_FD_96841 | JGI IMG/M metagenome (GOLD analysis project Ga0136846, IMG submission 96841) | Grasslands soil microbial communities from Hopland, California, USA - 2 Assembly 2016 (version 4) | ecosystem: Environmental > Terrestrial > Soil > Grasslands | place: USA: Hopland...
ATTGAGCTTGCCGGCGACAACGAGCGTGCAGACCTCCTTCTCTCGGCGAGTCAGCTTCGCGGCCCGATGCTCCAGCTCGTCGATCTCGCGATGCTCCACACGCGACTCGGCGTTCCGCATGAGCGCGCGCCCAACTGCCTCGAGCAGCTCATCATCGGTGAATGGCTTGAGCAGAAAATCGACTGCGCCTGACTTCATCGCCTTCACTCCCGTCTGCACGTCGCCATGCCCCGTCATGAAGACAAGGGCCGACTGTGCGTCGGCGCTGTTGAGAACGGCCTGTAATTCGAGGCCGCTGAGACCCGGCATCCGGACATCGATGAGCAGGCAGCCAGGACTGGCTTCGATAGGCATCCGCTCGGCAAGAAAATCCGTTGCCGACGCAAAGGTTTTTACCTGATACCCGCTCGCCGTGAGAAGCCGTGCGAGTGCGCGGCGAAGCGAGTCATCGTCATCGATGACGGCAATGGTGGGGATGTCTTCGAGCATGTCGAATCCAGGACTTCGAAAGCGTGGGCTCCTCGAAGATGAACCGGAGGAGCGGGAGCTGTCAGGCGCGTCGCCCGTCACGAAACCGTGTCAGGCCGAACAAGCGACGGCATGCGGAACGAATCTCCTATGTTAGCCGATTTTCTGTTAGCCAATTTTCTGGGACACATGAGGTTGGCAATTTCCCATGTTTGGCGCCAGCAGCAGCGTGTTTCCTGGCATGCCACACCTACATTGGACTTTGGTCGTATACCTCGCGGCGATATAGTCCGAGGCGTTGGCGCAACACGAGTAAGGTTGGCGCCCGCTCCGACCCCGCCGCGACAGCGGACCAATCGCACCACCTAGCTCCGTTCATCCATTGGACTTAGGTGGGGAGCGCTGACCACTTCGATCCGTGTTACACATCGCAGCGTCGGCCGCCCTTCCCCTCGGCTCCCGTCAGCGAAACTCCGCGGGTAAGTGGTGGCCTCGACCCGCGTTCTGAGCAGGCAGCCACGGTGCCTAACGCCCCAACTTCACCCAGTTCGCGCAGCGCCCGGACGCCGCGCGGTCTCCTCCGGATCGCCATCGCCGGATCGATGGCCATGCTGGCGGTCAGCGCGCCGCATCGCGCCGACGCCCAATCGCCTGGCGACCCCGTCGCGCCGCCAGCCATCAAGTCGATGGGCCAACCGCCGCTCTGGCAGCCGTATACATCCGTCGTCGCCGCCTTCGGGAGGGACAACGACGCCACGGGCGGCTTGGAGCTTGGCCTCTTTCGGCCTCGCGGCAGCCCGGTCAACGGACTCTTTGGATTGGCGGCCGAGGGGTACCTCTTTGCCAGCGATGGCGGCGCCACCGGCGGCGCCCGCCTCCTCGGCGTCACCCGCGCCATCAACCTCGGTTACGGCATAGACTGGGACGCCCGCGAGAACAACTTCGCCTTCATCCTGTCCTACAACACGGCGGTCCGACGCGGTGGTATCCTGGGTCGCGGCACCCAGCTCCGGGTCGACTGGATTCCGGCGCGCAGCAGTGGGCTCGATGTCGGGATCACTGTACCGCTCGGCCAGCCATACGCCGGGCGCACGAGACCGCGCAACACCGGCGTCTCGCTTCGCGACGTCGCCCGCGACGTCACGCCCCACGCGCCGACAACGTCAGCATCCGCCAGCGTGTATCGGCAAATGGCCGCTACGCCGCTGCCGCCGGGCGCGGATTCCGCGCTGCGTCGCGTTCGTGAAGCAGCGCTGCTGATTGCCGCATACAGCAACTTCTTCAACGAGCACCACGAGTCCGACAGCAAGAAGGACCTGGAGAACGTCCGAGTTCTGGCGCAACGGATCCGCGACTCGATGGCTGTCAGGTCACCGGAGTACCCCGAAGGCCGGACGTTCCTCGCCTCGGAGCGCGTGTACAACGCGTCGCTTCAGCGCGCCTTCTCGGTTGCGCTCCACGACACGACGCTGGGTGCGATAGCAGCCAAGCGCGCGCGGGCGGGGCTGCTGACATACATGCTGATTCCGTTCGATGCGCAGTTCGGGCGCCCGAAAGACCAGCAGTACGACCTGTCCGGGCTCACGGACGAGGTGAAGGCCGACTTCCGGACGTGGCTCACTGATTCGTTGGCGACCTCGAACGAGCTTCGCCTCGCCGCCGCGACCGTGGACGATCAATGGCTGACGGCGATCGTGGCAGTGCACCGATTCATCTCGAAGCATTGGGGCGACTCGCGGCGAGTCTGGCTGCCGATGCAGCTCGCGCTCACGCCCGAGGAGCACGACGACCAGGCTGAGATCGACGCATTGTTCGCTCGTGTCATCGGCCGGCCGTTCACGCGCGGAAACCAGATCACGTACCTGCGCGAAGACCGCGTACAGCTCGAGATCGCACGCTCGATCTTCGCCGCACGGGACTACCACACGCTTTGGGTCCACGATTATGCCGGCACGCGATCGTCCGGTAAGGTGGATGCCATCGGGTTTGCGGAGACCGCCAATGTGTACTTCCCCGCGCTCACGCAGGCGGTGTCACGGTTCGACAGTACCGGGAAGCTGACGGCGTACATGGTCATCCTCGACCAGAACTTCTACGAGCCGAACAACGGGCGGCTGTGGATGACCATCCTCGAGGACCCGTTAGGCGCGGAGATCAAGCTTCCCGGCAAGAACGACTCGCTGGAGACCGTGCTCCGCAGGCGACAACAGGAGTTGCGCGCGGCCGTCGCGGCATCGCGAGGACTTCAGGCGCTCGCCGCGAAACACGGCGGGGATGACTGGCTCCGGCGCACTGTCAAAGTGCACGTCGACATCACGCAGCCGAGCGACTTCACGTTCCGGAGCCATCGCATCATCGACGGAGTGCCGCTGCTCCCCGATAACCTGATGCGCGACCATCGCAAGATCGCGTTTTACGACGTGACGGAATCCGCGCCGTTCCTCGGCGGGATGGTGCTGTCCGGCGTCGGAGTCGGTGAACACTACGCGACGCCGACGTGGGAAGACCGCGGCGTTCTCGTTCGCGGACCGGCGGTGCTCGAGGTGCGCGCAGCCGCGCGCCGCCTCTTCAGGTTGAACTCGTTCACCGACGGAGAGATCCCGCCGCCGCTGCGCGAGACGGCTCCGTGCCAAACGTGCCAGCTCGCTACGGATGGCACCGACGGAGCGGCAAGTGCCGCCAACGAGTTGGGTCGGGCGCTCCAGGTGCATAACGAGCCCGGGTTCGGCCGCAAGCAGGCCACGATCGCGCGCGCCATGCTCTACACACTGGCGCCGCGCGGCAGCGTGCTCGTAGTACCCGACGGGCTCTGGCTCGCGAGCAGCTGGGCCGGGATGCTCGCCGGCGCGTCGCTCCGCGGTTGTCGCGTGTACATCGTCGGTCCCGCACTCGCCAACGCACCGAGTCCGGGCTTCCCGCAGATGTCCCGGACTTACGACGTGATGCTGCGCCTCGTGCAGGTGCGACAGGAATTCAGACAGGAGATTCAACAGGCGGGGGGAGAGCTTCGCATCGGACTCTACACCGCCAAGGAAGATGTCAACGACATCGCGCAGGAGGCCAAGGCGACCAACACCGGAGTCGCGCGATATCCGTGGCTGCGCGAGCTCTTTCCATTCGACTCGTCGGTGATCACGGTGTTCGACAGTGCGCCCGGGCTGCTCCAGCGCGCCGGGTACAAGCCGTTCGTCCTCGGCCGCGATGAAAAGCCTCGTCTGCCGCAGCTGCATCGCAAAACACAGTTCTTCGCCGACTCCGCGGCACTCGCGCGGTTAACCAGTCGTCCGGAATGGCGTGAGGTTGCGATCCGCACCACCATTCAGCGCGCCGAACAGGCGCGCCGCGGAATCAAGACGGGCCTCTACGACGACACGCTGAGCACCGCGACCGTGGACGCCGTGGCGAGACTGCTGAAAGCCTACGCCGCGAGTCGCCCGAGTGCGGATAGCGCACGCATGACGTTCTACATGACGATTGGGACCCAAAACGAGGACCCTCGCGGCCAGCTGCTCGATGGCGAAGCGGTGTTCGTGTTGTCGGGGATGAGCGGCGCGGTGGGGTTGGTGGACCTGTACTCGCTGATGGCCCGGAGTACCTGGATCGAGACGCAAGAGGAGCTCGACAAGCTGATTCCGCCCTACAAGACCTGGCAGCGACGCCTCGGCCGCTTCGCGCGCCTCGTGCTGTGACTCGCGATCCGGCTCAGAGCTGTCGACCGAAGCCGAATACGAATCGCAGGTTCCGGCGCGTGTCGCGCGTCGCGTCGATCGGGAGCGCGAACCCGAGGTAAACCGCGCCACTCAGCACGCGTACGCCGAGGCTCGCGGTCGCGCGGAGCTTGTCCGTGGGAACTGACACCGGCACCGGCTCGCCCGTGTTCGGGTCGATGATTGGCTGGCCCGTAACCTCATCGACGGTGTCGCCGAGCCGCCTAACGGCGGCGCGCGCCTGGTCGTCGCTCGCCCAAGCCATGCCGGTCTGGATGCCGAAGTTCAGCTCCGGCGCGATTGCCGGGACCACGAAGCCGGCAATGAACGGGAATGGCGACCGCAAGTACGGCAGCGCGTATTGCGCCGTCCCGCGCGCGATCCACGCGCGGTCCCCCGCGAACGCTTTGTAATCGTAGCCGGGCAGATTGTTGGTCCCGCCGATCTCGAAGAGTTGCTGCGTGGGTGGAGTGCCGGTGAGCATCCCGCCATACGCTCGCCCAATGAGCACCACATGACCGGCATCATAACGCGTGATCAGTGACGCCTCGGTCCGCTGATAATCGAGGTCGCCTGTGCCCAGCTCGTAGCGAATGGTGCCGCCGTACCGCTCGCGCGTGATGTCTGCCTGTACGTCGGGATTCCACTCCATCGTCGCGACGACGCGCGCGTAGCGGCCCGCGTCCACGACGCGGTTCGGGATGAACGGCCCAAACAGGAGTCCGCGTCGGCGTGAATCCACCGTCTCGGCGTCTCGCATGACTCCCGCTTCGAGCCGAACGGAGGTGCCCTGTGGCGTGAGCTGTCGCTCCACCGCGGCGCGAGCGACGTGGCGGTCCACGTAGTCGTAGCTGTCCGACGACCAGAGGAGTGGGAACCACACGCTCCCGGAGTCGAACGGCGACCGAAAATCGTTCGTGATATCGAGCAGCCGCCCGAACCCCACATTGGCGCGCCAGCTGGGGCGTCGCAACGCGGCCGCGAGGTACCCGCGCCATGTCTCCTCGGACCACGCATACCCCGCCGTCCCGGTCGCCGCGAGTCCGGGCGCGAGGTCGCGCGCGTACCAGCTGGCCGATAGCCCGGTGTAGAATCCCTCGATTTTGTTGAACCGGAACACGTCGTACTGGTCGCGCGCGCGGAAGGTCACCTGCGGCGGCCCATCCGGTTGCAGGCGATCCGGATACAGGTCGTCGACCGGCTGCGTCTGCGCGATCCGCGTCGCGCTGCCTAACGGCAGCATCCAGTCGTCGTACGACGCCTGTTGAGACATGGGCGCGTACGTCACCCGGTACTGGACAGGTTCGGCCGCTGCGCCGTCCGGAGACTGCGCCCCCCGGTCCCGGACCTGCTGCCCGCGAAACCGCGTCACGAACCGGAGCAGCTCGCCGGTTTCTCCGGCCAATCCCCCGCTCAGGATATCGAGTCGTTCGACATCGGGCAGGCGTAACCCATCTCGCTCGGGGCCGTTCCACATGTCCATGAAGCCCACGATCCGCACCTGGTCCGACAGCGCGTCCCGCACCTTGAGCAGGTAGCCACTCACGATGGACACCCGCCCTCGAAGGCGCACGAGCAGCATCGTGCGGGCGTCAACGTCGACGTCGCCCTCGAAGACGCTCGATCCCGGCGGCACGTCCTCGCGGCGCGCCACCGCTATGCGCAATACGTCGACCGAGTCGCCGTTAGGCATCCGCTCCGTGAGCGTGTCCACCCGCGGGTACTCGTAGTAGCGACGAGCATCGCGCGCGAGTGGATGCACGGTGGCGACGGTTTCGGGCTCGGCGAGCAGCCGACGCAGCGGCCGCACGACAGGGTCGATCGCCTTTTCGACCTTGGAGACTCCCGCAGGATTCGGCAGGCGAAGGCGGATGCGGTCGCCCGCGAGCAGCGGTACGACCCACCCGGCCCGATAGATCCGGGTCGTCGCGTACGACATCCCGACCTGCTCGGATCGATACCCGGTGATGCGCTGCTCGACGAGGCTATCGCTAATCCAGCCGATCGTCGAAGCCTCCTGCTGCACCGCGACGACCTCGCGTCGTCCCGAGACCCGGCGCTGGACGAGCGCTATCTCGGTTTCGGCATCCGCACGCATGCGACCGGGGCGTGATTCATGGTTCCGGGTAGCGGCCGCCTCCACGATCGCCCGCACCGCGGGTGTCGTGGCCTTCGGGTTCTGATTCGGAACCTGCGGCGCAAGCGCCAGCACGAAGAGAGTGACAAGCACGAACGCACACTCTACGCGCTTGGGCCTGTCTCAATCGATGGGACCAACGACTAGCCGAACGGCCGGGCTCGGCGCCAGGAGAGAACTCCGGACACGCCTTCTCGACGCCACACTGGCCAAGCAGGGGTCCGCGAGGAACATTGGGGAACAGATGGGATCAACGCCCAGCGTTGCCGTGCCTATAGTCTCGGACCAGCGAACGATTCAATGCTTATCGTGATCGTAGACGACGAAGAATCCGTTCGCACCGGCCTGCGCCGTCTTTGCGTGTCGCTCGGGCTGCGCGCGAGCGTCTATGCCGCCGGCAGCGAGTTTCTCCACTCGCTCGCCGCAGGCACGCCGCCGCCGGATTGCGTCCTGCTCGATGCCCACATGCCCCACATGAGTGGGCTCGAGGTGCAGCAGCGTCTCGTCGACTTGGGCCTCAAGATCCCGACGATCGTGTACACGGCCGACGACGCTCCTGAGGCCGAGGCGCGCTACGTCGCGGCTGGCGTCACCGCGTACCTGCGAAAGCCGATCGCCGGTGACGAGTTGCTCGCTGCGATCGAGCAGGTCATGGCGCGAGCGCATCCAACGCCGGTGGACCAGGCAACGACTGTTGCACCGCCGCCCTGAGCTCTTACAGGTCGCGGGTCATTTCGATCATCGTCCGCCGGAATCCCGCGCTCGCAAACAGCCGCTGCGCACCCTCGTTGCGTTCTGCGGTGGACAGCACAACCATCGGCGCACCCCGTGCCTCGAGCGATGCCACTGTCGCATCGAGCAGTGCACGTCCGACACCGCCCCGCCGGTGCGCTGGATCCACGACGATATCATACAGCACGCCGGCCGGTCCGCGAAGCGACATGTAGTCCATACCCTCGAGCCCCGCGTAGGTGTAGCCGATCACCTGGTTCGCCGTGACCGCAACGAGAACGATGATGTTCGGTTCGTCCACCTGGCTGCCGAGGAACGAACCGTAACCCGCCTCGGTGTGCGGCCCGGCGGCGATGAAGCGCTTCGGATCGAATGCGTGGTGGGTGGTGACCATGAGCGCGCCGAGTCGGCCAAGGGCCGGAACGTCCTCACGTGTCGCGGGGCGGATGAGAGTCTCGCGTTCGTGGTTAGGCAAAGTCGGGCCTCATGCTTGCGGGGAATTTTGGGAGCGCCGGGCTCGGCATCCCTCTGAATGGACGGCTCCGATCCCGGCAGGTCCAGTCCGCTGCGTATGAGCAGTCCTCAATCGAGGTGGATGTTGCTGGGCATCGCCGCGGCAGCCGCCGTAACCGTCGTCGGCTGCAATAGCGATGAGCTGGTGCACTCCGGTGCACCGGTCGCAAGCGTACAGGTTGCTCCTCCAGAAGCGAGCGTCGTCGTCGGCGCGACCGTGACTCTCACGGCGTCCGCGTACGACGCGTCCGGTAACGTGCTCACCGGCCGGAAGGTCGTCTGGGCGGTCGCCGATTCCAACTTCGCGACCGTCTCCGCCGCCGGCGTCGTCACCGGGCGGTACGTCGGCAGCGTGCCCGTCGCCGCCAGCATCGAAGGGAAATCCGCAGTCGCCGAGATCCAGGTGATTCCGGTCCCGGTGGTCGCCGTGCGGGTTTCGCCATCCAGTCGCGATCTCACGGTGGGCCAGACCGCCCAGCTCATCGCCGAGCCGCTGGATGCGCAGGGCAACGTCCTTTCCGGCAGGTCGGTTGCCTGGAGCTCGGGTCGACCTGACGTGGCGACGGTGAGCGCGACCGGATTGGTCACGGCACTTTCGCCCGGGAACGCAATCATCACGGCGACCGTCGAGGGGAAGGCCGGCGTCGCCGCGGTCACGGTATCCCCGGCACCCGTTACGTCGGTCGTCGTGAGCCCGACGTCGGCAACGCTCATCGTAGGACAGACCCTCCAGCTCGAGGCGCAGCCACGCGACGCGGCGGGGCGACCGCTCAATGATCGGGCGGTCACCTGGTCGTCGAATCGGTCGGACGTCGCGACCGTCACGTCGACCGGGATCGTCGCCGCGATTTCCCCAGGGACCGCGACGATCACAGCATCGAGCGAAGGGCGGAGTGGCACCGCGACGATCGTGGTCCAGGCACCCGCGATCGACCGGGTGGAGATAACGCCGGCGACCGCCACGATCAGAGTGGCCGGCTCGTTCCGTCTTACGGCGACCGTCTACGACTCGCGCGGTAACGTCGTCCCAGGTGCGCGGGTGTCGTGGGCGAGCAGCGACTTGGAGACCGCCATCGTAGACAACACGGGTCGCGTGTTTGGCCTCTCCGAGGGCACCGTGGTCATCACGGCAACGAGTGGCGACAAAGCGGGAACGGCGTCGGTGCGGGTGAGACGGTAGCTCCTGGCGCAAAATCGACACTCGACATCTCGCGCGACGCGCCCGAGAATTGTGCAGTGGGGAGTTCGAGGCGGATTCGCCTTTGTCGGTGAGTGCGAGCAATAGCAGAATAGCAGGCGTCAGATCGCAGCAGAGCCGTCGTCGGTCATCTCGCGCGGACGTCATCATGAATCGTTCTGGTCTTGCTCGACTCACCGCCGTCGTTACCCTCTCGTCCGCCGTCGTATCGTGTGGGCACGACTCGCCAACCACGCCCGCGACGCAACGTGCCTCGCTCGGGGTTCACGCGACCACGCTCGACTCGTTGGCCGATGGGACGATCGACGTCGCGGTCTCCTATCGCCAGCAGGGCGGGCAGCTCGTGGCGGTGGCCGCGAAGCCGTCGAGCATCCCGCTCGGCACTGGAGTGACGGCAAGCCAACAAGTCGACGTCGATCTGGCTGCGTGTCTCGCCGACTCGCACCGCGCCGACGCTGAGCAGCGCGGTTGCCCGCTGGTCGTCGAGCTCGCGCTTCGCGACGCGTCGGGCGTAGAGATCGATCGCCAACAGGCAAGCCCCGCGAGCCGGGTGATGCCTGGCCAGGTCGCCGAGATTCCGGCGGTGGCGCTGGCAAACGCCGGCAGTGTCACGATTGCGGCGCCGGCCTCCGCTAGCCTCCACCCGGGCGACAAGCTCCAGCTGACCGCCACCGTGCGCATGCCTAACGGGTCGGTCAACGACAAGTTTCCCGTCAAGTGGTCGACGAGCGGCGCCGCCGTCGCGACGGTCGACGAGAAGACGGGTGAGGTGACGGCGGTCGCGCCGGGCGCGGTGACGATCACGGCGAAGGCCGGCGTGCGAACCGGTCAAATCGCGCTCACGGTCGTGGTCCCAGTGGCTCGCGTGACGCTCTCGCCTGACGCCCCGTACCTGACGTGGAATTCTCGCGTCGCAGCCACGACGACCCTGACGGTGGCGGCCTTCGACGCGTCGGGCGCGCCCATTGCGGATCTCAGCGGCCGGTCGATCGTGTGGGCGTCGGACGACACGACGACCGCGACCGCGGCGGCGACGGACCAGCCGGGCCAAGGGCTCGTGACGGATGTCCGGGTTGGAAAGGCAACGATATCGGCGACGGTGGATGGCGTGCGAGGCACTGCGCAACTCACCGTCGAACCGAACAACGGAACGATATCCGGCACGACTACGAACACGGGAGCGATTCCGGTCCTGTACGTGGGCGAGTCAGCTCCCCTGCGGATGTACTTCTTCGACGCCAACGACATCGCCGTCCCGATCGACGATACCCAGCCTGGACCGAAGTCCTGGGTCTCGGTGAATCCGGCGGTAGCGACGGTCAGCGCGGCGGGCGTCGCTACTGGCGTTGGACTCGGCGACACGGAGATTCGCGGGACATACCGCGGCTTTACGGTCCGTCAGCCCGTGTTCGTCGTCCCGGTGGCGAAGATCGAGGTTTCCATATCGCCGAAGACGCTGAGGGTCGGCGAGACGGTGCAGGCCGAGGCGCTGGTGCTGGACCCTCAGGGGGCGATGCTGCGCGACCAAGTCGTGACGTGGCGGGTTGCACCCACGGGCGAGGCGTCGGTGGCGTCGGTGGATACGTACGGCCGGGTGACGGGCGGGAAGGAAGGGGTCACACAGATCATTGCGAGCGTGGACGGTAAGGAGGGATCGCTCGAGGTCCCGGTCCTCCCGGCGGCCGTTGCATCGGTGCGCATCCTACCGACGTATCCCGCGGTGATGAACGTTGGCGAGACAGATACCCTAACCGCGACGACGCTCAACGCCAATGGAATCGCCTTGCCCGGTCATGCGGTGACGTGGACGACGAGCAACCCTTCCGTAGCGGCGATCAGTGGCACGACCAGCGACGGAGCCGGCGGTACGGCGACCATCAGGGCGGTCGGTGCGGGCAGTACCACCATCGTGGCGACAAGCGAGGGGAAGAGTGCCAGCGTCATGGTGTCGGTTTCGCCGCCACCGCCTAACGCACCAAGCGCGCTCATTGTCGGGTTCGGCCGCAGCGCACCGTTCACGTATTCGGCCGCTCTCAATTGGGACGACAACAGCAACAACGAGGACGAGTTTCAGGTCGAGCGGTCCGTCGGGGGCACGAACAATTTTACGCTCAACGCCAGAGTGCCAGGTTCCAATAACACGCGGGGATACAGCTCCGACGTCGACCAGTTCATGGAACTCACGATTTACACGTATCGCGTCCGTGCGTGCCGGTCCGCGGCCTTGGGGCCGGGGTCGAACGTGATCGCGTTTGTGACCGTGTGCTCGCCGTTCTCGAGTCCTGTATCGATCCCCGGTCCGCTGAGAGAGCCGACCAATCTCGCCGCGGTCAGAGACGGGAGCGGCGTACGGCTGACGTGGCAGGACAATTCGACCAAGGAGGATATGTACGTTGTAGTGGGCGTGCTGGTGCGCCCTGATGGCAGCACGACCGGCATGTCTCGTGCGAATTTGCCACCAAACACGACCGAATTCCTCGCCCCGGGTGGCGCGGCGGGCACGACGTTCTACTATTCCGTGATGGCCTGCGCGAACGTCGTCGGCTACGGAAACTCTTGCAGCTTCGCCGGCACGTCACAGCAGTTCACGTTCTGAACGCGAGGCGCCGGGAGCCTGATGTCACGTTAGGCTCCCGGCGTTAGGCCGCCGGCGGCAACGAGAGCGTGAAGGTCGACGCCACGCCCTCCTGACTCTCGACCGTAGTCATGACCATTCTCACCCTCGCAGCCGTCGTCGCACTCGGCTCATTTTGCGCGGGTCTGCTCGGCGCCCTCACCGGTCTCGGGGGCGGCATCGTCGTCGTCCCGCTCCTCACGGTGCTGCTGCACGTCGACCTCCGCTACGCCATCGGCGCGTCGCTCGTGTCGGTCATCGCGACATCGTCAGGTGCGGCGGCTGCCTACGTGCGTGAGGGCTACAGCAACATCCGCGTCGGGATCTTCCTCGAAGTCGCGACCACAGTTGGCGCGCTCGTGGGCGCGGCGATCGCCCGAATGATTCCAACCAGCGCTCTGGGAATCCTCTTTGGTCTCATGTTGCTGTATTCGGCCTACCGAATGTTCCGGTCCAACGACGACCATCCCCCGAGCACGTCGCCGGATCCCCTGGCGACCAGGCTCCGACTGAATTCGAGTTACCCGACGTCGGCCGGTATGCAGGCCTACGCGGTCGAAGGCGTTCTCCCCGGCTTCGGGCTCATGTTCGTTGCCGGTGTCGCCTCTGCGCTTCTCGGCATCGGCTCGGGAGTCGTGAAGGTGCTCGCCATGGATCGCACGATGAAGCTCCCGTTCAAGGTCTCGACGACCACCAGCAATTTCATGATCGGCGTAACAGCCGCCGCGAGCGCCGGCGTCTATCTGCACCGCGGGTACATCGAGCCGGTGCTCGCGCTTCCGGTCATGATTGGCGTGTTGACCGGTGCACTGGTTGGAGCGCGCTTGCTCACGACTGCGAGCACGCGTTGGCTGCGCATCCTGTTCACGGCGGTGGTCGTCGTGCTCGCGGTCGAGATGCTGTACAAGGGAGCGAGCGGTGGACTATGAGTGAACGCCAGCCTGGTCATACGGACAGCGCGCCGCGTCTGAGCGATCACGCTCTGGAGCAAATCATCGGGCGGCTCCTGCAGATCGGTGTGCTCATCTCCGCGTTGGTTGTGGTCGCCGGCGGTATTGCACTCCTCGTTCGCTATGGTGGCGCACCCGCGGACTTTCGGTCGTTCCGCAGCGAGCCGTCGGAACTGAGCACGCTTGGCGGCATCGTGCGAGGGGCCTATCGCCTCGACAGCCACGCGATCGTTCAGTTCGGCCTCGTGCTGCTCATCGCGACGCCGATCATGCGTGTGGCCCTAACGCTGGTGGCGTTCTGGTGGCAGCGCGATCGCCTGTACGTGGGTATCACGACTTTCGTGCTGGCGCTGCTCGTCTACGGACTGTTCTGGGGCCGCGCGTGAGGACGGTCCCGGCCGCCTTTTTCGCTGCGAGCGCAGTCGCCTTCGGCGAACTGCAAGGACAGATTCGCCTCGCCGTCGGGCCTAACGTGCTCGTGAGTCGAGACGGTGACGTCTCGCACGTCGAATCCGCCGTGGCCGCCAACCCCAATGACTCGCTCAATCTTGTCGCGACGGCGATCACGTTCACGCTGCCGCAGGGCGGGTACGTCAACAAGACGTACGCGACGTTCGATGGCGGATTCTCCTGGTACGACGCACGACTTCCCGAAGAGCGCGATCTCGGCTCGATCGATCCGAAGGTCGCCTTCACTCCGAGGGGAACGGCCCTGCAGGTTGGGCTCGTGCAGGGCATGTCGGTCTATCGCTCGGAGGACGGCGGGCGAACCTGGCTCGCGCCGGCTCGCCTGGGGCGCGGCTACGACCGCGTCGCCATCGCGGTCGATCGCTCCACCGGACCGACGTCCGGCCAGATCTATGTGACTGGCAATCTCGATGGTGGCCCGCGCCTTCATCGCTCGGTCGATGAGGGACGCACGTTCGACGCTCTGGTGACGCTGCCGGGCATAGTCGTGACCGACGTCCTGGTGCTGAGTGATGGCGCCGTGCTCGTTCCGCTCTATACCGGGCCGGACCTCCGCCTCCCGGAGAACCGCGGCAACCCAATGGCTTCGTATGGAACCGTGGTCTCGACCGATGGCGGCGCGACGTTTGGCGCGCTGCGTTCGGGATTCGAGCAGCAGCGGTACAGCACCGACTCCACGCTGCGACGTCGTCGCGCGGGCAGCATCGTTGGCGACAACACCGCCACCTTTGCTGCGGACGTTCGTTCGACGCGCTATCGGGACCGCGTCTACGCGGCGTTCCCCGACATGCGGTGGACCCGTGGCAAGCCGCGAATTGCGGTCGTGTGGTCGTCCGATGCCGGCGTAACGTGGAGCGCGCCGACCATGGTCGACGTCTCGGCGCCGGCTTCGGCGTCGCAGTTCTTGCCCGCCATCGCGGTGAACGACTCCGGCGTCGTTGGTGTCATGTGGCTGGACACGCGCGCCGCCGCCGCCGACAATGCGTACGACGTCTTTGTCTCCGCCTCGATCGATGGAGGGGAGACGTTTCTACCAGCGACGCGCGTCTCGTCGGAGACCTCTCGGCCGGCCGGGCCCGGCAACATGCGTCCCGGATTGGGTCGTCTTCGCTACGCGGGCGATACGTTGATCATGGACTTCCTGAGCGGCTACTCGCGCTGGCGTGACGTTGGCGACTACATCGGCCTAACGACCGATGCCAAGGGCATCTTTCACCCTGTGTGGCCGGATTCACGCAACGGGACGTTCCAGCTCGAGACCGCGCGGATCGAGCTGCTCACTGACGCGGCTGTGGCGGTCGCGACGGACTCCGTGACGCGGTCGGTGGGCGTCGTCCTCGACCCGAGCCGATTCGACGCCGCGAAACGCGAGCTCGTGGTGCCGGTCCGCATCCGCAACACCACGGCTGACACGCTGTATCCGCCGATCGTCGCGACCCTAACGAGTGTTGGCGACACGATGCTCGTGCGCAACGGGTACATGCGGCCGGAAGACATTGTCACGATCCTGAACGCCACGAACGGCAAACCGGGGGCAGGGGCGTCGTTCGACTTCTCTCGAGCGCTCGGAACGCTCGGGCTGTTGGCGCCGGGAGCCGTGTCTGGCGCGGTGAACGTCAAACTTCGGGTCGCGACGCCGGCAGCGAGCGGACTCCGATGGCGCGTGGTCGTCTCGGCGCGGGCTCGACGAGAATGAACAGCCTAGGCTCCGCTGACCAGCTTCGACGCCAACGCTCTCCGAATTGCCTGGTCCTCCATCACTGAGTTGGCCACGTGCTGTGAGATCACCAGATCGTAGAGCACCTCGACGCGAGCGTCTGTGCTGGCGATTTGCGCCGCCGGCGCCGCTGCCGACTCCGGCTCGACCGCCGCCGATTGTCGTGAATCCTCACGGAGCGATCGGCCGAACTCCCTCAGCGAATCAAGCTGCTCCTTGGCGATGGCTTCAATGGCAGCCTGGCAACCTGGATCCTGATTGAGGTATTCCGCGAACGAATCGTCGAGCTCACCTGTGTCGATGAAACGTGTGAACGCGTCGCGAAACCGCGACTTGACCAGACCGAGAATGTGATTGCTAAGAGGTCGCATAGTGACACGAGAGCGTTTGTTGTGATTCCCTATCGCATATCTGACACGCCAGAGGGTCGCGCTATTACACTCCTTTACAACTCGTTATTATACAACAACTTACGGAACAGTCCCGACGTACACCAGAGCGTTGGTCATGAAATGTCGCGTTCGCCACGACGGCCTAGCGGCGCGGATCGTCAGTGAGCTCACGCCGCAACCGCACGATCAGTCGGAAGAGTCGCACCGCCATGGCCGAATAGGTGATACCCCTCTGAAGCGCCATTTCTCCGATGCTCAGATCCCCCCAAAACCGATCTCGAATCATCGCCAGGTCATCGGGGGGCAGGTCGCGGAGAAGGCGTGCGAGCGGCTCGCCTATCTCGGTCTCGTCCCGCCAGTCACGAGCCTCATAAGCAAGTTCGGGCGACAGGTCGGCTCGCGTTCGTCGGGCCGCACTCAAACTTGCCGCGCGATTTTTTAGCGCTCGGACGATATAGCCGGCCGGCGAAGCGGACGCTTTCAGGCTTTGAAGCACCGCCGGCTCGAGAAGCTTGGCCATGAGATCGAGACCGATGTCGTCGACGTCGTCCAGCGTGAGGCCCTGGTACCATCGAATGGAGATCTGTGCGAGTCGCCACACACGTTGCCGCAGATCTTCCCAAGCCGCTTCCTCATCGCGACTCAGGGGACGTTGCCCCGATGGCGCGATGCGAAGGCCGGCCACGAGCGTCCTCCAATCGGGCAACGGATCGTTCATGCCGTCCCGGCACCCCGAGTTTGCTCGAGTTCCGCCGCCTTCGACGCGAGACGCAGGGCGAGCGTCCGAACGCGGTCAACCAGGCTGCTCCTGGTCTCTGCGATCAATAGAAGGGCGGCAAAGAGCTCCTGCGGTGAACTACCGAGCCTCCGCAGCAACTCCTCGTTGGGCATTGTTCCCTGAACCGTTCCCTTGAGAATGAGGAGCTTCTTTTCGGCATCGGGGCCCCCGCTCGCGCCGATCTCCTCGATCAGGCGATTGATACACTCCTCGACCGAGAGCGGTGGGGTTGAGCCGGTCGTTTGGGTGCTCTTCTCCTCAGGCTTCGCTCGAGCAGCTGCCACGCCGGCGCTGATCAGGAGCCCGACGAGGCCGAGCGCGTAGACCACCTGTGCGACGTCCCTTCGCCGCGCGCGGCTCCTGCTGTCATCGGCGCTGCCGGACGTTGCCAACCGCCAGTCCGTCAACCTCAATGGCAACGGCGTACGTCGGACGATTGTGCTCGCGGACGCCGTGCCTGGCTTGCGCGATGCAGCGCCAGCGGCCGGCTGACTCGTGGAATCGACGGCGTAAGCCGCCAGGCGGAGAATGGCACCCGGGGGCCAGCGGAACAGGCGATCACTCCCGGCACCCGCCGTGATGGAGAGCACCACGAGCGTATCGCCTAACGAGCGCTCGGGATGCACGCCCAGAGCGGAAGTTCCTACGTACGCCGAGTACGATGCCCGGCGCAGGGGTTGTGTCGACGAGACGGTGAGGGTAAGCCGCGTGCTGTCTCCGCCCAGCTCGGAGGTGAATGCAAGAGAATCCTCGAACGCGCAGCTGGCGTCGCAGAGACGGAAGCCCGTGTCGCGCCCGGGCACCAGCGGATTCTGCTCGTACTTGATCGTCGAGAGCGCGGCAAGGATCGCAACGATCGCCAGCAAAATAGGAACCGCGTACTTGCGCATTTGCCCACCCCTCGTCGCCACAGTGTGCGGGCGCGAATCTAGGATGGGTCGGGTGAACTCGATAGATCAGTGTTCCTGCCATCGCAACTCGATATCTCGTGCCGGCCGATCACGCTCGTCATAGATTGTTGACCGCCTTCATTCCCGCGTGGCGCACCATCCAAGTGCCAGGTGTGTGCGAAATGTCGCCCAACCAAGCCATCCGATTCTTGGTTCTCGCGTCGTCGCTGACCGTCGCGTCGTCGGCCGCGCCTCAGACCGCGGCGTCGCCGACGGGTGCGCAAATCGCCGGAATCGTATATGACAGCTCAAGCCGTCGGCCGCTCGCGGGGGCGGATGTTCAACTGCAGCGCGTTCGCGGCGCGGGCACCGATGCGCAACCAGAGGTGGGAACGGCCACCGCCGACCAGAGCGGCGCCTTCACGTTCGAGAACGTCGAGGAGGGAACGTATGTCCTCGGCTTCTTTCATCAGATGGTCGACTCCCTCGGCGTTGCGATGCCGACTCGACAAATACAGGTGCGCGCCGCGCAGCGCTTGCGAGTCGATCTTGCCGTTCCTTCTCCCTCCGGTCTCATCGTGCTCGCCTGTGGACGCAACGCCGTGAGTGACAGCAGCGCTCTCCTGATGGGCTTTGTGCGTGATGCGGAAACGCTGCTGCCTCCGGAACACTCGGTCGTCGTGCTGCAGTGGGATGAAGTGGTTTTTGGAAAGGGCGGCGCGCGCGGCGAGACGAGACACATCACGACGCTGCCGCGCGAGGATGGCTGGTACGCCTTCTGTGACGTCCCCGTGGACAACATGATGCAACTTCGCGTCGCACGGGGGGCGGATACATCGGGCGTCGTGGCGGCAGATCTGGTGGGGCGTCAGGTGGTGCGTCGCGATCTTTACATCGGGGCCGGGACACGCGTTTCGCTGAGCGATAGCGTGTCCGTGGATTCGGGCCTAACGCCGGGCGGACAGCGTAGCGTCTGGCGCGGACGAGCGATGGTTTCGGGGCGCATCCTGTCGAGGGGTGAGCGGCCGCTCGCGAACGCGCACGTGTCGCTCGAGGGGAGCGACGCGACCGCGACAACGAATGACCGCGGCGAGTTTGCGCTGAGTGGGCTTCCGTCAGGCTCGCAGACATTAACCGCTCGAGCGTTAGGCTTTCTCCCCGAACGGAGAACCGTTCAGCTGCTGACGGGACACGCGCCGAACGAGGTGGTCGTCCACCTCACGTCGCTCAAACTTTTCCTCGACACGATTCGCGTGACGGCCACGCGCGTGTACACCACAGACGCCAACGGATTCGAGGGTCGAAAGCGCGCGGACCAGGGGCACTACACCGATCGTGCGCAGATCGAGCGACAGCAAGCGACGGCGGCAAGCGATCTTCTGCGAATGATCCCGCGCGTGGAAGTGATGGCCAGTGGTGTAGGGTCCTTTGGACACGTCGTCGCGTTCCGGAAGCCCTTTGCATTCGAGGGCTACTGTCGCCCGGATCTGTACGTCGATGGATACTTGTTTCCATCGGGCGACCTGGAGATCGACGACATGGTGATTCCAGACGACATCGAGGGTATCGAGGTCTATACCAAGCCGGGCTTGGCTCCCGCACAGTTCACGAACAACATGTCAGGCTGTGGCTCGATCGTGGTCTGGACTCGAAAGACCACGCGTCCAGATCGCAAGCCGAAGTGACGTCAACCTTGACGGTCAGGCCTAGTCCAACCTTTCCAGACCCGCCGCCGGACTTCACATCCGTGCAGTCGTCCGACCGCTGCAACTCACGCGTCACTCGACTGTTCCGATGGCGCGAGATGAAGGCTCAGGCACACGTGGCGATGTCGGCATCTCCCACTCGAACGACGCGGAAATACGTTGTCGGGCTTTCACCGCCACAACAATTGCCCTGCGCTCCTCGCCCCGAATAGACACGGTCCTTCACGGTGCCAACGAGCGTGTATGACGCGTCCGGCGAACGATAGAGAGGAACCTCGATCTCTTTACCGGCTTGGCTCCATTGGGTGACGCCGCGTCGATTAATGCCCGCGTAGAGCTCACGACCGTCGACGGACGTCGGTCGGATTGGAAGGCTGAAGCACGCGTTGGCGGTCGCCCCTCTCCCGAGCAGGAAGAGACTTCCGAAGGCGAGGGAATCCTGCATCGCCGGCGCAATTTTGTATAACGGCGGTGGGCCGTCAAAGAGAACCACGACTCCGCGAACGACTCCGCTATCAGACGGCGAGCACCGCTTGGTGCAAATGCTCAGCCGATATGTGCCTGGTACCTGCGCCTCGACTCGCTCTCCGGCATACGCGATGGCACCGACCAGCAATGCCCTTGCGACGGCACGACCGCAGCGGCGCTGAACAGGAAACATCGTCGAAGTATGTCGGAGGTTGGTTCAACGGATGACACCCAGGGCCAGGCGGCGAGCGCGCCAAACATCTGCACGCGGCTCCGTCGCGCGCAACTCCAGATCACTCGTCAGGCGCGAGGTTCGTTAGGCCGCGCGCGAGACGACGGGCCGCGACGCGCACCAAACCCAGATTGGCGCCGTCGCTGAACCTTGGGTTGGCAATCGCACGCGCGGAGGACATGTGTTCGATGTCGAGAAGGCCGGTGGATCAATGAAACCGCCGCAGCGATTGCGCCGCCAGGACCGGACGATTCATCGAAGGCGGACATTGGAGCGCCCTTTTGAAAAGCGTGTCTTCATCAATCCGACGGCGGAGTGGCTCGACGTGCGAGCCACTCCGCCGTTAGGCACTTCGGTTCGTTCAGAAGGCGACGACGCCTTCGACCATGAAGCCCTTGATTTTCCCGCCGTTCCGAATGTCGATCGTCGGGAAGTCGTTGTACATCTGCTGCATCCACTCGGTCTTGAACAGGACCGTCGGGACGATGAACCAGCCCGCCGAGAACTGCGTCCGGTCCACACTGACTTCGCTGGTCATGCCAGGCAGCGTCCCCTTCGCGACGTTGTAACGGCTGGCCACATACAGTTTGTTGCTGTAGAAGCGGTAGAGCGCCTCACCCGCGTTCTGGCTCCAGTCGCGGCTCTCGGTCTCGCCGACGTTCTTGCCGCTGATCTGTTCGATGTTGGCGCGGAGCTCGACTCCACCCAGCTTGAGGAACGGGTTCACGACCCAGGCGTGCTGCGCGCTCTTGTACCCGGGCTGTACGTTGCCGGTCCAGGCGCTGTCCTTCTCGGTGCCCGCCGTGTTGACCATGACCATGTAGTAGCGCGAGCCACCGCGGTCGCCGGTGTAGAGCGACTGGTTGGCTGCACTGGCCTGCGAGAACAGGGAGCTCGTTAGGCGAAACCGGTAATTGGGCTTCCATTCCTTGTCGAACCCGACCTTGCCGAGGTAGGCGGGCGAGCGCTTGTCGGGAGCAGTCACCTGGCCCCGGGTCTCGCCGGCGAACATGCCGCCCATCGCCATCCACGGCCCCTTGCGGAGGTAGACCTCGCCGCCGATCTCGGTCGTGAACGCGTCCATGAGCAGGTTGCCGACGAACGGGTTGAACATGGCGTTGCCGTTGTCGGTGCGGCGGAAGTGCTCGTCGCCGTAGTTGATCTCCATGTGGCCAGCGCGAAGCGTGAGCACTTCCATCAGCTTGTTCAGCGGCGTGTAGTTG
>Ga0136846_1232083_pt1 | contig 20184 bp, 15 predicted proteins | sample HopSoiMetagenom2_FD_96841 | JGI IMG/M metagenome (GOLD analysis project Ga0136846, IMG submission 96841) | Grasslands soil microbial communities from Hopland, California, USA - 2 Assembly 2016 (version 4) | ecosystem: Environmental > Terrestrial > Soil > Grasslands | place: USA: Hopland...
CCCCACGGGAAGCGTGAATTGAGGATTGCGGGGGAAGGAGCGGCCGAGGCCACCAGGGCAACGCCTGGAGTAATGTCGGACGACGCTGCCGCTATTCTTTCGGAAACCCCGCCCGAACCGGAGGTCGACGTGTATGGGGTTGCGGGGACAGAAGCGGCAGCCTGAAGGAATGCACGCGTCCAGCGCTGGACGTTGTGGTCGCTAACAATGCGACGCAGGAGCTGCATGCGGCTGCGCTTTTCTTCGGGCGGCATTACCGCGGCGGTGTGCAGAGCCTGGGCGACTTCGTTGAAGTCATTGGGGTTGACGAGAATAGCTGCATGGCGGAGTTCGGAAGCGGCACCGGCGAACTCGCTCACGATCAGCACGCCGCGTTCATCCACCTGGGCGGCGCAGAACTCTTTAGCAACCAGATTCATGCCGTCTTTCAAGGGCGTGATCAGCGCGATATCAGCGGCGCGGTAGTAAGCAAGCAGATCGTGCCGGCTGAGATTGCGATGCATGTAGTGGATGGGCACCCATCCGGGCTGAGTGAACTCGCCATTGATCTGGCTGACGAGCAGCTCGACGTCCAGGCGCAGGTCTTTGTAATCAGGGATTTCTTCGCGGCTGGGGACCACCACCTGGACCAAGGTAATTTTGCCGCGGAGCTCAGGAAAACGGCGCAGCAGGATTCGGAACGACTTCAGGCGCTCGGGGATACCCTTGGTGTAGTCCATGCGATCGACGCCAAGGACCAGGAGATCTCCTGAGAGGCGTTCGCGGATCTCCACGCAGCGTGCGGCAACATCGTTCCGCACAGCCTGACTGGCGAACTCGTCAAAATCGATGCTGATTGGGAAGACACCGATAATTATCTGCCGATCCTGCACACAAGCACGCATGTGGGGCGTAGCCGGCTCGATTAAAACTTTGGGAAGCAGATGCTGCACACAACTGATGAAGTTGTTGCGGTCGCGTTCGGTCTGGAAGCCGACAACCTCGAAATCGAGCAGACCACGAAGAATGGCTTCGCGCCAGGGCAGTTTTTCGAACACATCAGGGGCTGGAAACGGGATGTGAAGAAAAAATCCGTTACGCGATTTCATTCCGGCTTCACGCATGTAGCGCGCGGACAGCATCAGGTGATAGTCGTGCACCCAGATGAAATCCTGCGGCTGGGAAATCTTTTCAACTGCCTGGGCGTACTTGCGGTTCACGCGCTGGTAGGTATCCCAGTACTCGGGATCGAAGTTGCAGCGCGAAGGCATGTCATGAAAAAGCGGCCAAATAATTTCGTTAGCGAAACCGGAGTAGAACTTGGCAACCTCTTCTTCGGAAAGTTCCACGGGTTGCAAGCTATAAGGACGACGGCGAGAAGCGCGGGCGAGCAACAAATCGGCTGCTTCGCTGCTGTTGCCGGCCCAGCCAATCCAGACGCCCGGTTGCTGGCTCCATACTGAATCGAGAGCGGTGGCGAGCCCCCCCGAACTGCGCTCCAATCGATACGAGCCGGCATGCTTGCGCAACGAAACCGGCAGCCGGTTTGAGACATTAATCAGTCGGCCTTCATTCATCATTATTCGCCTCCTGAGATCCGCAGCCAGTCTTCCAAAAATTGCGTAAGTCCCTGCGGAGGTCGAAGCCAAACCTCAGCATCCGTGGGACGCGGTTCAGAGCGCACTAGAACGCCTAGACCGTGCCCCTTAATCGCCCGAAAGGCGTCTTCGTCTGTCCGATCATCGCCAAGATAGGCCAGGGCAGAACTCGAATTGACCTCCGCTAAGATGGCACGAACGGCGTCCCCTTTGTCTCGGCCCTTAACTCTAAGTTCAAGGCCGCCATCAAATTCCAGCAATTCCAGGGGATATTTGCCGGGAAGATCGGCCCACAGGCTGTGTACGAGGGTACGAACGGCGTCAGCTTTTTGTGAGTTGAGGCCGCGCCAGTGAATGGCGACGCTACCCGGTTTAGCCTCGACCCGATCGGGCGGAAGTTCGGAGTGCAGCACCGTGATGGCCTCAGACAACCCTTCGCGCTGCTCTCTGGGCAAAGAAATAAGTTCATAAGTTCCATTCGAATGCAGGCGCTCAAGGCCATGGCTGCCCCAGATTTCGGGCTGAGGGACGATGCAGCTGAGCTGCGCAACTGCACGCGCAGGGCGGCCACTGATCAGGACGACCCGAGTGCCCGACTGCATGATGCGGCCGATGAGCGTGGGCAAACCCGGATAAGGGAATGCCAGATCGCGATCGACCACGAAGGGCGCGAGGGTGCCGTCATAGTCGAGCATCAAAACCCGCTCCGAAGCGGCAGCAAGGCGCTCGATAAAAGGCGTGTACGTTGTTCCAGAATCCAGTGTTTTCATGCCGGCTCCGAATTGAACGATCCGCAAGGCCCCGCGAAGGCGGCGAAATCCAGGTTCCCTACGTCCGGCGAACTGCATTGCCAAAGATGCAGCTCAGGCAAGTGGCGCGAAACAGGTTAGAACGTGCCATCGCTACTGGCGACAGCGGCTGGGCTGGCGGCCTTTGCTGAGGCCGCAGAACTCTAATGAAAGACTAATGAGATTGTAACATTTAATACGAAAAAGGCAGAACACCAGAAGTGCACCCGAGGGCGGGCGGGAGTTCTAGGACCAGCGGAAGAGGCGCAGCGCCAGCAGAAAAGACGAAACCCCCCAGACGAGCATGACCAGAATGCGGGTGGGGTGCGCGAACAGGGGGGCACCTTCGAGGATGGTGGCGCGCAGTGCGTCATTTAATGCGGTGAGTGGAAGGGCCTTGATGAAGGGCTGAATGACCGCGGGAAAACGCTGGTAGGAGAAGAACACGCCGGAAAAGATCCACATCGGCATCATGACAAGGTTGATGAGACCGCTGGCGCTTTCAATTTTTTGAGCACGGCTGGCAGTGAGCAGGCCGATGGCGCCGAAGGAAATGGCTCCAATGGTACCGGTAAGAACGATAGCTGCGAGCGAGCCCTGGACCCGCATATGGAAGAACAGCGCACCGAAGCCGAGCAGCAGGCCGACTTCAATCAGCATGAGCACCAGCCGGCTGCTGGCGAGGGCGAGAAGAAAGTCGCTGCGGCGCATGGGGGTTCCGACAAAGCGCTTGAGCAGCTTGCGCTGGCGCATGTCAACAATGGCAAAGCCGATGCCCCACATGGCGGCATTCATGATGTTCATCCCCAGCAGGCCGGGGATCAGGAAATCGATATAGCGCGAACCTGGTTCGCTTGACACTACGGCTTTAGCGGCAAGCGGATCCGTACGTCCGGCAGACGACTGCAGAGCGTCATTGACCAGAGCGCGCGACAGGATGCTTTCCGGGCGGGCGGGATCATAACGATATTCGAGGGCGTCGGTGGAACCGGGTTCGATGACCAGGTCATATTTGCCGAGGCGGAATTCATTCAGGGCTGCGTCGCGGGAAAGTATGGCTGTCCGGAAGGCATGCTGAGGTGAACTCTGGAGCATATCCAAAATTCTGTGAGCCTGGGTACCGTCTACGATTGCGACCGAGGTGACGTCCGCAGGCTTGTTGCGAAAGGCAAGCCCCAGACCTAATGCCAGCAGGATAGGAAAGCCGAAGACCCAGAAAATTACTTCCGGTTCGCGAACGAGCTCTCGCAAGCGGGCGAGGAGCAGCTGCAGATATCCGGACCAGCGGCGGTTGGAGATTTGCGTTGAGGTCATAAAAATTCAGCTTTCAGTTGTCAGCTTTCCTGGCCAGTTGCAAGGATAGGTGCCCGGGTTTCAGTTCTCAGTTCTCTGTTCTCTGTTCTCAGTTCTCTGTTGATTATTGATTATGCTTCGCGCAGGTGACGGCCTGTGAGGTTCACGAAAACGTCTTCCAGGCTGGCCTGGCGGGTTGAAAGGTGCAGAAGTTCCGAGCGCTGCTGGGAAACGGCATCGAGCAGCGCAGGTATGGTGAGATGAGGCTCGCGAACGGTCAGAGCGACAAGTCCATCCTCGTGGCGAACGGCCTCCACGCCGGGAAGAGACCGCCAACGGTCGAGGGGCGCGCTGTGATTGATCTCGAACTCCACCATATGGTGGCCACCCAGACGGTCGATGAGATCAGCAGGTGTGCCTTCCGCGATGATCTGGCCATGATCGACAATGGCGAGGCGGTCACAAAGGCGCTCGGCTTCGTCCATGTAGTGAGTAGTGAGCAGGACGGTGCCGCCGGATTTCTGGAACTGGCGAATGATGTCCCAAAGCTGACGGCGGCTTTGGGGATCGAGGCCGGTGGTGGGTTCATCCAGAAAAAGAATTTTGGGACTGCCGACCAGGGCGGTGGCTACGGCAAGCCGCTGGCGCTGGCCGCCGGAGAGCTTGCCTACCCAGGAATTTGTCTTTTCCGTGAGTTGCAGCTGCTCGAGGACAGTTTCGACAGGAAGCGGGTGACGGTAGAAGCTGGCGAATAGTACGAGGGTTTCGCGCACCGTCAGCTTTTCCGAAAGGCGCGTTTCCTGGAGCGAGATGCCCATCATCTCGCGCAGCTCGCGCTCATGTTGTTGCCAGGTGCGACCGAGAATGTTGACTTCTCCTGAAGTGGGAGCCAGAAGGCCTTCCAATATCTCGATGGTGGTAGTCTTCCCGGCGCCGTTAGGGCCGAGCAGGCCGAAACATTCGCCGGTCTCTATCGAGAGGTTCAGCCCGCGGACAGCTTCGACATTTCCATCGTAGGTTTTGCGGAGATCCTGACAATGGATGGCGATGGGCATCGATAGATTTTACTGGAGCATCAAGAAACGAACCGATAACTCAGGTGCTCTGGAATTGCAATTCGGGGACGTATTCGCCGATGGCGCCTTTTTCGAGCAAATAGGCGCCGGGACCTTGCGCGCCGCGAACGGTGCGGCAGAATTCGGCGACAAAGAATCCGGCCTTAAGCGATTCAGTGAATGCCCAGCGGGTAGCTCGCCGCCACTCGCGGGCGAGTTCCGGATCGCGGCTTTCGACAGCGCCGATGTCACTGGGAATTTCGATTGCGATTCTCTGGCGCTCCAGCGCGGCGGAAAGATCGGTGATGGCCGGCCTCCCGTCGCCATTGAAACGGACTAAAGGCTGAAGACGAGCAAGGGTATCGATCAGCTCCGCTCGCTTGCTGTGTCCCTGAATGCGATCGCGTACGCGCTTGCTGGCCAGCGGCCAGCGCACCCATAAGCGGTCAGTGCTGTTGCGATGAAGGACGCTGGTAGTTTCAGGACCGTAGAAGTCGGGACGATAACTTTCGGAGACGACGCCCAGTTTGGCGAAGTTCAGATGGGCATTCTTGCTTTGCAGCGGATCAAACGTCCAGGTGATTTCTTCCGGCTTAATTCCCTGAACCCTTATGGCCAAGGCGCGCTCGCGTTGCGCGAGCTTCAGGCGGTACCCAAGATCAAGGTCACGGTAGGGCTCGCGGACCGCCAGCATATGAGAATGAATTGAGAGGCGGTCATTTTCCACAGCGAGCAAGCCGAAGGCGAATCCGGCCAACTTATTACCCTCAAAAGCGCCGAGCCAGATGCAACCGGCGGCCATAGTGGCAACAGCCAGGGTGGTGGGAAAAACGTCAATATCGGCCAAGCCCCATACTTCGCGCTCGACCGCTTCGACCTGCTTGAGATCTTCGAAGCTGGTGAGATCGCGAAAAGTGATGACGGGCGTGGGCCTGGTCTCAGTCAAGGCCGAACAATATACGTGAAGCCAAAGCTGTGAGACAACAGCCGCCGCACCCGTTGAATCGAAATTAGTCGTCAGGAGGCTTCGAATGAAAGCACCGTTCCTTATTGGCCGGGCGCTGCTCGGTGGATTTTTTCTTTATAACGGCATCAATCACTTACGCGAGTACAAGAAACTAGCCCAGTACGCCGGTTCGAAGAACGTGCCGGCCCCGCAAGCGGGCGTGATCGTTTCTGGGGTCGCACTGACAGTTGGCGGAACCAGCATCGTTCTAGGTGTAAAGCCAAAGCTGGGGGCGGCGGCGATTATCGGCTTTCTGGCGGGAGTTTCGCCATTGATGCACGACTTCTGGAACATGGATGATCCCAATCAACGGCAGAACGATATGATCAATTTCAGCAAGAACATGGCGTTATTGGGTGGAGCACTGGCCCTGGCCGCCGTGGAGGAGCCGTGGCCGGCGAGCGTGGGGGGACGGCGTAAGGGCATCAGGAAAATCCTGCCGTTCAGGAAGCGGCGGCTGGTGGCGTAAGTTCTCGTCCGCGCGAGATTCCTCGCTCCGCGAAAAAGAACCGCTTGGCTCCGAATGGCCGAGCCGTCACAGGTTAGTCCCCGGCGACGGCTTCCGGCTGTTCTATCTGCCCCGCATATTGTCCACCATACTGTCCGCGGAGTTCCGCTTCCAGGGCGGCAAGCTGGGCTTCGATATCCTGCTCGGCCTTGCGTTTCTTGATGATCTCTTCGCGATAGCGGCGCAGGAAATAATCGATGGTCTCGACGCGAATCCGGATTGAGCCCGAAGGCTTGTTCTCATCCAGATCTTTGAAGCAGAAATAGGGAGTGCCAGACTTTTCGATGATGCCCTCGATCACGCCATAGATAGGCGCGTCGTGGCCGCATTTGAAGCTGGAAATCTCCAGCGCGACCAGGTTGGGGTGCCGCGCAGTAAACTTCGCGGCCCAGACTTTGTGATTGGTGCTGCACGAGTAGGAATTCTTCCAGGCATCGGTGATATCGAGCGGACTGGTGATTACACCCGAACGAACTTCCTCGCCGAAGAGGCGTTCGAGCAGGTCGTCGTCGAGCGGCAGCGTATTCTGGGAGAAGATCGGGTATCCGAGCTTCTGGAATTCTTCCAGAATTTCATGATTGAGGCCGGGATCGTGGTGGTACGGACGGCCAAGCATCACAATACCAATGCGATCTTCGCGCTCCAGTTGATCCAGCACCTGACGGGCGCGGGTGCGAATGCTGCTTTCGTAGTCTTTCAGACATTTGAAACCGACTTCGACGGCGCGGCCGTTTTCCTCTTCGCTCAGTCCGAGCACGGACTGAAAAGCCTGCAGCATCTGGTAGGCGAAGAGTTTCTTGTCGGCAAAATTCAGAACCGGATCAATGTACTTGACGTTGTTTTCAGCGAACACATCATTCTCTTTGGTGAATGCAGCCTTGACCGTTTCAGGGGTGGCGGTAACCGTGGGGCAGGCATTGGTGCCGACCACTTTCAGCAGGGGCGAGTGCAACACGTCGTACATGGGGAAGAAGACAACATTAAGAGGCTTCTTGCGGTGCTTCTCCTGGATCAAGTTATAAACATGCGATATGCCGATCTTGGCCGGGAAGCAGGGATCGATCGCTCCGCGGCTTGCGCCAGCGCGGTACAGCTCCTGACTGGTGTAATCGGAGTAGATGATGTTTTCAGGCTGGACGCCGAGGCTCTCGAGATAGCCGTTGAATAAAGGCGCGTAGGTGTAAATGTTAAGCACGCGCGGGATGCCGATGCGGATGGTCTTGCGTCCCTGCATCAACGCAATGCGTTCCTTGTTGGGCTTCCTCCAGGTACTCGCCGGGAGGGGATCGGCGACGGACCTGGCATTGGTCGGGCGGAAGACGTCTTTGGAGGCGGCATCGACGAAGTTCGGGTGGGCGTCTTTAAGCTGATCGAGACCTTTTTTGATCTCTTTCATTTCGTTGATGTCTTCGACAGTTCCCTTCTCGCAGGTGGCGATAATGAGGCGCTGCTCGCCCTGCATGAGTGGGACCTTGGTGACCTTCGCAATAGGCACAAAATTCTGCGGCTCAGCCGGCTTTTCGGTGCGAATGTCGATGAATGTACGCAGGCAATTGTTCTTGCAGAAATTGCAGCGGGTATTTTCGTCGCGCGTGGTTCGGTATTCAATTTTACGCACGGCTTCGAGGCCAACGAACGTGGTGGAGAGGCCATTGCGCCACAAGCGGAGTGATTCCTGGGCAGCGCCGATGGCGCCCGATTCGCCGCAGTGCTCGTGGACAATGATTTCGGGCTGCTTACCGGCGGCGCGGAAGCTGTTGTTGATGAAATCAACCTCGGCTTTAACAACCGCGAGATTGTTTTGGGTTCCGCCCTGCAGAACGAAACGTGAGCCCAGCGCGGCCAGGTTGGGAATGCTGGCGACGTAGAGGAAGACATTTTTAGGAAGGACGGCAGCCAGGCCGGCAAGAATTTCTTCGGCGCGCCAGCCCTGGCGCTGAAAGTTGACAATATCAGACTGCATGAAGACGGCGCAGCCATAACCGAAGACCGGCATGGACTGGGCGGAAAAGGCGAGATCAGCGTATTGCTCGACCGAGAGGCCGAAACCCTCGGCGGTGGATTGCAGGAAGTAGCCGTTTCCGGCGGAGCACTGGGTGTTCAGCTTGAAATCTTTTACCCGTCCATTGTGCAGAACGATCAGCTTGATGTCCTGGCCACCGACATCAACGATCACGTGGGGATCGTCGTAAAACTTGAGCGCAGACTCGGTGTGCGCGACGGTTTCGACCAGGGCAACGTCAGCTTTGAGGACATCCTTCAGGATGTCCTTGGCGTAGCCGGTAGTCCCGACTCCCAGAACCTGAAGGTGCGCGTTCTGTGCTTCCACCTGCTTGCGCAGGTTTTCGAACATGTCGATAGTGTCCTGGATGGGATTGCCGTTCGAAAGCTGATAGGTCTTGCAGAGAATGTCTCCGTTTTCATCCAGCAGGACGGCCTTGGTGGAGGTTGAACCGCCATCGATGCCGATGAAGCCAGCGACGGTTGAGTTCTTCTGGAAGGTGGCCGGAATAAATTTCTTGCGGCGATATTTCTCCTTGAATTCATCCAGTTCGGAAGTGTCGGCCGCGAGACCCTTGCCGCCCGCTTTGGCTTTTTCTTCCTGGCGTCCGAACTCGATGTAATGAATCAGGCGGTCATAGCCCAGATAGCAACCGACGCAATCGTCTTCTGCTTTGCCGAATTCGATGGAGCCGAGGGCCGCGAAATACTGAGCGTTCTGCGGAACTTTGATGAGGTCTTCCGGTTTGGAACCAGCCGGGACTTCAACTTTGCGCTCTTGCCACATACGGGGGATGTTGGCCTGCCAGGCTTCGCGCATGCCGCGAATAAAGGTATTGGGTCCACCCAGCAGAAGAACGTGCGGACGCAGAGTGTGGCCGCGAGTGAGCACGCTGAGGTTTTGAAGAATGATGGCCTCAAACAGAGAGGCCATCAGTTCATCGGGGGGTGTGCCTACTTTCTGCAGGCCGTTGATGTCGGTTTCCGCAAACACGCCGCATTTTCCGGCAACTTTATGCAGCTTGATGCCGTGGTAACCCTGATTGGTGAGTTCCTCGATGGGAATTTTGAGCTTGGCATTTATTTTGTCGATGACGGCTCCGGTACCTCCGGCGCACTTGTCATTCATTGAAGGAATCTTCTTTTTGCGACCGGAATCATCGTCATCTTTGAAGACGATGATCTTGGCGTCCTGCCCGCCGAGCTCGACCACGGAATAGACTTCCGGATGCAGCTTCTCGACCGCGAGCGAAACCGCAGTGACTTCCTGCACGAACTTGGCGCCGATCTGTTCGGCGATTCCCCCGCCCCCGGAACCGGTCAGAAACATGCGGGTGTTATGGCGGTTGATGCCAAGATCGGCTTCCATGCGCTTGAGGAACTCGAGCGTCTTCTCGGGTTGCTTGGTTTCATGGCGCTGGTAGTCCTGCCAGAGAATCTCGTCAGTTGCCGGGTTGATGGCGACCGCTTTAACCGTGGTCGAGCCGACGTCGAGCCCAACCATGAATTTGTTTTCCCGATCACGTCCGTGAGCCTGATGCTCGTGCATGGAGTCCTCTCTGCGAAACTGTCTGCCCAGAAAACCGATTAACAGCGGTGAAAGTGGGAACCGAGAATGCAGTTCTCAGTTCCCTGTTTCAGTTCTCAGTCGCCGCCGGCTGCCTGCGGAATGGCTACGCCCGGTACGCGGGCTTTCTTCCAGAGGCGCGTGTCTTTGTCGATGCGATCGCTGACGTGCAGGATGAATTGGGCCGCGGTGCCGGCAACGCCATCACGATGGGGCACGTGATAGAACGGCTTCTTCAATTCAGGATGTTCGTCGATGTACTCCCGGATCTGCTGCATGGTCTTGCCGGTCGACTTCAGACACTGCTCGAATTCGGCTTTGGCTTTGACCTTGGCTTCACCGAGCGCCATCTGCACGCGGCTGTGGGCGTTGACTTCACCCTCGCCGGAAGTTTCTATGGGCAGGAAGATCATGTCTTTAAACTTGTTGATCACTGCCGACTGAACCCCGTCAGACTGGGAGCTGGGCATGCAGCCGAACGGCTTCAGCGCCAGCACCATGTGGCAGAGCTTGTGGACGGTGTAGTAAACGTTCTTGCCGACTTCGAGGTGGCCTTCACCACCGCGCGCGAACTGGTTATAAAAGGGATGCGCCATATCCGCGAGTTCCTGCTGCGGAACCAGGTGGTGAGTGATACCGCCCATGTGTTTGATCACGCGATGGTAGAAGAAATTCCATGCGTGCTGCCCGAAGCCGATGCCCCATAACTTCTTGCGGAGCCCGATGTAGTTGGCGAACTGTTTCTTCAGCTCATACCATTCGGCATTGTGGTGAGGTTTGTTCACCGGCCATTTGGCAATGGCGTGCGCTTTCGCCTGGTACATCAGATAAGCGACCCAGGTTGCGATCGGCTCGACGATAACCTGGGCGCCTTCACGCTCGAGAAAATCGAACATGTGGAAGTTGCCGTCGCCTTCGGTGATCTGCGCCCAGAATTCTCCAGTGATCTTTACCACCGGCTTTACCCTGGTACGGTCAACTTCAATCGAGTTCATCTTCTCGCGGGCAGTGTGCAGGGCGTTCAGGTAGTCCTTGCCCCACATGTGCTCGTGCCACTTGCCGAGCACGTTGAGGGTGTTGCGCAGGACTTTGTTCTTTTTGACTTTGGGCTTGAGCCACTCAGGAGCGCTCTCTTCGATTTCGAAGGACTTGCGGTTGCGCAAGTCTTCGCACAGGCCATCCACCATCTCGCGGAACACGCGATCGGTCTCGCCTTTATTGGTTTCGAAGGGACGGATCTGGTAGATCAGATCGTTGATCACATCGCCGAGGTGCATGGCGTTCAACATGCCGAAGCCGAAGTCGATCGTGAACTTCAGTCCTGGCTCGCCGGAAGCGGCTTTGATTCCGTCACTGTCTTTGAACAGGAGAACGCGAAAGCCGTCGAAACCGGCATTCTGCAGGGCGAAGCGGTATTCGGCTTCGTACATGCCGAAACGGCAGGGGCCGCATGAGCCGGCTGTGAAGAAAACATAATTGTCGAGAATCTGCTGGCGCGGGATGCCCTCTTTCTCGAGGAACTGGAGATATTGCACCAGGTTGCCGACTGTAAAGTAGGTCGGATTGCACTGGCCGTTGTTTCCATACTCCTTGCCGGTCTGGAAGGCGGCGACATTGGGTACGGGCAACTTCTCGCAGCGGTAGCCGCAGCCCTGGAAGACGGAGCGAATCAGGTCTTCGTGTTTCCAGGTGAACCCTCCAAACAGGATGGTGGTGTGAGGACGCTGTTCGGCGGTAAAGGCCCGCTCTACAGGGCGGTGAAAGTGTTTGGGCTGGTCCAGGCCAGCGATCTGGCGCAAGCGAGCGCGTTCCGCCTCCAGACGCTGCTTAATTTCATCTTCTTTTTCAATTTGAACGAGATTAGTCGCCATTCTCTTCCTCCGGCGTTTGCATGGTGGGGTGAATCTGGAAAGGCAGCTGAAATGAAAAACGCCCGGCAGTGAGCGACGGGCGCACAAAAATTAAACTGCGCGTGCAGGTGGGGAAACTCGCGCGTTCTTGAACTGCGGACTGGAACACCATCAAAACTCTCTTGAACTACGGCAAGAAGAGCTGATGTTTTACGCTACAAAACTTCGTTCAACGGGGAGCGAAATTCTAACAGCGCCGTACGTGAGCGATCATTACCTGAAAACCAAAATCTTTAAACCAACCTTCCGCTGACTCCCTGGAAAGTATTTGCCGCATGTTTCAAAACCAGTGATGACCCTGGCATGGTTTTAACAGAAACCGAGGTTATGATTCAAGATCGAGAAGCCATGGTCTGGCAATTTTTTTCTTCCACTGGGGAACCTGAAATGCTGGTTCTCAATAGTCCGCAATCAATTAAGTTGCAGACTACGTGGCAGAAAACCGGGCCAGAGTTCCATCCGCATGAATAATCAATGAGTTCTGGCCAGCCCTGAAGTCTCAGGCATGCGAAACCTGGTGAGAAGCGGTGGTGACGCGATCGCGCCCCTCGGATTTGGAGCGATAGAGCGCGTCATCGGCGGCGCGGAGTAATTCACCTGCCGAATTCCCGTACTCAGGGTAGCCAGCGACTCCGATAGAAAGAGTGATTGTTTTCAAGGCCTGGCCGTTGTAATGGATGGCAAGCTGTCGAGCCTCGGAACGTAATTTCTCCGCACGCTTTCCTGCGTCTTCGAGAGAAGCTTCGGGGAGAACGACGGCAAATTCCTCGCCGCCGAAGCGACATACGATATCTTCGGCCCGGAAATGGGTGAGAAACAGCTTGGAAAGAGTTTTGAGCACGAGGTCGCCGGCTTCGTGACCATAGCTGTCGTTGAAGCTTTTGAAATGATCGAGATCAATCAGCAACACGCTGAGTTCATGAACGCGCCGGCGGGCGCGGTGCAACTCGCGATCAAGCGTGTCCTGCATGGCGCGACGGTTGAAGAGGCCGGTTAGAGGGTCTCTTAAAGATTGATCTCGAAGCCGTTCGCGGAGGCTCAGACTGGCCAGGGAGGCAGCCAGCTGGCCGGCAACGTTATCCGCCAATCTCTGCCGGGCAGAGCAGGCAGCGTCAAAATTACTGGCAAACAATCCCGCTTCGTATTGCAGGTGCAGCACTCCGATGGTTTCCCCCTGCGCCACCATGGGCAGGCACAAGAACCAGGATGAACCGTTGGTGGGCATGTGAGCGCAGGTGATGGGCTCGGCTAAATGACTCCAATGAGGCGCTCCGCGACGCAGCGCCCAACAGCTTTCCAGATCAAAAACCGGCTCCGAGAGGTGAGAGGCGCCCCAACTGACGATCGCCTCGGCGAACTTCTGTTCAGGGCGAACCGCGAACAACATACCGGAGCTTGCGTCGTTGAAGAGCATGGGCGCGAAGCGCATAAAGACAGAGTAGGCCTCCTGCGAGTCCGCGCAACACTGCAGAAAGTCGGCCATCTGATTCATCAAGCCCATCTGTTCGGCGCGAAGCTGCAGTTCTTCAATCCCAATCTTGAGAGACTCAGCATGCTCGCGGGCTGCATTTTCCGCCATGACCTGCTCAGTGATGTCTTTGTAGATTGCATACGCCTGTCGCACATGTCCATCCTGCTCGAGCGGAACCACGTGCAGCTCAAGATGGCACAGCCGGCGGTCCGGGTACTCGTGTTGAATAACCTGGTGTACGGTGCTGCCCGAAAACACCTGGGTGGCGACCTGGTGAAGTTGCTCGATTTCGGTGTGCCTCAGGGCGAGTGAGTCCAATTCTTTGCCGCTCAGCTCTTCCCTGGTAGACAGGAACAACTTCGCGAAGGCGGCGTTGCAAAGGCCGATGCGGAGATCGGAATCGACCACAACGATTCCGAAGGGACTGTTTGCGATCAGTAGATTCAGGTACATGGTTTGTTCACGCAGGCGGTGGTCCGCCAGATAGCGTTCGCTGACGGCTGAACCCACGATCAGCCCGGTGAATGAGACCACCAGCATCAGCAAGCCGAGCCGGGCAGGGCTTTGAAGATCTTGCACGTAGATCCCTTCGCATAGCGCCATCCCCAGGTTCACCCCGAGAATACTGGCGGTGGCGCCCGAGATGCCCTGCCGAAGCGCGCTCCAGATAACGGGTAGCAGAACCAGGTAGTAAGGCTGAAATTCAGAAAACGGTGAACGAAAGATGATCCACAGCACCAGAAATACGCTGCCAGCCTGCCCTGCAGTCTCCAGCAGTTGGCCGGCAGCTGTAGAACCCTGCTGCAGTGATTTTTGCGCCACGCCCAACGCGGCCGCTCGGGAGAGTTTCCATCGTATCCACGGAAACACGTGGATCAGCAGAAAAGGTGTCGCTCCCAGAAGAGACACGGCATCGCCCAAACACCAGCGCAGAGCGGTAATTTTAAAGTCCGCGAGAGGCGTGCTTCCGTCGGCTACGAGACAAACAGCTCCCACCAGTCCGCAAGGAACGGCGGCACCCAGTGCCGCCAGACCATAAAGAGAAATATCCCGGCGGCGCTTCAATGCAAAGTCAAAGCCCAAAGGACCCCGTAGCAGGTGGGCGGCAAAGGCATAGATCAGCGTGTTGATGGGAGTTCCCACCAGCGAACCCCAGGACCGAAAAGGCTGGTGATAGTTAATCGCAGCGCACAGGGCATCGGTAAACATCACCAGGGGCGCATAGGCCGGACTAAGCCCGACCATCAGGGCAAAGCCGAGTCCGAGTGCCGGGTACCACACGACTGCCCCGAGCTTTTCTTCCAGAATGACATCAGACCTTGTGAGCACAAAATAGGCCACAACGAACGAAACACATAGAATGGCGTGCCCAGGAAGTTTTTCGCGCAGGAGTTTGCGCTCAAGGGGCAACCCGAGGAAAGATTTGGGAGCACGCAGCACGGCCATGGCAGTTTCTGTCTAGACATATCGGCAAAGACTCAAAAACCAGTACCCGAGCCAACTGCCGGACGATGGCGGCTCACGGTATGATGACTTGCGTATTCACGTGGCGGACTCAATAAACATCAGGCTTGCTACCACCGATGATGAACCAGTGTTGCATCAGCTGATTGCCATTTCAGTGCGCGGCTTGATGAACCAGGACTACACTGCTGCGCAGCTCGATCAGGCGCTCGGTACTCTGCTCGGATTAGACACACAGCTTATTGCGGATGGAACTTACTTCGTCGCGGAGACGGTGCAGGAAGGGAAGCCGATCGCAGTAGCGTGCGGCGGTTGGAGCAAACGTGAAACATTATTTGGAAGCGATCACGTAACCGGTCGCGACTCTCGGCTGCTGGATCCGGCAAAGGAAGCTGCCCGGATCCGCGCCTTCTTCGTGCATCCGGAATGGGTCAGGCGCGGAATTGGCTCGCGGATTCTCGATGCATGTGAACAGGCGGCCATTACCGCCGCGTTCCAACGGCTGGAGATGGGCGCAACGCTCAGCGGAGTGCCGCTCTATCAGTCAAGGGGATACGTCCCACTGGAGCAGATGGAAGTGCCCATGGGTGATGGGCAGACGTTCACAGTTGTGCGCATGGGCAAGTCCGTTAATACGGGCCAATGATTCCACCGATGTGGCGTGCAGGTGGTGAAGCGGAACTTTCCTTCTGAATCAAGTCAAGATATTTCAGCCCGGTCCCGGTGTTGAACAGAACCACCTGATCTTCTTCGGTGAAAAATCCCTTGGTGCGCAAGTCGCGATAAGCGGCCAGCGAAGATGCCCCTTCGGGAGCGGCGAAGATGCCCTCTGCTCGCCCCCAATGCCGTAACGACTCCATGATTTCGTCGTCACTGACGGCGATCGCGATTCCGCGGCTGGTTTTCAGGATTTGCAGAATCAGGTAGTCGCCGTAGGGCTTGGGAACACGGAGACCCGAAGCACGAGTAGAAGCATTGGTCCAGCCGTCTGCAGTCGGCTTGCCTTCATTCCAGGCTTTCACGACGGGAGCACACCCGGAGGACTGCACAACCACCATTTTCGGGCGTTCCGGACCGATCCAACCAAGGGCCTGCATTTCGTCGAAGGCTTTCCACATCCCTAGCAGGCCGACGCCCCCGCCAGTCGGATAGATGATACCGGCAGGCAATTTCCAGTTCAGCTGTTCAGCAACCTCATAGCCCATGGTTTTCTTGCCTTCCACGCGAAAGGGTTCTTTGAGTGTGGAGACATCGAACCAGCCCTCTTTCTGTTTGCGCTCGGTCACAATACGGCCGCAATCGCTGATCAGGCCGTTCACCAAGGTGAGGTGCGCCCCGTATATCTCGCACTCGATTCGATTGGCTAACGGGACATCTTTTGGCATGAAAATGTGAGCCTCAATACCAGCCGCGGCCGCGTATGCAGCCAACGCGCCGCCTGCGTTGCCGGCGCTGGGAGCGGCAAGCTTTTTCAGGCCATATGCTCTGGCCATCGAGACCGCCACCGACATGCCGCGTGCCTTGAACGAACCGGTGGGATTCAGGCCTTCGTCCTTGATGAAGACATTGGGGAACTCACGACTGGGCAGCATGGGAGTGAAGCCTTCTCCGAGAGTCACGGGAAGAACATCGGGCAGGACTTCTGCGTAACGCCACAGGGAGGCGACACGGCCCCTGAGGATCCCAGGCTTAAAGTTCTGCTTTAAGCTATTGAGATCGTAGCGTGCGTAGAGAATGCCACCATCTTTTGGGCAAACAGTTTGCGGCTCAAGGGCTTCCAGGTGGGCGCCACATCTGGTGCATTCAAGATCGGCGATACCGAACATGGATCGATGTTATCAGGAGGCTGGTAAAGAGCCTCAGTCGGGACTGGGTGGAGAGCGGGTCAGGCCGGCACCCTCTTCAGCAGCGCACTTGCCCGACGAAACCAGGGCCGTTCGCGCCTCTTTAAGTAGCCTGGCATGGTGGGCCTTTTCGCCATAATGCGCTGCGCCCATTCGCGCGCTTCGGCATTACGACCTTGAGCCGACAAGAATGACGCATAGTTGAAATAGGTTTCTGAGAGGGTGGAGATTTGTGTCGTCTGCTGGAACAGCGCTTCGGCTTTTTCCGGCTGGCCGGTGTTGGCATAACAGTGGGCGAGCAAGCCAAGCGCACGGTAAAAGTCATACTTGCGGTCTTTGGCAATGACGCGCTCCAAGTCCGGGATGGCCGCGGAAAACTCCCGCATTTCAATTTCGGCAATTGCCCGCCGATAGAACGGGTCAGGCGAATCGGTGCGGGAGGAAATAGCTTTGTCGTAGCACTGGCGGGCCAGGGCGAAATTTTTTTCGTCGAGGTATAAGTCCGCCAGCTCTTCGTAGTTCCCGGCCGAGGGATTGTCGAGGATGGCTGCTTCCAGCTCACGAATGCGCTTGCGCCGCGGAAAAACTTTGAAGGTATCGCGCAGCAGCCCGAGATCCGGAAGAACCTCAGCCACAATGTAGATAGCGGCCCCAACCGGCCCGAGGAACATGATGATGTATAGCCAATAATTATCCGGCCGGCGGCGAATGAAGTGAGCGATCGCCAGGCCTTGCAGAATGATTCCCCATGGATAGAAAAGTCCGATCAGCCCCATACGATTCTGCGCAATATAGCATGGGCACCGCGGTTTTCCGCTCTATCAGTTACCAAGGTTTGTCGGGCCGCTGGTTATGTTGCGAATGCTAAAATGAGAGATGGTGACGCCTTCCGTACGCCTGATCGCCATCGACATCGATGGCACCCTGCTTAACTCTCAATTCCAGATCGCTGAAATGGACTTGAACGCCCTGCGGCGCGCCCAGACGAGCGGAGTGGAGGTCATTGTCGTCACCGGCAGGCGGCATATGTTCGCGATGCCAATTGTCGAGCAGCTCGGCTTCGATCTCTGGGTCATTAGTTCCAATGGCGCGGTAACGCGTTCCATGACGGGCGAGACCTTTCATCGCGACATGCTGCCCGCAGCGACTTGTCGCAGTCTCTGCCAGCACATGATGGATTTTCGCGGCAACACGGTGCTGACATTCGATAAAGAGACCAAAGGCGCGGTGGTGCTGGAGCGAATGGATGAGCTGGAGGGCAGCATACAACGCTGGCTCGAGAAGAACCTGCAATACATCGAATTTGTGATTCCGGTCGAAGATTCGCTTACCACTGATCCGATTCAGGCCATGTTTTGCGGCCCCATCGGGCGCATGAAGGAGGCACTCGACAGGCTGGCTGCAAGCAGCGTTTCGGAGAAAATTACGGTGTTGCGTACCGAATATCCGGAACGCGACCTCTCGATTGTGGACATTCTGAACCAGAGCTGTTCCAAGGGCCATGCGCTGGAGCGCTGGGCCGGGTATCGCGGCATTCCCCGCGAGCAGGTCATGGCCATCGGTGACAATTACAACGATGCGGAAATGCTTGCCTTCGCCGGAGTTCCCTTTATCATGGGAAATGCCTCCCACGAGCTGCGCTCGAACGGCTGGCGGGTCACCCGTTCCAACGATGAATGCGGCGTGGCGGCAGCAGTTGAGCAGGTTTTGAGCTGGTGAGTTTTTATGTTACGAAATGCGCGAGTAGCGGCATGTTGTTTGCTGATGGCAGCCTTTGCCTCAGCCAGCGATGTAGCCATCCTGCGCAATGGGTTTTCAATTCCCCATGAACGGCGGGCGACGGTGGGTAACGTCGTCAGGTTATACACCGGCGCCGATGCCAGCAGTTACGTGGACATTCCAGCGGAGCAGATCGACCACTTCGAGCAAGACCTAACACCTCCGCCCCGTCCTTCAAGCACGCCTCCGCAGCTGACAGCGGCAAAACCGCAGAATCTGGACGAAGTGATCAACAACATCAGCAGCCTGCATCACCTGGATCCCGACCTGGTGAACAGCGTGATTCGTGCCGAGAGCAACTACAATTCACACGCGGTTTCCAATAAGGGCGCGCAAGGGCTGATGCAGCTGATGCCTCAGACAGCGTCGCAACTGGGTGTGGCCAATGCATTCGACCCGAGCGCGAATGTTGAGGGCGGCACGCGTTATCTGCGCGAACTTCTGGAACGCTACAACTTTGATGTAGTTAAAGCCCTGGCAGCCTACAACGCCGGGCCACATCGGGTGGAGCGCTACCACGGCGTTCCACCCTATTACGAAACCCAAGCCTACGTGGCAAGAATTGTGCGTGACTTTAACCGCAAGAAGCTGGCGCAGCGCAAGGCAGCTCACTCTACCAAGCCAGCTACAACCACTGCCAAGGGGAACATTCCGCAGGCCGCTCCCTGACAGCATTGATCGTACAGCATTGACCCGTCGGGTTGAGTCATTTACCTTGACACCAGACCTGCATGGACAACGCCACTTCTGGCCAGCACATGCATTCGGCTCGGATGCATGAATAAAAAGCAACTCCTGATGTACGGCGTAATTGCGCTGATACTGGCCGCGCTCATCTATAGCCAGGTGCGCACCTTCCGCCATTTCGACTGGGCTACGTTCTGGAGCCAGACCGACCAGGTCAGCGGTTTTCACCTGCTGCACGCCGTTGTGCTTATTTATCTCACGTACATTCTGCGCGCATTGCGCTGGAAGATATTTCTTCGGCCCAGCCGTCCAAGCGCGAAATTGGGAAGCCTGGTTGGCCCTACTATGATCGGCTTTACCGGACTGGCGCTGCTGGGCAGGCCCGGGGAACTGATTCGCCCTTACCTTATTGCGCGCAAAAATGACCTGAGCTTTCCAAGCCAGTTAGGGGTCTGGGCGGTGGAGCGCATCTTCGATATCGGGGCATTCACAATTCTGCTGGTGCTGACCACGTTCGTGGCTACCGCACCTAAACGTCTGGGCGCCTATGCTGCGTTTCAAAAAGCCGGGATCGCCTTCGCGGTGCTTTCAGTGGGCCTGACGGTGGCAGCCATCGCGGTGCACCGCAGCGGGGATGCTCTGGCAGGGTGGGTAGAGCGGCGGTTTTCCGGCAAGCTGGCGCACCTCGGTGAACGCGCCGCCATTCGCATTCGCGAGTTCCGCAGCGGTCTAAATGCCATCCACGGCCCGGGTTCGTTTTTTGCCCTGCTGGCCGTCTCGCTGATTTTGTGGTGCATGATCGCGCTGTCATACAAAGAAGTGACTCATGCCTACGGGATCGAAGCGCTGGAGATTCCGCAGACCCAGGTGCTGCTGCTGATGGGCTCGAGCATGGTGGGTTCGATTATCCAGCTTCCTGGAGTAGGCGGAGGCTCACAACTGGCGACCATCGCAGTTTTACGGCACATTTTTGACGTTCCGGAGGAACTCGCCGCAAGTTGCGGGATCATGTTGTGGCTGGTCACCTTTGTTTCGGTAATTCCGCTCGGCCTTATTCTGGCCCGGCGAGAGCATCTATCGTTGCGCAAGCTGTCGCAGGAAAGCCAGACTGCAGAGCAAGCCGAAGAGACTGTCCCCTCCGGTTAATTCGATCAGGCCTGCTACAATGCGGTCATCCCTGCATCATGAAGTGTCCCTTCTGCGGTCATGAGAACGACAAGGTGGTGGATTCGCG
>Ga0136846_1241726_pt1 | contig 20182 bp, 13 predicted proteins | sample HopSoiMetagenom2_FD_96841 | JGI IMG/M metagenome (GOLD analysis project Ga0136846, IMG submission 96841) | Grasslands soil microbial communities from Hopland, California, USA - 2 Assembly 2016 (version 4) | ecosystem: Environmental > Terrestrial > Soil > Grasslands | place: USA: Hopland...
ACGGCGGCCGGAAGACGGCGCTGCGCGCCCACAAGCCGACCGGCACCGCGGTCGAGGAGATCGTCTCCTGCCGAGCGGCGGCCGAGCCCGGCCCGGGCGAGCGCCGCGTCCAGCGGGCGCTGGTCCGTGGCGGCGAGCCGGTGCCCGAGCTGCCCACCCTCGCCGAGTCGCGCAGCCACCTGCGCGCGGCGACGGTGACGCTGCCCTGGGACGGATTGAAGCTGTCCCGCGGCGAACCGGCGATCCCCACCCGGATCGACCCGGCCCGCTGACCGCCCCGTGACCGGTACCGTCGACGGCGTGCTCGCGGTGATCGTGGTCGACCTGCAGAACGACTTCTGTGAGGGCGGATCGCTGGCGGTGGCGGGCGGCACCGAGGTCGCCCGGGCGGTGTCCGCACGGCTCGCGGAAGGCGGGTACGAGCACGCGGTGGCTACTCGCGACCACCACGTCGATCCCGGCGCCCACTTCTCCGATTCCCCCGACTTCGTCGATAGTTGGCCGGCGCATTGCGTCGTGGGGACCGACGGCGTGGCGCTGCATCCGGATCTCGACACCAGCCGGATCGAGGCGGTGTTCGACAAGGGCGAGTACGCGGCCGCCTATTCCGGCTTCGAGGCGGTCAGTGACGGTGCCCCGCTCGCCGACTGGTTGCGCGAACGAGCAGTCGACAGCGTCGAGATCTGCGGCATCGCGACCGACCACTGCGTGCGGGCGACCGCGCTGGACGCGGCCCGGCTCGGCTTCGACACCCGGGTACGCCTGGACCTCACCGCCGGCGTCGCGGCGAGCAGCGTCGAACTGGCATTGGCGGCATTGCGCGAGACGGGCGTCGAGCTCCTCGGGACGCCGATCGTCCGGGCCTGACGCCGGATGCCGCCGGCGGACGGCGCGCTTCGGTTACAGGAGCATGGGGTAGCGGTTAAGTTGACCGTATGACCTCTGAGAACTACGGCGCGCCGGAGCGCTCCGGCCAGCCGGTACCGCCGTCGCAGCCGGCGCCTGCCCCGCAGTCGGGCCAGCCGTCGCAGCCGGCTCCTGCCCCGCAGCCGGGCCAGCCGTCGCAGCCGGCGCCTGCCCCGCAGCCGGGCCAGCCGTCGCAGCCGGGGCCTGCCCCGCAACCGGGGCAGCCCGGCTACGGCCAGCAACCCCCGCCGGCATACGGTCAACCGCCGCCCGCGTACGGTCAGCAACCACCGGCCCAGTACGGGCAGCCCGGTTACGGCCAGCCGGGGTACGGGCAGCCCGGCTACGACCAGCCGGGGTACGGCCAGCCCGCCGCGGCCGGCAGCTACCCGCCCGGTGCGCCGGCCCGGGACCAGACGCGTGCGACCGGCTTGAAGTTCGGCGTCGCCGGCACGGCGCTGGCCGTCATCGGTGCAGTGGCCTGCGTCATCTCGTTCACCGCCATCGAGTGGTTCCACGAAGGGCGCGACAAGTTCAGCGACTTGCACGACATCACCGCCAAGTCACCGCAGGCGACCGGTATCGGCACCGTCTACTTCGGCTGGCTGGCGTGGGTGCTGCTCGCGGCCGGTCTGGTCACCGCGGTACTCGCGAACCTTCCCTCGTCGGCGAGCGTGGCAATGCGCCCGATCGGCGTCCTGGTGAACCTGGCCGGGATCGGCTTCACGGCCTGGGCGGTCGCCTTCGCTCACGGCCCGAAGTACACCTTCTTCCTCAAGCACGCCGACGCCGGTTTCTACGTGGCGCTCGGCGGGTTCGCGCTCATGATGATCGGCTCCATGATCGGCCCATCCCGGGTCAGGCGCGGCTAAGCACCGGACGGTTCACCGGTCGTCGGCCACTTCGGCGATGTCGTGGCCGGAGATGCCGAGCACGAACAGAACCGTGTCGAGCGAGGGCAGGTTGACGGCGGTGTCCGCGTGCACCGCCGACTTCGCGTTGAAGGCCACGCCGAGGCCAGCGGTGTCCAGCATGTCGATGTCGTCGGCGCCCCGCCCTACCGCCACGGTCTGTGACAGTGGAACGCCCATCTGCTCGGCGAACCGGGCGAGCGCTGCTGCCTTCCCGGCCCGGTCGAGGACGTTGCCGACGATCCGCCCGGTAACCCGGCCGTCGACCACCTCAATCTCGTTCGCCACAGCGAAGTCGAGCTGCAGCTCCTTGTGCAACCGGTCTGTGACGAAGCTGAAGCCACCGCTCACCACACCGAGGTGGTAACCCAGCCGGCGGAGGGTGCGCACGAACGTCCGGGCCCCAGGGGCCAACTGCAGCCGGTCCCGGATTGAGTCCAGATCCGCAACGGTCAAGCCGGAGAGCAGCGCCACCCGGGCGCGCAGCGCCCCGGCGGAATTGAGCTCGCCGGCCTTTGCCCGCGCGGTGACGGCGCGGAGTTCCTCGGCCGCGCCGGCCCGCTCGGCGAGCGCGTAGATCGCCTCGTCGCGGATCAGCGTGCACTCGCCTTCCAGGACGACGAGCCGCTTGGCCTGTCGGCGCAGGCGGGCCGGTTCGACCGCGAGGTCCAATCCGGTCTCCTGTGCGGCCCTTACGAGTGCGGCCCCTAGCCGGACCGATTCGGGCGCGCGCACGATCATCTCGAGGCTTGCCGCCGGTTCGGTGGCGATCTGGGTCACCGATTCGATGTTGCCGTCGGCATCGGTGATCATCTGGGTGACGTGGCTCAGCGCACCGGGACGCAGCGGCCGGCCGATCACCAGGACGTGGTTCAGGCTGGCGCGAGGCCGGCGGGCCGCCGGCTGCTCGGCGATCGCCACTTCGCTCTCCATGCCCAGCGCGTGCGCCGCCTGGCTGACCGAATTGCGCAGGGCTGTCGGGTCGCCGCGCAGATCCAGCAGCACGGCGAGGATGAGCCGGTCGCGGATCACCACCTGCTCCACGTCGCGCACGTCGACGTCGTGCGCGGCCAGTGCGGCGAAGAAGGAGGCGGTCACACCTGGACGATCACGTCCGGAGATGGTGGCCAGCACCGATGTCGGTTGCATCATGAAGGACGCCGGCCGCTTGGCCGGGCTGCGCTCAGCGCGGGTCCACGTCCCGCTGCCCCTGCCGGGGCCCAGCCGAGGACGCGGCGTCCGCGAGCGCTTCGGAACGGACATGCCGACCGGCGTGCGCCTCGGCCTCGAGCCGCTCGAGCAGGTGCGGATAGTGGGCCTCGAAGGCGGGGCGCTCGGAGCGGATCCGCGGGATGGCAGTGAAGTTGTGACGCGGCGGTGGGCTGGACGTCGCCCATTCGAGGGAGTTGCCGAAACCCCAGGGATCGTCCGCAGTGACGATCTCGCCGAACCGGTAGGAGTGGTACATGTTCCACACGAACGGGATCAGGGAGGCACCCAGGATCAGCGATCCGATCGTCGAGATCGTGTTGAGGGTGGTGAACCCGTCGGTTGGCAGATAGTCCGGGTAGCGGCGCGGCATGCCCTTCGCACCCAGCCAGTGCTGCACCAGGAATGTGGTGTGGAAGCCGACGAACGTCAACCAGAAGTGCAGCGTGCCGAGCCGCTCGTCCAGGTAACGGCCGGTGAACTTCGGGAACCAGAAATAGATGCCGGAGTAGACCGCGAACACGATCGTGCCGAACAGCACGTAGTGGAAGTGCGCAACGACGAAGTAGGAGTCGGCGACGTGGAAGTCGATCGGCGGGCTGGCGAGCAGCACGCCGGTGAGCCCCCCGAACAGAAACGTCACCATGAACCCGACCGCGAACAGCATCGGCGTCTCGAAGGTGATCGAGCCGCGCCACATCGAGCCGATCCAGTTGAAGAACTTGATACCGGTCTGCACCGCGATCAGGAACGTCATCACCGAGAAGAAGGGCAGCAGAACCGCACCGGTCGTGAACATGTGGTGGGCCCACACGGTCATCGACAGCGCTGCGATGGACAGCGTCGCGAGCACCATGCCCTTGTAGCCGAACAGCGGCTTGCGACTGAATACCGGGACGACCTCCGTGATGATGCCGAAGAACGGCAGCGCGACGATGTACACCTCGGGATGTCCGAAGAACCAGAACAGGTGCTGCCACAGGATGGCGCCGCCGTTGTCCGACGCGAACACCACCGAGTGCAGGTGCCGGTCGGCGTAGAGCACGAGCAGCGCCGAGGTAAGGATCGGGAAGGCCAGGAGCACCAGCAGGCTCGTCACCAGGATGTTCCACGTCAGGATCGGCATCCGGAACATCGTCATGCCCGGAGCGCGCAGCGTGATGATCGTCGTCACGAAGTTGACGCCGCCGAGGATGGTCCCGAGACCGGCGAGCGCCAAACCCATGATCCACAGGTCGGCACCGATGCCGGGCGAGTTCACCGCATTGGTGAGTGGCGTGTAGGCGTACCAGCCGAAGTCGGCGGCACCGTTGGGGGTGAACCACCCGAGGTTCGCAATGATCGCGCCGAACAGGAACAACCAGTAGGAGAATGCGTTCAGTCGGGGGAACGCGACGTCCGGAGCACCGATCTGCAGCGGCACGACAAGGTTCGCGAACGCGAAGACGATCGGCGTCGCGAAGAAGAGCAACATGATGGTGCCGTGCATCGTGAACAGCTGGTTGTACTGCTCTTGCGACAGGAACTGTCGTCCCGGCCGGGCGAGCTCGATGCGCATCAGCAGCGCCATCACGCCACCGAGCATGAAGAACGCAAGAGACGTGACGAGGTACATCCGGCCGATGACCTTCGGATCCGTGGTCCGCAGCACCTGGCTGAACATCGAGCCCTTCGCGGCGCTGTGCACCGGGAAGGGACGAGCGACGATGGAGTTCGGCCCGGACGGATCTGGGGCGCTCGCCGGCGTCGGCTCGTCAGTGGTCGTCACGCCATATCTCCGCTCATTGCAGAAGTGCCTCTTGCAGAATAGTTCCTTCCCCGCGGGTAGCGGATCACCGGGCCGCGCCGGATTGGCACTGTAAGGCCCATGTGAAATCCAGCTCGTCTCGTATACGCTCTTTGTGATGTTGGTACAGATGTCGCTTCGGCGTTTTCGCCCGCTACGTTAGCCACTGCCAGGAGGCCGTTGGACGAGATTGGGGGGCTTCATGACCGGTCGTGCAGGCCACCCGTCGGCCTTCCGCGCCGACCCGGCCGCCGCGCCGGCGGGCCACCCGTCCCGACGCCAGGCGGTTGCCCTGCTGGCCGTCCTTGTCCTGGTTTCCGGCGTCGTGGCGGTGCTCTCCTACCTCGTCCGGCCGGACCGGGCGCGGGCCTTCGAACTCTTCCGCGGCTCGCTGTTCCTGAGCGACCAATTGGGTCCGGTGGCCGTCGACCTCCCCAGCGGCACGCCCACCCTGCGTCTCGTCGGCGCCGACGAGCAGGTGGGCATCACCAACGCGGATGTCCTCGAGCCCGTGCCCCTGACCGATCACACGCTGCTGCTCAATCAGACCAGCGGTGAGTTCAACATCGTCGACAACAACGGGTTCATCGTGAAGCACGACGGCAGCGGTGTGCCGCTGCCCCCAGGGACCGGCCCGACGACCGCCATGGGCTTCGATGCCGGCGATGGTCAGGCCTACGTCGTGCGGACCGATGCCGGCGGCACGGACGTGTACCTCGTCAATCAGGCCACCGTCGAGGCGGCCATCAGCGCCACTGCACGCCCCGCCCAGCCCCGCGCCAGCGGGTCGATGCGGGAAACGGTCAGCACGGGGCCGGGCGGGGCGACCAGTGCCAACGGTGATTTGTGGTTATTGGTGCAGCGCCCGGGCATCAGCGGTGCACGAACGATCCGTCAGCTGCGGGTGCCGCCCAACAGCAGCACCGGCGCCATCCTGGTCCCATCCGACCACGGCTTTGTCGACGGGCCGGCCGCCATCGGAACCACCGGCGCAGGAGCGGCCGGTTCCGGCAAGAGGGTCGTCGGCGTGGCCTCGGTTTCCAGCATCAATCTGTTCGGTGCGGCCGCGGGCACGCCGGCCGTCACCTATCCTGCGCCGGCCGGCGTCGACACCATCCTGCCGACCGCCACGGCGCACGACCGGCTGGCGTTCCTGATGCACGGTCGGGCGGCCTGGTATCTCGTGTCCGTCAACGCCGACGGCACCGATCTGCGGATGCCGACGCGGCTGGACGGGATACCCCGCGATGCGGATCTCGCCGAGCCCACCGCGAGCAACGGCCATGTGTACACGATCGACCGGTCGACCGGTGCGCTGTACGAGATCGGCTACGACGCGACCTCGCAGAGCGTGCCCGGCCGCTCGAGCTACCCGGTCATGAGGCAGATCGAGGAGCCGGACTACCGGGATGCCTACGTCACCGCGCGCGGCCCGCGCGTGGTGTTCAACTCACCGACCCACTCGAACGCATTGATGGTGTTCACCGACGGGACTCACAAGCCGCGCACCATCGCAAAGAGCAACGCGGTGCACGTGAACGCGGCCGGCGGCGCCGAAGCGCTCACCCATAGCAACGTCCCCGTCGGGCAGGACAAGCCGCCGAAGCCCCAGGCGCCGAAACCGAAGCCGAAACCGGCGATCGTCCCGCCGATCAACCCGCCGCTCAACTGTCAGACGACGGCGGTAACGCCGCACATTCCGGCGATCACCTCTGCGGTACCCGGCTCGCGGACGGTGATGCTGACCTGGCACTACCCGGTGATCTCGCCGCAGGACTGTTTGCCGTCGACCTACCTGGTGTCGATAAGCACGGTCGGCGGCGGTGCGCCACAACCCCCGCCCGCGGTACGAGTGCAGTCGCAGACCGGTAAGACGATCAGCGGGTTGTTCCCGTCGACGAAGTACAACGCCACCGTCACGGCGTACATCAACGGTCAGGGCACCGAATCTCTGCCCGCGTCGTTCAGTACGGGCGAGGAAGGCCCCGCGGCGCCGACCGGTCTGGCCGTCACCGCCGATTCGACGGGGACGTGGAAGCTCAACTGGGACTCGTGCGGCACGGTGGACGAAGGGTGCGTGCCCGTCCAGAGCTGGACGATCACGCCGAGCTTCTGCGATCACCGCAGCGTCGCGGTCCCGCCGACGCCGCTGACCCTGACCGCTGATCCGACATCCAAGCGGCAGCCGACTGCGACTTACGGGGGTACTGACGATCTGCTCGGGCGCGGACTGCGGTTCCAGGTGATCGGGACCGGGACCGAGGGTCAGGCGGGCAGACCCTCGGCCAGCAGCGCGTGCGTGTACAGCTGGGCACCTCCGGTGGCCGCTGACCTGAACGTGCAGGCGAGCACGCCGCCGCAGGCCGCAGGCGCCGGACACACCACGACCACCATCGCACGCGTCACGTTCGCCAATGGGGCGGTCCATGATCTCGGCGGCGTGGGCGGCACGCTCACCTATCAGCTGCGCCAGGGCACCGGCGTGGTCGCCAGCGTCGGCCCGACACGCGACACGTCCGTCACGTTGCCCGGCATCTTGGCCGGCCGGCGATACCAGGTGAAGGTCCTCGCAAGCCCACCGCGCCATCCGGAGGTCGTGGCAGAAGTCGGTCCGGTGGACGTGGTGCCCGCTGTCGCCGCTTGGCCCACGCTGCTCATCGACGAGCCGACCTTCGACGCGCCACCAGGTCAGTCCGGCACGCTGCACGTCGGGTTCCGCTTCCGGGCCGGCACCGTCACCCGGGGCGAGACGTTCCAACTGGTGAACAGCCAACTCAGATGTGGCGGCGGCAACGTCGCAATGACGCTGACGGCGGCCGACGTCGCGCCGGGCGACGACCTGACCTTCCCGGTCGACCGGACGGTCTTCCGCGGTCCGTGCACAGTCGTCCTCCAGCTCGCCCAAGACCCGCGCACCGCCACCGACCCGCCCCTTTACGGGGCCGGCACATCGCGCGCGCGCACCTCGCCCACCTTCCAGATCGATCCACCCTCGATCACGTCCACTGCCGACGACTTCCAGGCGCAATGGGGAGGCACCAACGAGAACCCGACAGTGGTCGTCACCTACCACGGCAGTGACGACCTCTCCGGCGCGCACGACTGGCAGCTCACCCTGTCGCGGGGCGGGGTCGGCTGCGGTAACGCCCAGAACGACGCGCCGCCGGTGACGATCGACGTCGACAAGAGCTGCATCGCCGACGGCGACGGCGCCTATTCGGTTCACATCCAGTACACCTACTTCCTGGTCTCCCAGGCGCAGTTCGACGTGCCGGTCGCGGGCCAGGCCCCGTCGGCGGTCGACCCGAGCCAGTTGTCCTTCACCGCGCAGTGGAACGACAACCCCCAGATGCCGCAGGTCCTGCTCGACTACACCGGCAGCGAGCCGCCCAACTCCCTCGCGCCGCTGGACTGGACGGAGATGGTGACCTCGACCGGCAGCCCGGGCGTCGTCTGCGCGAGCGACCACGACACCCCAGGCAACGCGACGATCCGCATCGCTGACGTCCTCGCCGCGTGCCCGGCCATCGCGGGCCCGGACGGTGAGCTGCCCAGCTACTCGGTCGAGGTCTCCTTCACCGACCCCAACTACGGCCAGACCGGTGACTACCCCACACCGGTCTCCGGTACCCCACCGCAATGAGCAGCCCAGCTGGATCTGCAGCCAACCGAGGAGCGAATGTGGGACGTCCGTCCGAACCCATCGCGGAGGTGGCCCGCCAGGTTCAGCGCCTGTGCCACAACATCGGTTATGTCATCCAGGGCAAGCCCGAGGTCGTCCGCCATGCGGTGATCTGCCTGCTCGCAGAGGGCCACCTGCTGCTCGAGGACGTCCCTGGCACCGGCAAGACCTCGCTCGCCCGGGCGCTCGCCTCGTCACTGTCGGTGACCTGGCATCGTATTCAGTTCACCCCGGACCTGCTGCCGTCCGATGTCACCGGCGTGTCGGTCTACAACCAGCAGAGCGGTGAATTCGAGTTCAAGCCGGGACCGGTGTTCGCCAACGTCGTCGTGGCCGACGAGATCAACCGAGCCTCGCCCAAGACCCAGTCGGCGCTGCTCGAGGTGATGGAGGAGGCGACGCTCACCGCGGACGGCGTGGTGCATCCGATGGCTCGTCCGTTCATGGTGGTCGCGACCCAGAACCCGATCGACATGGAGGGCACCTACATCCTCCCCGAGGAACAGGTCGACCGGTTCCTGATGAAGCTCACCGTCGGCTACCCCAGCATGGATGCGGAGGCGGAGATCCTGCGCACCCAGAAGATGGGGCCGACGGTGACCCGACTCATGCCGGTGTTGGCCGCGCACGAGGTGAACACGATCATCGAGGTGGTCAAGCAGGTCGAGGTCGCGCCCGCACTCGAGCACTACATCGTGGCGATCGCGGCGGCCACCCGGTCGATGGCGGAACTGCGCCTCGGCGTCTCGCCACGCGGCAGTCTGGCCCTGCTGCGCACCGCCCGGGCGTGTGCTGCGGCCGCCGGGCGTGCCTTCGTCACGCCGGACGACGTCAAGGAGATGGCGCCGGTCGTCCTGGCCCACCGGGTCATCCTGCAACCGGACGCCGAACTGCAGGGCCGCACGGGCGCCGAACTGATCGCTCGGGCGATGCACTCGGTTCCGGTGCCGCGGTCGGCTCTGGCGTAGCGACCCCGGCGGATCCGGTGACCCCGTTCGGAGTCGGCGCGCTGCTCGTGGGCGCCGCGGCACTGATCATCGGGATTGCCCTCGACTGGCTGGCCTTCGACCTGATCGGGATCGGTCTGCTGACGGTGGTCGTACTCGGCTTCGCGTTCGTCGTCCGTCCGTCCCGCCTGGTCATCGACCGGGAGATCCAGCCGCCGCGAGTGCCGAAGGGCTCGCCGGCCATCGCGTTCCTGACATTCGCCAACCGCGGCCGCTGGGCGGTACCGGTCGCCGTGGCGACCCAGCCCTTCGGCGCCGAGCGGGTGCGGACGGTGATACCGCGGCTGCGCGGCGGTGAGCGGGGCACGAGGGCCTACCGGTTGCCCACCACGCACCGTGGCATCTTCGACGTGCCCCCGGTGGAAGTGACCCGCCGTGACCCGTTCCAGCTGTTCCAGGTCTCGCGCAAGCACGGCCGGCCGGAACGAATCTGGGTCTACCCGCGGGTGCTGCACTTCCGGGCACTCCCGGCCGGCCGACAGCGACATCTCGAGGGCCCGTCGTCGGACACCTCGCCGCAGGGCAACATCACCTTTCACCGCCTCCGCGAGTACGCGGCCGGCGACGATCTGCGCCTCGTGCACTGGCGCTCCTCCGCCCGCGCCGGCCGGTTGCTCGTCAAGCACAACGTCGACACGTCGCAGCCGTACAGCGTTGTGGTCTTCGACCAACGCCCCGCCCGGTATACCGAGGAGTCGTTCGAGCAGGCCGTCGACGTCGTCGCGTCGGTGCTCGTGGCCGCGTCGGCCAACAAGGCGCCGGTAGAGCTGCGGCTCACCAACGGCACCGTGATCGGCGGCCCCCGCCTGCTGGACGTCACCGCGCTCATCGACCACATGACCGGCGTGCGGTCGGACCCGGACGGGTCGCTGCAGGGACAGCTGACCGCATTGCGCCGGAGCCACGGTGGCACGTCACTGGTCGTGGTCACCGGCGACCTGGCCCGCCCGGAGCTTCACTACGTTGCGGCGCTGCGCCGCCGGTTCGATCGGGTGGTCGTCATCGCGGTCCGCGGCAAGACGCACCCGCCGATGGACGTCCCCGGTGTCCGGGTGATCGTCGGCAAGGACGCCGACGAGGTGCACGCGGCGTGGAATCTGCAGGTCTACCGATGAACACCGCCGCCCGACGCCTGGTGCCGTACACCCTGTTGCCGCTGTCGCTGGTCGCCTGCATGCTGGCCAGCGCTCCGTGGCTGCGGGCATTTCCGGCCGACCTGCTTGCCGTGCCGCTGTTCGGCGCGGCGGTGCTGAGCGTGCTCGTCCCGGTGATCGCCGTCGGCATCGGCGTGCGACAGCTCTGGCTGAGCGCGCTGATCGACGCGGCGTTGCTCATCTTCTACGAGTTGCTGGTGACCCTGCGCCAGCTCGGCGGCTTCGACGAGATCTACTCCGGCCTTGTTCACGGCCCGGCGCAGATCCTTTCCTTCGCACTGCCGCTGGTGAGCCCGCGAACACTGCTCGTCGCTCCCGTGGCGCTGTGCTGGGTGTGCGGCGCGATCGTCGGCGAGTGCGTCGCCCGGGGCTGGCAGACCGTGCTGCCGTACCTCACGCTCACCGTCACGTTCGGGCTCGCGTACGCCGGTACGGCGCGGGCCGTTACCAGCTCGAGCGACGGCCGGCGCTACGACACCGTGTTGGCCGGTGCGCTGCTGCTCGTACTGCTGTTGCTGCGGGCGGCCCAGGCGTGGGTCGTGCAGAACGAGAGCGACGAGACGCGCCAGCCGGAGGGAGTGCTCCCGCTCCGAGGTCTCGCGGTCGGCGTGGCCCTCGCGATCGCCGTCGCGGCCGCTGCGGCGGGCGCAGTGCAGTCACCGGCGTTCACCGGTCAGCGAGTGATACCGGCGCGGATGCCGCCGGTCGACGAGAGCCGGCCGCTCACCCCGGTGGCGTTCGTCTCCGACCTGCGCCCGGACGATCCGACGGACCCGGGTGAGCCGCTGTTCAAGGTCAGCATCGACCGGGCGACGTCGAACTACATCGCCATCGCGAGCGTCGACTACTACGACGGTGACAGCTGGTCGTTCAGCCGTACGTTCCGCCCCTCCGGTGGCGTGATCCCGGCCGAAACCGATCCGTCCCTGCGGCCGGGCACCGCCTCGGTCACCCAGCAGTACGAGATCGCGGACGGACCGATGACCTCGGTGCCCTGGATGCCGCACCTCGACCGCCCCCAACACGTCAGCGGGGTCCCGGTCAACATCGACGCGGACAGCGGGATGATCGTGCCGGCGAATCCGCTCCGGGGCGGCGACGACTACACGGTGGTTTCCACCGTGCCGCCGAAGCACTTCACCGACCTCGATGGATCGGCAGTGGTCGGCACCGCTGGCTCGCAGCTCGACACGGCGCTGCCGAACGGGCTGGCCGACCCCCTCGCCACCCTGACCCGGTCGCTCGCCCAGGAGACCGGCGTCTCGAGTCAGCTACCCGTCCCGTTCCTGCTGGCCGTGACCCGCCAGCTGCAGGCCCGAACCGCCCTCGCCGGGCTCGCACCACCCGGGTCGAGCCCATCCACTCCGGCGAGCGGCGCACCGTCGGACGGTTCGTCGGGAGCCGCGCCCTCGGCGCCGAGGCTCACGTCCGGCGCGCACGCGGGCGGCACCACGTTCGCGGACGTCCTGGCCTCCATCCGCGGCGCCCGGTCGGGCACGCCGGAGCAGTTCGCCACTCTCATCGCGCTGATAGCACGGGAGCTGCACATTCCCGCCCGGGTGGTGTCCGGATTCCGGGTGCCCCTACCGCAAGGCTCGTCGGTGCTGCCGGCGGGCACGTACAGCGTGCGGTCCGGCGCGGCATGGTCCTGGGTGGAGATCCCGGTCCGGGGGCTGGGCTGGCTCGTCCTCGACGCGACGCCGACCAGATACGCCGCGCCGGCACCGGAGCCGAGCGCGGGGACCGGCCGGACGCCCTCGTCGGGTCCCACGCCGTCGAAGAAGGCGCTGTCGACCCGGTCGAACAACGGCGGCCACGCGGTCGCGCCGCCGAGCCGGACGCACCACGGCGGCGGCATCTCGACGACCGCGCTGGTGGTCATGGTGCTCGTGACGGCAGTCGCGGTCGGCATCCTGTTGCTCGCGCTCCAGCTGATCCGCAAGTACCTGCGCGCCCGCCGCCGGCGCCGCGGCGATCCGCGCCGCCGGGTGATCGGCGCCTGGGAGGAGAGCATCGACGTGCTGGTCGAGGCCGGGCTCGCTGACCTCAGCTCCGCAACGACCTCAGAGGTGGCTGCAGCGGCCGCCGCCCGCTTCGGCAGCGACTCCGCGTCCCGGGCGCGGGTCGTAGGCCAGGCCGCGGACCTCGCGATCTTCAGCCCGGCCACGCCCTTGGCTGCGGCCGATGCCGAGGTCGCGTGGCGGGCCCACACCGCGATGCACCGCTCGGTTCGCCGCACGTTGCGCTGGCCCGACCGGGTTGTCTCCCGGGTGCGTTACAACCACCCCCGCCGGGCGGCCACGGTCGGCACCGAATCGTGGGCGGCGGACGCGAAGGCGAGAGTGGCCGCGGTGCCCGGCAAGCATCTCGGCAGCCGACGGGGCGCCGGCCGAAAGGCGCCGCGCTAGTCGGCCGGCCAGGCCCGGTTCGCGGCCGAGGCCTGCGCCGACCAGGTCGGCACCGCCGGCGCCGCGTGGCCGCCGCCGGAGAACATGGGCGGGATGGGGTACGGCGGGGCGAACGGATCCGGCCGACGGTCCGCGTCCGATGCCGGGTCGTCGTCCCAATCGTCGTCCAAATCGTCGTCGATGCCCATAACGCGTCGGCCGGGGACGGGTGCCGGCCCAACAGACGGCTCCTCCGGCACATCCCGCACCGTGGCGGCGGCGATCGCCGCTAGCTCGGTGGCGAACTGAGCTGCGGTCTGCGGCCGGTCGGCACGGTGCCTGCTCGTGGCCCGGCCGAGCAGCCGGGCGAACTCCGGTGCGACCGCCCGCCCGGCGATGAGCTCGTTCAGCGAGGACGCGAGCTGGTAGACGTCGGTGGCCGGCGATGTCTGCTCGGCGTCGCTCAGCTCCGGAGCGGCGTGCGGGGTGGTGAGGTCGAACAGTGCGGCAACTGTGCCCGGCGACGATGCCAACCAGGCGGTGCCGAAATCGGCGAGGACCGGCTCGCCGAACTCGGTGAGCAGCATGTTCGATGGCTTCACGTCGCGGTGCAGGATGCCCACGCCATGCACGCTCGCGAGCGCGCGAGCCAGCTTCTCGCCGATCGCGACAACGCGGGCGACCGGCAGCCTGCGGCCGTTGCCGGTGTAGGCGGCGAGCGCGCTGGGGCACAGTTGCAGCACCAGGACTGGCCGGCCGTCGGCGCTCTGCACCGAGCGGAACAGCGTCACGACGTTCGGGTGTGAGCCCACCGCAGCCAGCGCGATCGACTCGCGTCCGAAAGATTCCAGCACGCGCGGGAAACCGTCGCCGACCATGAGCAGCTTGAGTGCGACCAGCCGATGCGTCACGGTCTCCCGTGCCCGGTACACGGTGGCGAAGCGGCCGGTACCGATCTCGGCGAGTTCGGTGAACCCGGGGACCAACTCGGTTCCGGCGCTGTTCGTCCGCCGCACCAACGTCATGCCGCCCTCCGCAGAAGCCCCGGGCGAGCCTAGCAATGGCGCACCGGAGAAGCCCTTCGCAGAATCTGTCCGGACGCGGGGTTCATGAGACAGTGTTCGCCGTGCCCGCCGCCGATACCCGCCGCGCGCTCGCGCTCTCGGCGTTCCTCGGCAGCGCCGGTGCCATGCACTTCGTCGTGCCGAAGTTCTACGACGCGATGATCCCCGAGCCGTGCCCGGGCAGCCGGCGCACGTGGACCTACGGTTCCGGGGTGGCCGAGATCGGGGTGGCCGCCGCGATCGTCCTGCCGCGGACCCGCCGGAGCGGCGGACTGGCGGCGGCGCTGTTGTTCGCCGGCGTGCTGCCTGGCAACGTCAAGATGGCACTGGACGCGCGCAAGAGCGACTCCGCCGCTTTCCGGGCGGGGACCATCCTCCGGTTGCCGATCCAGCTGCCCCTGATCGGCTGGGCGCTCAAGGTGCGCAACTCCGCCCCGTGATCCACGTCGGCGTCGCTGGGGCATGATCGGGGCCGTGAGCTCGTCCACCGCCGCGTCCCAGCACGACGACCTCGACCGGCACGCGCGGGAGCGGCTCGCCAAGCTGGACGCCGAGGCGCTGCCGGTCGTGGATTCGGACGGGCCGTCAACGGCTGACCCGAGTTTGCTGGCCCAGTTCGACGCGATGGCCGGCAGCCGGCTCATCGACGTCCACGCGCGGCGGATGCGCGACCGGGGTCACGGCTATTACACGATCGGCTCGGCCGGCCATGAGTCCAATGCGTTCGTCGCGGCGGCGCTGCGGCCCACCGACCCGGCGCTGCTGCACTACCGCTCCGGCGCGTTCTTCCTCGCCCGGACGATGCAGGCGGGCGGCAGCCTCGACGACGGCCTGCGGGCGATCCTGCTCGGCATGTTCGCCAGTACGGCCGACGCCGCCTCCGGAGGCCGGCACAAGGTGTTCGGCGACGCGTCGCTGGCCGTCATCCCGCAGACGTCGACCATCGCCTCCCATCTCCCCCGGGCGGTCGGGGTCGCGCTGGCGATCGGCCGCGCCAAACGGATCGGCGTCGCGTCCCGTTGGCCGGCCGACGCGGTGACGGTGTGCTCCTTCGGCGACGCAAGCATCAACCACTCCACCGCGGTCGGCGCGCTCAACGCGGCCGGCTACGCCGCTGCGCAGGGACTTCCGCTGCCCCTGCTCTTCGTCTGCGAGGACAACGGGCTGGGCATCTCGGTGGCCAGCCCGCACGGCTGGGTAGCGGTGGCCGCTCAGCGCCCAGGCATCCGATACTTCTACGCCGACGGCGCCGACCCGGACGCCGCGCACGCGGCGGCCGAAGAGGTCGCCGCGCTGGCCCGCCGCATCCGCAAGCCGGTGCTGCTGCACCTGCGCACCGTGCGCTTCCTCGGCCACGCCGGCAGCGACGTCGAGAGCGCATACCGCGGACCGGGCGAGCTCACCGCCGACCGCGAGCGTGACCCGCTGCTCGCGCTGGCCGCCCGGCTCGCGGTCCCGGGCCTGGCGCGGCGCTACGCCGACATCGGGAAACGCGTGGAGTCGATGGCGGCCGAACTCGCGGGGACGCCCACACTGCGCACCGCCGAGGAGGTCGTCGCGCCGCTCGCACCGCGCGACCGGCCGGCGCCGCAGCCACGGGTACCTGCACCAGCGCGCGCAGCGGCGTTCGGCGATCGGCTGCCCGAACATGCCGGGCCGATGACCTTGGCGCAGAACATCAACGCGGCGCTGGTCGACGCAATGGCGGCCCGTCCGGAGATGCTCGTATTCGGCGAGGACATCGCGCGCAAGGGCGGTGTCTACGGCGTGACCCGCGGGCTCTCACAGCGGTTCGGCCCGGCCCGAGTGTTCGACACGTTGCTCGACGAGCAGTCGATCCTCGGCTTCGGCCTGGGCCTCGGCGTGAGCGGCATGCTGCCGGTACCGGAGATTCAATACCTCGCCTACCTACACAACGCGGAGGACCAGTTGCGTGGGGAGGCCGCGAGCCTGCGGTTCTTCTCCAACGGCGCGTTCACCAACCCGCTGGTCGTGCGGATCGCCGGCCTGGCGTACCAGAAAGGGTTCGGGGGGCATTTCCACAACGACAACGGTGTCGCCGTACTGCGCGACATCCCTGGGCTAGTGGTGGCGGTGCCGAGTCGGCCGGAGGACGCCGGACCGATGCTGCGCTCGTGCCTGGCCGCTGCTGCCGGACAAGGTCAGGTGAGCGTCTACCTCGAGCCCATCGCGCTCTACCACGAGCGTGACCTGCACGAGCCCAACGACCGTGGCTGGCTCGGTGCGTACTCGCCAGACGACGACCTACCGATCGGCGCGCCGCGCCTGCACGGTGATGGCAGCGACCTGGCGATCGTGACGTTCGGAAACGGCCTGCGGATGAGCCTGCGCGTCGCGCACCGACTGGCCGCCCGGGGCATCGGCGTGCAGGTGCTCGATCTGCGATGGCTCGCGCCGCTGCCACGCAACGAGATTCGGATGGCCGCCGAACGCACCGGCCGGGTGCTTGTCGTCGACGAGACGCGGCACAGCGGCGGGGTCGGTGAGGCGGTGCTGGCGATGCTCGTCGAAGCGGGCTATCGGGACCGGATGGCCAGAGTGGCAAGCCGGGACAGCTTCGTGCCGCTCGGCGCGGCAGCGAACCTCGTGCTACTCGGTGAGTACGAGATCGAAGCCGCGGCGCGCGAACTGCTCAGCGGCTGACGGTCACTTTCGCGGCTCGGGTGTGGCCGGCGTTGGCGGTCGTTCCTCGCTCTCGTGGTGGTGCACGCCGCGCACCGGGTAGTCGTGATGGAATCCCGGATGATCGGTTCGGCAGTGGTCATCGAGCTCCGTCTGCCAGGTGAAGCGGAGCTCGCACTTCGGGCACTGATGGGTCACAAGCGACCTCGCTCTCGCACGACCAATTGCGGTCCGTTCCACGATAAGCCGTTTCCGCGCCGCTGCGCCGAAACCTTGGCCGCGGTGGGCCGAGAGCCTGGCCGCGCTGCGGTCCCGAGTCCTGGCCGCGCTGCGGTCGCGAGTCCTGGCCGCGCTGCGGTCCGGAGTCTTGGCCGCGCTGCGGTCCGCATCTTGGCCGCGCTGCGGCGAGACACGCCGCGCGGCGCGCCGCAGCGGGGCCAAGACCAAGTAGACCGAGGGGGCTCAGACCGAGGGGACTCAGTCCGCCAGCCCGGTGAGCACCTCGTCGAGCGCGGCGAGGGCGCGGTCCAACTCGCCCTCCGCGACCGTCAGCGCGGGCCGGACCCGCAGGCTGGTCGGGCCGCAGCCCAGCATGAGCACCCGGTGTTCGCTGCGGAGCTTGCTCAGCACCGCAGTGCGTAGCTCCTGGCTCGGCAGGGTCAGCGCGCACATCAAGCCTCGGCCGCGGACGTCCGAGACGACCGAGTGCTTGGCCGCGAGGTCGCGCAGACCCGCCAGAAGGTGCTCGCCGAGGACATGGACGCGCTCGATGAGCCCCTCGCGCTCGATCGTTTCCAGGATGCGGCGGGCCCGGACCATGTCTGTCAGGTTGCCGCCCCAGGTGGAGTTGATTCGGGACGACACCCGAAAGACGTTGTCCTCCACCAGATCGACCCTGCGGCCGGCCATGATGCCGCATACCTGGGTCTTCTTGCCGAAGGCGACGACGTCGGGCTTGACCCCCAGTTGCTGGTAAGCCCACGCCGTGCCGGTGAGCCCCACGCCGGTCTGCACCTCATCGAGGACGAACAACGCGTCGAACTCCACACAGAGGTCCTGCATCGCCTGGAGAAACTGCGGACGGAAGTGGTTGTCGCCGCCCTCGCCCTGGATGGGTTCGGCGATGAAGCAGGCGATGTCGTCCGGGTGCTGCTCGAAGGCGCGCCGCGCCGCGGCAAGCGCCTCGCGTTCGGCCGCGGCGACGTCCGCGTTTCCGTTGATCGACGGGGCGGGGATGCGCGGCCAGTCGAACTTCGGGTACCGGTCGGTCTTGCTCGGCTCGGTGTTGGTCAGGCTCATCGTGTACCCGCTGCGGCCGTGGAACGCCCGTTCCAGGTGCAGGACCTTCGTCCCCAGCCCCGGGTCGACGCCGCGGGACTCGTTACGCCGGCTCTTCCAGTCGAAGGCGACCTTCAGCGCGTTCTCCACGGCCAGCGTGCCGCCGTCGATGAAGAACAAGTGCGGCAGGTCCGGGTCGCCGAGCACGCGCGCGAACGTCTCGACGAAGCGCGCCAAGGGCACCGTGTAGATGTCGGAGTTGCTCGGCTTGTTCGCGGCAATAACCGCGAGCTCGTGACGCGCATCGTCGCTGGTCAACGCAGGGTGGTTCATCCCGAGCGCGGACGAGGCGAAGAAGGTGAACATGTCGAGGTATTCGGCGCCGGTGCGCGCGTCGACGAGCCTCGAGCCAACGGATGCCTCGAGGTCGAGTACGAAGTCGAAACCGTCGGCGAGCATGTGCCGCGCGATCGTCTCGTGGACCTGCTCGGCGGAGATGTCGCCGGTCTTCGGCGTACGCATCGTCGTCATGCCGCTAGGGTATCGAAACTATTCCGGCCGACCACACCCTTCCGGCGGCGCATTTACGGTTCCGCCGGGCCCTGACGCGGTACCGGCGGCCGCTCGAAGAAGGTCTGCAAGACCACGGTCGTGCGGGTGGAGACGTGGGCGAGCCGCCGGATCTCCCGGATCAGCGCCTCCAGCGCAGTCGGCGACGCGACCCGTACGAACAGCATGAAACTGTCCTCGCCGGCGACCGAGTGGCACGCCTCGATCTCCGACAAACCGGCGAGCCGGTCCGGGGCGTCGTCCGGCTGCGCCGGGTCGAGCGGCGTGATTGCGATCAGCGCGGCCAACGGCAGCCCGATCGCGCGGGCGTCGACGAGGGCTGTGTAGCCGCGGATCACGCCTTCGGTCTCGAGCCGGCGCACCCGGGACTGGACGGCGGACACGGACAGCCCGGTGATCTGACTGAGTTGACGCAGGGTGCTGCGGCCATCGGCGACCAGCGCGGTCGCGATCTGGGCGTCGATCGCGTCGGTGAGTACCCGCCGCGGCAGGATCGGCGCGTCGTCGGCTGGTCGGCTCACGCGCACACGCTAACCCCTCCAACCAGCCTCGCTTGCGGAGCGGGCAGACCAGAAATCGGCCGCCGGAATGGTTACTCGGCTCCGCAAGCGCGACGGGGATCGGCGTCCTCATTAGCGATCCAGGTTCCGAGGGACCGACTCAGCAATGCGGGCAGCTCCGACAATCGGCAGCCATGTGAAGATAATGTGAACTACACTGTGGGCTTGGGGCAGGAGGTCCGATGGCGCGGGCGTCGCATGACTGGCCAGCGGCCGCCGAACTCGGCGAGCGCTTCAGCGACATGCGCCCGCTCCGGTCCGGTGCGCGCTTCGCGGTCGTCGAGGCGCGCGACACGGATGCCGGACGCAACGTCGTCATCAAGGTGCCGCACGCCTCGAGCGGCGCGTGGTTGCACGACGCGTTGATCAATGAGGGACGCATCCTCGCCGAGCTCGGCGGGCACCCACACGTGCTCACCTGCTACGAGCAGCTCACGCTGGCCGACGGCAGACCGGCGCTCGTGCTGGAACGCTGCCTCGGCAGCATCTACGGCCGCCTGCATCGCGTCGAGCCGATGGAGCTGCAGAACGTGGTGGCGATTGGTATCAAGCTGGCGGGGGCCTTGGAGACCGCGCACCGGCACGGCATCTTGCACTGCGACGTGCGGCCGCGCACCGTCCTCGTCAGCGAATGGGACGAGCCGGTGCTCGCCGGCTTTGACGAGGCGGTCCGGCTGGCTGCCGCGGCCGACCGGCCACCGCTGCACGACCTCACTCCGCACACGGCGCCGGAGTTGCTCGAGGGCAAGGCGCCGACGGCGGCCAGCGATGTGTACGGTCTCGCCTCGACGCTTTACGAGCTGGTCGCCGGGCGGGCCGCGTTCCGCACCTACCTCGGCGAGTCACCCGCCAGCGTGATCGTCCGGGTGCTCAGCAACCCGGTACTGCCGATCGTCCGGCCCAGCGTGCCGCTCGAGATCTCCGATCTGCTGACCTGGAGCCTCTCGGCCCAGCCGAGCGACCGGCCGCCGTCACCGGCGTGGGTGGCCGAGGAACTGGGCCGGGTAGAGCGTCGCCAGGGCTGG
>Ga0136846_1244112_pt1 | contig 20181 bp, 21 predicted proteins | sample HopSoiMetagenom2_FD_96841 | JGI IMG/M metagenome (GOLD analysis project Ga0136846, IMG submission 96841) | Grasslands soil microbial communities from Hopland, California, USA - 2 Assembly 2016 (version 4) | ecosystem: Environmental > Terrestrial > Soil > Grasslands | place: USA: Hopland...
ATGAAGACAGTCGGACCGGCGATCAGCTTCCGTACCTCGTGCTGCGACTTACCGCAGAAGGAGCAGTAGAGGGTGCTCTTGCCGTCGCCGCCTGAAAGCTTGGTCATTTAAGTCCTTATACACCGGCCACTAACGGCCGTATCCAATGGGCCATGCTAGCCCGCTTTATTACACAATCAACTCTGCCGGAGAGTTAACGCTCCCACTGAGCAATAGCGCCTTTGTTCTCAACAATATGGATTGAGCCGCGGTCCCTCGCAAGGGGATGTGTCGCCCGCGGCTGAAGCCTGTCCCAAGTTCGGTCAGGCTGAGCGTTTAGGCCGCGAGCGCCGCCTCTATGGCCGGCGTGACTCGATCAACCGTATATGGCTTCTCGATCACTGGCGCGTCGTTGAACTCGGGTGGCGGCGGATCAACGTGCCCGCCCGTGGCAATGACGAACGGAACGTTTTTCTCGCGCAGCCTGGTCGCGACCGGCCACACGTTCTCGCCCTTCAGGTTGACGTCGAGGATCGCAAGATCGAACGCCCCTATTTCAGCCTGGTCGAGCGCACATTCGACCGTATCGCAGGTCGCGGCCACCTTGTGACCGAGCGACTCGAGAAAGTCCTCGAGCATCATTGCAATCAGGGGTTCGTCTTCGACGATTAGGATGGAACGCCCCGCAGACATTGCCCGTGGCATAGTCCCCAAGTTCCGCAGGGCAAGTTCTATTTCGTGCCGAGCGCCCGCTTCGCGGCCTCCGCAAGGTCCTGCACGGAAAAAGGTTTCGGCAAAAAATGCGCGTTGTCGACGCCTAGCGACTGGCGCAGCTGCTCTTCGGCGTAACCCGACATAAAGAGCACTTTCAGCTCCGGCCGTTGCTTGCGCGCTTCGGCCACCATTGCCGGTCCATCCATGCCCGGCATGACAACGTCGCTAAGCAGGAGGTCGATCTCTTCGCCGCGGCTGATGACTTCCAGCGCCTCTTCCCCATTGTCGGCAGTGATCACCGTGTAGCCATGACGAGTGAGCGCCCGCTCGGCCACCGAGCGGACCATCGGCTCATCCTCGACAAGAAGCACGGTGCCGCTCCCCCACAGCTCATCCTGTTTCGCTTTGACGGACTTCGCGGACTTCGCCGCCGATGCTTCCTCACGGTGAACCGGGAGGTAAATGACAAACCGCGTGCCCTCGCCGACTTTCGAATCCGCGAAAATAAAGCCTCCTGACTGCTTGACGATACCGTAGACGGTTGAAAGGCCAAGGCCGGTGCCCTTGCCGACCTCCTTCGTGGTGAAGAACGGCTCGAAGATCTTGCCGAGCACATTGGGCGCGATGCCGGTGCCGGTGTCGGTCACCGACAGCGCGCTGTAGTCAGCGATCGGCAGGATGTCGGAGCCGAGCTGGGCGACTTGGTCAGACTTCACAGGGTAAGTCTGGATAGTAAGCGTGCCTCCGCCCTTCTCGGCCATTGCGTCGCGGGCGTTCACGGCCAGGTTGATGATAACCTGTTCAAGCTGTCCGGGGTCGGCCCGAATGGAGCCGAGAGCGCGGCCGTGCTTTACCGTGAGTTCGACACTCTCGCCTAGAAGCCGCTTCAGCAGGTGCGACACTTCCGAAACCACATCGGGAAGCTGCAGCACTTGCGGGCGAAGGGTTTGCTGGCGCGAAAAAGCCAAAAGCTGACGAGTTAGGCCCGCTGCGCGGTTCGAATTCGACTTAATTTGCTGGATATCGTCATAATCGCTGTCGCCCGGCGTGTGCCGCATCAGCATCAGGTCGCAGTGGCCGATGATCGCAGTGAGGATGTTGTTGAAGTCGTGCGCCACGCCCCCGGCGAGCTGGCCGACGACCTGCATCTTGGTTGCCTGGGCCACCTGACGCTTGAGCTTGGCTTCCTCGCTGTTGTCCTTGAGCAGCAGCAGCACCGCCGCGTCGCCGAGGCCGCGCAGGCCAGCGATGGTCAGCGCGACGGGGTCGGTGGGCTGGCGAGCGAGCCGAATGGCCAGGTCGCCCGACATGGCGGGACCGCGTGCGTTGCGGCGAACGGCGTCAGCGACGGCGGCTTTGTCTTCCTTCACGACCAGGTCGCCGGGGTAGACCGGGTTCGAATTTCCGCGGATGCCGGCTGCGTTCCGGAACGCCTCGTTCATGGTCAGAAAGCGGCCGTCCCGGTCGACCAGCGCGAGTCCGATCGGGAGAACGTCGAGCAAGGCCTGCAGGTGCGCGGCATCCGAAGGCGCCACCGAGTCGCCCCCTTCGAACAGTAGGAACGTCCCTGACTTGCCGCGCTTTTTTGGATCCACGGGGATGTGGACCAGTCGCATCGGTTTCGCGGCTTCTCCTTCGGATTGGAGCCGAACGCTGCCGTCCTCGCCGAGATCGACAATACCGGCGAAGCGATGCCCCGCCGGATCGCTGCCATCCTCGAGCGCCCGGTCGCGGAATTGCTTATTCGCGGCGATGACCAAGCCTTCTTCGTCGACTAGCGCCGCCATGACCCCCGCAGCGGCGAGCCGCTCACCAGTGGTGCCCGACAGCCATTTGGCGGCGACCGTTGTCGGTTCAGGCGGGGGAGGCTTGGGGAACCGCCACAGAAGGAGGTCGCTGCGCGCGCCAACGCGCTCAACTTCGACCGCCATGATGCCCTGTGGGGTCTTGATCCTCCCGGCGCACCCGGCTCCATCGCGCCAGGCCATGGTCCGCGCGACTTCGAGCCCTTGCTGCGCATCCTCGTCGACGCCAAGCTGTAGCGGCGAATGATTGCCGGCGAAGCGATCACGATAGGCCGCGTTGGCCATTAGGAGCGATCCATCTTCCGACGTCAGCGCTGCGGCGTCGCCACACATTCCCAATGCCGATCCGACCAGCGCGAAGTCCGGACCGCCGACCAGTGGTTCACCAACCGGCGTCACATCTGCGCCTCGCAGGTAAACGACTGCAGCGGCTGCGATACCGATTAGAGCAGCGATGCCGCCCATCACAGTCTGCCCGGCGAGCAGGAGCACCAAACCGAGAGAGAGACCCGCCGCCGCGATCAGCGCAGGTGCAAGCCATCGTCCCCACCCGTCGAGCGGGCTCGAATCGATCCGGGGCAATTCCTGCTGCAGCATCACAGGCGATTTTGTGACGGAATAGTCACCGGCGCAACGGCCGTGCGCTATGTGCCGTGAAGGTCAGACTTCCGTGGCCCGGCGCGCTTCGCGGCGCTGCCGCCACTTGCTACCAAGCCACCAGCGCCAGACGACCGATGATGCAATGTAGCCGATGGCAGAGGTCACCAACGCCACCGTCACCACGCCCAGTGCAATGGGACCGGACGCATGGTGAAGCCAGAACATGATCCGGCCGAGCTCGCCCGAAACCTGCTCAGCAGCGCGCGGATCGATCACGCTTGAGTCGTGATGAAGCTCCCACGATCCGACGAGATAACAGCCGTAATAGATCGGAGCGTAGGTCAGCGGATTGACCAGCAGCGTAAGCGCCGCGGTGATCGCCACATTGGCGCGAAGCGGAATTGCCAGGATCGCGGCGATTACGGTGTGCATAACGGGGATGATGATCCCGATGCCCAGGCCGAGCGCCACCGCGCGCGGGACCGAGCGACGCGTCATTCTCCACAGAGCGGGATTGCTCAGGGGCTTCGCGAATGGCCGCAGCAGGCGATTTTCGTGGATCGTCTCTCGGCGAGGGATATGGCGAGTGAGCCACTTCATCATCAGGCCCGATGCCGAAGCAGCCGCTGCTGCTCCCGCTTCCAGTCGCGCTCCTTCACGGTCTCCCGCTTGTCGTGCACTTTCTTCCCCCGCGCCAACGCCAACTCGACCTTAGCCCGTCCGCGACCGTTGAAGTAAATCGACAGCGGAACGAGCGTCAGGCCCTGGCGAGCCACTGCGCCGTGCAGCTTGGATATCTCGCGGCCCTTGAGCAACAGTTTACGCGGGCGCCGCGGCTCGTGGTTCATGCGGTTGCCATGGCTGTACTCGGGCACATGGCTGTTGATCAGCCACACCTCGTCTCCGTCGACCGTCGCGTAGCTCTCGGCAATCGAGCCTTCGCCCTGGCGTAGCGCCTTCACCTCGGTGCCGGTCAGCGCGATGCCGGCCTCCAGCCGATCTTCGACGAAATAGTCGAAGCGCACGCGCCGGTTCTCGGCGACGACCTTCTGTTTGTCGAACGGTTGGGGAAGCGGCTTGGCCATGGGACTTAAATAAGACCTGCGTGCTCCAAAGCGGCATCGACCGCGCGTTTCGATGCGCCGGATGCTTCGAAGAGCGGCAGACGGAGCTCCGTCGGAAAGCCCGGCCGAACTCGGCTCAGCGCATATTTGGCCGGCGCCGGCGAGGCATCCGTGAACAGCGCCGCGTGGAGCGGATAGAGCTTGTCCTGAAGCTTTAGCGCATCATCCCAGCGGCCTTCGCGCGTTGCCTTCTGGAAGTCCGAGCAGAGCTTCGGCGCAACGTTGGCGCTGACCGAAATGCACCCCACCCCGCCCATCGCATTAAAGCCGAGCGCCATGTCGTCGTTACCGGAGATTTGCGCGAAGTCGGCGCCACACGCTTGCCGCTGAGCTGAAACGCGGGCGAGATTGCCCGTCGCATCCTTCACGCCGACCACGTTTGGGAGCCGCGACAGCCGAGCCATCGTCTCCACCGATATATCGGTGATCGTGCGCGAGGGAACGTTGTACAGCAGGATCGGGAAATCGAGGTCGGCGACCGCCGCCAGATGAGCGTAAATGCCATCCTGATTGGGCCGGTTGTAATATGGCGGCACGTGCAGTGCGGCATCCGCCCCGGCTGCTTTTGCCGACTTCGTCAGCTCGATCGCGTGGGCCGTATTGTTGGAACCGCAGCCCGCGATAACCGGGACGCGACCGGCCGACACCTCGACCGCAATCTCGATGACCCTGCGATGCTCATCATCGGTCAGCGTCGCTGCTTCGCCAGTCGTCCCGCACGGCACCAGCGCGTTCGAACCCTGCTCGATCTGCCACGCGACGAAATCACGGAATAGCGCTTCATCGACTCGTCCCGCCGCAAATGGCGTCACAAGCGCGGGTATCGAGCCGGAAAAAATGTTTAAGTCCTTTTGGCGTCGCGGAAACTTAATTGGCCCCGCGGTCGTTCGTTAAGGGCCAGATAAGGAGGGGGAACGTAGGATGTCCAGCATGTGGCGCATTGGCTGGTCCGTTCCATTGCTCTTCCTGGCCGCGACCGCATCGGCTCAATATCCCGCGCCTAGCGCCTACGGCACGTCCCAGGCCTATTCCGGCTATTCGGTTTCCTCGGCGATCGGCGACTGGCGCAGGCTTCGCCAAAGCAACGGTTACAGCTTCGCCGACTATGCCCGCTTCCTGAATTACAATCCGGGCTGGCCGGAAGAGAGCAAGCTTCGCCTGTGGGCCGAAAAGGCCATGCGACCGGGCGAGAATGCCAACACCGTACTCGCCTTCTTCGCGAGCAAGCCACCGACTACCGGCAACGGCTTTGCGCGTCTCGCTGAAGCTTACGCCGCCGCAGGACGAAACGGCGAGGCCCTGGCCGCCGCTCGCAGCGCCTGGAGCGAAGCCGATCTCGGGAGTGACGGTGAGCAGGCGCTTTGGGCGCGCTTCGGGTCGAGCTTCACCACCGACGACCACGACCGGCGCGTCGACGCATTGCTCTTCGCGAAGAAGCCCGACGACGCTGCCCGCTACTATTCGCTGACCACGCCAACTCGTCGGGCGGCTTTTGCTGCCCGGACCGCGATGCAGCGGCAGTCATCCGACGCCGATAGCTTGTACCAGCCGGTGATCGGCCAGGTGGCGACCGATGCCGGCCTGATGATGGACCGCGCCCGCTATCTAATGGCGCGCAATTACCCGCAGGCGGCGCGCGACCTTGTCGCCCGGGACCACGCTTTCACCTACCAGCCCGCCGACCCCGAGCGTTTTTACGACCTGCTGCTGACGCTCGCCAACGATGCGGCGCAGGACCGGCAGTGGAACACGGCGTTCAACATTACCCGGCATCTCAGCGACGCGCTTCCGGCCGGCACGGACATCAGCCAGCAGTCCATTGGCATCCGCGACAATTACACCAGCCTGGTCTGGCTCGGCGGGAACATAGCGCTCGACCGGATGAACCAGCCCGGCAGCGCGATCGCGATGTTCTACAATTATGCTCGGGGCGGGAAGTCGCTGCAGGTCCAGACCAAGGGCAATTACTGGGCCGGCCGCGCCGCGCTGGCCGCGGGACGAATCCAGGAAGCGAACGGCTATTTCGAACGTGCTGCCGCCTATCCGGAGCTGTTCTACGGGCAACTCGCACTGGTGCGCCTGGGCAGGCCGGTGCCCGCGACCCAGCAGTCGGTAGCCAGCATGACGGCGACGCCGGCGCAACGTACCGCATTCGCTAACAACCGTATCGTCCAGGCGTTGCGTATCCTCCAGCAATCGGGCTCGGTGACCGAGCGGACGCAGTTCGTTCGCGCTCTCGCTGAATCACTGGACACGGATGCCGATCGGGGTCTTGCCGTCGATCTCGGCCAGCAGCTTGGCCGTCAGGATGTCCCCGTCTGGGTCTCGCGCATGGCGCGGGTGAAGGGATCGATGTTCTACGTCCGCCAGGCCTATCCGACTCTGGGTTCGTCCGTGTCACCGAGCATCTGGTCGCTGTCCCACGGCATCACACGCCAGGAGAGCTCCTACGACCCTTACGTCGTCAGCCATGCGGGGGCCCGGGGTCTCATGCAGCTGATGACTGGCACCGCCCGCGAGCAGGCCGGCAAGCTCGGCATGGGCTATGATGGCTATCGGCTGATCAGTGACCCGAATTACAACGTGATGATCGGCTCAGCCTACTTCCAGCGGATGCTGAACACCTGGAACGGCAGCGTTCCCCTGGCTGTCGCATCGTACAACGCGGGCAGCGGGAACGTGAGCAAATGGATCGCCCGTTATGGCGACCCGCGCTCCAACGTCGACATGCTAAAATGGATCGAGGCGATCCCCTATGTCGAGACCAAGGCCTATGTTCAGCGCGTGATCGAGAATAGCGTGGTCTATGACTCGATGCGGGGCACGCAGCCGCAGCAAACCGCGCTTCACGTGTCGCGCTACCTTGGGAAGGACCGCCCGGCCTGATAGTCGGGCCGGATGGCCGACCAGCCCCGCTTCATCACCCCCGAAGGCTTCGCGCGCGTCCGCGCCGAATACGAACAATTGTTCGGTGAAGAGCGGCCGAAGATCGTAGAGGTGGTCTCGTGGGCGGCATCCTTGGGCGACCGGTCGGAAAATGCGGACTATCTCTACGGCAAGAAGCGCTTGCGCGAGATCGACCGGCGGCTGGCGCATCTCGCCCGGATTATGAAGGCGGCAAAGATCGTCGATCCCGCGAAGCAGGAGCAGCGTGATCAGGTACGGTTTGGCGCAACCGTCGAGCTCGCTGACGAGGAAGACAATCGCCGGAAGCTGACAATCGTCGGCGACGATGAAACCGACGCTTCAGCCGGCCTCATCGGCTGGAGCGCTCCACTCGCCAGGGCGCTGATCGGTGCAAAGGTCGGGGACGAGCGCATGGTTCGCTTACCCGCTGGCGAGAAAAGCTACGAAGTGATGGCGATCAGCTATCCGGCTTAGCCGCCGATCGCGTCCGCGTGCTTCGCTGGACGAAGGTTGACGACCTTCTCGTCGGTTTCCCCAGGCGGCTCCGACGGCATCGCATTTTCCATCGCATCCGCAAGAATGGTCAGGGCGGCGATGCAGGCGGCCGTCCCGTCATTGGCGTCTATCGGGTTCCAGGGCGCCCACCTTGTATTGGTATTGGCGAAGAGGTCCTGCAGCACGTCGTTGGCGCGATCTCGATGTGCGGGGCCGACGATGGGCTGGAAATCGCGCACATGGCGGAGCCACGGATCTTCCTCGCGCGCCTGCAGGTTTGCAGCCTGTCGATCCGGGCTCACGTGGAAGAATAGCTTCGCGATCATTGTGCCATGGTCGCGCTGCTGGGCCTCGAACTCGTTGATCTCGTCAATCGCACGCGCCCAGCGGTCATCGTCGAAATGGCCGAGCATCCGCTGCTCGACCATCAGGCGATACCAGCTGCGATAGAAGATGGTTGTTTCGGTCGTTGAAGGGAGGCTGCTCCAGAACCGCGCGAGCCAATGGCGTTCTTCGTCGCTGTCGGTGCTGCCCGCTACTTTGACTACCGTGACGTAAGTCGGGTCGAGCGCACCGACGAGCTGCTTCAGGACCGCCCGTTTGCCCGCCCCGGTCCATCCTTCGAACAGGATGATGGCACGCTTGCGGTGCACGATTTGGGACAGCTGCGAGAGCGCCAGCCGTTCGCGCAATGACGCGAGCGCTGCATCCGCATCGCCCTCGAACGGCAGGCCCCGTTCAAATTCGGTTAAATCGATCGGCACGCAACGCATCTACCGGTCCCGCAACAGCGCGACAATTGCCTCTCAGGTGGCCTTACGATTTCGGGACAGGTGTGTCCTCGGCAACCACCTTGATCGACAACTCCTTGAGTTGCTTCGGCATAACCGCAGCCGGAGCATTCATCATCAGGTCTTCGGCCTTCTGGTTCATCGGGAAGAGGATGACCTCGCGGATATTCGGCTCGTCGGCGATCAGCATGACGATGCGGTCGATGCCCGGGGCGGAGCCTCCGTGCGGCGGGGCGCCGAACTTGAAGGCGTTGATCATGCCCGCGAAGTTCGTGTCGACTTCTTCCTTCGAATATCCGGCGATCTCGAACGCCTTGTACATGATGTCCGGGCGATGGTTCCGGATGGCGCCGCTGCTCAGCTCGACGCCGTTGCAGACGATATCGTACTGCCAGGCGAGGATATCGAGCGGGTCCTTGCTCTCCAGCGCCTCCATCTCGCCCTGCGGCATCGAGAAGGGGTTGTGGCTGAAGTCGATCTTCTTCTGCTCGTCGTTGTATTCGAACATCGGGAAGTCGACGATCCAGCAGAAACGGAACGTGCCCTCCTCAATCAGCCCGAGCTGTTCGCCAACTCGGGTGCGCGCGGCGCCCGCGAGCTTGGCAGCCTCTTCTTCCTTGCCAGCGGCGAAGAAGATGCCATCGTCGGGACCGAGGCCCATCGCTTCCGCGATGCGGTTCATGCCCTCTTCGCCATGGTTCTTGGCGATCGGTCCGCCCCATTCGCCGCCCTTGCGCGTCGCATAACCGAGACCCGCGAAGCCTTCGCTGCGTGCCCATTCGTTCATATCGTCGAAGAACTTGCGGCTCTTCTCCGCAGTGCCCGGCGCGGCAACTGCACGAACGACGGCACCCTTCTCCACCAATCCGGCAAACAGGCCGAAGCCCGATCCCTTGAAATGCTCGGAGACGTCCGTAATCAGCAGCGGGTTGCGCAAGTCCGGCTTGTCCGATCCGTATTTTAGCAGCGCTTCCTTATACGGAATGCGAGGATATTCGCCCGCGGGCGTGACCGTGCGTCCATTGGCGAATTCCTGGAACACGCCGGACAGAACCGGCTCGATCGCATTGAAGACATCGTCCTGCGTGACGAAGCTCATTTCGAAGTCGAGCTGGTAGAATTCACCGGGGCTGCGGTCCGCACGCGCATCTTCGTCGCGGAAGCAGGGGGCGATCTGGAAGTAGCGGTCGAAGCCCGCGACCATGATTAGCTGCTTGAACATCTGCGGCGCCTGCGGAAGCGCGTAGAACTTGCCCGGATGGACGCGGCTAGGGACGAGGTAGTCGCGCGCGCCCTCCGGCGAGCTGGCCGTCAGGATCGGCGTCTGGAACTCGGTGAAACCCTGCTCGATCATCCGGCGGCGGATCGACGCGATTACCGCAGAACGAAGGACGATATTCTTGTGCACCTGCTCCCGACGCAGGTCGAGGTAACGGTACTTGAGCCGGATCTCCTCCGGATATTCCTGATCTCCGAACACCGGCATCGGCAGCTCGGCGGCCGGCGACTGGACCGTGACGTTGCCCGCGCGGACCTCGATTTCGCCGGTCGGCAGGTTGGCATTCACCGTTTCGGGCGACCGTGCCACTACCTGGCCTTCGACAGTAACCACCGATTCAACGCGAATCCGGTCAAGCACCTTGAACGCAGCCGAGTCCGTATCAGTGACGATCTGAGTGATGCCGTAATGGTCGCGCAGGTCGACGAAGAGCAGGTGGCCGTGATCGCGCTTGCGATGCACCCATCCCGAGAGCCGGACGGTCTCGCCGACGTTGCTGGCGCGCAGGGCTGCGCAGTTATGGGTACGATAGGCGTGCATGATCAGGTCGGCTCGCTAGCGAAAAACTGTGGAGAAAAGCGAGCGTCGCGCTTCACTGGGACAAAGCTTTTTGTCAACCCGCGAGGGCACCGCTAAAGCCTCCTCAAGACTCATGCGTATTCATCCTCTGATCTCGAAGACCGACCAGCTCAACGACCTCGTCGAACGTCTCGCCAAGCACCCGTTCATCGCCGTGGACACCGAGTTCATGCGCGAAAATACCTATTGGCCGGACCTGTGCCTGATCCAGGTCGCGTCGACTGAAGAAGCCGCTGCGATTGACCCAAAGGCAGAGGGCATCGACCTGACATCGCTGCTCGACCTGTTTGTGAAGAATTCAAACGTCCTGAAAGTATTTCACGCCGGCGGGCAGGATCTCGAGATCATCCACAACCTGACCGGCAAGATGCCGGTACCGCTGTTCGACACGCAGATTGCGGCAATGGCGCTCGGGCATGGCGAGCAGATCGGCTATTCGAACCTGATCGAGAGTCTGCTCGGGCACAGCCTCGACAAGGGCGCGCGGTTCACCGACTGGAGCCGTCGGCCACTCGACAAACGCCAGATCGACTATGCCATTGCCGACGTGACTCATCTTGCGACGGTGTTCCCGCGAATGGTCGAGAAATTGAAGAAGACGGGACGCGGCGCCTGGCTCGACGAGGAGATGGACCGGCTGGCCGACCCGTCGCATTTCGCCTTCGCGCCGGAAGATGCCTGGAAGCGGCTGAAGCTGCCGAGCCGCAACCCCGCTGTCCTTGGACGCCTTCGCGCGCTGGCCGCGTGGCGCGAGACGGAAGCGCGGTCCAAGAACCTTCCGCGCGGCCGCATCGTCAAGGACGACACCTTGAACGAAATCGTGCTGCACCCGCCGAAAAACCAGGACGATCTCGGCCGCATTCGTGGCCTTTCCGCCGGGTGGCGCAACAATGACATCGGAGCCCGCCTGATTTCAGCGCTTCAGGCGGCCAAGCAGCTCGACCCCGATGACATGCCCGATCGCGAGCCGAAGCGGCCGGGACTGACCAAGGACGGCGTGCTGGTGAGCGATCTTCTCAAGCTGCTGCTCAAGATCAGGTCGAAGGAAGCGGGTGTGGCCGCCCGCCTGATCGCGCGTTCGGACGATCTGGAGGCTCTTGCGGCGGGCGTTCGCAAGAACCTCAATATCCTCAGTGGCTGGCGTTACGAGGAATTCGGCAAGGACGCACTCGACCTGGTGGAAGGTCGCCTCGCCTTCGCGATCGAGAATGGGAAGCTGAAGATGAGCCGGGTGATGATCGAGGAGCCGGTTGATGCGTAGCGCCATATTGCTGGCCATCGCGGGACTAACCGCCTGCGCGACGGCGCCCACCGAATCCAACGTCCACGGCACGGTGCCGGGGCGCATCTGCAACGCGGCGGGCACCGAAAGCTTCATCGGCCAGCCCGGCACGAGCGAAACCGGGGCCGCGATCCTTGCTGCGACACACTCGGCAAATCTCCGCTGGGCGCCGCCCGGTTACATGCTGACGATGGACTTCAGCGCCTCCCGCGTGACAGTCCGCCTGGGCCCCGATTACAAGGTATCGGCAATCAACTGCGGCTGAGGCCGGCATTCTGGGGGTTAAATGCGCAAGTTCCTCATTCTTTGCGTGCTGTGCGGTTCCGCAGCGGCGGCTGGCACCAAGCAGCCAGTTTCAATCGATTCGGTCTGGACCGGGACCAAGTGCCAGCAGACCGTCGCCCTGGACAGCTTCAAAGGGCAGGTTGCAACGACCGACCTAGCGGCGCGCATCATGATGGCGTCGCGAGCCCATGATGTCCGGTGGGTGGCGTATGGCCAAACGGTCAAGCTGAAGGCGGGAGCTAACCGCGTAACGGTCCAGCTCGACCGGGAAAACAAGGTTTCCTCGGCCGTTTGCGGCTAGGCCGCTTCGCCAATCATTCTCGAATCAATCAGCGCCCGCCGGATCGTCGGCAGGCTTAACCGCGCCCGTTCGCCCATGGCGTATCGGTCGACGGCTTCTACGGCGCGCTCCGCCGTCCAGTAATCGCGATGCAGCCGCTCGGTCATGAATCGGAGCGCGTCGCCGAAAATGTGCAACCCACGATCGGCAAAGTGAAGCTGGATAAGGGCCCCAAACAGCTCGTCGTCGGGATGATTGATCCGCATCACGGGCGTGACAGCCAGCCGGGTCTTCAAGTCCGGCAGCTTGGGAGTCCAGGCCGGCGGAACTTCGTCAGCGATCATGACGAGCGGACGACCGGTATCTTGCGCCTGGTTCCAGGCATGGAAGAGCTCTTCTTCGTCGCGTTGTTCGGCCTCGTCGAACAGGCGGCCGCCGACACGCTCGACGAAGCTGCGTCCCAGCAAGGTGCGACCCGACCGACGCGGCCCAGTCAGGATTGTCGCCTTGACCGGCCAAATGCTCCATTTGCGAAAATGCTCGAACGCCTCGCGATTTGCGTCGGAGACAATGAAGCGGGCGTCGCCCTCGGTTTGCGGCCAGTCGAGCGGAAGCGCGATCTGGTCGGGCCCCTGCTTCATCTGCCGGCGCCCTGCCCGCTCGGCTGCGCGGCCGGTTGTGGTTTGGGAGCGGGCTGCGCGGGCTGAGCCGGGGTTGCCGCGGGCGGCAACGGCGGCGGCTTCCCGCTCGTCGATTTGATCTTCACGACCGAGCCCGAGGCTGAAACGGTCCACCCGCGGCCGCCGAGCGCCGCAGCCAGCTGCGCAAGGCTGCCATTGTACGAAACGAGCACGTAGCTCGTGCCTGTCGGATTGATCAGCTGCGGCGTTGCGGACGTGATCCCGCTCATCGTCCTGAGGTGCGCCATGCCAAAGTTGTAGACGTTGACGTCGCCGCCCGACTCGATCTGGATCTGGAAGGCGTTGGCGGTGCTGACTGCCTTGGTCTCCACCGGCTTTTCTTCGACCGGAAGCGGCGGCGGTGCCGGCAGGTCGAGCGACGGATCACGCGCCAGCCTTCCGGCTGCGAGCGCATTGGTGAACAGCTCGTCCATCCTGCGCGCGCCCTCTGCCATCAACGCCGGCACATTGCCGCTTCGGCTCGTCAGCGTGAAGGTCCCGATCACTTCATTGTCAGGGCCGTGGTGCGCGATGAACGTCCCTCTCGCCGGGCCTCCGGGATATGATCGTTGTAGTTGCACCTCGGCAACGAGCACATCGGCGGCGCCGTAGAGGTCGATAATGTTGCGCCACCAGCCTCGGCCCGGACGATCGGTCTGTGCTGCATTGACCAGCATCGGGTCGACGCCGAGGCCGCTGACGCGGACGTAATCGATGGCGCTCTGTGAGGTGCGGAACTGCGCCCACGCCCTCTGCCAGGCATTCTTGAGCTCGACGCTGGTTTCGGTCCCGCCAGTCACCGTGACCGGAATGAGCAGCATCGGCACCGATCGACGGACTTCGCCGCCCTCGACGCCGAGATATGCCGCAGCGCGCGCGCGGTCGAACAGGACGCCCAGATCGGCGATGTAGCGGTTGGGCCCGATCTGCTCGCGCTCCACGTTGATCGAGGCCACGATGTCGTCGAGCGTCGCATCGGGCAGGTTCGGAGCCTCGCTCGCCGGAGCGTTGTGCATCTTGGCCCAGAGCGCTTTGAAACCCTCTCGCTGCGCGATCTTCCACCCTGCGTACCGGGCGCTCATTGCGTCCGGTCCGCCGACGTCGACGTGTATTCCACCGATCTCCAACGTTCCGGAGCTATCGAGCGGCAGGATTCCGCGGTCGCCGCTTTCGAGCTGCGAATAAGCGATACCGCCGATCCCGAGGACGGCGAGCAATATCAAAACGGGAACGGCAAAACGGCGGCGCAGCATTCGAGGCGCCTTTTGGCGGCAATGGCATGGAAATCCAAGCGGCTTGTCTCTACTGCCGCGCCCGAATGAGCCAGAAACCCCTCACCTATGCCGACGCCGGAGTGTCGATCGAGGCCGGCAATGCGCTGGTGAAAACGATCGGCCCCCTTGCCAAATCCACCGCCCGTCCGGGCGCGGACGCCGAACTTGGCGGGTTCGGTGGCTTCTTCGACCTGAAGCGTGCGGGCTATACGGACCCGCTATTGGTGGCGGCCAATGACGGCGTCGGGACGAAGCTCAAGTTGGCGATCGAGACCGGCCGTCACGATGGTGTGGGCATCGACCTGGTGGCGATGTGCGCAAACGACCTGATCGTCCAGGGCGCGGAGCCGCTGTTTTTCCTCGATTATTATGCGACCGGGAAGCTGGATAACGAGGTCGCGGCTGCCGTGGTCGCGTCGATCGCGGAAGGCTGCCGGCAAGCCGGTTGCGCGCTCATCGGCGGCGAGACGGCCGAGATGCCCGGCATGTATCCCGGAGGCGACTATGACCTCGCCGGCTTCTGCGTGGGTGCTGTCGAGCGCGACAAGGTCCTGACCGGAGCCGATATCGCGCCCGGCGACGGGATCCTCGGGCTCGCGAGCTCGGGCGTTCACAGCAATGGCTTCTCGCTGGTCCGCCGGATCATTGCCGAGCGCGGCTGGAAGCTCGATGAGGCATTCCCATCCGCTGCAGGAAAGACGCTGGGAGACGTGCTGCTCGAGCCGACGCGGATCTACGTTCGCCCGCTACTGCCGCTCGTCCAGCAAGGGCGGATCAAGGGCCTGGCGCATATCACCGGCGGCGGACTTCTCGAGAATATTCCGAGGGTTCTGCCGGATGATTGCCATGCCATCATCGATACTGATCATTGGGAGTTGCCTGCGATCTTCAGAGAATTGCAGACTGGTGGCGAGATCTCCGGGGAAGAGATGGCGCGAACCTTCAATTGCGGGATCGGCATGGCCGTGGTCGTCGCTGAGGGGGAAGCCGACGGCGTCACTCAGGCGCTCGAAGGCGCTGGCGAGACGGTCTTCCGCATCGGGCGCATTGAGCAGGGGCAGCGCGGTTGCAGCGTGACCGGCGAAGGATGGTCCGCGACGCATCATGCGTGACCCCAAGCGCGTTGCAGTTTTGATTTCTGGCCGCGGCTCAAACATGCGGGCCCTGGTCGAGGAGGCGAGCGGGTACGAAGTCGTACTCGTCGCGTCGAACAAGCCGCACGCCGAGGGGCTCGACTGGGCCCGCGCGAAGGGGCTCCCGACCTGGGCGTGGGACAGCAAGGGCGTCGACAAGGAAGAATTCGACCGCACGATGAGCGCTGCTCTCTGCGATCACAGCGTCGGTACCATTGCACTCGCGGGCTTCATGCGCATTCTCTCGCCCTGGTTCATTGAGGAATGGCGCGGCCGAGTGCTCAACATTCACCCTTCCCTCCTTCCGAAATATCGCGGGCTCGACACTCATCAGCGTGCGCTCGACGCCAAGGATCAGGTCAGCGGCTGCTCGGTTCATGTCGTCACAGAGGAGCTCGACGCTGGCGAGGTGCTTGGACAAGCCGAAGTTCCGATCCTCTCCGACGACGATGCGAAGAGCCTCGAGCGACGCGTTCTTGCCGCGGAGCATCAGCTGTATCCGAAGGTTTTGAGTGAGTTCGTGAATCGATGACCACCCAGCTCTATAGAATTCGCGCGGCAGCACTCGAGCTTCCGGAAACCGAAGAGCGGCTGTCGCACGGCCAGCCAACCTTTTTCGTTGCGGGGAAGCAGTTCGCGCAATTCCGCGACAACCATCATGGGGACGGCAAGACCGTCGTCTGCGTTCGCGTCAGCAGCCTCGACGAGCAGGCGATGCTGATGGAGGCGGATCCGGCCACCTATTCCAGACCGGCCTACATGCCCTCCTGGCTGTCGATCAGCGTAGCGGGCCCAGACGTCGACTGGGATCATGTCGCCGATCGCATCGCCCAGAGTTGGGAGCTTGCGGCGCCGCGGCGCTTGTTGGAAGCTGGCGGACGATGATCGAACCACGACGCATCCCGACCGGCGAGATCATCGCCTTCGCGGCGCTGATCGTGTCGGCGCTCGGGGTCTGGATCGCTTGGAAGAGCAGCAACAACGACCAGCCGACGCGCGTGGTCGAACAGCATCAGGCGATTCCATTGACGCTGCGAGCGAAGCGAGAGGACGATGGCACGCGGCTTAACATCAGCCCGGTCGAATCGTCACACGCGTTGGAAGGAATGACGATCACCCTGCCCGGCGCGTCGCCAATCTCGGTCGGAAGCGATGGCGAGCTCAGCGCCAGCGATGTCGAGGCGGCGCTGAAGGGTCGCGAGAACGAGCCGAAGAATCAGACCTTGTCGGTCCGCGCCCGAGTCGAGGCCCGTTATGTCGAGATGGGCAAAGAGCGGAAGTCATCTGGCTCTTACACCCTCCGCTATCAGTGGAAGAGCGGCGGCCTGTTCAGCGGCCGCTCGCTTCACCTGGTCAGCCTCAGCCGTTAGCCGACGATCTCTTCGGGCTTGAAGAAGAAGGCGATTTCGATCGCGGCATTCTCGTCGCTGTCCGATCCGTGAACCGAGTTGGCTTCGATCGATTCTGCATAGTTCTTGCGGATCGTGCCCTCGGCGGCATCGGCCGGATTGGTCGCGCCCATCACGTCGCGGTTGCGCTTCACGGCATCCTCGCCTTCGAGCACCTGCACGACGACCGGACCTGACGTCATGAAGTCGCACAGGTCGTTGTAGAACGGACGCTCCTTGTGGACGGCGTAAAAGCCCTCGGCCTGCTCGCGGGTCATGTGAATGCGCTTCGAAGCGACGACGCGCAGGCCGGCTTCCTCCAGCATCTTCGTGACCGCACCGGTCAGGTTGCGGCGGGTGGCATCGGGCTTGATGATAGAAAAGGTGCGCGTGACGGCCATGGCCAAGCGGTCTCCTGTGTTTGGTGTGATTGGAAGTTGGGCGAGCGCCTAGCCGCGCGTGCCGCGATGGGCAAGGCTCAGGCCTTCTTCACCCACTTGCCGCCCTCGTTCGCCCAGTAGCGGCGCTCGATCCCATCGCGGCCTGAAAGAAGCTTCCACGCCAGTCGCGCACCTTCGAGCGTGTTGCCATCAAACAGGTAAAACGCGCGGTCGTAGGCAAGCACCGCCTCCCGCCACTCGCCGTCGGCAATCAGGACGTTGCGGGCGAGGTTGGGCGCGTCAGGGTGCGTCGACAAGAGAATGGGCTGGCGCGCATCGTCCGTGCCGCCAGCGATTCCGTGCGGGAGGAAGCTGGTCGCGCCATGGTCCCACAGCTGCCGGTCGAGCCGCGCAAGGGCGCCCTCATCCGACGAAACGATGAGCAAACGCCTATCCTGCGCGATGACCTTGTCGGCAATGCTGGCGATGACCTGCTCGGCTGGGCCATCCGACAGCTGGTAGAAATCGACCTGCACGGCGGCCCGACCTTAGCCTTCCAGCACCTCGGCGACATATTGGTCGATCAGGCGGACGCCGTAACCGGTCGCGCCCTTGTCGTAGGTCGTTCCGGCCTTGTCCGACCATGCCTTGCCTGCCATGTCGACATGCGCCCAGCGGACGCCTTCGTCGATGAAGCGCTGAATGAACTGGGCGGCGGTGATCGACCCGCCCTCGCGGGGGCCGACATTCTTCATGTCGGCGATCGGCGAATCGATCAGGCGGTCGAAGGGCTCCGCCAGCGGCATCCGCCACAACTTGTCGCCGGAATCCTCGCCAATCCGCAGCAGCTGGCTGGCCAGCTCGTCATTGTTCGAGAAGAGGCCCGCCCATTCGTGACCCAGGCTGATCAGGATCGCACCGGTCAGGGTTGCGAAGTCAATGATCGTCGACGGGCGGTAGTTCTTCTGCACGTAGGTGACGGCATCCGCCAGCACGAGCCGGCCTTCCGCGTCGGTGTTGATCACCTCCACCGTCTGACCGTTCATGGTCGTGACCACGTCGCCTGGCCGCTGGGCATTGCCGCCCGGCATGTTCTCGACCAGGCCGCAGATGCCGACGATGTTGGCTTTCGCCTTGCGCAGCGCGAGCGCCTTGATGCCGCCGACGACGGCTCCGGCGCCGCCCATGTCCCACTTCATCATCTCCATGCCCTGAGCGGGCTTGATGGAGATGCCGCCGGTGTCGAAGGTCACGCCCTTGCCGACGAACGCAGTCGGCTGACCGCCCTTCCCGCCGCCGTTCCACCTCAGGATCAGCAGGCGCGGTTCGCGGATTGATCCCTGCGCAACGCCAAGCAAGGCGCCCATGCCGAGCTTCTTTATCGCAGGACCATCGAGCACTTCGATCTCGACACCGGAGCCTTCGAGCGACTTCTGCACGCGCTCGACGAAGCTTTCAGGGTAAATGATGTTCGCTGGCTCGGTGACGAGTTCGCGGGTCAAATCGTTGCCCGCGACGACAGGCTCCCAGCGCGATTTGTAGCGCTGCTCCGCACCGGCATCGGCGCCAACGATCACGATCTCAGTCAGCGTTGGCTTCTGCTTGTCCTTCAAGGTCGTCCGGTAACGGTCGTAGCGCCATGAGCGAAGCGCCGCGGCCATCGCCACCCGTGCTGCCGAATCCGCATCGTATCCCAGCCCGCTGAGGTCGATGACCGCCGTCGCATCACCGGACACCAGAAGCTTGGCCGCAACCGCTCCGCCCAGCTTCTCGGCCGCTTCCCTCGGGGAGGAACTCCCCGTGCCGGCAGCAACCACGCGCCGCGCTGTTCCATTGTCGTTGATGAAGAATTCCGCAGTGCTAGACGGATCGCCCTCAAACCGCAGGCGATCGAGCGCGGCGCCGGCCGCCGCCTGCTGTTCGTCGCCAAGGGAGGCCAACGTCTTGCGATCTTTCCCGGCCACCGGCAGGACCAAAGCATAGTCGCCGTCGGGCCGGCGATCGGCGAAACGAATTTGCATTCCTGAAATACCTCGAAAACTCGAACGTTGCGGCGTGCTTTAGGATGCATGCGACGGCTTGGCAAAACGGCAGGGCAGAGCGGATTGTCCCCGCCTCTCCAAGGTGCGATAGGCCGAGGTAGGGAATAAGGTAGAGAAAGCGGGACTGGCACCGTTGCGTGGGACTTTCGTCTGGTGGACGGCGCTACCGCTGTTTGTTGCCGTGCCGGCCGTGGCCAATGCCCAGGAGGCGCTGCCGGCTGCTCCCGCTAACGCTGTTTCGCCTGAAGCCGAGACCCTTCGGCCGCAGCTTCAAGCCCTTCAGCAAACGTCGCTGGTCGAGTTCAGTGCGGACCAGGTGACTTATGACGATCAGGGGGAGACGGTCACCGCCACCGGCGCGGTGCGAATGAACCGCGAGGGCAATTACCTCGCGGCCGACCAGGTGATCTGGGACCGCAAGTCGGGCCAGGTCCGTGCCCAGGGCAATGTTGTCGTCCTCACGCCGCAGGGTGACAAGCTCATCGGCGAGAATGTCGTCCTCGATGATGAATTGCGCGACGGCACGGTCCAGAACCTGCTGGTGGTGCTGGAAAGCGGCGGCCGGCTCGCGGCGGCGCACGGGACGCGGACCAACGGCGTCATCACGCTCGACAATGCGATCTACTCGCCGTGCCCGGTAACCACGCCAAACGGATGTCCCAAGCGGCCGAGCTGGTCCATCACGGCGGTCAAGGTCATCGACGATCCTGCCCACCAGAAGGTGCTGTTCCGCGGCGGTCGGCTGCAGCTGTTCGGAATCAACCTGCCGCTGCTTCCGGTCTTCGGAATCGGTACCAGCAAGGATGGCACATCCGGCTGGCTCGTTCCCGAGATCGCTTTCTCGACGAAGAAGGGCCTCGAAGTTGCCCTTCCCTATCACTGGCAGATTGCGCCCAATCGGGACCTTACCCTGACGCCTCACCTGTACACGGGCGTCTATCCGGCGATGGAAGCCAAGTATCGAGACCTTAACCGTCTCGGCGCCTTCCAGCTCGGCGGTTTCATCACCTACGGCGCGATCGAAAGCGCTAATCCAGATGCGACCGACGAGATCGATGGGCACGGCATCCGTGCTTATGGCGAAGCCAACGGCAAGTTTCAGCTCGACCCGTATTGGAGCGTCACCGGCTCACTTCGCTGGGCGAGCGACAAGACCGTCACCCG
>Ga0136846_1221389_pt1 | contig 20178 bp, 21 predicted proteins | sample HopSoiMetagenom2_FD_96841 | JGI IMG/M metagenome (GOLD analysis project Ga0136846, IMG submission 96841) | Grasslands soil microbial communities from Hopland, California, USA - 2 Assembly 2016 (version 4) | ecosystem: Environmental > Terrestrial > Soil > Grasslands | place: USA: Hopland...
CTGTTGACAGATCCTGCTTCCTAGAGCTTGTATGTAAGGCATGAAGATCGTCGCCGCGGATGTGCTGATCACGGCACCCGGCCGCAACTACGTCACCCTCAAGATCACCACGGACGACGGATTGGTGGGCTGGGGCGACGCGACCCTCAACGGCCGCGAACTCGCTGTCGCCTCCTATCTGAGCGACCATGTGTGCCCGCAGTTGATCGGACGCGACGCGCACCAGATCGAGGACACCTGGCAGTACCTATACAAGGGCGCGTACTGGCGCCGGGGCCCTGTCACCATGACCGCCATCGCCGCCGTGGACGTCGCGCTATGGGACATCAAAGGCAAGGCCGCCGGATTGCCCGTCTACAAGCTGCTCGGTGGCGCGGCGCGCAACGGCGTCATGGTGTACGGCCATGCCAGCGGGGGCAGCCTCGACGAGATGCTCGACGACTTCGCCGGCTACCTCGACCGCGGGTACCGGGCTGTGCGCGCGCAGTGTGCGGTTCCGGGGATGGACAAGGTCTACGGCGTGCACCCGGGATCGGGCCTGTACGAGCCCGCGTCCGCACATCTGCCCGCCGAGGAGAGCTGGGAGACCGGACCATACCTGCGGTTCGCGCCGAAGATGCTTGGCGCGGTGCGGGACCGGTTCGGGTTCGACGTGCACCTGCTGCACGACGTTCACCACCGGCTCACCCCCATCGAGGCCGGCAGGCTCGGCAAGGACCTCGAGGAGCACCGGCTGTTCTGGATGGAGGACGCGACGCCCGCCGAGGACCAGGAAGCGTTCCGGCTGATCCGCCAGCACACCACCACACCGCTCGCAGTCGGCGAGGTCTTCAACACGATCTGGGACTGCCAGCATCTGATCACCGAACGACTCATCGACTACATCCGCACCTCGGTGTCGCATTCGGGCGGCATCTCGCATCTGCGCAAGATCTTCTCGCTGGCCGAATTGTATGGTGTGCGAACGGGTTCCCACGGTGCCGGTGATCTGTCGCCCGTGTCCTTCGCAGCCGCACTGCACGTCGATATGGCGGTGCCGAACTTCGGCATCCAGGAGTTCATGGGCCATCTGGAGCCGGCCGACGAGGTCTTCCGCACCAATTGGGCATTCCACGACGGTCTGATGCACCCGGGCGACGCGCCCGGTCTGGGCGTCGACGTCGACGAGGAAGCCGCCAAGCGCTTCGCGTATGACCCGAAATGTCTTCCGGTCAACCGCCGGACCGACGGATCGGTGCACGACTGGTGAACCGATTCGACGTCGTCCTGCTTGGCGAGCCGCTGATCGAGATCAGCACTCGCGGACCGATCACGCACGGCGTGGAGTGTGGCCTCGCGGTGTCAGGCGACGTGGTGAACACCGCGGCGGCCGCGGTGGCCGCCGGGGCCAGCGTCGCCGTCATCGCGAGGGTCTCCGAGGACGAGCTCGGCGCCGCCGTGATCGAGCGGCTGGCCGAACTCGGAGTGCACACCGGTTTCATTAAGCGCAACGACAACTTCCAGGGCATCTATGTCCAGCACTCTGATCCGCACGGTGATCGCCAATTCTGTTATGCCCGAGAAGGTTCCGCAGGTTCAAGACTCGCGCCGGAGGACCTGCCCGCTAACCTGCTCGAGGACGCCGGTGGCGTGCTGGTCAGCGGCATCACTGCGGCGTTGTCGCCCACAGCACGCGCGACGGTGCTCGAGGCGGCACGCCGAGCCCGGCGCTTCGTCTACGACCCGAACTTCCGGCCCCGGCTGACCAATGCGGCGGAGGCGTCAGCTCTGCTGAATGAACTCGCGCCGTACTGCACCCTGGTGACACCCTCCGCGCCACACGAATGTGACGCTCTTCTCGGCATTTCCGATGCGGCACAGGCGGCCGCCAAGTTGCGAGCCGGTGGCGCTGCGGCCGTCGCAGTGACATGCGGTGCCACCGGTGTTCACGTCGACGCCGACGCAGCGCATTGGCAACCGGCGTTTCCAGCGCCGAATCTGGTAGATCAAACGGGTGCCGGCGATGTGTTCGCCGGGACGGTGACAGCCCGGCTTGCCTTGGGGGATGACCTGACCACGGCGGTCCGGATCGGTGCTGCCGCTTCGTCACTGGCGGTCGGCGGGCTCGGTGGCAGTGGGGGTATCGCGCCGCTGACCACTGTCCGCGCACACGCGGAGGTACTGGCGTGAGCACCCTGCGCCGCGGAAACTACGGGACTGCGACTCCCCCGGTGCCGGATCCGCAGAGCCTGACGGTTGGTCACGTCCATCTCGGCCTCGGCGCCTTCCACCGTGCTCACCAGGCGATCTACACCGAAGATGCCATCCGGCACAGTGGCGAAACCCACTGGGGCATTGCGGCGTTCACTCAGCGCAGTGGTGCCGCGGCCGCCCGGCTTGCTCCGCAAGACGGGTTGTACACCGTCGTCGAGCGCGGCTCCAATGCCGCACCGCTGCGCATCGTCGGCGCGCTGCGCGAAGTAGCCGACGCGTCCGCCGATCCCGAAGCGGTCGTCGACCGCATCAGCGATCCCGTTGTGCACGTGGTCACGCTGACCGTCACAGAGAAGGGGTACCGGCACAACCCGGTCACCGGCGAGCTCCGGCACGACGACCCGTATGTTCTCGCCGACCTCGGCTCCCGCACACCGCGGACGGTACCGGGTGTACTCGCACACGCGATTGCGCGACGAGCCGCGGCCGGAGCGGGCCCGCTCACCGTGATCTCGTGCGACAACCTGCCCGACAATGGCCGGTTGCTGGAGCGGCTAGTTCACGACTTCGCTGACACCGCAGGTCTTTCCTTTGATGGCGCCGCGTTCCCGTCGACGGTCGTGGACAGGATCGTTCCGGTCACCACCGAATACGAAATTGCCGCGCTATACGAGCGCATCGGTGTGCGCGACGAGGCGCCGGTGATCTGTGAACCGTTCAGGCAGTGGGTCATCGAGAACCGGTTCGCCGGACCTGTTCCGCCGTGGTCGTCGGTGGGCGCCCAGCTCGTCGACGACGCCGCGCCGTGGGAACAGCTCAAGCTGCGGATGCTCAACGCCGCGCACTCGACGCTGGCATACCTCGGGCTGCGGCTCGGCCATGAATCGATCGCCGATGCGGTGGCGGACCCGGTACTACTCGACGTGTGCCGGCGGCTTTTCGCCGAGGACGTCGTGCCTTCGCTCGACGTGCCACCCGGCGTCGACGCGATCGGGTACGGCGAAGCCGTCCTCGTCCGCTTCGCCAATCCAGCACTGCCGCATACCACTATCCAGGTCGCGGCGGATGGCTCGCAGAAGATCGGACCGCGGCTGTTGAGCACCGTGTCAGGCCGAGCCGCACAGGGTGCATCCGCCCGCTGGGCGGCGCTGGGTATCGCGGGATGGGCCTTGCACGTTGTCGACCCGGTCGATGCTGCGGGCCGCTCGATCCAGTTGTCGGACCCGCGTGCTGACGATCTGCGCGACATGACCACCGGCCTTCCGGTGGCCGAGGCGGTGCGGCGGCTGGTCACCGATTCCTCCGTCACCGGAGACGCGTCGGACAACACCGAGTTCACCAACCGAGTCATCAGCCTCGCCGATGACGTGTACCGCCACGGCTCGGCTGCCCTGCTCGCGGAGGTACGCTCGTGACCGAATCACCCAATACGGCAATCGATTTGATGAAGCGGGGCCCGGTGATCCCAGTGGTCGTCGTCGATCGCGCCGTCGACGCCGTTCCGCTGGCCCGCGCGCTGCTGGCCGGCGGCGTCGACACCATGGAGATCACGCTTCGCACTGCCGACGCGCTCGACGCGATCCGGTTGGTGGCCGAACAGGTGCCGGACATGGCGGTGGGTGCGGGCACCATCGTCCGTGCGGAGCAGGCGCGCGAAGCGGTTGGCGCAGGCGCGGCCTTCTTGGTGTCTCCGGGTTGGACGCCTCGTCTGCTGGAGGCCATGTTCGACCAGGCCGTCCCCTTCCTGCCCGGCGCGGCGACCGCCAGCGAGGTGATCGCACTGATGGAGCACGGGATCACCCAGATGAAGTTCTTCCCCGCCTTGTCCGCAGGCGGTGCGCAGGCGCTACGGGCGCTGGCGGGACCACTGCCCGAGGTCACCTTCTGCCCCACCGGGGGCGTCGACCGGGCCACTGTCCCCGACTATCTCGCGCTGCCCAATGTCGCGTGCGTCGGCGGGTCCTGGCTGACGCCAAGCGATCTGATGACCGTACGGAACTGGGATGCCATCAGCACACGCGCCGCAGAGGCCCGGCACCGGTTACGAACCCGTTAGCTCGGCGGTTCCGCCATCGGAAGACCGCTAACATCTGGCGAAGCGCCTCTCGTCGACTTCGGATTTCGCCAGCAATGCCACATCTCATGCTCTAGCCTCTGATTTTTCTGGTTGGACGGATTTTCTAACCCGATACGCCGGGGGCCCCGAATCGGCCGCACAGCAATTTACCTAATCGTCAATTTCGCGACACAAAAGGTCGCCGCGTCATCTAGTGTGCGTGTATCACCCGCCACGGAAGGTCGGATATGACGGTAGAGAATGTGGCGGACACCGCTACTGCAGACGAAGAGTGTCGGGACTGTGGGTACGAGCCAGAACTCAAACGAACTCTCGGCGCCTTTCAGATATTCGCGATCTCGTTCGCGTTCATCTCGGTGGCCGTCGGCATCTTCGCCACATACGACGACCTACTTGTGACTGCCGGACCGATCGGAATTTGGCTATGGATCCTCGCGGCGGTAGGACAGACTCTGGTGGCGTTGGTGGTCGCGCAGTTCGCGGCCCGCATAGCCCTCAGCGGCTCCTCGTATCAGTGGGCGTCAAGGCTGGCCAACCCGAAGATCGGTTGGTTGTTCGGGTGGCTGACGTTCTGGTACCTGGCGATCGCCGTGGTCGCCCTGGACAACGCGCTGGCGAGTCAGGCGTTCATGCCGCTGGTAGGGATGCACGAGAGTGAGGACACCGCTCGGCTGATCACGGTGGCGATATTGATCATTCAGGCCGTGCTGGTGATCGCCTCGACGCGCCTGCTCGGCCTGATCACCTCGGGCGCGGTGGGAATCGAACTGGCCATCGTCGTGGTGTTGGTGATCGCGCTGGCCGCCGTCATGGTGTTCACCGGCAGCGGCGACCTCGGCAACCTCACCTCGCGCGGTATCACCTCAGGAGACCCCAACTACTTCGCCATCGGCGGCGGGTTGATGGCCGGCATGATCATGGGCCTCACCACGCTCGTAGGATTCGACTCCGCGGCGAATCTCGCCGAAGAGGCGAAGGATCCGTTTCGCAGCGTCCCGCGGGCGATCGTGGCATCGGTGGTCGCAGCGGGAGTGCTGGGGCTGGTGTTCTTGATCGCGCTCACCATCGCGATCAAGGACATTCCGGGCGTGAGCGCCAGCGGCTCGCCGGTCGCCGCGATCATCCGCAGTCAGCTCGGACCGGTCACAGAGCGAATCCTGTTGGCGGGGCTAACGTTTGCGATGTTCGGCGCCGGGATGGTGGTGATGGCGGCGTGCTCGCGGCAGGTGTTCGCCATGGCGCGCGATGAACGCTTCCCCGCGCACGCGTTGATGCGGCGGGTCAACGCGCGCACGCAAACCCCGGTCCCGGCGACGATCCTGATCCTGGTTGTGGGTGTGGTCCTGATGCTCGCGCTCCCCGGTGAAGCGTTGCTGCAGCTCATCATCGGGTCGACGATCCTGCCTGCGCTCATCTACGGCGCGATCGTGATCCTCTACCTTGTGGTGCGGAAACGACTCGAGCACAAGGAGGGCGGCTTCAGCCTGGGTCGCTTCGAGCTGCCGGTCGCCATCGCTGCGCTGGTCTGGGAGGCGTTCGTGCTGTTCGTGCTCGTCACCCCCGGCGATGCCACAGTGCCCACCCTGATTGTCGTCGGCCTGATCGTCGCCGGCGGGGTCTACTTCGCCAAGATGTTGATCTTCAACCGCGAGGTGCTCGACATCGAGCCGGGCGAAGACATTTTCGCGGCCGCGCCTGCGATGACCGAATGACGTCCACCACGGCACGACCGGCCGAGCTGACGGGCCGAGTCGTCCGGCCGGGCGACACGGACTACCCGACGGCAAGCGCCGGCTACAACCTGCTCTTCTCCCACGAGCCGACGGCGATCGTGTTCGCCCAGGACACGCATGATGTGGTCAACGCGCTGGCCTGGGCGCGGCAGAACAATGTCCCGCTTCGCATGCGTAGTGGCCGCCACTGCATTGAGGGCTGGTCCAATGTCGATCACGGGATCGTCATCGACGTCAGCGAAATGAAGTCGGCGACAATCGATATGGCATCGAGCACTGCGACTGTCGGCGCCGGGCTCAACCAGTTGGAGGCCGTGACCGCGCTCGGCAAGGCCGGTTTTGCGGCCCCGACCGGCACCGAAGGGACCGTCGGCCTGGCCGGTGCAACCCTTGGCGGCGGCTTCGGGCTCCTTAGCCGCATCTTCGGCATGGCGTCGGACAACCTCCTGGCGGCAGAGGTCGTCGTTGTGTCCAACGACGTTGGGGCACAAGCGGTCGTCGCAGATGAGCAGAGCAACTCAGATCTGCTCTGGGCGCTGCGCGGCGCAGGCAACGGCAATTTCGGCATCGTCACGTCACTGACCTACAAGATCTATCCGCTGACGCAGACCATCTATGTCACCGCGAGGTGGCCAGGCCTCGATGACCTTCGCGGGGTCTTCGACGCGTGGCAGCGCTCGGCGCCCTTTGCCGACAACCGCCTCACGAGTCAGCTCGAGATACACCCCGATGAGATCCTGCTGGTCGGTGTTCTCGCATCCGGGTCCGAGGCAGAGGCTACGCAGATGCTCGCGCCGATCCTGTCAGTCGGTGATCCCGAGATCTCGACGGCGAACGCGAGCTGGGCCGACACCTACGCGGGATTCCAGATACCGATATCTCAGGAGGCCGCGAACTGGAAGTTCTTCTCTCAGTTCGTCTCCGATCCTTTCCCCGTTGGGGCGATCAGCCTGGTCGCCTCATTCATGTCGAAGGCCCCCACGCCGGACTGCAACTACTTCACCAATGCCTTCGGCGGGGCCCTCAAGGCCAGTGAGCCTTCCGGCGGCTCAGCTTTTACCCACCGAAACGCGCTCTTCTACGCCGAGCCAGGCGCCGGCTGGGGCACTCGTGGAGGAATACCGGCAACGGAGGATCCACTGACTTCGAAGTGCCTGGCCTGGGTTGCCGAGTTCAACCAAGCGTTGGAGCCCTACGTGAACGGCGCCTACGTCAACGTGCCCAACGCCGGCATGGCGGACTGGGAGTCCGCCTATTGGGGACCCAACGTCGACCGACTGCGCGCGATCAAGGCAAAGTACGACCCCGATAACGTGTTCAGCTTCGAGCAGAGCATTCCACCTCTCCCCTCTGATCCGTTGGTCCCGTCGGGCGGGGCTTGAGCAGCAGCCACACGCCAAGCGCCGACGCCAGAAGCAGCGCCGAGCCGACCCCCACTGCGATGGCCAACCCGTCGGTGAAGGCGTCCTTTGCAGCGGTCAACAAGACATCCGCGTTGTCGGCGGGCAGTTTTCCTGACGCGTCGACGGCGGCGGCGAGCGACTCCCGGGCATGCGACGCCACCGCGTCGGGGGTACCGGTTGGAATCACTAGGCCGCGGTATACGGCCGTGATGATCGAGCCGAGTATCGCGATGCCTAGAGCCATGCCGAGTTCGTAGGCAGTCTCCGAGACTGCCGCCGCAGCACCAGCTCGCTGCGGCATGACGCTGCCCATGATGACGTCGCTGGCCGCGGTGAAGGCCAGTCCCAGGCCCACGCCGACGACGAACAGCGCGAAGCCGAGCCGCAGATAGGCGGTGGACGGGGTGATCATCGTCAGCGACGCCATGGCGACACCGACCAGTACCAGCCCGGTCGTCAGGACCGCGCGCCGCGACCAGTAGCGCACGGCGAATCCGGCCAACACGCCGAACACGGTCGCCGCGACCGCGGCGGGCAGTTCGGCCAGCCCGGCCCTCATCGGGCTGTAGCCCTGCACCAACTGGAAGAATTGGGACAGAAAGAACACCAGGCCCGAAAGGCCAAGCACTGAAAGCAGATTGGCCGCGACAACGCCCGAGAACGCGCGATTGCCAAACAACCGCACGTCGACTAGAGGAGCGGGCAGCCTGAGCTGGCGGCGGACGAACAGCGTGAACGCCGCGACGCCGCCGACACCAATCACCGCGATGTCGACGCGAAGCCCGTGAGCGGCGCCTTCCTTGACGGCGTAGACGAAGCCGAGCACGCCGACGAGCGACAGTCCGACACTGGGCAGGTCCCAGGGCCCCGGCCTGGGGTTGCGCTGCTCTCGCAACAGGACGATTCCCCCGACGAGCAGTAAGACCATCACCGGGACGTTGATCAAAAAGACTGACCCCCACCAGAAGTGCTCCAACAGGAGCCCACCGACCACGGGACCCAGCGCGGCACCCGCCGAGAACATCGACGCCCAGACGCCGACAGCCATGCTGCGATCACGTGGCTGGAGAAACAGCCCGCGGATCAACGCCAGCGTCGACGGTGCCAGCGTCGCCCCGGCCACGCCAAGCAGCGCGCGGGCGCCGATCAGGAGCTCACCCGTCGAAGCGTATGCAGTCACCACGGAAATGGCCGCGAAAGCCGTTGCACCTGATAGCAACAGCTTCTTGTGTCCGATGCGGTCGCCGAGGTTGCCCATTGTGACAAGCAGGCTGGCCAGCACGAAGGAGTAGATATCGCCGATCCAGAGGACCTGTGTCGCCGTCGACTCGAGGTCCTTGGTAATGAGGGGGGTGGCCACCGCCAGTACCGTGCCGTCGACGCCGATTACCAGCACCGCGAGGCTGAGCACGCCGAGCGCGAGCCAACGGCGCGTCATGAGACGCTCACCCCATGTAGCAGTAGTTCGGTTACCATCTCGGTGAAGTCGGCGCGCGCCGCCCGTCCGACCTGAATGAGCCATGCCGCGCCGGCGATGAGGTTATAAAGCGCCTCGGTCAACCAGACAGTAGATAGATCGGGACGGAATTCGCCTTCCCGCTGACCGCGCTGGAACAGTTGCCTTATCTCGGCATCGATCTCCGCCCAGGCTTCCGTCGCCTCGTTGGCGTCGAAATCCTGACTCTGGGTGTAAAGCAACGTGAAATATCCGGACACCGGCTCGCACGCCGTCACTAACCGCTGCAACGCCTCTGTGGCCGAGTCGTCCTGCCAGCGGGCGATTTCCAATGCCTCATGCATGTGGGCCACCGCGAGTTGGTCAAGTGCCTCAAGGAGTGCGGCTCGCCCGGCGAAGTAACGATGCAGCGTCGCGCGGCTGATGCCGACGGCCGCGGCGATCTCGTCTTGGGTCGCATTGGGCCGCCGGCTGAGGAAGTCCGCAGCGGAGCGCAACACCTGTTCACGATCCAACTTCATGAGACAAGTCTATCTCATATGAGACGTTTTTGTTTCACCACCACCGCTAGCGGACATCCGTGCTGCCTTTGGCGAACGGCCGCCGACGTCATCCCGTAGTTTCGCGAGCCGCAATCGCCGTTGCTTCTGCGGCGGCGGCCGACATGCCGAACGCGGACGGTGACGGTGCCAGCGATCCGGGCCGATCGACGACCCCGGTCGCCGCGCCGGCGGCGTGGACCACCATCGCCCGGTCGGACACCTCCGGCAGGTCGCGCTCGGCCGCGCGGACCACCAGGTCGATCTGCGCCCGCACGGCCGCGCGCCGCGATTCGCTCACGCAGTTCTGGGCTACCGCGCTCAGCATCTGGAGGATTGCTGCGAGCACGAGCGGTTCCCGGCTCCCGTAACGGCGGATCTGAGCACAACCGACGTGAAGATAGGTCTCAAATCCCGGATACGGAAGCCATACCAGTACTTCGCCCGAACTGTCGCGCCGAACGTCGTCGGTCAACGCCCTGGACGCCAAGACTGACTCGATCGCGGAAACATGGTGCACGACTTGGACTCCCGTGTAGGGATCATTGATCGCCGGTGACAGCGCCCGCAGAGCGATGTCCACCATCTGGCGCAACCCGAACCTGATGTCCTGCTGCAGTGTGCGCTCGAACCCGATATGCACATGAGCCAGGCAGCGGTGCAGAAAATCCGGGTCGGCCGCTTCCGGCCGCTCCTCGCGGCGCCAACACCAACCGAGGAGTCCACCCGCTGTTACATAATCACCAATGAACGTGACCAACTGCACGGAATGCTCGGTCGTCGCGGCGATCTCGGCGACCTCTTCCACATCCACCGTCTGTAGGTAGCCGGATTTCGGCGCTAGCAACGGGACCGCACCGGGCGGTGGTTGTGGCCGGACCATCGGAACCGCATCGTGCGCACACGCAGTCGGGAAGAGTTCGTCCACCAGGTCCAGCGTGCGCTTCTGAACCCCCTCCATGATCGTGTCGATCTGGATCGAGTGCACCAGGTGATGCAGGAAGTAGATCAAGGCGCCGATGCTGATGAAAGCAAGCACCAGCGACCCGGTGACCGCGACCTTCGGGACGAACTCCCCGCCGCCGGCGTGCTCCCCGACGGTGAGGAGTCCACCGGTGCTGTACGCGAAGGTGCAGACGAAAATCGCCAGCACGACCTGGTTCGGTACATCGCGCAGGAACGTCCGCAGCAACCGCACGGAGAACTGGCTCGAGGCGATCTGCAGGGACAGGACCGTCAGTGAAAAAACGATGCCGGTGGTGGTGATCATCGTCGCGGAGACGACGATGAGCACGCCTCGAGCGTCGCCTGCGGTCCCCTGAAACATCATCTTGCCGATAAGCGATCCGGATTTGACCGGGATCATCGACAGAAGGCCCCCTGCGCCAAGGCCGACTGCGATTCCGAGGGCCGGCAGCACCCAGTAGGCGCCGTGCAGGTACTCGCGGATTACGCTGCGGCGGCTCAGCAAATTGCTTCCGGCCACCGATCAAGCATGCACCTGTGGCGACCGCCGGACGGGACGTTTGCCTCAGTTAGGAGTCGGCGATCCGGACGACCTCAAGCAAAGGCGCCGGAGATGTCGTCATCTCGCCGACGTATGGATGCGACAGTTCCAGCACAAGAAACAGATTGGCGGCGACTAGCACACCTACGGTCGCCACCATCGGGTAGTGCATGGCAGGCTCTTCGACGCCGTAGATGATCGTGCAGCCGAGAACCAGTCCGGCGGTCAGGAAGGTCACCGTTGATACGGTCGGCGCGTGCACACCAAGTTCGAATTCGACTTCGTGACGACGGCGACACCGGATCAAGTCATCGAGCTGATGACCGACTTCTCCCCCAACCGTCCGCACCGCTGGCCCGCGTCGTCGGTCGAGGCGTTCGAGGTGTACCACCTAGGTGAGACGGACGCCGACATCCGCGAGGGCCAGGACTTCCCCAAGCTGTGGGCCACATGGCACTACGACTGGTCCACACCGGGCTCGGTCACGCTGACCGTCACCGAAAGCGACGCGATGACACCGGGTGGCTATATGACACTGACCGCGGGCCCACGGGTCGAGGGCGGCAGTGCCGTGCACGGTGAGTGGGAGCAGACCTCCAAGAGCCTCAGAGGGCTCATCGCGGTGACGACGATGCGATTCGTCGGTCGTCGGTTCCTGTCGTCGTATTACAAGAAGGTGTACGACGACCTGTGACGCTCAGACCAAATCGTCTTCTTCAGGAAATTGTCACTCCCGCTGATTTGGTCCGCGTGGTTCGGCGCATTTCGAGGTTTACGCGAACTGCTTTGCCACGGTGGCGACGCGGCGCAATTGGTCGACATTCGAGCTCGTCGGGATGAGGTGGATCTCGTCGGTGCCGATGCTCTGGAACTTGTGCAGGACGTCGAGCAGCGCGTCTTCAGTGCCCGCCCAACCTGACGTCGGCGCCATCGCATCGACGACCTCGGCGGGAACCCAGTTCATGTAGCGGCGCAGATGCCGGTGTACCTGCGCCCGCGCCTGCTGCGCGTCGTCGCCGATGGCGAACCAAAACGACGTCGCCAGGTGCGGTTTGGGCTTACCGGCCTCCGCCCATGCCTGCCTAGCCACGTCGAACAGCTCGTTCTGCTTGTCGGCGTCGAGGTCGAGGGTGGTGCCGGCGATCCCGTCGGCCCATGCCGCGGCGCTGCGCACGGTCTTGGGGCCCATCGTGCCGATCAGCAACTCCGGGCCGCCGGCCTGCACCGGCGGCGGCCCGACCGGGACGACTGACTCGGTGACCTTCTCGCCGGCCCAGACGCGCTTCATCACCGCGACCCGGTCGGCCAGGCCACGCATCGTCTGCGTCGCGGGGCATGCGCCGACGGCGTGATAGTCCTCCTGGCGACCGCCGACGCCGATGCCGACGGTCAGCCGGCCACCGCTGAGCATGTCGCCGGTGGACAGCTGCTTGGCCAGCATGACCGGGTCGTGCAGTTGCGGCACCACCACCGTCGTCACCAATCGCACCCGATCCGTCCATGCCGACAACGCGCCCAGCAATGTCAGGCACTCGGGATTGTCGAACGCGATGCGCTCACCCCAGCACAGCGACGAGAACGGGCCGTCGTCGACGATCCGGGCCCATCCCTCCAGCGTCGCCGCGTCCAGGTTGGGCTCCATCACCGGCATCGTCATCCCGATTCGCACGACGGCGATTCTGACATGGGTTAGTCGGCGGCTCTGCGAAGCCCGACGACTGCGAGCAATTGCGGGCGCCGCATCGCGAGGCCGACCCACATCAGCACGCCGAAGTACACGGCGAACAGCGTGTGCGAGAACAGCGGGGCCTCGACGCGCATGTTGGCCGTCACCGCGCCACCCAGATACGCCGTGATGCCGAGTGCGCCAAGCACAGCGGTACGCGGGATCACGTAGACGACGACGCAGATGGCCAGTACGACTCCGATCACCAGGGCCTGGCCGGCGGGGAATCCGAGGGCCTGCGTGCCCTCCTTGACCTGCGGCAGACCAGCGAGCTTGCCGGCGGCATCGAAGGCCAGAAATGCAGTGACGAGGGCACTGATGACGATTCCGGTTCTGCGGACCTTCGATGGACGGTCAGCGCGCTCGGGACCCGTACGGACGGTATCGGTGGAGATGACGCTCATGATGTTGCTCCTTGCTGATGTCGAGACATTGACGACTAGGCAGACCAAGGCAGTGCCGGAAAATCATCGCGTCGGCCCGGCTGGCAGCATGAACCCATGGCGATCACCACCAGCTCCATCGCGCACGTCCGGCTCACCGTCACCGACATCGAGCGGTCGCGACAGTTCTACGAGAGCGTCTTCGGCTGGCCGGTTTTGATCGAGTCGCCCGACAACGCCGACGCGGCGACCCGTGAGGCGCTCAGCTTCCTGTTCGGCGGCGTGATCTACGACCTCGGCGGCACGCTGATCGGCCTTCGACCCGTGGCTGCCGACAGGTTCCACGAGGACCGTTGCGGACTCGACCATGTGGCATTCCGCGTCGCCAGCAAGGCCGAATTGGACGACGCGGCAACCCATCTCGACGAGCTCGGGATCGAACATGAGCCCGTCAAGGACATCGGACCGTCCTACATTCTGGAGTTCCGCGACCCGGACAACATCGCGCTGGAGCTCACCGCGCCGAAGTAGTCAGGCTTGGGTGAGGCGGACGACGCCGCTCCACGTCTTGTTTCCCGGACTGCGTGGGTTCGGTTGGGGGAGCCAGGCCAGAAAACGCATCCACCGTGGCAGCCGATCGAATCGGTGCGCCACAGTGAACACCGATTCCAGCTCGACGGGCCGCCAGCCGAGGTCTTCGAAGTAGGCCAGGCCATTTTCAGGCGCGAATGTGAACGGCGCGCTGTCGAGCAAGCCGCGGGTCTTCTTGTTCATCCGCTTCTGAAGCCCCGGGGAAGCGAAATCGAGCATCCACCAGGCGACCTCGGGCCGCTTGAATGCCGTCGACAATGCCGCCACGTCGCTGTCTTGGAGGTACATCAGCAGACCCTCGGTCAGCACGAGGGCTTTGGCGGTACCTGCGAGCTCCTCGTTCAAGAACGCGTCGCGCGCGGCGGGATCGGCGAGGTCGACCGCATGCCTGGTGAGTCGGCATCGAGGCGTCTGGTCGGCGAGCGCTTGCTCCTTTTCGGCGAGCAGCTGCGGCAGATCCGCCTCGACCCAGGCGAAGTCCGGCGGTAGATCCAATCGGTACGGGCGGGTGTCCAGCCCGGCGGCCAGGTTCAGCACCTTGTCGCAGCCGTCGCCGATGGCCTCGATGATGACGTCATCGATGATCTTGGTGCGGGCCACCAGCCACCAGCCGTTCCGGATCGATCGAGGGGCCGCGGCGACGATGGCACGGCCGCGTTCGCCGGCGAGCCGCTCGGCGCGGTGGTCGTTGAACAACGCATCCGGACGTGCCGACTCCACCGCCCGATACGTCGCAACCCAGCGCGCCGTGTCGGAAACATGAGAAATGAGGGGTTCTGTCGTCATAGTCCGAGTCTCGCTCAGCGGGCCGACGTTGCGGCGGGCGGATCCTTCTTGGCCTTGATCGGGTCGGCCGACGGTGGCGCGAATATGTTGCCCCGCAGGCCGCCTCGGAATGTCCGGGCCGCCACCAGGCACCAGGTGGTCAGGAGGCCGACGTAGGCGATGGCGGCGGCGACGCGGAACGACGGCAGACCCGTATGGACAGCGAGCTGTGTGGTGCCGGTGACGAAGGTGCCAACCGGGAAGGTCAGGCTCCACCATGTCAGCGCGAACGGCATGCCGCGCCGGACCGTGCGGATGGTCAGCGCCGTCGCCAGTGCGATCCACAACACCGCGAATCCCCAGACCGGAACGCCGTACAAAATCGCAAAGACGCCCATGCCGTCTGCCACACGCGGGTCGACGGCCAGCGCCGCATTCGTGCCGAGAAGTCCTGCCGCCGTGATGGATTGACCAAGCGGACCGAGCACGATCCACAGTGTCGGCACGCGGGCGGTACCCGAGGTGCCAAAGTGCGCGAGGCGGCTCCACACCATGGTGATGATGATGAGCGACGCAACCAGCGACAGCCCGAACATCGCGTAACAGCCGTAGAGCATCGTTTCGCGCCCGGTGCCTGCCGCCATGTGCGGGATCAACAGCGCACCAGTCGCCGCCGACACCATCGGCGGCACCACCGGCATCAGCCACCCGCCGAATGCGGCGTCGGGCTCGACGCGGTACTGGGTGAACATCAAATACGGGATGCTGATCGCGGTGAACAGCCCGCCCAGCGTGCCGGCTGTCCACAGCACCCAGTCGAGGTCGACGGCCGCGCGTTCGCCGATCAGGTCCTTGCCGACGAGGATCGCCCCTGCGCCGACGGTGAGCAGCGCCATGGGCGCCGCGCCGTAGAAGTGGGCCATCTGCGGGTTGTAGGCGTGACTGCGCGCGACGATCGGATGCCGCATCCAGTTGGCACTCACGGCGACGATGAGGATGACCATCCAGACCGCCGCGATTACCCACACCATCTGTGCGAACACTCGCAGGCCCGGGACATGGACAGGCAGGCTGGCCGCCGCGGTGGCGACAATCCCTGTCCCCATGACGGACGCGAACCAATTCGGGCCGAGGTAACTCAGCAGTTGTCGCTCGTCACCGGTGACCATGAACGTCGACGGTACTGACACGGGGGTTATCCCCCGGCTAGTTCTCGGGAAAACGCTGTGTCGCAGGCGGCCCGTGGTCCATAGGTTGAAGGGCATGGTCGCAGTCACCGACACGAGTCCCGATGCCACCCCGGCACCCGATGCCGTCGACGAGCCTGTCGCGCCGCCTGTCCGCAACATCGGCGTGGTGCCGACCGCCTCGTTGCTCACCGGCGCGGCGATCGCAACGGTGTGGTTCTGGATTCCCTTGACAATCTTGATCATTGGTGTCTCGTCGATCCCCAGCGGCATCGGCTTCGCCCTGTCCGTCGTCGTGTTCGTTTACCTGATGCGCGGCGTCGAACACTTCGAACGCGTCCGCAGCGAGGCGGTATTCGGCCTCGGCATCGGCGTTCCGCCACGGCGAATATCGCCCTACTCCGGGATCCAGCGCTGGCTGCACCAGCTGTGGCTGGACATCAGCAGCGCCCGGCTCTGGAAAGCAACCGCCCACCACTACCTGCGGATGACCTACGACATGCTGGCCACGGGTATCGCGCTTGCATTGCTGGCCTTCACGTTTCTTGGGCCGGCGGCCGCGATCGCCATCCGGCAGAGCGACGACGACGCCGGACTGTCGTTTCTGTCGCCACCGCTGGCCTGGCTGCTGGCCTTCGTCGCGGTGGTCGCGGCGGTGGCGATCCTGGTCTTCGCGCCTGCCGTCGACGCCGTGATCGACCGCTGGCTTCTGTCGCCCTCGCCGACGGCTGCGCTGCAATACCAGGTCAGCGCGCTTGCCGACGCCCGGCAGGGCGCGGTGTCGTCGGCGCAGACCGAGCGTCACCGCATCGAACGCGACCTTCATGACAGCGTGCAGTCGCGGCTGGTGTCGCTGGCCATGACCATCGGGCTGGCTCAGACCAAGCTCGACACCGATCTGCCCTCGGCCAAACAGCTGATCGCCGAGGCACATGACGACGCGAAGAATGCGCTCGTCGAGCTGCGCAACGTGGTGCGCGGTATTGCGCCGACGATCCTGTCCGACCGCGGGCTGGATGCAGCTATGTCGGCCGTGGTCCAGCGCTCGGCAGTCCCCACGACGCTGAACGTGCACCTGCCCCGCCGGCTGCCCGACGAGGTGGAGTCGGTCGCGTACTTCGTCGTGGCCGAGGCGTTGACCAATATCGCCAAACATGCGAATGCGACGCACGCGGTGGTCACCGTCCGGCTCGATGAGTCGGCCAATCAGCTGTACGTCACGGTGTTCGACGACGGCCGCGGCGGCGCGTCGATAACCACCGACGAGAACGCCACCGGTCTGCGTGGGCTGGAGGAACGGGTGCGGGCCGCGCACGGCACGTTCACCGTTTCCAGCCCCGCCACCGGGCCCACCATCATCACCGCGGTGCTCCCATGCGCGTCGTGATCGCGGAGGACTCGGCGCTGCTGCGGGCGGGCATCGAGCGCATCCTCACCGACGCCGGCCACGAGGTGGTCGCCGGTGTGCCCGATGCGACCAGCCTGCTCCGGCTGGTCAACGAGAAGCGACCCGACCTCGCGATTGTCGACGTGCGGATGCCGCCGACGTTCACCGACGAAGGCATCCGCGCCGCGGCGCTGTTGCGCAGCCAGAATCCGGAGTCGCCGGTGCTGGTGCTGTCGCACTACGTCGAAGAACGGTATGCCGCCGACCTGATCGCCTCGGACACAAAGGGATTCGGCTACCTGCTCAAGGATCGCGTGGCAGATGTCCCTGCGTTCCTTGACGCTGTCGAGGTGGTCGGCGGCGGTGGCACCGTGCTCGACCCGGAAGTGGTGTCGCAGATACTCGTGCGCTCACACCACCGCAGCACACTCGATGAGCTGACGCCGCGCGAACGCGAGGTGCTGCAGCTGATGGCGGAGGGTCGAACGAACTCGGCGATCGCTTCGGCGCTGTTCATCTCCGTCGGCTCCGCCGAAAAACACATCGCCTCGATCTTCACCAAGTTGGACCTGGCTCCCGACCAGACCGAGAACCGCCGCGTGCTGGCGGTGCTGCGCTACCTCGAATCCTGAACCATTGAAAGGGTTTTGACATTGACAACCATCGCTCCCCCACCACCGGCACCGCCCACGCCGCCTCCGCTCTCCCCCGGCGGGCGCACCGCGGTTCGCGTAACGCTCATCGTTGCCGCGGTGGTGCTGGTGGTGGGGGCCGTCGTATCGCTGGGCGTGACCGCCTGGGGTGTCGCCAGCTTCCGCGTCATCACCGATTCCAAACCGCTGCCCACCGCCATGCGCTCGCTGGTCGTCGACACCGGATCTGTGCCCGTCGCCGTTCGGATCACCTCCGATCGCGCAGCTCGCGAGCCCCGGGCGGACCTGCGGATGGTGAACTCGACTCGCGCAGGCGCAAATCCGTTGGCGGTCAACGCGGATGGCGCGAATGTGCAGGTCACGATCAGCGGTGAGCGGTCAATGTTCCTGGATTGGGGACGCGCTGGCGAGATCACGCTCGTGCTCCCGCCCGAGCTCGCCCGCAGGTTGACGGTCACGACCCAACAAGACAACGGGACTGTGCTCGCCCAGGCAAATCTCGATCAACTGACCGCTCGGACCGACAACGGCGAGGTGGTGCTGAGCGGCTCCGCGCGGCGTATCGAGATCCACACCGACAACGGCGATGTCGTCACTCGCGACCCGATCATGGTTACCGAATCGTTCACTGCCACTACCAACAATGGCGACATCAGGGTGGACTTCTCCAACGCCGCGCCGCGCACCATCGACGCCACTAGCGATGACGGCGACGTGATCGTCGCGCTGCCGGCGCGCGGCCGATACGTGGTGAATGCGAACACCGACCACGGCGACACCGCGGTCCGGGTGCCGCAGGCGACCGAGCGGGAGAACGCCGCGGCGGTCGTCACCGCCCGGTCGGAGAACGGCGATGTGATCATCGCCGATCTGCGCTAGCGGCCTCCACGGGCGAATCGATCAGCGGCAGACCGAACAGCGTGACCAGGCCGGGATCGCCGAATACGACGATGCGGGCGATCCCGGTTGCGGTCACGTCGAGCACTGCGATCCCGAACGCACGCAGCACCCCGTCGTCATCGCGACGGTAGGCCGCAGCTGCGGGTTGACCGTTGGCGGCAATGGCCACCATCCGCCAATCGCCCGGCGCGCCAACGACACCCGCAAGGTAGGGCAGGCAGGTCGCCCGGCCGGCGAACCACGTCCGCGAGCCGACCATCTCCAGCGCGGCGTCGTGGCGCAGCGCCTCCTCGAGCAACGCCGTGTCGGCGGCCTCGAATGCGGCCATGTATTTCTCGAGCAGCTCGCGGGCCCGCGGTTCCGTCGGTTCGATGATCTCATCGGCGCTGGGCGCGACGTCCTGCATCCTGGCGCGCGCCCGTTGCAGCGCACTTTTCACGGCGGCGACGCTGATGTCGAGCATTTCGGCGACGTCCGCGGCTGGGAACGCCAACACGTCACGCAGCAGAAGCACCGCGCGCTGCTGGGCCGGAAGGTGCTGAAGGCTAGCGACCAACGCCAGCCGCAGGCTCTCCCGCGACGTGATGACGACGGCCGGGTCGTCGACCCAGGAATCCGGAATCACCTGCAGCCACGTCACATTCGGCGCAGGCTCGGGCGCCATCTGCGGATCGTCGGCCGGCCCGCCAAGACCCGACGGCAGCACACGCCTGCTGCCGTGCGCAAGCGCGGTGAGGCACGCGTTGGAAGCGATGCGGTACAGCCAGGTCCGCACCGACGAGCGGTTCTCGAACTCCCGGTAGCCGCGCCACGCCCGGAGATAGGTCTCCTGCACGACGTCCTCGGCGTCGTGCGCGGATCCGAGCATGCGGTAGCAGTGTGCGATCAACTCGCGTCGGTAGGGCTCGGTGTCGCGGACGAATTCGCTCATGCCGCGGCCGGCGGGAACTGGTAGACCTTCTCCGGCGTGATCCGCACGATCAGCCGTTGGGCGTCCGGCTCGGGCGGCGGCGCAGCGCCGCCCATGTATCTGTCATACATCTCGTAGAGTAATCGCTTCTCGGGATCGTCGGTGATCTCCACCGTGCCACGAATCTCGACGTAGCGCCCCTTCTCCTTGTCGATCACCAGCAGGCTAACGCGGGGGTCGCGCGTCATGTTGCGCGTCTTCAGCCTGCCCTTGATGGTGCTCAACACGACGGAGTCGCCCTCGCGTTTGACGAAGATCACCGACGATTGGGGGCGGCCGTCGGCGTTCGACGTGGCGAGCGCGGCGATGTGCGGCCCGTCAAGCACCTCGCGCGCGGTGTCGTTGAAAGTTATGTCCATGCCTGTATAGACCCGGGGTGCCCCGAAAAGGAATCGGTCGAGTACAGGCGACGTCGACGAGTGGGTACATACGTTGCAAAGCGTCAGCACATGTTGACGCATCCAGAAAGGGTGTGCAGCTAGGTCAGGCTGCTCATGATCTCGGCCGCCGGCGCCGCGTTGGCCTTCTGCCACCCCGTACCCGCCCACACGTTCACCGCGTCCGGATCGCCGGCACGAACCGACGCCTGTCGCAGCGGGCTGGTCAACCAGTGGATCTCGGGATATCCGAACGGCGCCTCGGCCTCGTGTTCGTCGATGAATCGGTTGCGCAGTCCACGGGCGTAGCGGCCGGAAAATGCCTTAGTGA
>Ga0136846_1232528_pt1 | contig 20178 bp, 18 predicted proteins | sample HopSoiMetagenom2_FD_96841 | JGI IMG/M metagenome (GOLD analysis project Ga0136846, IMG submission 96841) | Grasslands soil microbial communities from Hopland, California, USA - 2 Assembly 2016 (version 4) | ecosystem: Environmental > Terrestrial > Soil > Grasslands | place: USA: Hopland...
AAGTACACACCTGATCCGCATAAATCCCTGTAATTCAGAACTGCGACATCCGCGGGCAATATGTGTGTGCGACCCCCGGGCAGTGCGCTGGAACAGCCCTGCGAGTAGCTGGGCACCTCGAAATCAAACGGAGATGGCATTGAACAGAGGCAGAACTGCGGTCGTCGTGGGCGCGCAGTGGGGCGATGAGGGCAAAGGGAAGATCGTCGACGTTCTCTCGGAGAGCTTCCCTGTCGTGGCACGCTATGCGGGCGGCCACAACGCCGGCCATACCGTCATCATCAATGGAAAACGATTTGTGCTGCAGTTGGTCCCCTCGGGCGTACTGCGCCCCGGGTGCCGCGCCGTTATTGGCAACGGCGTTGTGCTTGATCCCATCGCTTTTCTAAAAGAGACTGCGAATCTGCGGGCTGCCGGTATTTCGATCGACGGCAACCTTTTCGTGAGCAATCGCGCCCACGTAATCCTGCCCTACCACCGCATGATCGAACTGGCCGCGGAAAATGCTCCCGGCCGCGTAAAAATTGGCACGACCTCGCGGGGCATTGGTCCAGCGTACGAAGACAAATCAGGACGCCGCGGTCTGCGGGTTGCCGACCTTCTGGATCTGGCGCTGCTGAAGACGCACATCGAAAATGCGGTGCGCGAGAAAAATATGATTGCCCATGCTCTGTTCAACTCCGAGCCGCTTGATGCGGACAAGATGTACGAGGAGTATGCGAATGCGTCGGCACAGATCGCACCATTTGTCTGCGATACGGCCGTGCTGCTGAACCAGGAGCTGGCCTCAGGATCTTCCGTGATGTTCGAGGGCGCTCAGGGCACTATGCTTGACATCGATCACGGCACCTATCCGTTTGTAACGTCGTCGAGTGCTACCTCCGGCGGAGCGGCAACGGGCACCGGGGTGGCTCCCACCGCGATTGACACTGTGATCGGTGTAACCAAGGCCTACTGCACGCGCGTGGGTGGAGGCCCGTTTCCGACAGAGGATCTGGGCACGGCGGGCGATCAACTTCGTGCCCGAGGAAACGAGTTCGGTGCTGTGACGGGTCGGCCTCGCCGCTGTGGCTGGATTGATTTGCCTCTGCTGAGGTACGCTGTCATGATTAACGGCATTTCCTGGCTCGTGGTGACCAAGCTGGATGTGCTCGACGAGGTTGCCGAGCTTCCCATCTGCGTTGCTTATAGCGTTGATGGCAGGAAGACGACCGAGATTCCCGCTCAAGATAGCGGATACGCTAAACTCGAGCCGATTTATGAGAAGATGCGGGGCTGGCGCACGTCGACTGAAGGCGTACGCACTCGGGAGAAGCTGCCGAAGGAAGCGCGCGACTATTTAAATTTCCTGGAGCGAGAGACAGGAGCGCGCATCGGAATGATCTCTACTGGTCCTGACCGTGACCAGACCATTGTGGTCGATGAATTTGCCGCGGAACTGAAAGCGGCTTCCGAAAATCGAGCCCGGGCCCATGGATAAATCAGCCGAATAGTACGGAGCGAGGCGATGGTCGTTTTAGCTGTGACATGGATGGCTAAGGCAGGACACGAAACCGAAGTCGCGAGTTTGTTTTCCAAGCTAACCGAGCAGTCGCGCAACGAGCCCGGCTGCGAGATGTACCAGGTACATCGCCACAAGACCGAGCCGCGTCGCTTCTTCATTTACGAGCAGTACAAGGACGATGCGGCGCTTGAGGCGCACCGGGCCGCGCCTCACTTCATTCAGTTTGCGAAGAAGGAACTGCCCAAGCTGGCGGATCGCGTGGAGGGACACCTCTACGAACCGCTGAGCTAGGCCGACATCACTTTCCTTTGTCCGCCATCAGGACACCGCCTGAGGCATAACTCTCCTTTGAGACCTCGTGAAACGCCACAACCACCGCCTCGCGGCGGGCGCCCGCTTCCTCGACCATGACGTCCGTGATGCGCTGCGCCAGCTTGCGCTTCTGATCGGCTGTGCGGCCTTCCAGCATCGTTACTTGCACGAGAGGCATAAGAGCAGTTCTCCGTTGTGGTACTCGGTTCTCAGTAGTTCGTCCGGCTTCGTATTAGGAAGCAACAGCTACTGCGTTAGCTCGTAGCCGGCGAAGAAAAAGCTGAGTTCAAAACGAGCGGTGTCGTCCGCATCGGAGCCGTGGATAGCATTGTGCTCGATGCTAGTCGCCCACTTTTTGCGGATGGTGCCTTCTTTGGCGTTGGCGGGATTGGTTGCTCCCATCAGCTCTCTCAAGTCCGCGATTGCATTTTCCTTCTCTAAGGCAATGGCAACAATTGGCCCACTGGACATGAATTCGGTAAGCGAGTGATAGAACGGCTTAGTGGCGTGCACGGCATAGAACTGCTCTGCCTGATGCTTGGTGATTTCCAGCATCTTCATGGCGAGAATGCGAAATTCCTTCTTCTCGAACTGTTCAATGATGTCGCCGATGGCATTGCGCTTGACGGCATCTGGTTTAACGATGGTAAGAGTGCGTTCTAGAGTTTTCATCTTCGTCCTTGGTCATTAATGTTTTGCGCTCCTGGGTAGATGCGCATAGAGCAGCGATGCACAGGAACCGAAGCCCGCGCTTGCGACTGGCCATACGCCGCGCGCAAAGGCGACCGTCCCAGAAAACGCAGATTCCTTTCGGCTGAGCCGGCTCGGAATGACAACGCTTTCTTGTTGGCGCGCTAGGCTCTAGCTGTCACTCCCATGGCCGCGATTACGGTCTCGCCGATCTGCGCAGGAGACTTGGCGACGCGAATGCCTGCAGCTTCCATGGCTTTGATCTTTTCGGCGGCAGTGCCTTTCCCGCCGGAGATGATGGCGCCAGCGTGTCCCATGCGGCGGCCTGGAGGGGCGGTTTGACCGGCGATGAACCCGATCACCGGCTTCTTGACATGCGCTTTCACGAAGTCAGCGGCAGTCTCCTCGGCATCGCCGCCGATTTCGCCAATCATAATTATGGCTTCGGTCTGAGAGTCGCGATTGAACAGATCGAGCGCGTCTACAAAGTTGGTGCCAATGATCGGGTCACCGCCAATTCCAATTGCGGTGGATTGTCCCATGCCCCGCGTGGTCAACTGGTAAACCGCTTCATAGGTCAGCGTGCCCGATCGCGATACGATGCCCACGTTACCTTCCCGGTGGATGTGGCCAGGCATGATGCCGATCTTGGCTTTGCCGGGTGAAATGATGCCTGGGCAATTCGGTCCAATAAGGCGAGAGCGCCGGTCCTGCAGGAACTCCCAGGCGCGCACCATGTCGAGAGTAGGGATGCCTTCGGTGATGCAGACGATGAGTTCGACTTCCGCATCGGCTGCTTCCATGATGGCGTCGGCTGCAAACGGCGGCGGCACAAAGATGACTGTAGCGTTGGCGCCGGTTTTGTCGACCGCTTCCTGCACGCTGTTGAAGATCGGCCAGCCCTCGTGAGTGCTTCCGCCTTTACCGGGGGTTACACCGCCGACAACTTTAGTGCCGTAGTCTGCGCAGGCCTTAGCGTGGAACGTACCTTCACGTCCGGTCAAGCCTTGTACGATCAGCCGCGTATTTTTATCAACTAAGATTGCCATGATCACTCTCTTATGAACACTTCGAAAAAAGCAGATTCCTCGCCCGTTCCGCGGCGCCAGTGTGGCTCGGGTGGAAAGACAATATAAGCAAGGGGCAATTACCTATCCTCGCGCCGCCGCCACAACCTTCTCGGCTGCGTCCTTCATTGTTTCGGCAACCGTAAAGTTGAGGCCTGATTGCTTCAGAATTTCACGCCCTGCTTCGACGTTGGTTCCCTCGAGTCGTAGCACGATTGGAAGTTGAATATGAGTTTTGTTCGCCGCTTCAACCACACCTGTTGCGAGCGTATCTACGCGCAGAATGCCCCCAAAGATGTTGATCAGCACTGCTTTCACGTTCTTGTCACTAAGCAGAATCTCGAAGGCATGGGTTACCTGCTCTGCATTCGCGCCGCCGCCAACGTCCAGGAAATTCGCGGGCATGCCTCCGGCATACTTGATGATGTCCATGGTAGCCATGGCAAGCCCGGCACCATTCACCATACAACCCACGTTTCCATCGAGCTTGATGTAATTGAGGCTGTACTTTGAGGCCTCGACTTCCAGCGGATCTTCTTCCGTAATGTCGCGCAGCTCGCGAATATCAGGATGGCGGAAGAGGGCGTTGTCGTCGAAATTGAGCTTGGCGTCGAGCGCGTACAGCCGACCGTCGGTGCACGTGATGAACGGATTGATTTCGACCAGCGAAGCATCAGTCTCAAGGAAGGCACGGTACAGGCCGGTAAGGAACTGGACGGCAGGGTTGATCTGCTGCGGCTTGAGGCCAAGCGCGAAGGCAATTTTGCGCGCCTGAAATGGCTCCAATCCCATGCCCGGATCGATGTGCTGCTTGAGAATCTTCTCCGGCGTGTTGGCGGCGACCTGCTCAATGTCCATGCCGCCTGCGGCGGAGGCCATGAAAACAGGCTTACCCTCGGCGCGGTCGACGAGGATGCCCAGATAGAGCTCCTTCTCGATCGGCAGCGTTTCTTCAATGAGCAAACGACGCACAACGCGACCTTCGGGACCGGTCTGATGCGTGATGAGGGTCATGCCCAACATCTTGGCCGCCAAGTCGCCCGCTTCTTGCACCGACTTTGCGATTTTGACTCCACCGCCTTTACCGCGACCTCCGGCGTGGATTTGTGCTTTCACAACGACGCCGGCTGCTCCGGAATCGAAGAGGCTCTTGGCAACTCGCTCAGCTTCCTCGCGTGATTCAGCCATTTCGCCACGGGGAACCGCGACGCCGTACTTCTTCAGGATCCCCTTGGCCTGATACTCATGAATTTTCATAATGATTCCTGGTGTTCACACCCAAGCAGGGCCTAGCTTGCGGCTTGCGAGAGCGGGCAGCAAACTTTTGATTCTATAGAAGCTGGGAAATTCCGGCAAACGTCGACGATCACATTGCGGAGTGACGCGAGTACCTTTCTCAAGCTAACCTAGCTGCACAGATGATTACTGACGTCCTGCACAGGCTGGCTAATCACCGGCAATCGCTTTCTCGCGCCGAGGCACGCGAGGCGATGGCAGAAGTTCTGGCCGGAAGCTGTACAGACGCGCAAATCGCCGCCTTCCTGGTTGCACTTCACATGAAGGGCGAGACGGTGGAAGAGATCGTGGGCTTTGCCGAGGCGATTCGCGCGGCAGCCATACCTCTTGAGGTCGTACGTAATTCGACGGTTGACGTTAGCGGCACGGAACGCGACGCGCTGGTCGATACCTGCGGCACGGGCGGGGATGCCAGCGGCACCTTCAATATCTCGACAGCAACGGCGCTGGTGGTTGCGGGCGCGGGCGTTCGCGTCGCCAAGCATGGGAACCGGAGTGTAACGTCGAAGTGTGGCTCGGCGGACGTGATGGAGGCGCTCGGGGTCAACATCAACCTTCCGCCAAGCCAGATTGCAACATGTCTCGACAAAGTTGGAATCGCTTTCTTGTTTGCACCTGCCATGCATTCGGCGATGCGGTACGTGCAGCCGGCGCGTCGCGAACTGCGTTTGCGGACGGTTTTCAACCTGCTGGGCCCACTCACGAATCCGGCACGAGCTTCGGCACAAGTCGTCGGAGTATATTCGTCCGACCTCGTGGAGAAATTGGCGGAGGCGTTGAGTATGCTCGGTCTTCACCGGGCGCTTGTAGTTCATGGTCACGACGGGCTTGACGAAGTAACCATTACAACTTCCACGCGCATCGCTGAGGTGAGGGAAGGCACGGTCCGATCGTACGAAGTAGCGCCGGAAGAATTTAACTTCGAGCGTGCGACCATGAGCGAGATCTCTGGTGGAGACGCTACAGAGAACGCGAGGATCATACGGGACGTGCTCAAGGGCACGCCCTCAGCTCGGCGCGACATTGTGTTACTCAATGCGGCTGCGGCTCTGGTGGCGGCGTCTCGAGCGAATCATCTCGCCGAAGCACTGCCGCTCGCGGCAGCTTCCATCGATTCAGGCCGGGCGGCCACAAAACTGGAAGCGCTGGTGAGGTTCACCAATACGCAGCAGAGCTGAGGCGCGAAGATTTTGTTCTCGCTGAACGAATATGAAAAAGACGGGCTAAATTTTGCTCGCTTCCCTCTTCAAGCGCTCTATCTGCTGCAGGTGATTGGCATCGTGACTGGCGAATCGCTGGACCATGTCCTCCAACTCCACATTCACGTTGCGCTCGGGGTACCATGCTGATTTTTTCAGATCGTCAGGCTTGAGTCGGCGCAAGAGTCTCAAGTTATGATGCCGGTTGACACCATATTGCGCGAGTAACTCTGCCGGGCTTGCGTCCAGATAGCCGAGGTTCTTCGCCCAGTCGTCCTGGTTGATGGGCGCGATCGTAGGTTTCTTGTCTGCCATCATCTGGCGCATGCGGTATCCGTAGACCAGTTCGACATCGGCGAGATGACCGAGGATCTCGAGAATGCACCACTTGTCCGCAGTGGGCTTGTAACGCAGGACCTTCTCAGACAGGCCTGAGACCGCAGCGGCCAGCTTCTTCGGGCCCTTTTCGGCTTCGTCGAGATAGTTTTTGATTTCAGCTTCAGTCATCACAGACCTCTTATCCTCCATTGCGAGCGCTACCGTGGCCGCCGAGATGCCGTTCCGAGTTGATTAGCTTCACAGATTCACCTTCTGCATCCACTCGGCCACGCTGACATTCCATTTCAAATCCTTAATCATCAGGTCGCGCAACTGGCTGGAAGCGTCCGGTTCTCCATGGACAAGGTATGTGGCGGAGGGCTTACGAGCGAATGTCCTCAGCCACTGCAACAATTCGGGAGGATCAGCGTGATCGCTGAATTGCTCGAAGGCGACGACTTGTGCGCGGATCGGCACTTCTTCGCCGTAGATTCTTACCATGGGGGCGCCGCTCTTTATGATCGCACCTCGCGTTCCGGGAGCCTGAAAACCGATGAAGATCACTGTATTGCGAGGATCGGGGAGGCGTTGTGCCAGATGATGCAGAATGCGGCCGCCGGTCACCATACCGCTCGACGAGACGATGATGCAGGGAAAGTGAGTTGCATTAATCTTCTTCGATTCCTCGGGCGTTGATGCAAAAGTAAAACCGGGCCAGTCCACGGGTGAGCCGTAGGAATCGATCAGTTGGCGATTCTGATCGCCGTACTCTTCCCTGTGCTTCAAAAAGACCTCCACCGCCTTGATAGCCATCGGGCTGTCGCAGTACACGGGGATTCGCGGTATCTGGGACGCTTCCATCATCTGCTTCAAAATGAACAGGAACTTCTGCGTGCGTTCAACGGCGAAAGCGGGAACGATAATGCTTCCTCCGCGGCGCGCAGTCTGCTGGATCAGTTCCGCAAGCTGAGGGCGAGGATCGTCGGTCGGATGGCGGCGATTGCCGTAAGTCGACTCCATGACTAACAAATCGGCAACTTCTCCCTCTTGCGGGCCTGAGCGGACAACTTTCCCGGGAGCAACGTTCTGATTTCGGACCCGCCCGATGTCGCCAGTAAAGAGAAGCCGGCGCGAAGCACCATTAAGCTTCAGAGTGAGCTCGACCATGCATGATCCGAGCATGTGAGCCGCGGGCACGTAACGAAACGACAGCTCGGGACACAGTTGCTGATCAGTCTGGTAGTTCATAGCTCGGAAATATTTCAAGCAATCCTGGGCTTCGTCAAAGGTGTAGAGCGGAAGGGCGGGGGCATGTTTTGATTTCTTGTGCTTGTTGTAGAACTCCGCATCTTCTTCCTGCAGATGTCCGGAATCCGCCAGGAGAATGCCGCACAGATCGACCGTGGCAGAGGTGGCGTAAATCGGACCACGGAAGCCTTCCTTTACCAGCCGCGGGATCCATCCGGAGTGGTCGAGGTGAGCATGGGTGAGAACGACGGCATCGATTTCTTTTGCGGGAACAGGAGTGTCCTGCCAGTTGCGCTCACGCCATTCCTTCTGGCCCTGGAAAAGGCCGCAATCAATGAGAACCTGAAAACCTTTCTTGCCAGTACCATCGACGCTGGTATTGATGAGGTGCTTGGAGCCGGTGACGACGCCGGCAGCACCCAGAAATTGAAGATAGGCCAAGAAGACCCTCCATTCAGAATTACAAAATCCAGATTGCAGAATTTAGCTGTTGAATTTCCAATCTCCTGATTCTCGAATTACCGATTTTCGAATTTGCCGCACGAAGAAACAGTGGCCGATCTTGCCGCCCAGGGAATGAAATCCCGAAATTCGGAATACAAAGTCTGCAATCTGAAACTTGTTCACTTTGTCGCAAGCCTAAACACGTTGTTGCTCATGTCGCTTTCGGGGACGCTGCCGTCGTTGACGATAACCTCGACTGGTGCCGAGGGAGCTTCAATCCTTATGGAAGCCGTCGTCTTGCGACCCACTTGCAGTCTCTTTGTAACTTCGCCCTCTTGCATGTTTATGGTTATGGGCACTTCCGCTGCCGCGTTTCCCAGGTTCTCTACTGTGACCGTGAGCATGTACGCGCCCGAATCCAGCGATCGCGGATAGGCAGAGAGTACGCGAAAATCCGGCAACCCGCGGTCGCTGTAGACCCAATCGTCGAACAACCAAGCCAAATTACGCTTTGACTCAGATTGCAGAAGGTTCTGAACATAAGCCTGGTTCTTGTCCTTCTCAGGGTCATACGCAGACAGCGCGCGCTTGCGCCCTGCGTCCCCCATTATGTCGCGCAACATCCACCACACGAACATGGCTTTGCTTCGGTAGAACTCCTCGTCAACAGTATTGGGTAGCGCGTGCTGACCCGCAGTATCGGGCTGGGATGAAGTCAACTTTTCAGCGTCGGCGAGCGCTGTGCGATGCAAGCCCATGTAATCCAGCGCCGCTTGACGGCCTGATTCGTGTTCCCGCCAAAGAGCTTGCGCAAAGTGTGGCACGCCCTCATCCACCCAGGCACGCGGCGAGATGAACATCGAGTGCGCGATCTGATGAGCGAGCGTGATTTCAGCCAGCTTGGAATCCGAACTGAAGGGCGTAAGCAGAGTCGTCCCACTCTCAAACGGCGCCGCAGCCGGATCGGGCAGTTCGATCACTTTCGTTTTCTGGCGAGTTTGACCCAACCAGCTTTGGAGAAAGGGCGTGACTTTGTCCACCAGGGTGCCATAAGCATCCGCCAGTGACTTGTGATCGCGAGAGTAATAGATCACCAGCGTGGGCTTGTCGAGCCGATCGAATACGCCCACATCAAAGCTGGGTATCACTATTCCAATCGGATTGAACAAGTGCTCGGTACAGCTTGTGAGTTCGCCATCCGCAATCAATCCCGAGTTTCCCGATGGCACTCCGATCACTCGCTCGTTCATCAGTGCTGTCGGAACCTCTCCGGATGTGAGCGTGCAAAGGTTAATGCGCATACTTGCCGCTGCTTCCCGGGCATTCCAATTGCCGATTGTCTCGAAAACGCTGTTGGCGTCGGACAGGCTTGCTGCATCCATCGCAACGGGATACCACACCACGTGACCGACACCCCGCACAGAAGTGAATGCAGAACTTATCTGGTCCCAATCGGTGTGCTTAGCCTCTTCATCTGGAACGCCGATCCGTTTCAGTCGCGTCGTATCCAGCGGACCTGTGCCCTCGTAGCCAAATTCGAGATCAACTGAGCCGTTAGGCGCAACTGGATGCAGCAATGTGACGATTGCCTCCGCCAGGCTTCCGGTGTGGTCAATATCGGAGGTATAAGGCTGCGATACGAACTGCAGCGGCTTTCCGCCGGACTGAATGGAGCGCCAGTCCAGGGAAGACGAGACCTGCAGAACGGCGAGTTTCTGCGGCGAAGCAGACTGGTTGCGTAGAGTGATAGTTCCGCGCACACCGATGCGCTGCTGCTCGGGCTCGATGCGCACGTTCAGATCGTATCTTGTAAAAGTGAAGGCGTTGCGATCAATGGCGGAGGCACTCGCGAGGAATGCGAGGACGCTTAGAACTACACGGGCCAACTTCATCGTGAAGCCTTGACCGCCCCTTTTGCGCGCCTTTGTCTCACCACCTCATAAAGCACGACACCAGCCGCAACCGAAACATTCAACGAAGAAACTTGTCCAAGCATCGGAATCGAGACCAGAAAATCGCATTTCTTGCGGACGAGGTCATGCACGCCTTTTCCTTCGGCGCCGAGCACGATCGCGCAATTCATGTTGTAGTCCAGGGAATCGTAAGTTTCGGGGGCGCGCTCGTCCAGTCCAACGACCCATATGTTCTGCGACTTCAAGTCTTGCACCGTACGGGCGATGTTGGTGACTTTGGCGATAGGGATGTGGGCCGTGGCTCCGGCAGAAACCTTGGTGACCGTGCCTGTCACTCCGGCTGCGCGCCGCTCCGGGATCACCAGGCCGTCAACGCCGGCAGCATCGGCGGTGCGTATGATGGCTCCGAGATTGTGTGGGTCTTCTATGCCATCGAGCACCAGCACTAGCGAATAGGCGCCTCGCTTGGAAGTAATTACGTCGTCCAGATCGCTGTACTGCTTTGCTGAACTGACTGCGACGACGCCCTGATGCGCCACATTCCCCGCCATCCGGTCCAACTCCGCGCGAGACATAAACCGCACGGGCAATCCTATCTTTCGGCATTCCTCGATAATCCTTTGCAGGCGCAGGTCGTGGCCTTCCTTGGCCACGCTGATATATTCGAATGCTTTGCCGCGCGCCTTTAGCGCCTCGGATACAGAGTTGATACCGTAGATCAGGTGCATGGAATCAGTTTACTGGACGATCATGAAGCGCGTCGTGGTGGCTGAATAGCGAGCATCCCCAGCTCGCCCAGCTGCCCAGACCAGAGGGTCTGGGCATTCATATGCCCGAAGGAACTGCGACGCAATCGGGGATTTTAATGTGGCTTGATGATTTCGGTCAGAGTGTCGGGCTTTGATTCATCCCGCACCAGGTGCGGATACTTCTCTCCCCCGTGATAATCAATTTTAAAGGTCTTGTAGTAATCGGTGTTTTCGACCAGCAACTCCAGAGCTTGAGATCCGCTCTTAGTTGCCTTAAGCGCGTCCTGCAGAACTTCACCGGAGAATTTGCGGCCGTTCACCCCAAGCACCTTCATGCCCGGTCCAATCCCAGCCTTGGCGGCGGGCAAGCCTTCGATGGTGTCAGTCACCGTACCGTCTTTCTTCAGCCAGAGCCCAAGGGAATACGCGGCCGTCCCGATCGCGTCGGCCTCGCTGTCCTCAGCTTTCCATAACACCGATGGAGTCTCATCGTAGGTGAGACGCCAGCCACTGGCTTCCAGACCGCCCAGCGGAGCGCCGGGACCGTGATTGGTGAGCCGTTCTGTCCAGAATGCGCGCCAGTTGTATGGCGCCACCTGATTCAGCGTATTTACGATGTCATCGAAGGTATAGGTTTTTACCAACGGAGCCCCACTCTGGCCGCCGTGAAAGAGCTTGCAGAAGTAGTCGATGGACTTCTGATTATTGGTCTGCTGCCGGATAATCATGTCGACCCAGAGCCAGTTCAGCACGTCTTCATCGTAGTAGTCGAGAGCGCGCCGCCAGGATTGCCACTGGTGAGGCGCTCCTTGCATGGCGGGCACACCATCGGCGGTGTCCTGCAGATTTCTCCACGTTCGGCCGGGAGTGTGATCGAGTCCCGACGCCAGGACGGCAACGGAATCGCGAAACTGCTCTGGCGTGCGCAGGCCGCTGCGGCCGGCAAGAATGTCGCCTAAATAAGATGTCAGTCCTTCGTAGACCCAGAGGAGATCCGTCTGCATCGGTTTTTCATAGTCGGGTGTTGCCAGGTCGGCGGGACGCCTATACTTCCCGTTCCACGAGTGCACATATTCGTGGCTTAAAAGACCGGCGGCAAGCAGGCGCTTGGTGTCGTCGACCAAGCTGCGCTCGTCAACGCGACTGTCGTTCGATTCGTGATGCTCCAGGCCGAAGTGCGCTACGTGATCGCTGAGGCTGTAGAGGAAGTGGTAGTCGCGATAGTGATGCGCGCCAAATAACTTCTGTGCCTGATCCACCAGCTGTTTGTAGGGATCGAAAACAGACTCCGGGGGCTCGAGGGCAGCGGCGCTATCGGCGGCGATGTCGAGTTCAGTTTGCGGATTGCTCGCCAGCGGTACAACTCGGAGGTATTCGCCCGAGATGATTGGCGAATCCACGAGCATGGTGAGCGAAACCGGCTGGAAACGAACTTCGTTCCCGGCATTCGAGGCTACCGCCAGCGAGGTGGCATACTTCCATCCTTCCGGCAGCCGCACACTTGCTTGATACCTCACCTCATCGGAAGTCCAGCCTTCAGGATAGAGCAGCGCCGTATTCCAGCTGATCACCGTCATCTTGTCGGTAGCCGAGGCACCGCCCGTGTAAATCCCGCCACGCCCGGCCGGGGAGAGAAAGTCCAGTGTGGCTTCGACATTCGTCACACCCGCGGGAACTTCCACGTGGAAGGTCCATCCGTCCAGCAGATCGCGACGCCACTTCAACTCCTGGCCGTTGGCTGTGAACTTCAGTCCGGCCAAATCCTGAATGGGACCAGTTGGACCGTGCTCGCCGGGAATCCACTTCGGGTAGTAAAGAGTGAGAGTTCCGGCCGATGCGGGGATGGTCAGGCGGGCGTGGAAGATCTTTCTAGGAGCTTCTCTTGCATCGAGAGCAATCGTAATAACTGGAGCAGGGCCTTTAGCCGGAGTCTTTGGCGGAGCTGCAAACGCGTAAAAGGCAAACGCGACAACGGTCAATAAAATGGGGAAACGAGCGAACAATCGAGAAGCGGACACGTTCATTCAAACTCCTTGTTGCGGGCGTAGGAAGGCAATGAATATAGCAGCCTGGCAGCAGAAACGTCATCGTCATGATTTCTTCAAGCAGGCGCGATCGGCAAGGAGCATGCTGATAAGAGATTAATGCCGGCTTTGTTATCATTCCCCCGTGAGCACGCACTTGCAGCGCGGAAGATTCATTACCATCGAGGGGCTGGACGGTTGCGGCAAAAGCACGCAGCTGGAACGACTGGCGAAGGCGCTACGCGCAGACGGTATTTCGGTGGTGATCACTCGTGAGCCGGGAGGAACCGAGACCGGGGAAAAGATCCGAAAGGTTGTGCTCGATACCGGGACGGCGCATCTCTCGCCTATGGCGGAATTGGCCCTCATGTTCGCTTCTCGCGCACAACACATCAAAGAAGTGATTCAACCGGCTATCGCGGAGGGAAAACTTGTGCTGTGCGACCGGTTCACCGACTCTACGGAAGCTTACCAGGGCGGTGGCCGAAAGCTGGGCTCGGAGCCGGTGCTGGCTTTGCATCGCATTCTCTGCGGAAACTTGCAACCCGAGTTGACGATTCTGATGGACTCCGACGTTACCGCGAGTGTGGAGCGCGCCCGCCGTCGTAATATGGGACGCGCGTCTGCCAATAAACGTGCGGAAAGCGATGAGAACCGATTCGAGCAGGAGAGCCGTGCGTTCTTTGGTCGGGTGCGCAATGCCTATCTCGCGATCGCCCGGCGCGAGCCCCAGCGAGTAGCCGTGGTGGACGCGCGAGGTCCGGCAGCAGAAACTCATGCGCAAATCCTTGCTCTGGTGCGGCGGAAGTTGAGACTGGCGGCCAGAACGGCATGAGGAGAAGCGGTCGAGGAGATTGCGGATTGTTGACCGCTTCGCAGATTTGACGATGGTGGGTTGAGGAGGACACAGCAGTTTGATTTACGGATACATCCTGATTGTCATTCCGAAGCGCTTCAGCGCTGAGGAATCTGCTCTTTTTTCGGCCGCAAATGTAACAATTCGTAAATCCAAAGAATTGGTAAGCAAGTGAAACCAAGGTCTCGAAATGCTGGCCTGTAATGCCTTTCTCTGACTTTCACGGTAACTCGGAAACAGTTCACCGGCTCCGCGACATGGTGGGGCGGAAGCGGCTGCCGCAGGCCGTCATCCTTGCCGGGCCACCCGGCTCAGGCAAATACACCCTGGCACTGATGTTGGCGCGCGCCATGAATTGCCTCGAGCGTACAGTCTCCGACGGGCTTCCAGATTTCTGCGGAAAATGTTCCAACTGCGTGCGGATTGCTGCAGCAGAGGATCTGGAATCTAGATTCGCTGAGGCGGTGGAAGCACGCGACGCTTTGCGGGAAACGGACAAGAAAGAGACTCGAATTCTGATTCAGACCCATCCTGATGTGCTGGTGATACCACCCGATCCTCCGCAGATGATGATCAAGGTGGATCAGGTGCGGCACGTGATCAGCGGCATCTATTACCGGCCAAGTGAAGCGAAAGAGCGGGTGTACATCTTCACCGATTCAGCTTTTATGAAGGAAGCGGCAAATTCCCTTTTAAAAGTGCTGGAGGAGCCGCCCGAATTCGCAACCATATTTCTGCTGACCGAAAACCTTGGCGAACTTCTGCCCACCATCCGATCTCGGTCAATAACCTTCACGCTCGGAGCACTTCCCAGCGAAGCTATTGAGAGTTTCTTGTCGCATGCACGGCCGGATTGGAATGCGAAGCAGCGTGCGCTGGTGGCACGGCTTTGTGGTGGAGCGGCAGGCCGGGCACGCACGTTCGATGTTGATTCGTATGTTGCCGCGCGAAGCCAGGCGCTGGTTCTGCTGAATTCCGCCTTGCGTGGCGGGGATCACAGCGAGCTGTTTAAAGTCACGGAGGGGTACCGGGCAGGCGCCGAAGGCCGGGAAAAGACCGAACAGCTGATCAGGAGCCTCTATTCGTTGCTGCAGGACCTATTATTCTTGAACTCTGGGACCGCCGAACTGGTACGCAACAGTGACATGCTCGGGGAACTCAAGAAATTGGCCGAGTCTGCGGATTTCACTTGGATAGCAACGGCTTCGGACCGCCTGGGCGAGGTGGAGCGCGGAATGCGCCGCAACCTGTTACGCTCGCTTTCACTGGACGCCTTCGCTACGGCACTGGAACGCTAAGCGCTAACGTCCCAACTTATTGCTTAAAGTAGAGTTAACGATTGTCATAGGCGCGAGGCGTGTGGTACGGTATCACTCAAAGCTCACGCCCAAGCCCCACAATCACAGAAACTTGGTGTTGTGGTAATCCGCGTCACAGCGTGACAGGCGGTCATCATCATGAAAGATACTCTCGATTCCATGCAGATGGCTCGGCCCACAGAGCAAGAAGGCTATTCCAACCGACGTCTTATCCGCCCTTCGCTCAACCGCTCCGAGCACAACCATAGCAGTAACAACAATCATAACAATTTCGCCCAAGCCCCCATGGAACGCAGAGAACGCCCTGATCGCGCCGACCGTCCTTCTGGCGGGAAGAAGATGCCGCCTCCGGAAACCACCAACGCGGAAAATTTCTACTATCAGAAACAGATGCAGAGCAAGACGCCCATGGTGGTGGTTCTGCGCGACGGCGAGCAGATTCACGGCGTGATTGAGTGGTATGACCGCACTTGCATCAAGCTGAACCGCAATGGCGCGCCCAACCTGATGATCTATAAACCTTCCATCAAGTACATGTACAAAGAAGGGGAAAACGAGAAGTAGCCGCCAGACTTCAGTGGTCGGTCCTCAGCTTTCCTGTCGCTGATAGTTGGCCCCTCTTTGTGCCTGAGACCGAAGACTGAGCACGCCTTCAGAGCTTCGGCAGCACAATTCCCTTTTGCGCCTGGTACTTCCCTTTACGATCAGCGTAGCTGGTTTCGCACGGTTCATCGCCTTGCAAGAAGAGGATCTGACAGAGTCCCTCGTTCGCGTAGATCTTTGCGGGAAGAGGCGTGGTGTTGGAGATTTCCAAGGTAACAAAGCCTTCCCACTCAGGCTCAAACGGCGTCACGTTCACGATGATGCCGCAACGCGCATAGGTTGACTTTCCTACGCAGATAGTCAGAACGTCTCGCGGGATTTTGAAGTACTCGACAGAGCGGGCGAGCGCGAAGGAATTCGGCGGAATAAGAGCGACATCGGCCCGGACCGTAACAAATGCCTTTTCGTCAAAATTCTTAGGATCGACCACCGTGGAATTCACGTTCGTGAAAATTTTGAATTCATCCGCGACGCGTAGATCGTATCCATAGGACGACACGCCAAAAGAGATCACTCCCTTGCTGACCTGCTTCTCGGAAAAGGGGTTGATCATCTCGTGTTCCAGCGCCATGCGACGAATCCAGCGATCACTCTTTAAAGCCATGACTCTCCTTGGGAATTGCTTTTGAGTAATTTGTAATTTGGTAATTTCTTACGGACCGGGAACCGGATGGGCACCCTGCCCCAATCGCAAATTACAAAATTTGCAAATCACACTTTGGCTGGTGCTAGGTTCAGGCTGGGCCAAGCGGTGCCTCCATATTAAGGGACCAAAGCGGACATTGACAATCTCTCTTATGTCCCTTAGCATCAAGCACTTGGTGCCGACCCCACACCGCCATACTTGGAGCCCAGCGTGATCAAGCTCGACATCATCAACGAAGTCGTGAACAAAACGGGTATCACGAAAACCAAAGCCGAGTTAGCCGTGGAGACCGTGTTTGAGAGCATGAAGAAGGCGCTCTCGAAAGGCGATCGCATTGAGCTACGTGGCTTTGGCGTGTTTAACGTGCGGCCTCGTAAGACGGGGATTGGTCGCAACCCGCGAACGGGCGCCGAGGTGTCCATCCCGCCGGGAAAAGCCGTGCGCTTCAAGCCAGGTAAGGAGCTGCAGTCCATCGATTAGTTCCAGCGCTGTCTGCCCAACAAGCGCCAGAGCGCATCCGGGCCTCATTCACTTGCATCGAACCAAGGGCCCGAGATTAAGCATGTCTGAATCCATCCCTTCGATTTCTTCCACTTCACAGCATCCCGAGTTCTACCAGCCGATGGAAGTCTTCGTAGCCCGACCGCCGCGGCGTGGCCGCACATGGATTTACATACTTTTCTTTTTGTTGACTGTATTTACAACGCTTGTCGTCGGCGCTCGCATGCAGTTCAATTTTCAGCACAAACTTGCGCCTCTGGCGTTGAGCGATGACACCTTGTCGTTCTTCCCTATTCTGTGGGCTTTGAGGAATCCGTCTCATCTTCTCTCGGGATTGCCGTTTTCCGCGACCCTCATGTTCATCCTGTTCTCGCACGAGATGGGACACTATCTCTACTGCAGGTACTATGGCGTCGATGCGACTCTGCCGTTCTTTGTGCCTTTTCCGAGCCTCATCGGGACCATGGGAGCCTTCATTCGCATCAAGAGTCCGATACGGTCGCGATCCGCTCTCTTCGACATAGGAATCGCTGGCCCCATCGCCGGGTTCGTGCCTGCCTGCGCGGCGTTAGCAGTAGGTTTGAGCTTCTCGCGAGTCGCTGGTCCATCACTCGCGCCGAGTCCAGACATCGGCTTTCCGGCGGTTTTTCGACTGATGAACTGGTTGCTGCATGGCAACCATGCTGTGCCGTTGGATAGACTGTATTTGCATCCCGTGGCCATCGCAGCGTGGGTAGGAATGTTCGCCACCGCGCTCAACCTGCTTCCCGGCGGGCAACTGGATGGAGGTCACATCGTGTTCTCGGTCTCGCCGCGGTGGCATCGCACCATTTCCACGCTGACGATTTTGATTTTGATTCCTCTGAGTCTCTATCGCTGGATGGGCTGGCTGCTCTGGGCCGTGGTCTTGCGAATTACCGGCATGCGGCACCCCATTGTGCCGGAATACCCCGGAATTACACGCAACCGGCGGTGGATGGCCGTGTTGGCAGTCATTATGCTGGCCCTGACGTTCACTCCTACGCCTATTACAAACAGTTCGCTGTTTCAGGTGCTCCGGGAGTTCCGAAGCGGCCACTGAGAACTACAAGCTTCCCTAGTGCTTGCCTAGATGCGTGCGATTCTTCTTCGCACGTTCGTCCAGCAGTTCCGCACGCAAGCTTAGAATGAAAACAAACACAGCGGACGCCCAGAAGAAGATTGCTACCGCATGCCTCAGCATCTCACCTCCTGACCTTTGGCTTCGACAGGTGACCTACATTTCATGCTATGCAGATCGGGCGCGCTTTGAAGTGATCGCGGTCACAGGGGAGCATCCAGGGCTCCGGCAGTGAGCTCTAGATTTCGGGGAGAAGCGCGGGCGGCCAGAGCCCATAGCCAAGGACCTCGCTCTACATCAGCCACAGCGCATCTACATCGACGATCAGGTGAGTACGGGGAATCTTTTCCTCTGCGGCGTAAGCCAGCATTGAGCGGAGGAGATTATTCAGCTTCTCGCGGCTGGAAGATTTCAGAACGAAGTGATAGCGATACTCCTGCTTCAAGCGAATGATGGGTGCCGGCGCGGGTCCTAAGACTCTCACGCCCTCATGACGGATCTTGTCGAACCAGCGGCCTAGCACGCCAGACCAGCGCAGCGCGTCGTCGAGCTTGTCGCTGCGGACCAGAACATTGGCAAGAGCGCTGTAAGGTGGGTAATGCATCCAGCTGCGGAAGCGCAGTTCCTTGTCGTAGAACCCGCCGAAGTCATGCTGCGCCGCGTACTGAACAGCGTAGTGATCGGGAAAATAAGTTTGCAGCACGACTTTCCCGGGCACATCGCGGCGGCCAGCCCGGCCCGCCACTTGTGTAAGCAACTGGAAGGTTCGCTCGGCGGCACGGAAATCCGGCATGCCGAGCGCCATATCCGCGCCCACTACCCCAACCAGAGTCACGCCGGGGATGTCGTGGCCCTTAGCAATCATCTGCGTACCGACCAGTAGGTCAATTTCACCCTCGTGCAATGCGCCCAACATGCGCTCGAAATCTTGGCGGCCACGAACCGTGTCGCGATCCATGCGGGCGATCCGCGCCTGTGGAAAGAGGCCGTGTAGAAGTTCTTCCAGCTTTTCCGACCCAGTGCCGAGAAAGTAGACATACTCGCTGCCACAGTGAACACAGTGCTGCGGAACTGGTGCCGTGTAACCGCAGTAGTGGCATTCCATCTTGCGGGCTCGCTTGTGGTGGGTAAGCGCTATGGCGCAGTTCTTGCACTCCAGGCTCTTGCCGCAAGAACGGCAGAGCACCACCGGCGAATAACCGCGCCGATTGAGTAACACCATAGCTTGCTCTCCGCGTTCCAGGCGTTCTTTGATCTCCGCCGACAGCTTTCGCGAGATCACCTGCTCCGAGCCTGTCTCCTGGAATTCCTGCCGCATGTCGATGAGTTCGACTTCGGGAAGCGGACGTTGCTCCACTCGATCTCGCAGTTCGAGTAGAGAGTATTTGTGCTTCGTAGCGTTGAAATAAGATTCCAGCGATGGAGTCGCAGAGCCGAGAACAACCATGGCATTCGCCATCTTGGCCCGCACAACCGCAACATCGCGGGCATGGTAGCGAGGCGTTTCTTCCTGCTTGTAAGAGCCATCGTGTTCTTCGTCGACGATGATGAGCGCGAGGTCGGAAACGGGAGCAAACACGGCCGACCGCGTACCGACCACGACTCGGGCGTCTCCGCGATGAATGCGGTGCCACTGCTCAGCGCGCTCGCGATCCGACAAAGCGGAGTGCAGGATGGCCACTTCTTCGCCGAACACCTGGTGAAGATCCGCGGCGACCGCCGGCGTTAACCCAATCTCCGGAACCAGCAGGATGGATGAGCGGCCTGATTCTAGGACCGAGCGCATGGCGGCAAGATAGACGGCGGTTTTGCCGGATCCCGTTACACCGTGCAGCAGCACCCCACCAAAGTTCCCGGCGGCAACGCCGTTTTGAATGCACTTGAGGCCATCCTGCTGCGCCGGAGTGAACTGAAAATTGAAAGGCGAGGGGCGGGCCTTGATGGCTGAAACATGAAATTCGGCAGTTTCTTCCTCGATGCTGACCAGGTTTCGCTTGAGTAGCGTAGCCAGCGTCGTGCGCGGAACATCGAGTTCACGCAAGCCATCGACCGCAATTCTTCCGCCCGCAGCCGCCAGTGCTTCTAACAACGTGCGTTGATTATCATTTAACTTTTTGCCATCTTCAGTAGTTGCCGCGAGCACAGCCATCTTTACCGTGCGCGTCGCATCTTGAGCCTGGGAGAAATCTTCGCGTGTAATCCACTTTTTGCGCACCATTCCGGTCAAGAGCGACTTGCTCGCGTTTGCCACCGCGCGCAATCGCTCCTCGCGAACGAGTTCCCGTTCGGCGAGATAGTCAAGAACCCGAAACTCCTCGAGCTGTTCTTGCGGAGTTCGGCGCGAGCGTGCCGATGAACCGGAGATTCCGGCCAGATGCAGCGCCATGTGG
>Ga0136846_1209004_pt1 | contig 20177 bp, 19 predicted proteins | sample HopSoiMetagenom2_FD_96841 | JGI IMG/M metagenome (GOLD analysis project Ga0136846, IMG submission 96841) | Grasslands soil microbial communities from Hopland, California, USA - 2 Assembly 2016 (version 4) | ecosystem: Environmental > Terrestrial > Soil > Grasslands | place: USA: Hopland...
GCTGCTCAACGTGATGGAGACCGATGACCACCAGGTCGGCATCGAGACGATGTGCGTCGCTGGCGGCCAGGGCAAGGCGATGCTCGTCGAACGAGTCTGAGGCGATCTGACCGGCGCATATCTGCGTCCTCGGTCGCTCACGTGCAGAGCACGCTTCGCTCCCTGCGTCCTTGATCTACTTGGTCAGATCGCCTCAGACGGCGTAGGTTGGATTCATGGAGACGATCACGTATGGATCTGAGGGTCGGGTAGCGCGCATAACGCTGAATCGACCGGACCGCGGCAACGGGATCACGCCGCGAATGCCGGTTGAGCTGGCGGCGTGTGTGGAGCGGGCGAACCTCGACCCCGCCATTCACGTCATTGCTCTTGCCGGCAACGGGAGTGGCTTCTGTGGCGGCTACGACCTGGTCGCCTCGGCCGAGGGCGATATGAGGGAGCTGGGCGCGGTCGAGGGGCCGCCGGGCTCGCCGCTGGACCCGGCGACGATCGGCGCCAATCACGCGCCCGACTCGAACTGGGACCCGGTCACCGACTTCCAGTTCATGTCGCGCAACGTGCGCGGCTTCATGAGCCTCTTTCACTCCGAGAAGCCGGTGCTCTGCAAGGTGCACGGCTACTGCGTCGCCGGCGGCACCGACATGGCGCTCTGCTCCGACCTGTTGATGATTGCCGACGATGCCAAGATCGGCTACCCGCCGGCGCGGGCCTGGGGCTCGCCGACCACGGCGATGTGGGCGGCCCGCCTTGGCCCGATGCGGGCCAAGCGGCTCTTGCTGACCGGCGACTCGCTGACCGGCGCCCAGGCCGAGGAGTGGGGCCTGGCGACAGAGGCGGCGCCGGCCGCGGAGTTGGATGAGCGCTTCGAGGCGCTGCTCGAGCGCGTCGCCCGGATGCCGATCAACCAGCTGGTGATGATGAAGATGCTGGTCAACCAGTCCCTTTACGCCCAGGGTCTGCACCAGACCCAGCTGCTCGGCACCTTCTTCGACGGCGTCGCCCGCCACACCGAGGAGGGCCACGACTTCGTTCGCCGCGCCTCGGAATCGGGTTTCAAAGAGGCCGTGCGCGAGCGCGACGAGCCCTATGGCGACTTCGGCATGGAGGGCTTTGGGGTATGAGCAGGGACCGCTCGATCGCGGTCGTCGGTGGTGGGTTCGGCGGAGTGGGCGCCGCGGTAATGCTGCGTCGCGAAGGCTACGAGAACGTCGCCGTCTTCGAGAAGGGCGAGCGCGTCGGCGGTGTCTGGCACCACAACACCTATCCAGGCGCGGCCTGCGACATCCCGTCCCATCTGTATGAGTACTCCTTCGCGCCCAACCGCTGGTCGCGCCGCTATGCGCCGCAGGCCGAGATCCAGGCTTACGTTGAGGGCGTGGCACGGCGCTTCGGCGTGCTCGACAAGGTGTGTACCGGCACCGAGGTGAGCAGCGCGGGCTGGGATGAGCAGCGCGGCAGGTGGCTGCTCGAGACGAGCGCGGGCCCACACGAGGCCGATCTCCTGATCACAGCTTGCGGCCAGCTCTCGGGGCCGAGCACGCCCCCTATTCCTGGGCTGGAGGAGTTCGAAGGGCCGGCCTTCCACACCGCCGAATGGCGCCATGACGTCGACCTCGCTGGCAAGCGTGTCGCCGTGGTCGGCAGCGGCTGCAGCGCGATCCAGGTCGTGCCCGCGATCCAGCCCGAAGTCGCCCGGCTCGACGTCTACCAGCGCTCGCCCGGTTGGACGCTGCCGAAGATGGACTTCGAGTACTCGGCGCGAGCGCATGCCGCCTTCCGCCGTGTCCCGGCCCTGCGTCGACTCGACCGCGCCTCGATCTTCGCCTTCCAGGAGTTTGCCGCCGCTGCACTGACCCACAAGCGCCGGCTGCTGCCGCTCCTGCGCGCCGTCGGGCGTCATCAGATCGCCTCGGCGATCTCCGATCCTGAGCTGCGCCGCAAGGTCACGCCGACCGACGAGTTCGGTTGCAAGCGGATCATGCTCACCGACGAGTGGTATCCGACGCTGACCGAGCCCAACGTCGAGCTGGTCGCGGAGCGGATCAGCGCGGTCACCTCAGGTGGGATTCGAGACACGTCCGGGGTCGAGCGCCCAGTCGACGCCATCGTCCTCGCCACCGGCTTCGCCTCACACGACTTCGTCGCGCCGATGGAGATAACCGGCCGCGTCGGCCACACCCTGGCCGACGAGTGGAGCGAGGTGGCACGGGCCTATCTCGGGCTTAGCGTGCCGAGTTTCCCCAACATGTTCCTGCTCTACGGCCCGAACACCAACGGCGGCAGCGGCTCCGTCGTCAACACGCTCGAGTGCGGCATCGGCCACGTGCTGGCAGCCTTGGCCGAGATGGAACGTGTGGGCGCCGAGCGGATCGAGGTGCAGCCGCAGGCAGCCGAGGACTTCGACCGCGAGCTGCGCGCCGCGCTCGCCGAGACCGTCTGGCACAGCGGCTGCAGCAACTGGTACGTCGACGAGAACGGCAACGATCCGAGCAACTGGCCGTGGCTGTGGAGTACCTACCGGCGCCGCACCAAGCATCTCGCGCCCGGCGCCTACGCCCTGAGTCGAGCCGCGGCGCCGATCGCCTCGACCGCCCTCGGGTAGGGTCCCGCCGCGATGAGCGAGCCGCCGATCAGCGAGGTCTTTACGCCCGAGAACGTCCGCGCTTTCATCGGCGACAGCTTCCCCGGCGACCTCGGGATCGAGCCGCTGGAGATCGAGGACTCCTTCGCCAGCGGTCGCATCGTCGTCGACCGACGCCATCTGCACCCCGGCGGCTACGTCCACGGTGGCGTTTGGACCGCGCTTGGCGACACCGTCGCCGCCTGGGCCACCTTCCGCAACATCCCCGCCGGTCACAATTTCACGACGATCGAGCTGAAGCTCAACGTCTTCTCCGCCGGCTTGCTGGACGATGAAATCGTCGCCACCGGAAAGCCCCTTCACGCCGGCAAGAGCACCGTCGTGATCGAGGTCAAGATCGAGCGGATCAGGGAGGGCAAAGACCCGGTGCTGGCCGCGAACCTGATCGTCACTCAGTTTGTCTTGCGGCCCCGCCAGGGCTGACAGCGGCAGCGCCTTCGATGTCGACCGGGGTCTCCAGCTGTTCGACCATCGGCAGGCGCCAGAGGACGCTGGCGATGGTCAAGCCGGCCGCGGCGGCGAACAGCGCCAGGAACCATTGGGTCGCGCTGAGCAAGACCATTTCGAAGAAGTCACGCACCGGGGCGGCGGCGAGAATCAGCGCGTAGAGGGCACCTAGGCCGGCAACGAGGGCCAGCATGTAGCTCTGGATCGCAATGTGCTCGCGGCCGGGACCGCGCTCGAGCAGCAGCACGAAGCTGAGCCCAAGCACGATCAAGGTCGTTGTCGCCGCGGTGCGCCCAGCTGCCAGGCTGCCGCCGAAGACCGTGTCGACGAGGAAGAAGGAGAGGATCGAGCCGAGCGCCGTTGCAAGGCCCGCCGGCACTGCGAAGGCGGCCAGGGCGCGCAGCAGCCGACCGCGATAGAGCGGTCCGTCGGAGGGCGCCAGGGCCAGCACGAAGGAGGGAATGCCGATCGTCAGAAAGGCGGCCAGGGTCAGGTGCCGGGGCAGGAAGGGGAAGGCGAAGCCGGGGATCGCGACCAGCAGGATCAGCGCCGCGGCGTAGACCGTCTTGGTCATGTAGAGGCGGCCGAGGCGGTGGACGTTGCGGGCGATCCGCCGGCCCTCGCCGACCGCCTGCGGCAGGCGGGCAAATTCATCTTTGAGCAGGACGACGTCGGCGACGCCCTTGGTCACCTGGGCGCCCGAGCCCATCGCCACCGCCATCCGAGCCCGCTTCAGTGCCGGCACGTCGTTGACGCCGTCGCCGATCATCGCCGCGTAGCGCCCGGATGCCGCCAGGGCGGCGACCAGGTCGCGCTTCTGCTCGGGCTTGATCCGGCAGAAGACGGTGTTGGCCAGGGCGGCTCTGGCCAGCCCTTCGGGATCCTCAGGAAGTTCGGAGCCCTCGATCACGCCGGCGTCCTGCGGGACGCCGACCGCGCTGGCGACGGCGGTCACGGTCGCGCGCGCGTCGCCGGAGATCAGCTTCAGGTCGACCTCTTCCTCGCGCATGAAAGCGACGGTCTCAGCCGCGTCGGGCCGCAGCGTCTCCTCCAAGACGACAAGGGCCACCGGCTCCAGTCGCGGCGCTGGTTCCTCGCCGGGATTGCTCGGCAGCGGCTGGCTGCTTTCCCCGAAGGCGACGACGCGCCGGCCCGCGGCGGTCTCGCGCTCGAGCACCCGGGCGAGGCCGGGGGGAAGCGACAGCGCTCCCGCCTCACCGAGTACGTCCGGCGCGCCCAGCACGTAGCTGGTCGAGCCGATCCGCAGGCCACTCCACTTCCACTGGGAGGAGAACGGCACCTCCCCTGCGACTCTCTCAGCTTTGCCTGGAAAGCCGTCGGCGATCGTCTCCAATGTGCGGTTACGGTCGCCGGCGCTTGCCGCGAAGTTGCCCAGCGCCGTGTGGGTGACCGCTGGGTCAAGGCCGTCTGCAGGCTCGGCGCCGATCAGCCGCAGCTCACCGTCGGTGAGCGTCCCGGTCTTGTCGACGCAGATCGTGTCGACAGAGGCAAGGCTCTCGGTGGCGCTCATCTGCTGCACCAGCGTGTCTTTGCGCGCCAGCCGCACCGCGGCGACCGCGAAGGTGACGCTCATCAGCAGCACCAAGCCCTCGGGGACCAGCGTCACCAAGCCCGCTGTGGCGGTTTGGGCAGCCTCGTCGATCCCGGTGTTGCGCAGCTTCAAGGTGAGGATCAGCAATACGGCCAGCGGCACCATTGCGTAGACGCAGGCGAGAATGACCCGGTTGACCTCCTCCTGCAGCGGCGAGGGCGGGTGGCGGAAGGTACGTGCCTCGCCGGCCAGCCGCCCGGCGTAGCTCTCCTCCCGCACGGCGGTGACCTCGTAATGGCCGGAGCCGCTGATGCAAAAGGAGCCCGAGAGGGCTTGGTCGCCGCTGTCCTTGCGCACGCCATCTGCCTCGCCGGTAAGCATCGACTCGTCGAGCGTCATCCCTCGGCTGCTGATCACCTCCCCGTCGGCGACGAGCTGGTCACCCGGCTCGACCGCGATCACGTCGCCGGGGACGACCTCCTCCGCGCGCAGGCTTACGACGGCGTTATCGCGGAGGACTTTTGCGTGCGGGGCGACCAGGACGGCCAGCTCATCGAGGGTGCGCTTGGCCTTCAGCTCCTGCCGGATGCCGATATATGAGTTGACCACCGCGATCAGGCCGAAGACCGAGTCCGCGTAAAGGCCCAGCCCGAGGTCGAGAACGAAAAAGGCGCCGATGATCGCGTTGAAGAGCGTGAAGACGTTGCCGGCGACGATGCTGGAGACGGAGCGCGAGGAGTCCTCGGCCGGCGAGCCCAGCCCGCGCAGCCGCTTCGCCGCCGTGGCGCTGGAGAGGCCCTGCTCGATCGCCGCGTCGCTCATCGACGCCTATTCAATAGGGTGAGCGCCGGATGGCTTTGAAGCTCGGACTCAATCTCGGCTACTGGGGCATCGGCCCTGCCGGCGAGGACGCCGTCGAGGTGGTGCAGGCCGCCGAGGCGGCCGGCTTCGAGTCTGTCTGGGCCGCGGAGTCCTACGGCTCCGACGTTGTCAGCGTGCTTGCCTGGCTGGCGCCACAGACATCGACGATCAAGCTCGGCGCCGCGATCATGCAGGTCCCCGCCCGCCCGCCCGCCGCCGCGGCGATGGCCGGCGCGACGATCGACAAGCTCTCCGGCGGCCGCTTCCTTTTCGGCTTTGGCCCCTCCGGGCCGCAGGTCTCCGAAGGTTGGTATGGCGTCCCGTACTCCAAGCCCTGGGGCCGCACCCGCGAGTACATCGAAGTCGTGCGCGAGATCGTCGCCCGCGAGGACAAGGTCGATCATCAGGGCGAGCATTACCAATTGCCTCTACCCGGGGGAGAGGGAAAGCCACTGAAGCTCAATTTCCATCCCGAGCGAAATCAGATCCCGGTCTTCGTCGGCGCGATCGGGCGCAAGTCGGTCGAGATGGCCGCCGAGATCGCCGACGGCTGGATTCCGATCTTCTTCAGCGTCGATGCTTTCGAGCAGACCTGGGGCGAGCATCTGGAGGCGGGCTTTGCCAAGGGCGGTCGCCGGCGCTCAGACCTCGAGGTCTCACCTTCCCTGCAGGTGGCGATCGACGGCGACCTCGACGCCGCCAAGTCAGTGGTCAAGGCCGGGCTCGTCCTCTACTTCGGTGGCATGGGCAGCCGCAAGACCAACTTCTACGTCGATCTGGCCCACCGCTTCGGCTTCGGCGATGTCGCCGACGAGGTTCAGAAGCGCTTCCAGGACGGCGACCGCGCCGGCGCCTTTGAGGCCGTGCCCGACGAGGTCGTCGAGGCTACCTCGCTGGTCGGCACTGAGGCCGAGGTTGCCGAGCGGGTCGAGCGCTTCCGCGGCGCCGGCATCGACCGCCTGATCGTCTCGCCGGTCCACGCTGACCGGGAGCAGCAATTGCACACCCTTCAGCGCCTTTCCGCTCTGACCAGCTGACGCGCCTCGAACGCGATCCCATAACCTTCCGCGCCGCATGAAGATTGGAGTGCCGAAAGAGACCGCCGAGGGAGAGCGCCGTGTCGCGCTGGTCCCTGACGTGGTCAAGTCCTTGGCCGCCAAGGAGAAGGTCTCGGTGCAGGTCGGGGCCGGGGCCGGCGAGGCAGCCGGCCATCCCGACTCCCAGTACAGCGAGGCCGGCGCCGAAGTCGTCGAGGACGAGGTTACGTGGGGCGCCGACGTGGTCCTTCGCGTCGCCGCCCCTTCCGCGGCTGAAATCGGTCGCCTCAACTCCAGCCAGTCGCTGATCGGCCACCTCTCGCCATGGACCGCAGCCGAGACCAACAAAGCGCTTGCCGCCGCTGGCGTGACCAGCTTCGCGATGGAGGCGATCCCGCGCACCACGCGCGCTCAAGCGATGGACGCGCTGTCCTCTCAGGCGGCCGCCGCGGGCTACGCGGCCAGCCTGATCGCCGCCCGCGAGTCGGGCCGCTTCTACGGGATGATTACCACCGCCGCCGGCACGGTGCCCCCGGCCAAGGTCCTCGTTCTCGGCGCTGGCGTCGCGGGGCTGCAGGCGGTCGCCACCGCCAAGCGGCTGGGCGCGATCGTCACCGGCTTCGACATCCGCCGTGCCGCCTGGGAGCAGATCGCCTCGCTCGGCGGTCGCCCGCTCGAGCTCGACTTCATTCCCGACGCGGAGGGCGAGGGGGGCTACGCGCGCCCGCTCACCGATGAGGAGAACGCCCAGGTGCGTGACGCCCTCGGCGAGAATGCCGCCAAACAGGACGTGATCGTCACGACCGCCGCGATCCCCGGCCGCCCGGCACCGCTGCTGATCACCGCCGACGCGGTACGCGCCATGGCGCCCGGCTCGGTGATCGTCGACCTTGCCGCCGAGACCGGCGGCAACTGTGAGTTGACCGAGGCCGGGCAGACGGTTGTCGAGAACGGGGTCAAGGTCATCGGCCCGCGCAACCTGGCCAGCGAGATGCCGCGGCCGGCCTCCCAGCTTTACGCCAAGAACCTGGAGAACCTCCTCGGTCTGCTGATCGGCGAGGAGGGCGAGCTGAAACTCGACTTCGAGGACGACATCGTCGCCGCCGCCTGCATCACCCACGGCGGCGAGATCCGCAGCGAGAGGGCGGCCCAGTGAACGCGAAAATCGTCGCGCTGATCGCCGGTCACTCGAGCCCGCGGCGATTTTCGGGTGAACGAATTGGTGGTCGGCGATGAGCCTGATGACCGAGATCACGATCTTCGTGCTCGCCGCCTTCGTCGGCTTCGAGGTGATCTCGAAGGTGCCGACCACCCTGCACACGCCGCTGATGTCGCAGACCAACGCGATCCACGGGATCGTGATGCTCGGCGGGTTGATCGTCGTCGGCTACGCCAACGACCCGCTGGAGTACGTCATCGGCACTATCGCGATCGCCTTCGGCGCGATCAACATCGTCGGTGGCTTCATGGTCACCGACCGCATGCTCGGCATGTTCTCCAAAAAGCCGAAACCCAAGGCCGATGCTGACGGGAAGGGCGGCTCGTGATGATCGAGGCCGTGCTCAAGCCGGGCGGAGACGCCGCCACCGCGCTCTACATCGTCGCCTTCTCGCTCTTCATCCTCGGCGTAAAACGCGGCACCCACCCGACCACCGCGAAGCAGGGCAACCTCGTCGCCGCTTTCGGCATGGCGGTCGCCGTGGTCACCACACTGCTGCTTGACGGCGTCGGCAACTGGGGCCTGATCGCCCTCGGGCTCGGGATCGGCACCGCCGTCGGCGTGACCGCCTCGGTGCGGGTGAAGATGACCGAGATGCCGCAGATGGTGGCGCTGTACAACGGCGTCGGCGGTGGCGCCGTCGCGCTGATCGCCTGGTCGGAGATCCGCCACGGGATCTCGCTCGGCGAGACGATCCCGCTCGACACCCTGATCCCGGTCCTCTTCGCCGCCGTCGTCGGCTCAGTCTCCTTCTGGGGATCGAACATCGCCTTCGCCAAGCTCCAGGACCTGATCCCCACTCGCCCGCTGGCGGTTCCCGGGCAACAGGCGATCAACGTCGTGCTGCTGATCGGCATCCTCGTCGCCTGCACCGACATCGCGATCAACAACGACGACCCCTCGCAGGCGATCTTCATCGCTGTCCTGCTCGCCGCCGGGCTGCTCGGCAACCTCGTCGTGCTGCCGATCGGCGGCGCCGACATGCCGGTCGTAATCTCGCTGCTCAACGCCTTCACCGGCCTCTCCGCTGCTGCGGCCGGCTTCGCCCTGGACAACGTTGCGCTGATCGTCGCCGGCACCCTGGTCGGCTCCTCGGGAACGATCCTGACCATGGAGATGGCGACGGCGATGAACCGCTCGGTCGCCAACGTCCTCTTCGCCGGCTTCGGCGGCGCTCCCGCGGGGGGTGCCGGAGGAAGCACCGAGGAACGCCCGCACGTCTCGATCGGCGCTCAGGACGCGGCGATCAAGCTCGCCTACGCCGACTCGGTTGTGATCGTCCCCGGCTACGGCCTCGCTGTCGCCCAGGCACAGCACGCGATCAAGGAGGTCGGAGACGAGCTGGAGAAGCGTGGCGTCACCGTCAACTACGCGATCCATCCCGTCGCTGGCCGCATGCCAGGACACATGAACGTTCTGTTGGCCGAGGCCGACGTGCCCTACGAGCAGCTCAAGGAGATGGAGGAGATCAACCCTGAGATGCCGCGAACCGACGTCGCCGTCGTGGTCGGGGCCAACGACGTCACAAACCCGGCGGCCAAGAACGACCCGAACAGCCCGATCGCCGGGATGCCGATCATCGAGGTCGACCAGGCCCAGCAGGTGATCGTGATCAAGCGCTCGCTCAGCCCCGGCTTCGCGGGCATCGACAACGACCTCTTCTACGAGTCCAACACGTCGATGCTCTTCGACGACGCGAAGAAGGCCGCAGCGGACATCGCGGCCGAGATTCAGAATCTCTAGCGCTGTACGCGCGCCTTTCGGCGCAGCTGACACACACGCGTAGAAGCGGCGCTCCTAGCGTCGTCTCATGCGAGACGAGCGGGCCCAGTCGACGGTGGAGTGGGTGGGGCTGCTGCTGCTTGTCGCCCTATTCTCGGCCGGCCTCCTCGCTGTCGGAATGCGGATTCCTGGCGCCGCGCTGGCGCGAGCAATCGCCGCGAGGATCCTCTGCGCCGCATCCTTCGCGGATAGCTGCGACGGGGACGAACCGGCTTTGATCTCCGCCTACGGCACAGAAATCGGCAAGCTGGTCCGCGAGCACATGCCGTCATTGCTGTTCGAGCGCGGTTCCCGTGCTGTTCCGGTCGACTTTCGTCGTTGCCGAAGCACTCGTTGCGGGGACGCGCCGGAGCATGGCTACGTGCGGCGCACCGATGCGGGCCTGCCGGTCTCAGCCTTCGTTCACGTCGTCGATTGCCGGCTCGACGCGGTGGAGAGCTCCGAGGCAGAGGGTGCGAACTGCTCCGGCAAACGGGCCGGCAATCTCTACATCCAGTACTGGACCTACTACGCGGACTCGGCAACGCTGCGAAGCATGCCGGTGGTCGGCGACGAGGGCTACCACCTGGACGATTGGGAGGGGGTGCAAGTCCGCCTTCGGCCCAACGGCAGCGTGGACGAGCGCGCCTCCTCGCACGACGGCTACAACTACGACGAGGGCACGGCCAACTGGGCCTCCGACATCGGTGCAGGGGCCCTCAGGGGCCTTGCCGAAGCCGCCGGCATCCGGTCCGTCGATGGCTGGGGGCCCGAGACGCACCTCCTCTTCGTCTCCGGCGGCAGCCACGCCGGCAACGCCTTCGACGTTCGCGGCATCGAGCGCCTGACCCTCGGCAGCCGCGTCGATCTGATTCCCCTCGAGCCGATCGCGATCACCAGCGATGCCCACTTCACGATCTACCCGCCCTGGCAAAAGAAAGTCTGGCGCGATCCCGAGGCCGCGGGGACCGACTGAATACAAAACCACGCTCCCAGCATGGATGGGGGAAGGCGGTTCGCTAGCGCACCCTTACTTCGCTGGCATTCGCAGGGCGCCGTCGAGGCGGATCGTCTCCCCGTTGAGCATCGGGTTGGCGACGATCTGGGCGACCAGCTGGGCGTATTCCTCGGGCCGACCGAGGCGCGAGGGGAAGGGGATGCCGGCGCCGAGGGCGGTGCGGGCCTCCTCGGGCAGCGCGGCCAGCAGCGGAGTGTCGAAGAGGCCCGGCGCGATGGTCATCACGCGGATGCCGCGCCCGGCCATGTCGCGCGCCGCGGGCAGTGTCATGCCGACGATGCCGCCCTTCGAGGCCGCGTAGGCAACCTGCCCGATCTGACCGTCGTAGGCGGCGATCGAGGCGGTGTTGATGCAGACGCCACACTCGCCTCCGGCGTCGGGCTCGTTCTCGCTCATTGCCGCGGCCGCCAGGCGCAGCACGTTGAAGCTGCCGATCAGGTTTACCTTGACGACATTGGAGAAGAATTCGAGGTTGTGGGGGCCGCGTTTGTGGGCGATCCGCTCGGCCCAGCCGATCCCGGCGCAGCAGACGGAGATCCGCAGGCCATCGTCATGCGAAGCGGCCTGCGCCACCGCCGCCGACATCGCGTCCTCGTCGGTGACATCGGCTTCAAGGAAGGTCGCGCTCGGGCCCAGCTCCGCCGCCAGCGCCTCGCCCTTCTCGGCATTGAGGTCGACGATCGTCACCGCTGCACCGGCCTCGACCAGAGCGCGTGACGTTGCCTCTCCCAATCCGGAGGCCCCGCCGGCGACCAGCCCACTTGTCCCCTCGATCCGCATCGCCGGGCACCCTACAGCCCACCCGCCCGGTGCAACGTCTTCTCCCCCTCCCCGGGGGACAACGCGTTGCAGCCGGAGGTTGACACCCTGGTAATCGGCTGCAACGTCTTCTCCTTCCCGGGGGACAACGCGTTGCAGCTCGTTGCAGCCGGCAGTTCACACCTCGGTAATCGGACCTCGCTAGGGTTTTCGGCATCGCCACCGAGGTGACGTCGAGCATCAAGAGCGCCATCATGGAACGCCTCGGCGAGGCACGGACACGCACGCTGGAGCTAATCGAGCCGCTCGACGACGACCAGCTCAACCGCGTCTACTCGCCGATCCTCAGCCCGCTGGCTTGGGACCTCGGCCACATCGCCAACTTCGAGGAGCTCTGGCTGGTACAGACGATCGGCGGCCGTGAGCCGCTGCACGGCGAGCTCGGCCGCTTCTACGACGCGATCGAGAACCCGCGCAAGACACGCGGCGAGCTGCCGATCCTGCGCGACGCCGAGCTGCGCTCCTACCTCGCAGACGTGCGCGAGCGGACGCTCAAGGTGCTCGACGAGGTCGACGTCGGCCCGGATGTCGAAGAGCCACTGCTGCGGGAAGGATTCGTCTACGAGATGCTGCTCGCCCACGAGCTTCAGCACAACGAGACGATGCTGCAGCTCCTGCAACTGGTCGCCGGATATGAGAACGAAAACGTCCGTCTCGGTCCCTCGACCGTTCCCGACGCTGGTGGCCCGGAGATGCTCCGAGTCGAAGGGGGAGAGCACGAGATCGGCGCCCACGCACGCGGCTTCGCCTACGACAACGAGCGCCCGCACCACACGGTCGAGCTGGCCCCTTTTGAAATCGATCGAACTCCAGTCAGCAACGGCGCGTATATCGAGTTCATGGAGGAGACCGGCGCCGAGGCCCCGCTGTATTGGGAGCGCGACGACGGGGGGTGGGTGCTGACGACGATGGCGGGTCGCGACCCAGTCATTCCGGCCCATCCCGTCCTCCATGTTTCCTGGCACGAGGCCGACGCCTTCGCCCGCTGGGCCGGCAAGCGGCTGCCGAGCGAGCAGGAGTGGGAGGCGGCGTGCGTCGATCTCGACGGGGTCGGCCAGGTATGGGAGTGGACGTCCTCCGACTTCCTCGCCTATCCCGGCTTCCAGGCGTTCCCCTACAGCGAGTACTCGGAGGTCTTCTTCGGTGATGCCTACAAGGTGCTGCGTGGCGGCTCCTGGGCGACGCAGAGCAGCGTGATGCGACCGAGCTTTCGCAACTGGGACCTGCCTGAGCGGCGCCAGATCTTCTCCGGCATCCGCTGCGCGAGGGACCTCTAAACGTGGAGCGAGTGAGCGAGAGCGCCAGTCATGTTTAGCGCGAAAGAGTGGAACGTGAAGGATGTGGCGATGTGATCGCGATCGAAGTGCACCTCGCCGCCGACGCCGCCGCGACGATGCGACGCGACGTCCGTGCCGGCCTCTCGACCGACCCGAAGGAGCTGGCGCCAAAGTACTTCTACGACGAGCGCGGCTCGCAGCTGTTCGAGCAGATAACCGAGCTGCCCGAGTACTACCCGACGCGAGCCGAGCGCTCGATCCTCGCCGAGCGCTCCGAGGAGATTGTCGCCGCCGCCGGCAAGCCGCAAACGCTGGTCGAGCTCGGCTCCGGCTCGGCCGCCAAGACCCGCCACCTGCTCAGCGCGATGCAAGATGCCGGCTGCCTGCAGACCTATGTCCCAGTCGACATCTCCGAGGAGATCACCCATGAGACCGCCGAGGCGCTGGTGGGCGAGTACCCGGGCCTCGCCGTGCGTGGCCTGGTTTGCGACTTCGAGCACGACCTGGAGCGCATCCCCGAGGGCCACGGCGGCCGCTTGATCGCATTTCTCGGCGGCACGATCGGCAACCTCTACCCGGCAGCGCGCCGTGATTTCCTCACCCGCCTTGCCGGCCTGATGGATCCAGACGACCGCCTGCTGCTCGGCACCGACCTGGTCAAGGCGCACAATCGCCTCGAGGCCGCCTACGACGATGCCAGCGGTGTAACCGCGGAGTTCAACAAGAACGTACTGGCCGTTCTCAATCGCGAGCTGGGCGCCGACTTCGATCTCGATGCCTTCGAGCATGTCGCCCTCTACGACGCCGAGGAGGGACGCATGGACATTCGCCTGCGCTCCCTCGAGGAGCAGACGATCAGGCTCGAGGGTTTGGAGATGGACGTCAGCTTCGCCCATGGCGAGGAGATGCGCACGGAGATCTCCTCCAAGTTCACCTACGAGCAGCTCACCCGGGTCTATGGAGAGGCCGGATTGGCAATCAGCGGTTGGTTCACCGACGCCGACTGCGACTATGCACTCAGCCTCGCCCGACCGTCCTAGTCCCTCCTTGCACGCGAGGTGAGGCCTTGCAGAACGACCTCGATCGGTGAGCGAGAATGCGACTTCGTCCCGTTGGCCTGCTCGCGATTGCGGCGCAGCTCTGACGCGAGTTGACTGACGTCCACGCCAAATCGGCCGACCTCCTTCGCCGCCTTGCTGAGCCTGCGCGAGTCAATCTTCATCTTGATCTTGGGTCGGCGCTGAAGAACCTTCGAGTGACGCGTTTGTCGTGTCCCCAGCGCGAGACCGCCAGCTACGCCGGCAACGGCTGCGCCACTCGCCAGCAGCGGAGTCTTCGCCTTGCTCGCCGCTCGCCCAACGCTGCTGGCCGCGTCCCCGATCGTGTGCCCGGCGTGCTTTGAGGTCTCCTCACTTGCATCGCGTCCGGCATCCACGCGGGCAGCACCATTTTTGGATTTCGACGAGCTTTTTGTCTGTGGCGTCCGCCGAGAGGCGCTGGAGGCGCGCGATTTCGGTGCCCGAGAAGCGCTCGCTCCGTTTGACGATTTCGCCGTGCTCGATTTGCCGGCCTTCGCCGGTTTGGGTTTGCGTTTGGTTCCTTGCCCACGCCCGCTCGAGGGGCGGGTTTTCGTTTCAGCCATGGTTCCCTCCAGACCTACTCCCGTTACCTGCCTGAAAGACGCTGGTACCCGCGATGAAAAGCTCTAATCAGGCGGGCGCGAGGGCGGCGATCAGCTCGGCCAGCTTGTCGGGCGTCGTAATCGGGGTGAGGATCGGCAGTGTGACGCCGCCATCGACAAAGGCGCCGATGCGCTCCTTCATCTCAGCTGGTGAGCCGAAGATGAACATCGCCTCGATCAGCTCCCAGGGCGCCGCGGCGGCCGCGGCCTGACGATCGCCGCCCTCCCAGGCAGCCACCATCGCGTCGATCTCATCGCCGTAGCCAAGCCAGCGGTAGAAGGCGGCGTAGACCGGGACGGTGATGTAGGAGGAGAACATGAAGCGGGCCAGCGGCTCGACCGCCTCGCGCTCTCCCGGCAGGCAGAAGAAGCGGCAGAGCAGCTCGAAGCCCTCGGGTGCGCCGTCGAGCTGTGCAGTCACCGTGGGCAGCCCGCCCAGCGGTAGGAAGTTGGTGAAGGCGCCGTCGGCGCGCTCAACCGCCAGCTCGAGCATCTTGCCGCGCAGCGCCGCCAGGACGATCGGCACCCGCTGCGCCGGAGCGCTCTCCAGCTTGAAGCCGCTCGTCGTGCGCTCCCCGTCGAGTGCCACCCCGAGGAAATCGAGCGTCTCGCGCACCCTACCCAGCGGCCGCTCAAAGGGAATCCCGTTCCAGCCTTCGACGATTCGGTCTGACGAGGATCCGATGCCTAGGACGAAGCGTCCGTTCGAGGCATCGGCGAGCGCCGCTGCCTCCTGGGCCAGCAGCGCCGGACCGCGCTGGAAGACGCCGACGATCCCAGTCCCAAGCCGTGCATTCTCAGTCCAGGCCGCGCTGAGCGCCAGTGGCGTGAAGCCATCAGGCCCGTTCGTCTCGCCGCTCCAGAAGTCCGTGTAGCCAACTGCCTCGGCCTGCTTGACCAGGTCTTCGTGAGCAGCCAGCGAGAGGCCCGGGAGGGGAAGTGTCAGCCCCCAGCGTTCACCCATACGGAGACCCTACAGTTCGCCATTCGATCGGTTGACCACACTCCAGTGTGTCCAATACGTCGAACGGTGCGATCGCTGCGGGTTCGTGCGGGCGATTTGAATAGGCTGCCGTGGGGATGGAGTCCACGCCCGTCACGAAGCCCGACCGCAATCTCGCGCTCGAGCTCGTGCGCGTGACCGAGGCCGCCGCCCTTGCCGCCGCTCGCTGGGTCGGTCGCGGTGACAAGATCGCCGCCGACCAGGCCGCCGTCGACGCGATGCGTTTCGTGCTCGACTCGGTCGCAATGGACGGCATGGTCGTGATTGGCGAGGGGGAGAAGGACGAGGCGCCGATGCTTTACAACGGCGAGCAGATCGGCGACGGCAGCCCGCCCGTCGTCGATATCGCCGTTGACCCGTTGGAGGGCACGCGCCTCTGCGCGCTCGGCATGCCCAGCGCCCTCGCCGTGATAGCGCTCGCCGAGCGGGGCACGATGTTCGATCCAGGCCCATGCGTCTACATGGAGAAGATGGCCGGGGGCGAGGAGATAGCCGACCTGCTTGACATCGATCGCCCGCTGCCCGAGACCCTGAAGCTGATCGCTGAGCGCAAGGGGGGCAGTGTGGGCGACGTCACCGTGGTCATGCTTGACAGACCGCGCCACGAGGATGCGATGCGCGAGGTCCGCGAGGCCGGTGGTCGCATCCGTCTGATCACCGACGGCGACGTCTCCGCGGCCCTGCTCGCCGTCAGTGAGCGCTCACCGGTGGACCTCCTCTGGGGCATCGGCGGGACGCCCGAGGGCGTCCTTTCGGCGGCTGCGCTGAAGTCGATGGGCGGGCAGTTGCTGGGTCGCCTCTGGCCGCGCAACGACGAGGAGCGCAGCGCAGCTCTCGCGGCCGGCTACGACCTCGACCGCATTCTCACCGCTGACGACCTCTGCTCCGGCGAGGACGTCTTCTTTTCTGCCACCGGGGTCACCGACGGCGACGTGCTGCAGGGAGTGCGCTACCGGGGCCCCGGCGCCAGTACCGAGTCACTCGTCATGCGCTCCCGCTCAGGCACGGTTCGCCGCATCCACGCCCGCCATGATCGAGCGAAGTTGCGGACTGTCATCGGCGAGCGCTACGGCTGACGCCCGTGCGAGCGGATCACGCTTCGGTCTGCTCTGCGGCCACCGCGCGTTCGGCGCTCGCAGCCTCCTCGCCGACATAGGGCACCAGCAACTCATAGGTGAGCTGGGGCAGCAGCTCCGCCAGCTCGGCCGTATTGCCACTCACGACTTTGTCGTAGACGCCGGCAAATACCGCGCCCGCTGCAATGCTGGCGATGTTGGGAAGGCCGGGGGCGCTTTCGACCAGGTCCGGGCAGTCGCCGAGCAGCGCGGTGAGGCGGCTGAAGGTCTGCTCGAAGCGGACACTCGCAATCGGGCCGACGGTGCCCATCTCGATAATCATCACCCGAGCTACGTCGGGGTTGGTGGCGAGCCAGGCAAGCGTGGCGGCAAGGCAGCAACGGACCCGCTCCGTCCAGGCGCCCGGTTCTTCGTAGGCTTCACCGACTCGCCTCTCGAGGTTGTCGACCAGCATGTCGTTTGCGGCAATGAAGCAGTCTTCCTTGTCGCTGAAGTGCCGGTAAAACGACTCTCTGCCCACGCCCGCGGCCTTGAGGATGTCGGCCACCGAGCAGGCGAGGTATCCCTTGTCTGCCGCCACCTGCACCACGGCGGCAAGCAGTCGCTCACGCTGAGAACGAGTGACCAGCTCGGCGGGCAGCCCGTGACGCCCGCGCGGCAACTTCCAAAGGTGAAGATCCAGCGCTGAGCCACCGTCCAGTCCCGAAGGCGAAGACGGGGCCTCGATGTCGGACCGGGAGCTCATCGATCTAACTGGGCCTGTTCCAGAGCGCCCTCTTGGCCGAGATACGGGAGAAGCGCGATGTAGACGAGCTCGGGCAGGAGCGACGGAAGTTGCTCGACTTTGCCGGCCGAGAGGTAAGTCGCGACCAGCACCTTGGCGCGTCCGAAGGCGAGTTCCGGGTCGGCCCCATCGTGGGTCGCCTTTGCCGTCTGGCGCTGGGCCTTCAGTGCCTCGATGACGAGATCCCTGTAGCGGCGCACGATCTCGGGGTCGACGTTGGGGGCCTCGACCACCAGCATCTGCGCATGGTCGGGCTTGGCTGCAAGCAGTTGAAGAATCGCTGCCATCACCGTTCGTATCGAGTCCGGATCCCATTGTTCGCCGCCCGGACGCGCCTCCTGGGCGGCAAACCGCAGTTCGGTCAGAAAGGCGTCGGTTGTGGCGTCGAAGCACTCCCTTTTGTTGGCGAAGTGCTTGTAGAAGGTTGCTCGGGAAATGCTCGCGTTACCGACGATGTCCGCGATCGTCGTGCCCGAGAAGGTTTTTTCGGCACAGCTCTTAGCCATCGCCCTGAGGATTCGCTCCTCCTGGGCCCGTGCGCCGATGTCCAACGGCGTCGTCGGCGTGAGGACGTCGGCCTCGCCGGGGGATTCGGGATCCTTTGTCATCTCCGCTCTTTCGGTGCTGTAGAGGATTTCAGCGCCGTCCTGCGGAGCTAGGGCGTCCCGCTCCGCCGGCCTATGCCGTCATCACCCACCAAAAGGGCGGCCGCCGCCTCTTGAGCACATGCTCACCGCGATCAGCTGCCTCGCACTTTCCCGACTCTGGCCTATCCAAGCGCCCCTTGGAACGCTGGAATTCCTTTGCGCCGGGCGGCTGGGCTAACTTATTCTTAGCAGAGAACCGCCTTGTTCTTTGTTAGAATTTGCACGTACCGAAACTCCGTCGAAGTGCCAAACATGGATAACGCCAAGGATCTATTGCAAACTCAGCGCGGCCGTCGCCAGATCTCGGCCGACGCGGTTGCCGTTGACCAGCGGCAGCGGATGCTCGCCGCGCTGCCGGATGCGGTGGCGGAAAACGGCTTCGAGGGGACGACCGTCGAGCACATCGTCAAGCTTGGGCAGGTCCGCCGCAACTCCTTCTACGAGCAGTTTGCCGACAAGCGTGATTGCTTCGCCGCGGCTCACGAGATCGCCCAGGAACGACTGCTCGGCGTGCTCACCTTCCAGTGCTACACCCGCTCAGGCCTCGCCGATCGGGTCGATGCTGCTCTTGGCGCGTGCCTCGACCTGCTCGCCGGTAACCCGAGTCTGGCTCGTCTCCTCGTCATCGAGGCCCCCGCGGCGGGCGAGGAGATTGCCGCCCGCCATCAGGAGTGGCTCGAGCGCTACGCACGCCTCCTGCAGCTCGCCGCCGTTGGCAGCACGGATGTCGCCACGCCGAGGCCGGCGCTCGAGAACGCGGTTGTCGGTGCAGTCGTCTCTCGTGTCAAGCAGCTGATCCTCGCCGACGAAATCGCGGACCTTCCGAGGCTGGGCCCGGAGCTGCTGGAGCTGACCCTCTGCTACTACGGCTCGCCCGAGCCGCCGCTGCGAGTCTCCGCTGCGGCTGAGGGCGCCGAGTCCCCACAACCGCAGTCGCCCGATCGTCGCGGCGCGCTCGAGCGCGCATAGGGCATCTCGCCGGTGTCGTGCAGCTCGTGGCGCAGCGAGTTGATCACGGCACCGGCCATCAAGGCCAGGCTCAGCACGTAGAACCAAAGCAGGGCGATCAGGATGAAGCCAAGCGTGGAGCCGAAGCGGGAGAGGCTGGAGACGTTGGACAGGTAGACCGGGAAAAGCCAGTTAGCGATGCCGGCGCCAACGGTTACGAAGGCCGCTCCGGGCCAGACAGCCCGCCAAGGCATGTGCCCCTTGGGGACCGCCCAAAAGATCACGCAGCAGATCAGGAAGGTGATCAGGATCGCAGCGCCGAGCAACAGGGTCGTGTCGATGACCTTGATGTCGGAAAGCCCGAAGGGGAGCCGGTCGGTGCTGGAGACGAGGGCACTCTCCATTGCCGGCAGGAAGATGCTGGCGGCGATGAAGAGCAGGACGACACCGAGCATCGCGAACGAGAAGCGCTTTTGCTCGACCCAGCCACGGCACTCGACGTGGTAGATGCGGCAGAAGGCGGTGTCCATCGCCCCCCAAAAGGAGGCACCGATCCAAAGCGAGCCGAAGAAGGCGGCGATCCCGATCGTGGTCGAGTTTTCCTCGATCCGGTTGAGCACGTCTGTCAGCGTGCCCTGCTCGACGTTGGGAAAGAGACGCTGTAGGTCGTTGAGCACGCTCGACTCGACCCCGCCGATCTTCAGCACCTGGCCAAAGATGAAAAGCACCAGCAGGGCAAAGGGGAAGACCGCCAGCATCAGGTTGTAGGCGACCATCGCGGAGAGGCCGGTGACGTTCTCGCGGTAGGCGCGCTGCCAGAAGGCACGCAGCCAGGGGTGTGGATGTCGCACCGATTTGGGCATTGACTTCAGAAACTGAAGCGATTATCATGCGAACAGACGTTTGAGCAGTGCCGAGACGCTGTCCTGGGGCAGTGCAGCGCAGACTAGTTGGCTTCGCGGACCAGTTCGCCGGTCCGTTTTTTCGCGACTTTCCGCCCTGGGATGGTATTTCTGTGGGCAGGACTAAACCTTCGAGCGCAAGGAAACGAGAGTAGACGGATGCTGGTAGCTGAGCTTCAGGAGATGGAGGAGGTCAAAGGCCTCATAACTAGAGGGCAGCAGCTTGGGGTGCTGACCTTCGGCGACGTTGCCTCTGCGGTTTCGGAGGTCGATCTCGACGAGTCCGACGTCGAGGATCTCTACGGGCACCTCGAGAAGTCGGGCATCGAGCTCGTCGAGGACATGGACCCGGCCCAGAAAGCGGCCGCCGAAGCACTGCCCATCGACACCGGCAAAAAAGGCCGGCGCCGCCAGAAAGCCGCGCTCGACCTGAAACCGGACATGACCACCGATTCCCTGCAGCTCTTCCTCAAGGACATCGGCAAGGTCCGCCTGCTGACCGCC
>Ga0136846_1231082_pt1 | contig 20177 bp, 16 predicted proteins | sample HopSoiMetagenom2_FD_96841 | JGI IMG/M metagenome (GOLD analysis project Ga0136846, IMG submission 96841) | Grasslands soil microbial communities from Hopland, California, USA - 2 Assembly 2016 (version 4) | ecosystem: Environmental > Terrestrial > Soil > Grasslands | place: USA: Hopland...
GCGGCGATCACGTCGAGCTCCGTGCCGATGGCGACCGTCGGGTCACCCTGGCGAAGACGCGAGAGCTGCATGACACCGGCGAGCCCGAACAGCAGGCCCGCGGACCCGTACGTGATGAGGCGCAGGCGATTCGTGTCGATGCCACAAGCGCGGGCGGCCGCCTCGTTCGACCCCAGCGCGAACACGCGTCGTCCGTACACGGTTTGCCTGAGCACGGCGGCCGCGACGAGCGCCAGCACGAGCGCGACCCACACACCCGGAGGAACGAGCAACCACTTCTGCCGGGGGAACGTGATCAGCAGATCGTTGATCCAGGTGGCCGGCACGTTGACGGTCTGCTCGTTCGCGAGCCACTTCGCCATGCCGCGCGCTATCCCGAGCATGCCGAGCGTCGCGATGAATGGCACGACGCGCAGCCCGGTGATGAGCGCACCGTTCACGAGCCCCACGAGGCCGCCCATGGCGACGGCCCCCACGATGGCCATCAGCGGCGGCCAGCCAGCCACCAGGCCTAACGCGGCCACCACACCGGTCAGCGCGATCGCGGACCCGACGGAGAGGTCGATGCCGCCGCTCACGATGATCATCGTCATGCCGATGCCGCCGAGGGCGACGATGACCGTCTGCGAGAGGACGATGCGGAGATTGAGCGGCGACAGGTAGTGCGACGGCTCCCCGGTCAGCACCGCGAAGGCAGCCACCACGATGACGAGTGCGAGCGCCGGCCCGACGCGCGTGAGCGAACGGCGCAGCACTTACCCGCGCGCCACCGATGTGGAGAGGTGCATCACCGCGACTCTCGTGCGGTGGCCCCGGGGCAGTAGCCGATGGCTCGCAGCATGGCGGCGCCTTCGGCGTCGGACAGAAACGGTGCCCATGCCGGAGACTTCGCGAACTGGAAGTAGTTCTCATGCTCGCTGATGCCCCGCGCGACAAGTTCGCGGGCCTTTGGCATGTCGCCATGCGAGGCGTACACCGGCCCGAGCACTGTCGACTCAATGAATCCGCTGATTGCCCGACCGCGCAGCTCATCGAGGATGGACTCGACGGCAGTCCGCTCTCCACGTCTGGCGTGAATCGCGGCCATCTCGGCGAGGATGCGAGGGTTTCGCCCCGACATTGGGAGCGCCTCGTGCGCAGCCGCCATCGCGTCGTCGTCGCGTCCGAGGAGGGAGAGCGTCCAGACCAGCGCCCAGCGCCCGGTGAATGCCTGAGGGTCGAGGGCTACGGCCTGGCGTGCTTCACGAAGGGCTTCCTCGTTCAGGCCCACGCACGAGAGTGAGAGTGCCTCGAGCGCGGCTGCCCAGGCGTTGAGCGGATCGGCGCGTCTGGCCGTCCGGAGATGTTGGAGCGCCTGCGCGATGCGCTGCGCCGCCGTGTCCGAGCGCAGCGCGAGCACGAATGCGCACTCGGTCAACGCTTGCACGCGCAAGGGCTCGCGAGCGAGGACGCGGTCGTAAAGTCTTACCGCCGCCTCGATGTCCAGGTCGTGCACGGACGCAATGTTCGCGAGCGTGGACAGCGCTTGCCCGTTTTCCGGATCGAGTGTGAGCGCACGGTCCAGGGCCGCGCGCATGCGCGGAACCGTCTCGATGGCCGGCGCCATGCCGTAGATCCATTTCAGCCGAAGGGCGTCGCCTAACAAGGCGTGCGCCTCGACGAGCTCCGGATCGAGGGCGATCGCGCGCTCGAAGCAGGGAAGCGCATCGAGAATGGCACGTCCGCGCTGGGCGAGCAGGACACGTCCCTTGAGAAGGAGCTCATACGACTCGACGTTGCGTGGTCCGGCGCGCGTTTCGCCGCGGTCCGACGACTCGAGGAGCGACAGTTGAAGCTTGGCGGCAATCGCGCCGGCGATCTCATCCTGCAGCGCAAACACATCCACGAGCTCACGGTCGTAGCGCGCGGACCAGACGTGATAGCCGTCGTCCGCGGTGATGAGCTGCGCCGTGATGCGCAGGCGTGGGCCGGCTTTGCGAACGCTCCCCTCGAGCACATGCCGCACGCCGAGCTTCTCGCCGACGACGCGCAGGTCCTCATTCCTGTCCTTGAAGGCGAAGCACGACGTGCGAGCGGCCACACGAAGCCCGTCGATCTGCGCGAGCACGTTGATGATCTCTTCGGTGATCCCGTCGGCGAAATAGGCGTCATCCGCACTCGCGCTCATGTTGGCGAATGGGAGGACGGCCACCGAGGGATCGGTCCGCTTCGGCGCCGGCCCAGGTGTTTGCTGCGAGTGCAGCGCAGAAACCGTGAGCGCGCCGGTCGCGATCCGGGCGGCACGGTCCTTCTCGAGCAGACGCTCGATCGTGCGGCTCACCCCTGCCGGAATCCCGGGGCGCGTCGCAGTAACCGCGGGTGGTGTGTGGTGGAAGCGCTTCGCGATAACCGCCTGTATGCTCGGGCCGGTGAAGGGCGCCTCGCCCGTCAGCATCTCGTACAGCACGCAGCCTAACGCGAAAAGGTCGCTCCGTCCGTCGATCGCATCGCCGGCGGCCTGCTCGGGGCTCATGTAGGCTGGCGTGCCCACCACGACGCCGATCTGCGTATGCGTCGTCGAATCAGCCGCCGCGGCCAGGATCGCCTTCCCGACGCCGAAGTCCGCGACCATCGCGTGACCTTCATGCAGCAGGATGTTCTCCGGCTTGATGTCACGATGCACGACGTCGGTCCGATGCGCGTAGTCGAGCGCATCCGCGACCTCGCTCGCAATGCGCGTCGCGGCATCGACAGGCAGCTGGCCTTCCTGGCGCAGACGGTCCCGAAGGGTCTGTCCCTCCATCACCGGCATGACGAAGTAGAGGAACCCGTTGGCCTCTCCGGAATCGTAGAGCGGGAGGATGTGTGGATGCGTCAGCTTTGCGGCGAGTCGGATCTCCCGCAGAAAGCGCTCTCGGCCTAACGATTCGGCGAGCTCGGCACGCAACACCTTGATGGCGACCCGACGATCGTGTCGGAGATCATGCGCCAGATAGACGGTCGCCATGCCGCCCGAGCCAAGCTCGCGCGCGATGCGATACCGATCCGCCAACCCTGCAGCGAGGTTGGTGAGCGTCGTATCGGTCATCGAGTGGCTCGCACTGGAATGTGGGTCACACGCCCGCGACTTTGGGGCGACGCCGTCCGTGCCCCGTCGCTCGCTCGAACGCGTGCGCGAGCTGCAGCACGCTCCAGTCATCGCGGTGACGCCCCACGATCTGCAGCCCGACCGGCAATCCCGTGCTCGTGAACCCTGCGGGCACCGAGATGGCGGGCGTCGCCATGAACGTCACGTACCAGCAGCTTCGCATCCAGTCGATGTAGGTCGCCATCGGGACGCCGGCCACCGCCGTCGGATACTTGATCGTCACATCGAACGGCTCGACCTGCGTGACCGGGCACACGAAGTAGTCGTAGCGCGAGAAGAACGCCTCGGCCTGATTGTAGAACTGATCCTGCCGCTCCGACGCGCGCGCTACGTCGGCCGCCGTCTGTCGCTCCGCTTCGTCGATCTCCCAGTGGATCGTGTCCTTGATCCAGTCGGGCCGCTGCTTTGCCAGCGCCGCGTAGCTCGTGTGATACGAGAGGTGACGCAGCGTGGGGAACGCCTCGTCGACGCCAGTGAAGTCCGGCTCCGCCTCCTCGACCACACAGCCTAACGACTCGAAGGTGCGACGAGCATCGCCGACGACGCGCGTGATCTCGGGCTCGAACGGAATGCCACCCAGATCCTTGTACCACGCGACGCGCGTGCCCTTGAAGTCGCGGTCGAGCCGGCCGGCGAACCGCGCGGGATCGTCGACGAGCACCAACGGATTGTGCTTGTCGGGTGCGGCAATCACGCTCAGAAACAGTGCCACGTCCGCGACCGAGCGCGCCATTGGGCCGCTCGTCGAGAGCGGCGACCACGAGCCGCGTCCCGCGCTCACGCGACCCGGCGATGGACGGAAGCCGACCACGTTGCAGAACGCGGCCGGATTGCGAAGCGATCCGCCGGTGTCGCTGCCGTCAGCGATAGGCACCATGCCGCATGCGAGCGACACCGCCGCGCCGCCGCTCGATCCCCCACAGGTGCGCGTCACGTCGTACGGGTTTTTCGTCGCCCCGAACACCGTGTTGAACGTGTGCGAGCCCGCCCCAAATTCCGGTGTGTTCGTCTTGCCGAGGGTCAGCGCGCCGCCTTTGCGAATGAGCGTGATGATCGGCGCATCGGTGTCGGGGATGTGGTCGCGGAAGAACGGGGACCCGTGCGTCGTGCGAATTCCCTTGGTCTCGACGAGGTCCTTGTGCGCTATTGGAAGTCCGTGCAGCGGCCCGCGCGGCTTCCCGCGTGCGAGCTCCTCGTCGGCGGCCGCGGCGTCGGCCATCGCGCGCTCCGCAATGAGCGTCACGATCGAATTGACGGCGGGGTTCACGCGCTCGATCTGCGCGAGGTGCGCCTGCATCACCTCGCGAGCGGACACTTTCTTCGAGCGAAGCATGGCCGCGAGGTCCGTCGCGGAGGTGAAGCACAGATCGCTCGGCGCGCGTGCGCTCTCGTCCTCACCGGCCATGGTCCACCTGTCGGTACTGTTGATGGAGGTTCCTGCCGCGAGTGCAGCGGCGCTGAGACGCCGGCTGAATTCGCGGCGGCTGATGCCGTCCGGGCGGGTGAGATCGTGCTCGCGGTGCGAGGGCGCGTCGCTCATCGTAGCTCCGTCAGGATGTCGGAAGGTGCATGCTGACGGGGCGGGTCGCGAAGGAAAGACGGCACCGTCCGCGGGCAGAGTATGCCTGGCAAGCCTGCGTGCCGGTAGTAGCATCCATACCGAGTCCCGAGTTTCCATAGACAGGTATTTCAGATGCGCATCCATATCGAATCGATCGGCCGAGTCGAGTCGACGCTGAAGGACCCAGCGACCGCCCCTCGACAAGCGGACGAAGGGGCGCCGGAGGCATGGCTGATATTCGAGCCTCACGTAGCGGCCGGGCTTCGAGGCATTCAGGTAGGCACCTCGCTGGTGTTGCTCACCTGGCTCGACCGCGCACATCGCTCCGTGCTGGTCGTTCAACCACGCGGTGACACATCGAGGCCGCCGGAGGGTGTCTTCAACACGCGTTCGCCGCATCGCCCGAATCCGATCGGACTCCACCGGGTCAAGGTGGCGGAGGTCGACGGACTGCGCGTGCGCGTCAAGCATCTCGAGGCGATAGACGGGACGCCAATCATTGATGTAAAGGCCGTGCTCGGCGAGGATGTAGCTAAACGATGAACCAAGGGGACTAGGGACTTCTGGACCGGAACCGGGAACAGGGAACCGACGCTCCTCACGGCGGCACGGTTCCCGGTGCCCTGTTCCCAGTTCCCGTTCCCAGTTCCCGCAAAGGCCGAGTCCCGATGTCCCCAGTCCCGAGTCCCGAGGCTAGCTTCAGTCCCAATCGGGAGGCCAACATGTCAACGCCATCAGTCATTCTCTACGACCACGCCTACGGCGACTTCACGAGCGGCGCCGAGGCCGCCGTGCGCCGCGAGACCTACGGCGAAGACCTCGGTCAGAGCAGCTGGATGACCGCGGCCGAGTGGCTCGGCTTCGCCGACAGGATTGGCGTCGACGCGAGCTCGAACGTGCTCGAGGTGGGCAGCGGCTCGGGCGGGCCCGGCGTCTACCTCGCGCTCCAGCGCGGCTGTCGCCTAACGGGCGTCGACCTCAACGAGCACGGCGTGCGTAACGCGACGGCGTTGGCGGAAGCGCGCGGCGTGGCCGATCGCGTTCGCTTTCAGACCGTCGACGCGAGCCGCCCTCTCCCGTTTCCCGACGCGAGCTTCGACGCCGTGATGTCGAACGACGCGATGTGCCACATCAAAGGCCGCGGCGACGTTCTCCGGGACTGGTACCGCGTGCTGCGACCCAGAGGCCGAGCGTTCTTCACTGACGCGCTCGTCATCACCGGAGCCGTGTCGCACGAGGAGATCGCGACGCGCAGCTCGATCGGCTTCTACCTGTTCGTTCCACCGGGCGAGAATGAACGAGCCCTCACGGCGGCCGGTTTCACCATGCTCGCCGTGGAGGACGTCACGCAGAATGCCGCCGACCTCTCGCGGCGGCGACACGACGCGCGGGCTCGGTACGCACGCGAGCTCGTCGAGCGGGAAGGGCAGGAGAACTTCGACGGGCTGCAGCGCTTTCTCATGTGCGTCCACACGGTGTCGGCCGAGCGACGGCTGTCGCGCTTTGCGTACCTGGCGGAGAAACGTTAGGCTGGAACATGACTGTCGCGCTCCGCCGCCTGCTCCCGCCACTGTTCCTCGTCGCCTGCCGAGGCGGGGTGCCCGGCTTCCCCGAGACGCCGCTCGGCCACGCGGGCCACGACTGGCTCGCGGCGCACAACCGAGCGGAGGGGCACGCGTTCGTGCACTTCACGACGCTCAACCGCGGGAGCGCCGCCATGAGTGGGGCGCAGATGGACAGCGTCGTTCACGCGGGCGTGCAGCGCGCGGAGCGAATCGGCCGACTCACACCCGTCAGACTTCTATATTCGAGCGACACGACGCTCGTCATGCTGCTGCGCTCGGGCGACAGTAGCGTGTGGAGTGCGCGGTTCACGCGGGCGGTGCAACCGAGCCTCGTCAAGGTCGCCGTCGAACTCGAGAGGACACCATGAGTCTGCAGGTTGGCCAGACCGCGCAGCGTTCGTTGACGCTCACCACCGAGCACGTCGAGACGTTCGCCAGGCTCACCGGCGACTACAACCCGCTGCACTTCGACGAAGCGTTCGCCAAAGGGACGCGCTTTGGCGGGCTCGTCGTGCAGGGCGGACTCACTACAGGCCTCCTGCACGCCCTCGTCGCCATGGACCTTCCCGGGCCCGGGTCTGTGTTCTTGAGCCAAACCTGGAAGTTCACGGCGCCGGTCTACGTCGATGACACGATCACGGCCCGGGCCGAGGTGGTGGGCGTGCACGCGACGAAGCCGGTGACGCAGCTCAAGATCCTGGTGACGCGCCAGACGGGCGAGACGGTGCTCGAGGGCGAGGCATGGTGCTACACGATGCGGCCGTCGTCGGGCGCCTAACGACGCGAAAACGGTCGTCAGTCTGGAAGCTTCACACGCCGGACGATCGCGCGGAAGCGCGCGTCCGACCGAATCGGGTCCCATCGACGGTCGCGGTTGAGCCAGAGCACCCAGTGCGTTCGCTCGTCCACCGCTTTGTTCAGCCAGACGAAGGCCGAATCGGTCTGGCCGAGCGCGACATGCACGAGGGCGACGGCGTACGCGGTGACGTACTGCGTTCGCGAGAGTCCGGCGAGACGGTCGAGGACCGCCTGCGCTTGGTCGCGACGGCCCTGCTGCGCGTAGACGTATCCCTCGCCGGCGACCGTCGGGACCCAGGCGCGCAGGGAGCCCGTCGCGGCGAACTGCGCGAGCGCGCTGTCGAGCTGCCCGTTGAACTGCAGCACTCGCCCCAGGTACAGGCGGGCGACCGGGAAGGTGGAATCCGTCCGGACAGCAATCCGAAGCTGGCGTTCGGCCTCCGCCTGCTTTCCGCTGTAATGAAGCACCCACCCGGTGGTGGACTGGATGCCTAACGACAACGGGTCGAGCGCACCCGCGGTCCGCTCGTGGGCCTGCGCTTCGTCGAAGCGACCCATGGCCGCAAGAAACAGCCCGTACGATTCGTGCGCCGTGGGGTACGCCGGGTTCAGTGCCAACGCGCGGCGGTACTCGCGGTCGGCTGCCGCCCAGTCCCACGCGTAGTACATCGCCACAGACCCGAGTGTCGCATGCGGCTCGGCGATGGTGGAATCCAGCTCGAGCGCTCGCGATGCCGCGGCCTTCGCCTTCGGGAACGCATCCTCGGGGCGTAGCGACCCGCCGTAGCCGAGCTGCGCGTACGCCACCCCCATGCCGGAGTAGGCCGCGGCGTACGTTGGCTCGATGTCGAGGGCATCCTGGAACGTCGCGACGGCCTTGAGGAGGTTCTCCCTGCCGCGACGGCTCAACCAGTATCGTGCCTTGATGTGCAGGGTCCGGGCGCGCGGATCGATCCGGCGGCCCGCGCGCTCGACCAGCGTCGTGTCCGATGGAATGAATACGGTGCTATCCGAATGGGCGCGTGGGGTCGCAGCGACGTGGTGGCCCCGTAACGTCGTGACGAACGCACCGACCGTGAGGACTCCGCCGGCGGTCACGAGCAAAAGGGCGCGGCCCGAGCGCCTGATGGGACGAATCGGCAGCGTTTCCGAAGCGGATGGCAGCCCCACCGCAGGTGGCGCTGCCGGTCGTGCGGAAGTCGGCGTCGGCCCGGCTGCCTGGCTTCGCGAGCGGATCTCGCGAACCAGCGCACGGGTTTCAGGCGCCGGCTCCGCTTCGAATTCCGTCGCGATACGCCGCACGAGATCGTCGTACGCGGCGAGGGCTCCCGCCCGATCGCCGGCCGCGTCCAGAAACGCGATGACGCGTGCGACCTCTGACTCACTCCCCGGTGAGAAGCCAGCGGCGCGTCGAGCCATCTCGAAGGCACCCGAGACGTCGCCCGCCGCCCGCCGCGTTTCGGCGACTGCCCACGCAGCCCTGGCTGCCATGCCCCGTAGCCGAGCACGTTGCCCGTCGACCCACTGCTCGAACGCCTGTCCGGCGTCGGACAGAAAGAACCCGTCGAGAAAATCGCCATGGTACAGCGCGACGGCGTCGGCGTTGCTGCCGGTCTGGCACGCACGCTCGAACTCGCGCACGTCGATCGACACGGCTCCGGGCTCGAGGCCGATCTCTTTCTCACCGCGGGTGGCGATGATGCCGTCGCCCAGCTCGCGTCTCAGGAAGCTGAGCGCCTGCCGCAGCGCTGCGCGAGCGTGCGGCTCGTCGCGTTCGGGCGAGAAGAGCGCGACGACCGTGTCGCGGCGGCGGAACCGCTCCGGGCCGGCGAGCGCGAGGTACACGAGGAGCGCGCACCGCTTCGGCTGGCGGAGCACTGCCCGAACGTCCCGCGCATCACTGGCGTGGAGGTCGAGCGCGCCAAGCGTGCGCAGTGCAATCATCGGCGAGTCGACCATGGGGAAGATGCCGTAACCAGCGCCGGTCACGCCTGGATCACGGCAGGATCACGCCGCCGCGCGATGCTGAACCGTCACCGTGTGGCCGAATCTATCCCACGACCATTGGGTCGCCAGAAGCAGGGCGACGCAACGGCGGCGGCCGCGCGCCCATTTCCATCGATCGGAGGTCACATGCATTCCGCCCGAAGGCGGGTGGGGGCTCTCCCGCTCACCCTGGTTCTGATCTCGATGGCCTGCTCGAGCGCCGCGGATTCGCGGTTGCCGACGTCGCCCCGCGTCCGAGCGGCCACAGCGTCGAACGGCGTCGCCTGGGGGCCCGAGACGCCGAACTTCAACCTCGAGGTGATCCTGCGCGGCCAGGGGTTCGGCCACGTGAAGTTCCGGCAGCCGAACGACGCTCAGAAGATCGTCTACCTCGACACGTGGGTCCGGGACCTGGCGCCGAACCGGAGCTACCTGCTCCAGCGCGCTGTCGACACCACGATCGACGACAACTGTACGAGCACGACCTGGCTTACGCTCGGGGAGGGGGCGGTGCCGCAGACGATCGACACGGACGCTACCGGAACGGGCAGGGCCTCGCTTTTCCGAGACCTCTCGGCCGCTGCGACGGGCGCGACGTTCGACATTCACTTCCGCGTGATCGATGCGACTACGTCGGAGGTCGTGCTCGAGAGCAGCTGTTACCAGTTTACGGTGAGCTTGTAGGTCCGCGCTGACGGCGCCTAACGCCTCGAGCCAGTCTCGACCGGCGTTAGGCCCGTTTGACCCGGAGCGCCGACCAGGTGTCGTCGATCGCCACCAGCGAGACGGGCTCGAGCCCGAACGACTTTGCCAGCGCGCCAAGCGTATCTCGGTGGAACTCCTTGTCGCCTTTCCGGTATGCGACCCACACGCTCGTGGACGGCCCCATGCTCTTCATCGTTGTCGGCATGGCCGCCTTGAACTGAGCTTCGTCAGCGGCGAACAGGAGCACTGTGTCCGCGGTGCTCGCGGTGCGCGTAGTCACTTTCGCCGGGCTCCCGTCGAGCACCCTCGCGTAGCCGGCCGGCGCGTTCACGACCAGAACCGTCCCGCCCTTGATGAAGAGCTTCTGCCAAAGCGGTTTGGTCGACGGGGCAGGCTTCTTCGACGCGGCTTTCTTGTTGACAGGCACGGGCAACTCGAGGCTGGGAGAACGACGTGACGCCAATCTACGTCGCCCAGGGCCTGTGCTCCACGCCGAGCCCCCTTGAAGTTGTGGCGTCCTGCCTGAAGTTCAGGGGATGACTCGACGACACGCTTCCATGCCTCGACACTCCCGCTTTCGCCAAGCGCGCCTTGCCGCTACAGCACTCGCCCTCGCAGCAATTGCTGCGTCGTCGCTTGCTGCCCAGCGACGCCAGGGACCCGGCCAGCCCGTCGGCCCCGTCGATCCGCGCAACGCGCAGACCGAGAAGCCGCCGCTGCACGCCAAACACTGGCTCGCCATCACCGGCAAACCCCTCTCGGCCACCGCCGGCGCGATGATGTATCAGAAAGGCGGCAACGCCGTTGACGCCGCGGCCGCGATGCTCGCCGCCGGGTGCACCATGTGGGACACGCTCGGCTGTGGCGGGGAGACGCAGGCGCTCATCTACAACCCGAAGACGAAGAAGGTCGTCGGGCTGAACGCGTTAGGCGTCGCGCCTACCGGAGCGACCGCGGCGTTCTACCGGTCCAAGGGCTACAAGGAGCCGCCCGAGTACGGGCCGCTCGCGGCCGTCACACCCGGCACAATGGGCGGGCTCCTGACCATGCTGGCCGAGTGGGGCAAGCTGTCGGTCGCGGACGTGTTGGGGCCGGCGATTCAGATGGCCGACGGCTACGCGATCGAAGCCCAGCTCGCGAACTCCATCGAACGGCAGAAGAGCTGGACCAAGCAGTGGAAGTACTCGCCGGCCGTCTTTCTCCCGCATCTGGGCGAGGCGCGTGAAGCACCGGAACCGGGCGAAGTGTTCGTGCAGAAAGATCTCGCCGCCACGTTAAGGAAGCTCGTCGACGCGGAGAAGACCGCAAAGGCCGCTGGCAAGACGAGGAAGCAGGCGATCTACGCCGCCTACGACCGCTTCTACAAGGGCGACATCGCGCAGGAGATCGTGCGTGGCGTGCGGGAAGACGGCGGGCTCTTCACGATGCAGGACCTCGCGAGCTGGAAGGTGAAGATCGAGGAGCCGCTGCACACGACCTACAAGGGGATCGAGGTCTACAAGCTTCCACTCTGGCAGCAGGGTGCGGCACTCCTCCAGGGGCTCAACATCCTTGAGAACACCGACGTGAAGGGCATGGAGTACAACTCTCCGAAGTACATCCACGCGCTCTACCAGACGATGAACCTCGCGTTCGCGGATCGCGACTTCTATTACGGCGATCCGGCGTTTCCACCCGAAGAACCCGTGAAGGGCCTGCTGTCGAAGGACTACGCGAAGGCGCGCTTCGCGCAGATCGACTGGACGAAGAACGACCCTAACGCGAAGCCGGGCGACCCCTATCCGTTCCAGGGCGGGACCAACCCTTTCACGTCGCTGCTCGAGAATTGGAAGAACAGCGACTTCGTGCTCCCGGACTCACAGCCGGCGAGTGGCGGTCAGGATCGGCGCGTCGTCCCGCACACGGACTCTGCGCGCATCCATGCCGACTCGGCCTTCATGCAGAGCTTCTTTTCCGGCACGACGTCGATCGAGGCGGCGGACGAGGAAGGGTGGGTCGTGTCCGTGACGCCCAGCGGCGGCTGGGTGCCGGCGGTGATCGCGGGGCGCACTGGGATCGGGCTCAGCCAGCGCGCGCAGAGCTTTGTCACCGAGGCGAAGGACGGGCCGTTCAACGTGATCGAGCCGGGCAAGCGTCCGCGCGTGACGTTGACGCCGACGCTCGCCCTCAAGGATGGCGCACCGTATCTCGCGTTCGCGGTGCAGGGCGGTGATTCGCAGGACCAGAATCTCCTGCAGTTCTTCCTGAACGTGGTGGAGTTCGGGATGACGGTGCAGCAGGCCGTCGAGGCGCCTAACGTGAACAGCTACCAGATGCGGAGCTCGTTCGGCGCGCACGAGTCGCGGCCGGGGCGGATGACGGTGGCGTCCTCACTCCCGGAGTCGACGCGTCAGGCGCTCAAGCAGATGGGCTACACGCTGGACTTTGTGGAGCGGTCGTCGGGGCCGATCAATGCGATCTTGTTCGATAGGAAGCATCGGACGATGTGGGGCGGGTCGAGTAATCACGGAGAAGATTACGGCATTGCGTGGTAAGTCAGGCGTGTCGTCGCGAGACATAGCCGAACCGACTCGAGCGCCGGCGGCGGCTCGCCAAGTCGCTCAAGGCGGTCACGCCGGAGAGCATGGACCCCCGGATGCGCCGCAGACGCGCCTCATCCCGGAGATGGCTCCGCGTCCAAGCGAGGCGGTCTTCGACAGGATCACGATGTCGGCCTTCGAGGGCACACCGCTCGATCGCGTGTTGCGGGACTGCCGCATCCAGGCCGTCGCGATGGTCGGTGTCGCCCTCGAAGTCGGGATCGAGCCGACCGCGCGCCATGCCGCGGACCTCGGGTACATCCCCGTCGTCGTGAGCGATGCCTGCGGTGGACGCGACGAGCCCGCGCGCGAGCGCTCGCTCGCGGGCCTCGCGTTCGCCGGCGATTCGATCATCACGGACACCGCCACGTTCTGTCGCGCGCTGGCACGCCGCTCTGGTCGAGACGCGACGAAGGCCGAGGTGGGTGCCTAACGCGGCACCGACGCGTCCGCTCGGGATTCCATATTCGCCGTCGACCACGCCGCCACGGCGTTGCTCTTCCGTGGCCGCCGTGGGCTGCTCGCGCTCGTCGCGCTCGGGAACCTGGCGAACCTCTCGCTCTTCTCGGCGGCGATACCCGGGCCTGAAGCGTTCCTCGCGGGTCGGCCGCTCCTGGTCGTGAGCCTCGTCGCCCTGCAGATCGTCGTCACGCTCATCCTCACCGGTGTGCTCGGGCGTCACCCAGTGCCTGCGCGACGCGCGTGACAACGGTTCGCTTGGCACACGGCGAACTTTGCGAGCGAGCGCAGCCCGGCCTACATTCGCCGGTATGCCTCACTCGGCGGCCATTCCATTCCTGCTGCATCGCCGGCACGATGTGGTCGGGATGGCGATCACGACGACACGCGAGACCGTTCACGGCTTGCTGCGTTTGGATGGTGATCAGCTCCACGTGCAGTGGCGCGTCGCCCGGTCGACCGACCACGTCGGGATGACGATTCGATCCGATAAGGAGATCGAGCCGGTTCGCGAAGTCGTGATCCCGTTGAGCGCGATCGCTGGCGCCGCGGTGAAATGGAGCTGGCGATGGCCGCCAGGCCCGCATCTCGTGTTGACCGCCGCCGATCTCCGCGCGTTCGAGGAAGTCGCCGGCACGGCTGGGCTCAGCCTCGATCATCCCGCGGAGCTCGAGCTGCGGCTTCGTCGAAGCGACCGCGCGTTAGGGGCCGAATTCGCCAGCGAGTTGGAACTGGCGGTCGCGGACCGCGAAATCGCCGAACAACAGGGACTGGGGGCTGGGGACTCGGCCGGGAGCCTTCTGCCGCCTAGCAAGTCTCCTCACCAGGGATAGCCTCCCGACCGAGTCCCGATGTCGCTAGTCCCTGCTTGATACGACCTGGCCCGTCTGCTCCAGCCGCCGTCGCACGTCGGCAAGCAACGGTTCGAGCTCGGCGTCCGCACCCTTCCAGAGCTGCAGCAGTGCCGTGTACTGTGCCGCCGCCTTCGTGCGGTCGTTCTGCGACTGATACAACTCGCCAAGCCGCTTGAGCGCGAACCCGAGCTCGAGCGCGTCGGTCTCGTACCGCCGCTGCCACGGCGTGTGGACATAGCGCTCGTACGTTGCGATCGCCGAGTCGGGCTTGCCGGCCACCTCGTACGCGCGGGCGAGATCGGGTAGAGCACAGATCGGGCAGGTAATTCCCTCCGCCGCACCGTGAATCTCGATCTCGCCTTCCCACGGGCGACGTTCGGCCATGGCGATCGCGCCGGCCGTCCAGCGCCGGTTGTCGTCGGTGCCGCGCTGCCGGTCCACCCTCATGTGTGTCGCCTCCGTGATGATCTCGAGCGCGCGCTCGGGTTGGCCCGCGTCCGCGTAGAGGCGCGCGACCTCGTCATATGGACGCTCGGTCTCGTCCATCTTTGCCAGCGGATGACGGGCGAGCGCGGTGTTGATCGTGGAGAGTGCCACTGCCGGGGAATGCCGGTACCGCAGCTGGACGTACGCAATGCGTATTGCCGCCGCGAGCGACCGCCTCTCGGACCCGCCACGCCCACCTAACGCCGCGACGCGGCGGAGATGCTGCTCCGCCTCGGCTAGCCGGCCCTGGGTCATGACGATGTTGGCGAGCGTTTCCGCGCCGTCGAGCGCATCGTCCGAATCGGCCGAGGCGACCCGCGCACGCGCCTCACGCTCCGCCGCTGCCCAGTCCTGCTTCGACGCCGAGAGCGACATCGCCGCGAGGCGGCTGCCGCGCAGTCCGGGGAATCGCCGGTCCGCCTTGTCGAGCACTCGCCGCGCCGCGTTGTAGTCGCCCTGGTTCAGGTTCGCGTAGGCCAGTGCCGTGTAGAGCGACGACGCGCTCGAGTCGACGGCGATGGCTCGCACGAGCAGACTCTCTTGCACGGCGTACTCGCGGCGCGCAGCGTGGATCGCGCCGAGATTGCTCAGGGCATGAACGTCGTCGGGATATCGCTGGAGAATCCGATTGTAGGCGTCCACCGCGCTCGCGTAGTTTGCCTGAACGAACCCCGCGTGACTGCCGATCATCTGGTTGCGATCGTAGAACGGGACGCGTGTCTCGTTCGCGAGCGCGTGGTCGAGCGCATCCGCCGCATGCGCGCGGTCGCCGAGATCGTCGTAGGCAACGGCCATGAGCCGATGGGCTGCGCCGAATCCGGTGTCCGCCGCGACGGCGGATCTGAGCAGCTTGATGCCGCCCGCCCGGTCGCCGTTGCGGACAGCGCGCACACCGTTCGCGTACGAGCGCAGGGCGTCGAGTGACGGCGTCGTCACCTCTTCGAGGCTCGGCGTGCCGGCGATGCTCGACGCGGACTCACCCAGCTCCTTGCGCAGGCCTGCGGCCACACGCCCCAGCGCTCGCATGACGTCGCCGGCATCCGAGGCGGTCTCGGTGAATGCTGCCGGGCGAGCATCCTTCTGCCCGCGCGTCAGCTGCACGCTGATGGTGAACCCCGCGCCGGCGGCAGTGATGCTGCCGGCCACGGACGACGTCACGCTGGCTCGTCGGCCGGACACGATCTGAATAGATGGTGACTCGGCGAGACCGGCGCGCAACGCGTCACTCAGCGCGGCGACGAGGGCGGGGTCGCCGATGTTGTCGGTGAGGTCGGTGACGAGGACGCGACCGCTGGTCGCCGGCGCGTCGGCCGGAGCCGGCGCCGCGGTGACCACGCGGCGCTGGGTCATGAGCGGCACGACCGTGATGCCTAACGCTGCAGCGACCACGGCGGCGAGCGTCCAGGCGATAACGGGTCCGCGGCCGGGGCGATTGCTGATGGTTGGTGGCGTGGGCCGTGCGGTCTCCGGACGCGGGCGATTCGACACGGTGTCGAGGCAGCGTCGAACGTCGCCGGCGAACTCCTCGACCGAGTCGTACTGCCGATCGCCACTCGTCGCGAGCGCCCGGAGCGCGACGGTCTCGAGGTCGCCACGCAGCGGCCGGCGCTCGCCGTTGGACGGACCTCCGCCCAAGAGCGCGTCGAGCACGCCGCCTAACGCGCGGATATCGACGTGCGGCGTGTCCGGCGCGGCGACGATGCCGAAATCGAGCAGCTTCGGAACGCCGCCGGACGTGACGAGGACGTTCGTCGGTTTGAGAGCGCCGTGTGTCACCTGGCGCCGATGCGCGTGTGACACGGCCTTGCAGATCTGCAGGAACAGCTCGAGGCGCTCGGTGACCGACATCTGGCGTCCGTTGGCGTACACGTCGACAGGTTCGCCCTGGACATGCTCCATCACGGCGTAGGGCCGCCCCTCCTCGGTTATTCCGCTGTCGATCAGCCAGGCGACGTTCGCACGATCGCTCGAGCTCAGCGCCTGGTGGGCGGAGCGCAGGCGCTCGAGGGCGAAGACGGGATCCATCTCGCCCTCGATCACTTTGACGGCGACGCGCTGCTTGAACCGTCCGTCGTCGCGCGCGGCGAGGTAGACGGTGCTCGTCGGTCCGTGGCCGATCTCTTTGAGGATCCGGTAGGGCCCGAATCGGTCGTTCGTCTCGGTGGCGGGCGGCTCGGCAAGACGCCCGGCGCTCGCGCGATCGTGGGCAGCAATCATCCGCGCGACATCAGCCTGGAGGACGGGGTCGTCGCCGCACTCCTCGGCAAGGAGCACGGTACGCTCGTCCGCGGGCAGCGCGACGGCGGCATGATAGAGGTCGGTGAGTCGCTCCCAGCGATCGCTCATGGGAGGGCGTCCTCGGTCTACGGGTGGTTCAAGTCGTGGATTCGAACCTAAGGACGATCGCGACTGGTGACTGGTGACTGATGACTGCCGGGGACGGGGACGGACGATGGGCGACGGGGGAAACGGCGGCTGGTTGCTGGCTGCTCGTGCTGGCTGCTGGCTGATGCTGGCTGTTGGAACATCCCGAGGGTTCCGCCTTTAACCGTCGCCCGTCGCGCGTCGCCCGTCCCCGGCAGTCAGTCGTGCTTGCCCCACCCCGACCGTAACTCTAAGATCAACCTCCCAGTAGCACGTGGATGCCTATGTCAAAATCGCAGTTCACCGCCGCCTTCGAGACCGCCGTCGCCGACCGTTGGATCCTCCAGGGCGAGATCGGCCGAGGTACTCAGACCACCGTGTACCGGGCGCATGACGCCGTGCGCGATGTGCCGGTCGTGGTGAAGGCGCTCGACGCCTCGCTCGCGTCCGCGCTGGACTTCCCACGCTTCCGGAAACAGATGCTGCAGGCGGCCACCGTCCAGCATCCCGGAATCGTCCAGCCGATCGCCATCGAGGAAGCCGCGGGACGGATCTTCCTGGTCACGCCGTTCCTGCAGGGCGAATCGCTCCGCACGCGCCTGAACCGCGACCGAACGCTGCCGCTGGCGGAGGCGATCGCGATCACTCGCCAGGTTGCCGAATCGTTGGGAGCGGCGCACGCTGCGGACATCCTGCACAAGGATGTGAAGCCCACGAACATTTTCGTCGACGGCCCACGGGCGCTACTCCTGGACCTCGGTGTCGCCCGCGCGATCTCGCGGTCTATGGAAATGACGATGACCGGAACCGGGCTCACGCTGGGCAAACCCGGCTACATGAGTCCGGAGCACGCGAGCGGCGGCGTGGAAATGAGCTCGCGGGCGGACCTCTACAGCCTCGGCGCCGTTCTTTACGAGATGCTTGGCGGCGAGCCGCCGTTCACGGGGCCCGAGCCCCAGGTGTTGATGCGAACGCTGACCGAGACGCCGGTTCCCATCACGAAGAAGCGTGATGGATTGCCCCCGGAAGTCGGCGTCGTGCTGGACCGCCTGCTCGCGAAGGACCCCGCGGCGAGGTATGCGAGCGCGACGGAGGTGGTGGAAGCGTTGTCGGGAATCGGGAATCGGGAATAGGGAATCGGCGGCGCGCCCGACGCGCGCCCGGGAACTGGGAACCGGGAACCGAGGCTCCGCGGAGCTTCTGTTCCCGGTTCCCCGTTCCCGCTCTGTCGCCAGTCGCCAGTCGCCAGTCGCCAGTCGCCAGTCGCCAGTCGCCACTGAATGAAAACTCCACGTCCAGTTATCCAAGTGTCCGGCTGTCGAAAGACCTACAAGTCCACCGTTGCCGTGGACGATGTGTCGTTCGAGGTCTTCGACGGCGAGATCTTCGGGTTGATCGGGCCTAACGGGGCGGGGAAGACGACGACCATGGAGTGCGTTCAGGGGCTGCGCACTCCCGACCGGGGAAACATCTCGGTCCTCGGTCTCGATCCGTTCCGCGACGTGTACGCACTCCAGGACCGCATCGGCGCCCAGCTGCAGCAGGCGCAGCTCCAGAAGCGCATCAAGGTCTGGGAGGCGATGCACCTGTGGGCAGCGCTCTATCGGCGAAAGGCCTCCGACGGCGACCGGCTGCTCGAGCAGCTCGGGCTCGCGGACAAGCGCGGTGCGTGGTTCATGACGCTCTCGGGTGGCCAGAAACAGCGACTCTTCATCGCGCTCGCGCTCATCAACGATCCAGAGGTCGTGTTTCTCGACGAGCTCACGACGGGGCTGGACCCACAGGCTCGGCGCACGATCTGGGAGCTGGTGCGCGACATCCGGCATCGCGGGAAAACGGTTTTCCTCACGACGCATCTCATGGAGGAGGCGGAGCGACTCTGTGATCGCGTCGCGATCATCGATCAGGGCCGGATCATCGACATGGATACACCGGAGGGGTTGGTCCGCCGCCACTGCCCCGAGCGCTCGGTGGTGCTCAAGACCGACGACGACCACGCGGGCGAGCGGTTCCGCGGCGTTCCCGGCGTGACGTCGGTCGCGGCGACGAACGGACGCCTAACGATTCATGGAGCCGGGGAGGACCTGGTGATGGAGGTCATCCGCTGCCTGTCCGAGGAGCGGATCAGGGTGACGGATTTTCGGACGGTGCTACCGACGCTGGAGGATGTTTTCCTGAGGCTGACGGGCCACTCGATCCGAGACTGAAACGACGATGCTCCGTGGCCTCCTGAGACTCACCTGGATCGAGATCAAGGTCTTCATGCGCGAGCCGCTCGGCGCCATCGGCTCGATCGTGATGCCCGTGCTTCTCTACGTCCTCTTCGCTCGACTCGGCCGCGCCCTCTCGCCACAAGGCCGCTTCACGGCCAGCAGCTTCTTCCACGTCAACGTCCCGGTGATCGTCGCGATCCTGATCGCGATCAACACCGTCCTCTCGCTCATCGCGATCATCTCGATCTACCGCGAGGGCGGCATCCTCAAGCGCCTGCGCGCGACACCGCTTCGGCCGTGGACGATCCTCACCGCGCACGTGCTCGTGAAGCTGCTCCTCACGGCGATCACGCTCGCGCTCATGCTGCTGGCCGGACGACGATACTTTGCGGCTGGTCTGCATCCGCCTGTCATAAGCTTCTCCATCGCGCTCATCATCACGACGTGGAGCATCCTTTCGATCGGCTTCCTGATCGCGAGCGTCGTCCCCACGGCGCGATTCGCGCAGCCGGTGGGAGCGGTCGTGCTCTACCCGATGTTCGTGCTGTCAGGGCTGTTCATCCCGCGCGAGGTGCTGCCGCCGTGGCTGAGTCACTTGCCACTGAGCTACGCGGTGTCGTTGCTGGAGGGGATCTGGACGGGCGACCCATGGTCCGCGCACGTGGGCGACGTGGTGGCGCTGGTGATCGTGTTCGCCGTGTGTACGGCGTTGTCGGCGAAGCTCTTCCGGTGGGAGTAGCGACTCCGATGCGTACGCCTAACGGCCGTGATGGGCGACGACTTCCCGGACGCGTCCGGCGCTCATCCGGCCCTGGTCGGCATCTGCGGTATCGCCGCGATCTCCGGGCGGACCATGCACTGTGGGCGTGTCGATCACATCCAGGATCTCGTCGCATACGGCACGGAGACCCTCCACGTCGCGCTCGCCCCTCTCTGGCCCCTCCGACGTCGCGTTGCGCACAAGACAGAGCTGAGTCCAAAGACCGCGCATCAGGTGTAATAGACGCGCGCGTTGGTAGGACAGGGCTTCACTCCGCGCGTGCATACGACGCATGACCTCGAGCTGGTGCCGCATGAGATCACGGAGGTCGCGCCGATCCGTGCTCTCTTCGTGCGCCGCCGCATGAAGTCCATCGAGCTGCGATTCCAACCGCTCGAGCTCGGCCGGGCCGGCGTCGCGCGCCACCAGCGAGATCTCGCTGTCGCAGCGTTCGATCGCCGTTACCAGTCGTTGCGCGATCCGTGCTGCCTCTTCCCCGAGCACCGCGGTCTGTGCTGGAAGGAGTGTCACGAGGTCGCTGATCGCACGGAGGTGATCGGCCGGGGACTCGCGGTCAGGCGGCCTGACCGTGCCCTCGGGGGCGCGGAGCAATCGTGCGATGCCCGGAGTATTCCAGGCCGGCGAGGGCGATGTTGCTCCGAACAGGAGGCGCGCCCCGTCCGCGAGCGACAGGCCGTGGCGACGCGTCCACAAGAACGC
>Ga0136846_1232055_pt1 | contig 20174 bp, 16 predicted proteins | sample HopSoiMetagenom2_FD_96841 | JGI IMG/M metagenome (GOLD analysis project Ga0136846, IMG submission 96841) | Grasslands soil microbial communities from Hopland, California, USA - 2 Assembly 2016 (version 4) | ecosystem: Environmental > Terrestrial > Soil > Grasslands | place: USA: Hopland...
CGAGATGGGGTCGTTCCCCTGACCGCCGAACACGGTGTTGTCGCCGCCGAGGCCCCGGATGACATCGTCACCGTCATAGCCGCGCAGCAAGTCCGCGTCCGGCCCGCCGTCAATGTCGTCCGGACCGGAAAGGATTGTGGAGAACGCAAGCTGGGTCGCGTCCGCGGCGACCCATTGGCCGAACTGGCTGGCCGAGATCAAGGGATCGGTCAGCGTATAGATTTGCGCGGTGAAGCTGCCGATCGAGATCTGGACGTGGCCGATCGTCCCCCCAATTGGGTGACCGCGCCCATCGAATTGCAGGTCCTGGCCCCCCAGGTAGAGGTCCCCGCCAGGCCCATCTATCATCAGATAGAGCGGCGAACTCCCAAGGACAGGCTGGCCGTTCAGGGCCGACAGATGCACAGCGTCCATATCGCCGCCGATACTGGCGCTCAGGTGCGATGTGCGGGAGGCCGCGGATGCGATCGACGTATCTGGCGGAGAAATCGCCCCGGCCGCGCGGGCCGGGTCATCAAAGGAAAGGCTCGCCGCCATACTGCGCCCCCCAGCGCACGCGGCGAACTGGGACGCGCCGACGCAACAACCCTAGGGCAAGCTTCGCCCGCCCTCAACCCAACTTATCTTACGCCGCCGGCGCCGTCCGAGATCGGCGCCAGGCAAGGGAAGCCGCCCCCTACCGCGTGAACTTCTGGAACTTGATCCGGTGCGGGATGAGGCTGTCGGCGCCCAGGCGGCGCTTCTTGTCTTCCTCGTAGGCTTCGAAGTTGCCCTCGAACCACTCGACCTTGCTGTCGCCCTCGAAGGCCAGGATGTGGGTGGCCAGGCGGTCCAGGAAGAAGCGGTCGTGGCTGATCACCACGGCGCAGCCCGGGAAGTCCTCGAGCGCGCTTTCCAGGGCGCCCAGGGTCTCGACATCCAGGTCGTTGGTCGGTTCGTCCAGCATCAGGACGTTGCCGCCGGAGGCCAGGGTCTTGGCCAGGTGGACGCGGTTGCGCTCGCCGCCCGAGAGCAGGCCGACCTTCTTCTGCTGGTCGGCGCCCTTGAAGTTGAACGAGCCCACATAGGCGCGGCTGGGGATCTCGCGGGTCCCGACCTTCATGATGTCGAGGCCGCCGGAGATCTCCTGCCAGACATTGTTGTTCGGGTTCAGGGTGTCGCGGCTCTGGTCGACGTAGGCCAGCTTCACGGTCTCGCCGAGGCGCACCGCGCCCTGGTCCGGGGTCTCCTGGCCGGTGATGATCTTGAAGAGCGTCGACTTGCCGGCGCCGTTGGGCCCGATCACGCCGACGATGCCACCCGGCGGCAGCTTGAACGACAGGTCGCGGAACAGCAGCTTGTCGCCGTACTCCTTCTCCAGCTTGTCCACCTCGATGACCACCTGGCCGAGACGCGGGCCCGGGGGAATCTGGATCTGGGCGAAGGTCTGCTTGGCGCGGTCGGCCTCGTTCTGCAGGTCCTCGAAGGCCGCCAGGCGCGCCTTGGACTTGCTGCGCCGCGCCGAGGGCGAGGAGCGCACCCAGGCCAGCTCGCGCTCGATCGCCCGCTTCTTGCCCGCCTCCTCGCGCTCTTCCTGCGCGATCCGCTTGGTCTTCTGCTCCAGCCAGGACGAGTAGTTGCCCTCGTAGGGCAGGCCCTTGCCGCGGTCGATTTCCAGCGTCCACTTGGTGACCTGGTCCAGGAAGTAGCGGTCGTGGGTGATCAGGATCACGCAGCCCGGGAAGCTCTCCAGATGGTGCTGCAGCCAGGCCACGCTCTCGGCATCCAGGTGGTTGGTGGGCTCGTCCAGCAGCATCATGTCGGGCTTGGAGAGCAGCAGGCGCGCCAGGGCCACGCGGCGGCGCTCGCCGCCCGACAGCTTGTCCACCGGCCAGTCGTTGGGCGGGCAGCGCAGGGCGTCCATCGCCATCTCGATGCGGCTGTCGATGTCCCAGAGGTCGCCGGCGTCCAGCTTCTCCTGGAGCGCGGTCATCTCCTCCATCAGCTCGTCGGTGTAGTCCTCGCCCAGCTTGGCGGCGACGGCGTTGTAGGCGTCGAAGATCTGCTTCTCTTCGCACCAGGCGATGACGTTGCCCCAGACGTCCAGCTTCTCGTCCAGCTGCGGCTCCTGCTCGAGGTAGCCGCGCTTGACGCCGTCGGCGGCGAAGGCCTCGCCGGAGTAGTCCTTGTCGATCCCCGCCATGATCTTCAGCAGGGTGGACTTGCCCGAGCCGTTCACCCCGACCACGCCGATCTTGGCATCCGGGTAGAACGACAGCCAGATGTTCTCGAAGAGCTTCTTCGGGGCGCCGGGGAAGGCCTTGGTCAGGCCCTGCATCTGGTAAATGTATTGCTGCGCCATGGGGCGTGCGGCTCGCTTCGCAGGAACGTGGGGGGAATTCGAGCCGGGGAGATAGCCGTGGCGCGCGCTGGGCGCAACGCGGCGGCGCAGGGTCAGCGGAAAGCTTTGGAAGAAAACGCGGGAGGGACGCGCGTCCGGCGCCGGCCGGGATAGGCCGCAACCCGGGGGCGCGACTGCCGGCGGCGGAGGCGCGCCCTCCCGCAAGGTGTCCCTGAGCTTGGCCGAGGCCACGCCGAGGGGAGGAACAGGAACTCAGTTGCGGGCGGTCTGGACCTGGACGGCCCCGTGGTTGCAGGCGCGCAGCTGGCCGTCGGTGAGCTCGCGCCCGTCCGAACGGTAGCTGGCGACCGGACCGATCACCGCCACCACCTTGCGGCACTCGCGCACCAGGCCATCGAGGTTGGTCTTGCTGGCCGCCGCGCCTGTGCAGGCCGCGCCGTCGCAGCGCCAGGCGACGCCGGCGATGTCGGCGCTTTTCGGCGCCGCGACCGGCGTGACCAGCTTGGCCTCGCCCTTGAATTGCGCCGTCTGGGCGACAGCGCCGCCCGCCACGAAAACCGCGCCTGCGGCGATCGCGCACAGCAATCTGAAACTTTGCATTTTCGTGATCCTTTGGGTAGAAAAGAGCACGACCGGTCGCTAAACTCAAAAGAGCACGATCGGTCACTTATTGTCAAGCGAGGGAGGCTTGGCCATTGTCTTCAGGGCTATCGCCGTCTGAATCACCGGCGTCCGAACCCTCGGCGTCTGGGCCCCTGCGCAAGGGCGACGCAACGCGGGCGCGGATCATCGACGCGGCCACCCGGCTGGCGGCGGCGCGCGGCCTGATGGCCGTCAGCCTGGGCGACGTGGCCGAGGCGGTCGGCCTCTCGAAGAGCGGGCTCTTCAAGCATTTCGACTCCAAGGAGGCGATGCACGAGGCCGTGGTGCAGATGGTGGTCGAGCGCTTCGTGAACTGGATCCTGGACGGCGCGGAGATCCAGCCGCCGGGCCGTTCGCGGCTTGAGGGCATCTTCGATCGCTGGCTTCACTGGGCCGAGACCGAGTGGGAGGAGACCGGCTGCCCGATCATGGCGCTGAGCGTCGAGCTCGACGACCAGCCGGGGCCGCTGAAGGACCTGCTGCAGGGCCGGCTGCGGGAGATGCGCCGCCGGCTGGTCAAGGAATTCCAGGCCCTGCGCAACCCCCCGCTCTCCGAGGCCGAGGCCCAGGCCGCCTATTTCCAGATGAAGAGCTTCCTGCTGGGCCAGTCTGACGCCCGGCGGATGATGGGCGACGCCGACACGCACCGCGCGGCTCAGGCCGCCTTCCAGTCGCTGCTGGATCGCACGATGCGCCCCCCGGCTCAGGAACCGCCGGCCCAGGAACCGCCGGCTTAGGAACCGCAGGCTATCTTTTGCGTAGTTCTCGCCTGAAGCCGCGAGCCTCGTGGCGACACGCGAAGGATGACGAGATGCACAAGGACCAAGCCAAGGGCGCGGCCAAGGACATCAAGGGCTCGGCCAAGGAAGGCCTCGGCAAGGCGATGGGCGATGATCGCATGGCCTCCGAAGGCGCCGCCGAGCGCGTCGAAGGCAAGGTGCAGAAGGGCGTCGGCTCCCTGAAGGACGCCGCCCGCGACGTGCTCAAGCACTGACCCAGACGGTCCGCGAAGGGCGCCGCGGCTCAGGCGGCGCCCCGGACTGACCAGGTTCTGCCGCCCGCGCTACAGCCAAGCGGCCGCTGGTCGCAGGCGCGGCCGCTTGGGTTGACGTTAACCGCTCCACGGCCAATCTCCGGCGTCCCCCGACGGTCCGGAGCTAGAATTTGGCCAATCTCGTCCGCCGCAGAGACCTCTTCCGCATGGGCGCCGCGGCCGGCGTCGCCGCCATCGCCGCCCCTATCGCCACCCCCGCCTGGGCCCAGGGCCTGGACCTGCAAGGTCCGCGGCGCGCGGTGCTGAACAACCTCCACACCGGCGACACCTTCAACGAGGTCTATTTCGCGAACGGCCGCTATCTGCCCGACGCCATGGCCGAGGCCACGCGCGTGATGCGCGACTGGCGCAACGGCCAGGAGCATTTCATCGACCCGCAGCTGTTCGACGCCCTGCACGCCATCAACGGCAAGCTGGAGACGCGCAGCCCGTTCCAGATCATCTCCGGCTACCGCTCGCCCCAGACCAACGCCATGCTGCACCAGCGCAGCCACCAGGTGGCCTCGGGCAGCCAGCACATGCTGGGCAAGGCCATCGACATCCGCGTCGAAGGCGTGGACCTGCGCCAGCTGCACCGGGCCGCCCTGGCCGTGGGCGCCGGCGGCGTCGGCTACTACCCGACCTCAAACTTCGTCCACGTGGACACCGGCCGCGTGCGGCAGTGGCAGGGGTCGTAGGCCGGGTCCCGCCGGCTGTGGCGCGTCAGCGCCGTTAGATTCGGTCCACGAACCACACGAAAAGCACGAACAGGCGGGCCGCCCCTCCACGGCGCGAGGACGTTTGCCCCGTTCGTGCTTTTCGTGTGGTTCGTGGACCAAATTACAGCGCCTGCGGCGCGCAGGGCCTTCGTCAGCCAGCCCGATCAGGTCGGCGGCGACTCCTTCGGCGCGTCGGGCTCGGTGGTCATGCCCGTGGCGGCGGCGTCTTCCTGCACCTGCAGTTCGCTCGGCGTGGGCGGCGGCTTGGCGGCCGGCGGCGCAGTCGGCGCGGTCGGAGCGTGGACGGCCGGAGGCGCCGGCGCGGGCCGGGCGACCGCGACGCTGACCTCGCCCTTCGGCGCCGGCGTCGAGTCGAAGTGCAGGGTCCGGCTGACGGCCAGGGCCACCAGCACCGCGGCGCAGGCCGCCGCGATCCAGAGCACGGTCTTCAGCATGGCGGGCCCCTCCTACGCCTTGGCCGCGGAGCTTAGCACGCCCGCCAGCTTCAGGAGGTCGCGATCCCAGCCGTAGGGGTCGGAGCGGAAGTGCATCTGGCCGTCCCCGCCGCCGAACGCCGTCCAGTACATGATGAAGACGGGCACCTTCTCCGGCAGGGGGACGCGCACGGTCTTGTCGCCCTCCAGCTGGGTGTCGATGGCGTCGGGGGTCCACTTGGTGTCGCCCTCCAGCAGCGCCTCGGCCAGGGCCCGCGGCTTCTCCAGGCGCACGCAGCCGTGGCTGGCCTGGCGGGCGAAGAGGTCGAAGCCGTGCTTGGCCGGCGTGTCGTGCAGGTAGACCGCGAACGGATTGTCGAAGTCGAACTTGAAGCGACCCAGCGAGCTGTCGTCGCCCGAGGCCTGCTGCAGGCGCGGCGCAGAGCCTTCCACCTTGATCACCCGATAGCCGTGGGCGGCCAGGTATCCGGGCTTGGCCCGCTCCTTGGGCCAGAGCTCCTTCTCGGCGATCCCGGCCGGCACGTTCCACGGCGGGTTGATGACGATGGAGTGGATGGCCGAGGCCAGCATCGGGGTCTCATCGCCCACCTTGCCCGAGACCGCCTTCATCGAGAGCAGCGGCTTGCCATCGCGGAACAGGGTGACGATGGCCGCGCCGGAGTTCACCTGGACGCGGGTGGCGGGCATGGCCTGGGGCAGCCAGCGCCAGCGCTCCATGTTGGCGATGATCTGCAGCACCCGCTCGCCCACCGGCTGGTTGAGGGCGTCCAGGGTGCTCTTGGCGACCACGCCGTCGGGCTTGAGGCCGAAGCGGACCTGAGCGCGCTGCACCGCGGCCTGCAGGGCGGCGTCGAAGACGGCCGGGCCCACGGCCACCACCTGCGGATCCTCGGCGGCGAGCCGGGCGCGCAGGGCGTTCACCCGCGGATCGTGCGAGCCCAGGGCCATGGGCTTGCCGTCGGGGATGGCCTTCCAGCCGCCGCCGGCGGCGATCTCGCGGTAGCGGGCGAGGCCCCGCTTCAGCGCCACATAGCCGGCGTAGCGCGGCGGCAGGCTGTCCAGCCACGGCTGCAGACGGTTCTCGGTGAGCGCCGCGGCCAGTTCGGGGCGCGGGTCGTAGGGCGCGGGGCGGAGGGCCCAGAGCTCCGGAAAGTCCCCGGGCTCCAGGCGGCCCACGCGCACGTCGTGGGCGTAGCGCAGGACGCCGTCCGCCAGCGCCGCCTGCTGCGCCCCGCTCAGCTGGCCGTCGGCCGGCAGGGTCTCGGGCAGGTAGGCCTTGGGCTGCAGACCTTGCTGGTCCGCCGCGCGCAGGACCCCGACCGCGGCCAGGGCCTCGGCCGGTGAGAAGGCGGGGATCTGGACCGCAGCCGCGGGTGGCGGCGGCGTGATGGTCTGGGGGGTCGCGGTTTGGGGCGTAATGGTCTGCGGCGCGGCGGCGGGCGAAGCCGGGGGCTGGGCCATCGCCAGGGCGGCCAGCGGCGCCGACGCCAAGGCGGCCGCGACCAGCAGCAGGCGCCGCCATTGTCCGCCGTCCCGGCCCGCGCGATCCATCAACCTACTCTCCACTCCAGGGCCGGCGGCGCCGGACCCTGCGACATTGCTACGCGCGCCGCACGACCGCGGATGAACGCAGAACCCCACGGTTCGACCTACAGTGGCCAACGCGCAACATTTGATGAGGCTGCGGGCGTAACCGCCAGATCACATTGACGGCGCTCAACCGCCCGCCGGCGGGTAGGCATGGCGAACGCCGTTGGGATCCTCGACCTCGCCATCCGCCACATAGCAGGGGCCGACGGGCGCCTTGCCGTGGCCGCCAGGAATATCGAGCACATAGGTCGGCTGGCAGAGGCCCGAGACGGCCCCCCGCAGCTCGCGCATCAGCGCCTGGCCCTCGGCGAGGCTGGTGCGAACATGACCGGTGCCGGGCGCGAGGTCCGCCTGGTGCAGGTAGTAGGGCTTGATACGCAGCTCCACGAACCGGCGGAACAGCGCCTCCAGCACGGCCGCCTCGTCGTTGATCCCCTTCAGCAGCACCGTCTGGCCGACCATGGGGATGCCGGCGTCGATGATGCGGGCGCAGGCCTCGACGGCTGCCGGCGCCAGCTCGTCGGCGTGGTTGGCGTGCAGGGCGAGCCAGGTGGTCTTGCCCGGGACCTTCAGGGCCTGGACCAGCTGCGGGGTGATGCGGCCAGGATCCACCACCGGCACGCGGCTGTGGAAGCGGATGATCTTCACGTGGGCGATCGCCGACAGGCGGGCCGTGATGTCGGCCAGCCGCCGCGGCGAGAGGATCAAGGGGTCGCCGCCGGTGACGATCACCTCCCAGATCTCCGGATGGGCCGCCACATAGCCCATGGCCGCGTCCAGCTGGGCCCCCGACAGGGGTCGCACGCCGTCGGGCCCCACCATCTCGCGGCGGAAGCAGAAGCGGCAGTAGACGGCGCAGGCGTGGTTGGCCTTCAGCAGCACCCGGTCGCGATAGCGGTGGACGATGCCCTCGACCGGGCTGAAGGCGTCGTCGCCGATGGGGTCCGCGCGCTCCTCCGGCGCCTGGACCAGCTCCGCGGCGGTGGGCAGGAACTGTCGGGCGACCGGCTCGCTATGCTGGACCAGCTCCGCCATGGCCGGCGTGATCGCCACGGCGTAGCGCGCGGCCACGGCCTCCAGCTCGGCCAGGCGCTCGGCAGGCGCGAGGCCGGCCGCCACCAGCTCGGCGGGACTGCGAAGGGTGCGGGCGGCGCTCATCAGGCGGCGCATATGGGCCGGAACGACCGGCCGCGCAATCTCAGGGCCGGGCGTGGAGCGGGCGCTGCGGAGTCTCAGGCGACGGGCGTCCAGAGCACCTGTTCGATCCGCGCTGCGCCGGTGGCCAGCATCACCAGGCGGTCGAAGCCCAGGGCGCCGCCGCTGGCCGGCGGCATCTGGGCCAACGCCGCCAGGAAGTCCTCGTCGATCGGATAGCGCTCGCCGTAGACCCGCGCCTTCTCGGCCATCTCGAGCTCGAAGCGGCGGCGCTGTTCATCGGGATCGGTGAGCTCGCCGAAGCAATTGGCCAGCTCCACGCCGCAGGCATAGAGCTCGAAGCGTTCGGCCACCCGGCGGTCGCCCGGCTTCGGCCGCGCCAGGGCCGCTTCCGAGGCCGGGTATTCGCAGAGGATCGTGGGTCGGCCGTGGCCCAGGTTCGGCTCGACCTTCTCGACGATCACCCGGCTGACGATGTCGGACCAGCCGTCGTAGGCGGCGACCCGCACGCCGGCGCTTCGGGCGCTTGCGGCCAGGGCCTCGCGGTCGTCCAGCACGCTGAGGAGGCCGATGTCGGCGTAGCGGTCGAAGGCCTCGGCCACCGTCAGCCGCTCGGGCTCGAGGAACGGATCGGCCTCGCGCCCGTGGAAGCTGAGCACCGCCGCCTGCGCCGCCTCGGCCGCCGTCGCCAGCAGCGCTGCGCAGTCCACCATGATCGCCTGGTAGGGCTCGTTGGCCCGGTACCACTCCAGCATCGTGAACTCGGGATGGTGCAGCGGCCCGCGCTCGCGGTTGCGCCATACCTTGCCCAGCGAGAAGATCTCCCGCTCGCCCGAGGCCAGCAGCTTCTTGCAGGCGAATTCCGGCGAGGTGTGCAGGTACATCGCCGTCGGCTGGCCGTCGGTCGTGAGGGCGGTGGTGGAAAAGGCGTGCAGATGCGCCTCGTTGCCGGGCGAGACCTGCAGCGCGGCGGTCTCCACCTCGGTGAACCCCTGCGTCTCGAACCAGTCGCGCGCCGCCCGGGTGATCCGGTTGCGGCCTTTCAGGAACGGCAGGCGGTCCGGTCGCCGCCGCGGGTCCCACCAGGGTGTTTCGGTTATGCTGCTCACGGGCTGCGACGCGTGGGGGGCTGGAGATTTCAGCGTCAATCGCTATAGGGGCGCCACAAAGAATTCATCAGCGGAATCGCGCAACGCGAATCCGCCGCATCACCGAGGTTCCATTGAAAGTCTCCGCCAGCTCGCTGCGCAAGGGCGCGGTCGTCGATCTCGAAGGCAAGCTCTACGTCGTGCTCAGCGCCGAAAACATCCACCCCGGCAAGGGCACGCCCGTGACCCAGCTGAACATGCGGCGCATCTCCGACGGGGTGAAGATCTCCGAGCGCTACCGCACCACCGAGACCGTGGAGCGCGCGATCGTCGACGACCGCGACTACACCTTCCTCTACCAGGACGGCGAAGGGTTCCACTTCATGAACCCGGAATCGTACGAGCAGCTGGTGGCCTCGCCCGACATCATCGGCGACGCGGCGCCCTATCTGACCGACGGCTGCACCGTGAAGCTCTCCACCCACGACGGCGTGGCGATCGCCATCGAGCTGCCGCGCCTGGCCACCTTCGAGGTGGTGGAGACCGAGCCCTCGGTGAAGGGCCAGACGGCCTCTTCGTCCTACAAGCCCGCCCTGCTCTCCAACGGCGTGCGGGTGATGATCCCGCCGTACATCGGCGTGGGCACCAAGATCGTGGTGCTGACCGAGGACGGCACCTACCAGGAACGCGCCAAGGACTAGGGCTCGACCTCAACCTGCGCGGGCGCCCTGCGCCGGTAAGACGAGTGGCCCTGGCGCGCGGCGGGGCCGGCGCCTAAACACTGGACGCTCCGGTTTGGGAGCGCCCATGTCCAAGATCCGCGGCCTTGCCCGCCTGCTGTCGCTTGCCGCCCTCCTGCTCGTCGCTTCGGCGGCGCAGGCCGCGCCGCGCCCGACGCTCGCGGAGCCCGCGCTCTCGCCCGACGGCGCGGAGATCGCGTTCGTCTCCGGCGGCGACATCTGGACCGTTCCGGCCGCCGGCGGCGTCGCGAGCCTGCTGGTCACCGACCCGGCCACCGAGGGTCGGCCGCTCTACTCGCCCGACGGCAAGGAACTGGCGTTCACGTCGACGCGCAACGGCTCGGCGAACATCTATGTGCTAACCCTGGCGACGGGAGCCCTGCGCCGCATCACCTGGTCCGACGCCAACGAACAGCTCGACGGCTGGTCGCGCGACGGCAAGTGGCTCTACTTCTCCTCCGCGGCCAATGACGTGGGCCGCCAGAACGACGTCTTCCGCGTGGCGACCACGGGCGGGACCCCGCTGGAGGTGAGCCGCGAGCGCTATCTCAACGAGTTCAACAGCGCCCCCTCCCCCGACGGCCAGAGCCTGGCCCTGATGGCCAAGGGCATCTCCTCGACCCAGTGGTGGCGCAATGGCCACGCGCACATCGACGAGGCCGAGCTGTGGCTGAAGGGCCTGGCCGCCGGCGCGCCTTATCGCAAGCTGCTGGCCGGCCCCGCAAAGCGGCTGTGGCCGATGTGGCGGCCGGACGGCAAGGCGCTCTACTTCATGAGCGACGACGGCGGGGCGGAGAACATCTGGCGCCTGGGGCTGGAGCCCGGGGCCAGGCCGCAGCCGGTGACCAAGTTCACCGCAGGCCGGGTGCTCTTCCCGTCGATCGCCTACGACGGCCGCGCGATCGTCTTCGAGCGCGAGTTCCAGGTCTGGAAGCTGGACCTGGCGACCGGGACGGCGGCGCCGGTTCCGGTCCAGCTGCGCGGGGCCCCGTCGGCGGCGGGCGAGCGGCGGGTCACCGAGACCACTTTCCGCGACATGGCGGTCTCGCCCGACGGCAAGAAGCTGGCGCTGATCGCGCACGGCGAGGTGTTCGCCGCCCCGGCCAAGGATGGCGGCCCCGCCCAGCGGATCACCGACACCCCCGGGGCGGAGAGCGATCTCGCCTGGTCGCCGGACAGCCGCAAGCTGGCGTTCGTCTCCGAGCGCGGCCGCCAGACCCAGCTGATGGAGTACGACTTCGTCACCCAGACCTCGCGGCCCCTGGCGGACGCCGCTCTGCTGGACGCCGCCCCGGTCTATTCGCCGGACGGCAAGATGCTGGCCTATGTGCGCGGCGCGCGGGAGCTGCACGTGCTGACCCTGGCCGAGGGGACGAAGGCCGGCCGCGACACCGTGCTCTACAGCGGGGCGCTGGATCGCAGCGAGGGCGCGCGGGTGGCCTGGTCGCCCGACAGCCGCTGGCTGGCCTTCCCGGTCACCGACCGCCGCTCGTTCCGCAACGTCTGGGTGGCCCCGGTGGCCGGCGGCGAAGCGAAGCCGGTGAGCTTCCTGGCCAACGGCCAGACCGCCGACCAGATCGCCTGGTCCCCGGATGGCAAGTACCTGCTGTTCGAGACGTCCCAGCGCAGCGAAGACTCGCACATCGTTCGTGTCGACCTCTTGCCGCACACGCCCAAGTACCGCGAGGACGCCTTCCGCGACCTCTTCAAGGCCCAGCCCGGCCAGCCGCCGGCCAAGCCGGACGTCAAGGACAAGGCCGAGCCCAAGGCTGAGCCCAAGACCGGCCCGGCCGGCGACGATCCCAAGCCGGTCGAGGAGGCGGACGCCGCGGCGACGGCCCCGAAGTCCGACGAGGCGCCGAAGCCGAAGGCCAAGGTCGAGCCGGTGCGCATCGTCTTCGAAGGCATCCGCGAGCGTGCCAGCTTCCTGCCGCTGGGCGCCTCGGTGGACCGTCCGGTCATCACCGCGGACGGCAAGTTCCTGGTCTACCGGGCCGAGCTGGCCGGCCAGACCAACCTCTTCAGCTACAGCCTGGACGAACTGGCCGTGGAGCCGCCGGCGCCGCAGCAGATCACCGGCGGCAAGCGGCCCAAGCGCGACTTCCTGGTCACCGCCGATTCCAAACAGGTCTACTACCTGGACGGCGGGCGGGTGACGGTGACCACCATCGACACGCCGCGGCCCAAGGCCATCGAGGTGGCGGCCGACATGGCCATCCGCTTCGACGCCGAGAAACAGGTCGTGTTCGACGAGGCCTGGTCGACCCTGGACCGATTGTTCTTCGACCCGAAGTTCCACGGCCAGGACTGGACCGCCCTGCGCGAGCGGTTCGAGCCCTACGCCCAGGGCGCCCAGACGCCGGACGAGCTGCGCCGGGTGATCAACCTGATGATCGGCGAGCTGAACGCCTCGCACTCCGGCATCAACCCGCCGACCGAGGGCTACGGCTCACGCCCGCCGCCGCGAGTGGGCGAGCTGGGCCTGCGCTTCGACCGCGAGGCCTATGAGGCCGGCAAGGGCCTGGTGGTGCGCGAGGTGGTGGCCCTCGGGCCGGCCGCCGTCGAGGGCACGATCAAGCCGGGCGATGTCCTGCTGGCGGTCGACGGCAAGCCGGTCGGCCCGGGCGTGAACCTGGACCAGCAGCTACAGGATCGGGCCGGGCGACGCACGGTGCTGAGCGTCTCCACCGGCGGCGCGACCCGCGAGGCGGTGGTGCGCCCGGTCCTGCCGACCGTCGAGCAAGGGCTCTACTACCGCCAGTGGGTCAACGACCGGCGGGCCTATGTGGAGAAGGTCAGCGGCGGGCGGCTGGGCTACGTCCACCTGCTGGACATGAGTTCCGACAGCCTGAACCAGCTCTACCTCGACCTCGACGCCCAGAACCAGGCCAAGGACGGCGTGGTCATCGACGTGCGCAACAACAACGGCGGCTTCGTGAACGGCTATGTGCTGGACGTGTTCGCGCGGAAGAACTTCCTGACCATGACGCCGCGCGGCCTCTTCGCCCTGCCCAGCCGCCAGAGCCTGGGACAACGGGCGCTGGGCCTGCCGACGGTGCTGGTGACCAACGAGTCCTCCCTGTCCGACGCCGAGGACTTCACCGAGGGTTACCGCACCCTGGGCCTGGGCAAGGTGGTGGGCGCGCCCACCGCCGGGTGGATCATCTACACCGGCGGCCGCCAGCTGATCGACGGCTCCACCGTGCGCACGCCCTTCATCCGCATCCAGGGCGCCCACGGCGACGACCTGGAGATGAACCCGCGGCCGGTGGACGTGCTGGTGGAGCGGCGCCTGGGCGAGAGCCTGGCGGGCCAGGACAGCCAGCTGGACGCGGCCGTGGCGGAGCTGCTGAAGCAGCTGGGGCCGAAGCAGTAGAGGGGCAGAGGCCGCGCCACCGCTTCTGAAAAACCAGCGCCCCCTCCACCACTTCGTGGTCCCCCTCCCCCGCAAGCGGGGGAGGAACTGGAGAGGTCGAGCCAGGCAGTTCCTCCCCCGTACCAACGGGGGAGGGGGACCGCGAAGCGGTGGAGGGGGCGCTGGGCCACGCTCCGCCTCGACCGTCTGCAGACGGGCCCTGGCGTGGCGTTCGACGCTGGGTCTAGGTTCGGAGCGAAGTTCCGGGGGCCTTGCCGATGAAGTCGCTACTCCTCGCCGCCGCCGCGGTGCTCGCCCTCGTCGCCGGCGCGCACGCCCAGGCGATCAGCCCCTACGCCTCGGCCGGCGAGCAGCAGGCCGCCATGGCGGACGGCAAGGTCACCGCCGAGCAGCTGGTGCGCGCCTACCTGGAGCGGATCGAGCGCATCGACCGCGCGGGGCCGAAGCTGAACGCCGTCATCGCGCTGAACCCCCATGCCCTGGCCGACGCGCGCAAGCTGGACGCCGAGCGCAAGGCCGGCCGCGTCCGCGGCCCGCTGCATGGCGTGCCGGTGCTGCTGAAGGACAACATCGAGTCCGCCGACGGCACGGCGACGACCGCCGGCTCCCTGGCGCTGGCGGCCAATGTCACCGGCCGCGACGCGACGATCGTGCGGCGGCTGACGGACGCCGGCGCGGTGATCCTCGGCAAGGCCAACCTGTCGGAATGGGCCAACTTCCGCTCGACCCATTCGATCAGCGGCTGGAGCGCGGTGGGCGGGCTGGTGCGCAACCCCTATGGCCTGGACCGGTCGGCCTGCGGCTCCAGCGCGGGATCCGGCGCGGCGGTGGCGGCCGGGCTCACGGCCCTGGCCATCGGCACCGAGACCGACGGCTCGGTGACCTGCCCCGCGGCGCTGAACGGGGTGGTGGGGCTGAAGCCGACCCTGGGCCTGGTGTCGCGGACCTATGTCGTGCCGCTCTCGGGCGAGCAGGACACGCCCGGGCCGATGACCCGGACGGTGGCCGACGCCGCGGCCTTGCTCGGCGCCATCGCCGGCTCGGACCCGCTGGACCCCGCGACCAAGGAGGCCGACGCGCACAAGGCGGACTACCTCGCCGCCCTGAACCCCGAGGGGCTGAAGGGCGCGCGCCTGGGCTACCTCAACCCCAACAAGGGCCGCTCGACGGCCGCGGACGCGGTGTTCGAGGCCGCGCTGAAGGTGCTGCGCGACCAGGGCGCAGTGCTGGTCGAGGTCAAGGGGCCAGACGAGGCGACCCAGGCCAAGATCGGCGAGCTGGAGGGCGACTGCCTGCGCACCGAGTTCAAGGCCGCCATCGACGCCTACCTGGCCTCGACGCCCGCGGCCGTGAAGGCCCGGACCCTCGAGGACCTGATCGCCTTCGACAAGTCCGAGCCGCGGGAGCTGGCCCTGTTCGGCCAGGAGATCTTCGAGGACGCCGCCAAGAAGCCGCCCGTCACCGACCCCGGCTACCTGGCCAAGCGGGCCCAGGCTCGGTCCATGGCGCGCGCGGCGCTGGACAAGATCCTCGGCGAGAACCGGCTGGACGCCATCGTCGCCCCGGGCGGCGGCCCGACCGGCATCGTCGACCCGGTGAACGGCACGCGCATCGCCGGCGCCCCCTCCGGCCTGCCGGCGGTGTCCGGCTATCCGCACCTGGTCGTGCCCGCGGGCTATGTCAGCGGCCTGCCGGTGGCGCTCTCGTTCGTCGGACCGGCCTGGTCGGAGGCCAGGCTGCTGGGCCTCGGCTTCGCCTTCGAACAGGCGACCCACGCCCGTCGCGAGCCGGAGTTCCTGCCGAGCGTGGCGGTCCGGCCGGAGATCGCGCGGGCCTACGATCCGCGCTGAGCGGCCCAGTCGATCGCCGAAAGCTTGGGGATCAGCAGCAGCCAGCAGGGCACGCCGACCAGCGCCACCACGGCCGAGACGGCGAAGGCATTGTCGAAGCTGCCGGTGCGGTCGACGATCACGCCGGTGATCAGCGGCCCGACGATGCCCGCGATGTTGCCGAACATGTTCTGCAGCCCGATCCACTTGCCGCTGGCGTGGGGTCCCGCCAGGGTTTGGCCGATGCTGTAGAGGCTGCCGGCGCAGAACCCCAGGCCCAGGCCCGCCACGCACAGCGCGGCCACCGTCACCTGCGGTCCGCCCAGCACGCAGACCAGGAGGCTGGCGGCCACGATCACGTGGCTGGCGACCGCCCAGCCCTTGCGCACCGCGCCCACCGCCGCGCCGCGGCCGATCATCCGGTCGGCCAGCCAGCCCATGCCGAGGCAGCTGGCGGCATAGACCAGGTAGACCAGGCCCCCCACCTTCGCCATCTCGCCCATGGAGAAGCCCTGGGTCTTCACCAGGTACACGGGCAGCCAGGTGACGACGAAATAGAACGAGTAGTTGTTGGCGAAATGCCCCGCCCCTGCGCCCCACATCTCCGGCCGGCGGAGCATGGCCAGGTACGGCGGCGGCTCGGCGTGGTCCGTGGGGCGCCCGACCGGCGCGGAGCGCGCCACCATCAGCCAGGGGACCAGCCACAGCAGCGAGGCCGCTCCGAACAGCAGGAACGCCGGCCGCCAGCCGACCTGGGCCATCAGCATCCCGCCGACGAAGGTGCCGAAGGCGGGGCCCAGGGCCGTGCCGGCGCAGACAAGCCCGTTGGCCGCGCCCATGCGATGCTGCGGCAGGTAGGCGCCGATCAGCTTGGACGAGCAGGGGAAGACCGCGGTCTCGCCCAGCCCCAGCACCAGGCGCAGCGCCAGCAGGGCCGTAAAGCCGGTCACCAGGCCCGTGGTGAAGGTCGCCAGCGACCAGACGGCGAGGCCCGCGGCGAGGGTGCGGTAGGCGTTGAACCGCTCCGCCATCCAGCCGGCCAGGAGCTGGCCCGGCGTGTAGGTCCAGAAGAAGGCCGAGACGATCAGCCCGAACGAACTGGCCGACAGGTGCAGCTCGTCCTTGATCAGGGGGCCGGCCGTGGCGAGGTTGCCGCGGTCGACGTAGTTGATGAAGACGGCCAGGGCCAGCAGCGGCACGACCGCGTTGCTGAGCTTCGCCCGCGGCGGCGCGAGGCCCACCGTGACTGCGGTCATGCGGCCCTCCCATGGGCTCGGCCTCTGCGGGCCGTCGGGGCCGTCTCCGGCATGGCCAGGACGGACGCCAGCACCATGGCGCCGCCTGCGGCCAGATAAAAGGCCGGCGCGAGCGGGCTGCCGGTCAGCTGCGTCAGCCAGGCCACCATGAACTGGGCCGAGCCGCCCAGGGCGCACATCCCCAGCGCATAGGTCAGGCCCAGGCCGCCGCTGCGCACCCGCTGAGGCATGGCCTCGGTCACGGCCACCAGCGCCGCCACGCTGCCCAGGTTGTTGGCCGCCGCCAGCAGTCCGGCCAGGCCCAGCAGCACTCCGGCGGTGCGATGTTGTTCGATAAGCACGTAGGCCGGGATGGCCGCCGCCACCAGCACCGCCATCGGCCAGATCATCACGGCGCGGCGGCCGTAGCGATCGGAGAGCCAGCCGCCGATCGGGTCGAACACCACCCCGGCGAGGCCGACGACCGTGGTCGCCGCAAAGCCCAGGCTGCGGGCCATGTGCAGGGTCTCGGTGGCGTAGGTCGTGAAATAGGTCAGGACGTAGCTGATCAGCCCGCCGCAGCCGATGATCAGGAACCCCAGCACATAGAGCCGCCGCAGCGGCATCAGGGGCGCGGGCTCGGCCGTCGGCACGGCGCCAACCGCCGCGGGCGCCTCCAGCGTCTCCGGCAGGCTGTTGCGCAGCCACAGGCCCACCGGCACGATCAGCATCCCGGCGGCGAACACCAGCCGCCAGCCCCAGGCGTCCAGCTGCGTCTCGGAGAGGTGGGTGGCGAGGAACAGGCCCAGCAGGCTCGCGACCATGCCGGAGGCGTCCTGGCTCATGAACTGCAGGGAGACGTAGAAGCCGCGCCGCGCGGCGGGCGCCGCCTCCACCAGATAGGCGGTGCTGGCGCCCAACTCGCCGCCGAGCGCAAAGCCCTGCACCAGCCGGAACGTGACCGCCAGCGCCGGCGCGAACATGCCGATCCGGGCAAAGGGCGGCGTCAGCGCCAGGCCCAGCATCGCCAGGCCCATCAGGCCGAAGGAGAGCAGCATGGCGGGGCGTCGCCCGCGCCGGTCGGCGATCCGCCCGATCACCAGCGCCCCGACCGGGCGCATCAGGAAGCCGACGCCGAAGGTGGCCAGCGAGGCCAGCAGCTGGGCGCCCGCCTGGCCCGCCGGGAACAGCGTTCGGCCGATCTGGGCGGCGAAATAGGCGTAGGCGAGGAAGTCGTAGAAGGCGAGGCCGTTGCCGGTGACCACCGCCAGGACATGGCGGGGCGCCGGCGCCATGCGCGCCCGCCCCGCCACCTGGTCCGCATCGATCGTCAGGTCGACCATCGACGCGAGGTCCCGGCTACTTGCCCATCATCACCAGTTCGCGCGCGGTGAGCCCGCCACGCAGGACGCGGATCTCCTCGCGCTTCACCGCGGCCTGGTTGCTCTTCACGACCGAGCCGAAGGCGGTGGACGTATCCTTGTCGAGCTCGTTCAGGGACCGGTCGAAGACGGCCATGTTCTTGAACTCGATGAGCAGGATCACGTCCGGCTCATGTTCGCGCTGCCCGTCCACCTGGAGCACGTGGTAGGCCAGGATGTCGCCACGCTTCTTGCCGGCTTCCTGCAGCGCCCGGTAGGGCCCGTTCAGATAGGCCATGTATTCGTCGAACATGCCGGGCTTGGTCTCGACGTAGCCGATCGTCCAGACCGGCCCGTTGTCGTAGGTGCGTTCCGCCGTCTGCGCCTGGGCCACGCCGCCCGCGCAGCCGAGCGCCATCGCCGCGGCCAGAGCCGCGCCTGCAAGGATCTTCATTGTCGGTAACCCCCGATGTGGCCGCGGTGCGCGGCCTTGGATGGACGCTAGTCAGCGACCCCCGATAGGCCAACTGTACATATTTGATCATCAGGACCACCGCCCGCCGCCAGCGCCGCCTGGCCGGCGGCGGCCAGGATGTGCGCCAGCTGGGCCGTGAACAGCATCCGCATCTGGTCCCGGCCCGCGTCGCTGAACCAGATCGCGCCATCCGGCGCGAGGCCGCCCAGGCCATGCTGCTCGGCGTCCTGGAAGATGCGCTTGATGTGGACGCGCGAGACGTCGAACCGCTTGGAGAGCGCCGAGATCGAGATCCGCCCGTAGCGCGCCAGGGCGAAATCGGCGGGGTCGTCGCCGGCGGCGATCAGGGTCCAGAGGATCTGGGTGCCCGCATAGGGGTGTTGGAAGACCCGCAGGAAGGGTGGTGGCTCGCCCCAGCCAACCGTGGCGTCGAGCAGGACGCCGGCGTGGACGCGCCCGAACGCCTCCACCGCCCCCGGCCGCGCCAGCAGCGCCGCGACGCCGGGCTCCACCGCCGCCGCCGCCTCCAGCGCCGCGCGCAGCTGCAGGGCCCACGCTGTCCGGAAGGCCGGCGTAAGGGCGTAGGCGGTCCGTCGGCCCGCCCGCGGCAGCTGCTGCACATAGCCCACGTGCTCGAGGAACTGCAGCACCGCCCGCGCCCGCCCGGGACTCAGGAGGCCGGACTTCGCGCACGCCTCTTTCAGGCGCGGCAGGGTGAGTTCGCCGGTCTCGTGCAGCAGGAAGGCCAGCATCGCGGCGACGTAGCGCCCGGCGTCCTTCAGCACCTCCGCCAGCTGGAGGTCGCGCGCGAAGAGATCCAGCATGCCCGTCGCCAGTGCGCGGACCGCAAGGGTGCGCGACGGATGGCCGTGCACCCGCGCAAACGCTGCGCCCATGTCCTGCCCGGGCCCAGCCCACCAGGCCAGGCCGTCGACCGTGTCGGTTCCGTCCATGCCGCCCCCGACGCGGGCGCCAAAGAGGCGCCCAGAACCCAGGCGTACGCGGCTGGTGCGGGCGCGCAAGCAACCCGCGGTCGCCACTGATCAAAATAGTACAGTTGCCTTGCGCCGCGACCGACGCTGCTTTCACGTGGGTTCGCAGCTTCGGGGGTGCGCATGCGACGCGAGCGGCGACGACCAGTAGGCGCGACCCCCGCGATCTGTCGGCCCGCGCCGGACCTGCAGCGATGACGGCCGGTCCCGCCGAGGCGCTCGAAGCCGGCCCCGCCGCCGAAGTCCTGAGCCCTCCGGGACAACTCTCCGGTCGCGAGCGGCTGCGGCTGTTCGTCTACGGCGGGGTGCTGCTGACCCTGCTGCAGTTCGCGGCGCCGTACGAGGGCCTGATCGGGCTGCCGGTGGTGTTCTTCCTGAAGAACAAGCTGCACATGTCCGCGCACGGCGTGGCAATGTTCAACCTGGTCGCCTCGATCCCGCTGTTCGTCGGCTTCCTGTTCGGCTTCCTGCGCGACACCTGGAGCCCCTTCGGCCGGGGCGACCGGGCCCATGTGGTGATGTTCAGCCTGGCGACGGCGGCGGCCTACGGCGCGATGGTGGCGCTGAAGCCCACCTACGGCGTGCTGCTGGGCGGGGTCCTGCTGGCGACGGTGGCGATCCAGATGGTCTGGAGCGCCGGCCGTGGCGCGAGCTCGGCGGTCGGCCAGCAGGAGGCCCTGACCGGCCTCGTCAGCGTGATCGGCAACCTCGCCGTCATGATCCCCCTGCTGGTGGCCTACTTCCTGGGCGGGGCGCTCAGCGACTATCTCGAGGGGCGCAACGCGGTGGCGGCCGCGCGGACCCTGTTCGCCGTGGGCGGGGGGATCATGCTGGTGGTGGCGGTGCTGGGCGCATGGGGCCCGCGCCGGCTCCTGGACCACCATCACGCCCAGGCGCGCAGCCACACCCTGGCCGGCGACGTCGGGCGCCTGCTGCGCCATCGGCCGCTCTATCCGATCATGGTCATCCAGCTGATGTGGCAGTTCGCCCCCGCCACGGGCGCGGTGCTGCAGTTCCACCTCGCCAACGACCTGCACGCCACCGACAGCCAGGTCGGCGCCTGGTTCGGCATCTTCATGGGCTCGTTCACCCCGGTGGTGCTGGCCTATGCGTGGCTGTGCCGACGGGTGAAGCTGGACACCC
>Ga0136846_1215490_pt1 | contig 20170 bp, 20 predicted proteins | sample HopSoiMetagenom2_FD_96841 | JGI IMG/M metagenome (GOLD analysis project Ga0136846, IMG submission 96841) | Grasslands soil microbial communities from Hopland, California, USA - 2 Assembly 2016 (version 4) | ecosystem: Environmental > Terrestrial > Soil > Grasslands | place: USA: Hopland...
CGTCGAGCTGGCCGGCGTTGACGATCGCCATGTCCAGCCCGGCCGCGATCGCGTGGTACAGGAACGCCGAGTGCATCGCCCGGCGCACCGTGTCGTTCCCGCGGAACGAGAAGCTCAGGTTCGAGACGCCGCCGGACACCTTCACGCCGGGGCAATGGCGCTTGATCTCGCGTGTGGCGTCGATGAACGCCTTCGCGTACTCGTTGTGCTCCTCCATGCCGGTCGCGACCGCGAGGATGTTGGGGTCGATCACCACGTCGGTCGGCTCGAAGCCGGCGCGGTCGATCAGCAGCCGATACGAACGCTCCGCGATCTCGACCTTGCGCTCGACGGTGTCGGCCTGACCGGTCTCGTCGAAACACATCACGACCGCAGCGGCGCCGTAACGCTTGATGGTTGCCGCCTTCGCCAGGAAGTCGTCCTCGCCCTCCTTGAGGCTGATCGAGTTGACGACGCCCTTGCCCTGGATGCAGCGAAGACCCGCCTCGAGGACGGTCCACTTCGACGAGTCGATCATCACGGGGACCTTGGCGATCTCGGGCTCCGTGGCGATGAGGTTGAGGAACCGCGTCATCGTCGCTTCACCGTCGATCAGGTCGGCGTCCATGTTGACGTCGATCAGGTTCGCGCCGTTCTGGACCTGCTGTCGCGCGACGTCGACCGCGGCCGCCAAGTCGCCGGACTCGATCAACCGCGCGAAGACCTTCGACCCGGTGATGTTGGTGCGCTCGCCGACCATCACGAAACCGGTCTCCGGCGTGATGCGGAACGGCTCGAGCCCGGAGAACGACGTGACGCTCGTCGATGCGGGCACCACGCGGGGCGTGACCTCGCGAACCGCCTCGGCGATCGATTTGATGTGCTCGGGTGTGGTCCCGCAGCAGCCGCCGACGACGTTGACGAGCCCCGCCTCCGCGAACTCGCCGAGCAGGGTGCTCGTGATCTCTGGTGTCTCGTCGAACCCGCCGAACGCGTTGGGGAGCCCGGCGTTCGGATAGCTCGCGACCGGGACGGGCGCGACCCGGGCGAGCGCTTCCACCGACGGCCGCATCTCGCGCGCGCCGAGCGAGCAGTTCACTCCGACGATCACCGGGTCGGCGTGCGCGACCGAGGTCCAGAACGCCTCCACGGTCTGGCCCGACAGCGTCCGCCCGCTCTTGTCGACGATCGTCACCGAGATCCATCGTGGAAGGTCGGGGGCGACGTCCAGCGCGGCGGCGAGGGCGGCCTTCGCGTTGAGCGTGTCGAAGATGGTCTCGATCAACAGGAGGTCGGCGCCGCCGTCACGCAAGGCGGCGATCTGTTGGGCGTACGCGTCGTAGACCTCGTCGAAGGTCACCGTGCGGAACGCCGGGTCGTCCACCTTGGGGGACATGCTGAGCGTCACGTTGAGCGGCCCTACCGAGCCCGCCACGAGGCCCCCGTGCCGGTCGGCGCTCGCCCGCGCGAGCCGCGCCCCCTCCAGGTTCATGTCGCGGACCGCGTCTTGCAGCGCGTAGTCCTGCTGCCCGATCGAGGTTGCCGTGAAGGTGTTGGTGGTCGTGATGTCGGCGCCGGCCTCGAAGTAGGCGTCATGGATCGAGGCGACGATGTCGGGCCGCGTCAGGTTCAGGAGGTCGGGATCACCTTTGACGTCGTGGCTGTGGTCCGCGAAGCGATCCCCGCGGAAGTCGGCCTCCTCCAGGCCCCAGCCCTGCAGGAGGACACCCCAGGACCCGTCGAGCACCACGATGCGCTCGGCGAGGAGCTGTCCCAGCCTGCTGCGGAGGTCATCGGCCATGTGATCGAGACTACCCGAGGCCACCGAGGAAGCCGGCCGGAAACTGGACGGCGTCCCGGCGGATGTCCTGCGGTGCGCCGAGCTCGGCGAGGCCTCACTCAGCCGGGGTAGGCTTCGCGGGATGAGTCAGGGAGCGGCGGACATGCTCGGCCGCGGCGGCGGACGGCTCGGGACCCCCCTGCCCGAGCAGCTGCCCCGTCGGACGGTGCGGCAGAACGCCCAATCGCTTGCCGCCGTCCCGTTGTTCGCCGGCTTCTCCGCAAAGCACCTCAAGCGGCTGGCGAGCCAGAGCGACGAGCTCGCCTTCGAGCCCCGTGAGCCGATCGTCGAGGAGGGCATGCTCGGCGAGACCCTGTTCGTGGTGCTCAACGGCCGCGGCAAGGTCACAAGGCGTGGCCGCAAAGTGGGCGAGGTGCTGCCCGGCGACTTCTTCGGCGAGCTCTCGGCGTTGGACGGTGGCCCGAGGTCGGCGACCGTGATGGCCGAGACGCCGATGCGGGTGCTCCGTCTGTTCCGCCACACCCTTCGGGACCTTCTCCGCGACGAGCCCGGGTTGACCCTCAAGCTGCTCGACGGGATCGTTCGCCGGATGCGCGAGGTCCAGCGCGACCACGGCGACGGGCGCGACTAGCTAATCCAGCAACGCCTCGATCGCATCGAGTACCTCGGGCTCCAGCGTGCGATCGCCGGCCGCCGCGTTCGCGCGGAGGTGCTCGGCGCTGCGGCTCCCCGCGATCGCCGCGGTGACCCCCGGCTGCGCGATGTTCCAGGCGAGCGCGAGTTCGCCCATCGAGATGCCTTCCCGCTCCGCGATCGGACGCAGACCGTCGACCACCCGGAACGTCTCGTCGAGCTGCTCGGGGGTCGTCCACTCGTTCCCGCCTCGCCAGTCGTCGATCTGCTCGGCGTCGGCTCGCGTGTACCGGCCCGTGAGGAAGCCGACCCCCAACGGGGAATAGGTCACGACGCCGATGCCGTTCTCGCCGCACCACCGGATCAACGCCCGGTCCTCGAGCGCGAGCATCGAGAACTCCTGTTGGAGCGAATCGACGTGGTGGATGGGCAGGCATAGTTCGAGCAGGTCCTGGTCGAAGTTCGAGACGCCGATCGCCTTGGTCTTGCCCGCCGCGACGAGCTCGGCCATCGCGCCCCACGTGTCCTCGATGGGGATCCCGGTCTCGTCGGGCCAGTGCAACTGGTAGAGGTCCAGCGCATCGATGCCCAGGCGACCGAGCGATCCGTCGCACGCCGCGCGCACCTGCTCTGGCCGGAAGCCGGTTCCCTCCGGCGACGGCGCCACCTTCGAGGCGACGACTACGTCGTCACGCCGGCCGTCGAGCGCCTTGCCGACCAGTCGCTCGGACTCGCCCGAGCCGTAGACCTCCGCGGTGTCGACCCACGTGATCCCGGCGTCGAACGCCGCGTGGAAGGCCCGCACGACGTCGTGGTCCGCCGGGTTCGCGCCCCAGGCGTCGCCGCCGGCTTCCCACGCTCCCAAGCCGATCACCGAGATCTCCGGACCATTCGCGCCGAGCCGTCGTGTTCGCATGTGATGGATACAAGCACAGTTAGGGTCGTTCGGCGCCGGACGGCAGTACGCTGTCTATGCGACGGCCCCGCCCCCGAACCCGAACCGCGAGGAGCTGACCCGCACCACCCGATGAGCACCACCGTCGAACAACGAGAGCGAGTCGTCGTCCGGTTCGCCGGCGATTCCGGCGACGGGATGCAGCTCACGGGGGACCGCTTCACGAGCGCGACGGCCCTGCTGGGCAACGATCTCGCGACGCTGCCCGACTTCCCGGCCGAGATCCGGGCGCCGGCGGGCACCGTGCACGGCGTTTCGGCGTTCCAGATCCAGTTCGCCTCGACCGACGTCACCACACCCGGAGACCATGCCGACGTGCTGGTGGCGATGAACCCTGCGGCACTCAAGGCCGACCTGCCAACCGTGGTCCGGGGGGGCACGCTGATCCTCAACGAGGACGCGTTCCAGCAGCGGAACCTCGACAAGGCGGGCTACGAGGCCGATCCGCGCACCGACGGGAGCCTCGACGGGTACCAGGTGTACTCCGTGCCGATGACGTCGATCACCGTTCGGGCGGTCGAGCCCGTCGGCGTCGGCAAGAAGGAGGCTGAGCGGGCCAAGAACATGTTCGCGCTCGGCCTCGTCTCGTGGATGTACGACCGGCCGACGGCGCCGACGCTCGAGTGGCTCGAGCGGAAGTTCGGCGGCAAGCCGGAGATCCTCGACGCGAACGTCGCCGCGTTCAACGCCGGCTACAACTTCGGCGAGACGACCGAGCTGTTCGCGCATCGCGTCGAGGTCAAGGCCGCGCCCGCCGAGCCGGGCACCTATCGCAACATCGCGGGCGCGCAGGCGCTCGCCTGGGGGCTCATCGCCGCCTCCCGCGCGAGCGGGCTGCCGCTGTTCTACGCGAGCTATCCGATCACGCCGGCGTCCGACCTGCTGCACGAGCTCTCGCGGCACAAGCATTTCGGCGTCATCACCGTGCAAGCCGAAGACGAGATCGCCGCGGCGAACATGGCGCTCGGCGCGGCGTTCACGGGGCAGCTCGCGGTCACCGGGACGAGCGGCCCCGGCCTGGACCTCAAGGCTGAGACCATCGGTCTCGCGGTCATCACCGAGCTGCCGATGATCATCGTGGACGTGCAGCGAGCCGGCCCGTCGACCGGCATGCCGACCAAGACCGAGCAGGGCGACCTGTTGGCCGCGATGTTCGGGCGCCATGGGGAATCGCCGATCCCGATCATCGCCTCATCGACGCCATCGGGCTGTTTCGACGTGGTGCTTGACGCAGCGCGCGTCGCGATCCGCTACCGCACGCCGGTGATCGTCCTGTCCGACTCGTTCCTGCAGAATTCCTCGGAGCCGTGGCGGCTGCCCGACGCGTCGTCGATCGAACGGATCGATCCGCACTTCGCGCAGCCCAACGGGGCGGTGTTCCACCCCTATGCACGCAACGAGGACGGCGCCCGGCCGTGGGCGATCCCGGGCACAGCCGGACTGCAGCACCGGATCGGTGGACTCGAGCGCGAGGACGTGACCGGCGCGATCAGCTACGACGCCGACAACCACGAGCGGATGACGGATCTGCGGCGGGAGAAGGTCGCAGGCATCGCCACATCGCTGCCGCCGCTGGAGGTCGACGATCCGACCGGCGATGCGGACCTCCTCGTGCTCGGGTGGGGCTCGACGGCGGGCTCGATCCGCGCGGCGGTTCGCCGTGCGCGCGACAGCGGCGAGAAGGTCGCGCACGCGCACCTGCGCTGGCTGAACCCGATGCCGTCGAACACCGGCGACGTGGTCCGGCGCTACCCACGGGTGCTGATCCCGGAGATCAATGAGGGACAGCTGGCGCTGTTGATCAGAGCGCGGTTCCTCATCGATGCGCTGTCGTTCTCGCGCGTGCAGGGGCGGCCGCTGTGGGCCGACGAGTTGGACGACGCGATCGAGGAGGCGCTCCGTGGCTGACACGCTCGAGCGGACCAAGAAGGACTTCACCTCAGACCAGGAGCCACGCTGGTGTCCCGGCTGTGGGGACTACGCGATCTTGGCGGCGGTCCAGTCGTTCATGCCGGAGCTGGGTGTCGCGCCCGAGAACACCGTGTTCGTCTCGGGGATCGGGTGCAGCGGCCGGTTCACCTATTACATGGACACGTACGGCTTCCACGGGATCCACGGCCGCGCGCCCGCGATCGCGACCGGCATCGCGACGGCCCGTCCGGACCTGACCGTCTGGGTGGTCACGGGCGACGGCGACGCGCTGTCGATCGGCGGCAACCACCTGATCCACGCCCTTCGGCGCAACGTCAACCTCAAGATCTTGATGTTCAACAATCAGATCTACGGCCTCACCAAGGGTCAGTACTCGCCGACCTCGGAGGTCGGCAAGGTCACGAAGTCGACACCGTTCGGCTCCGTCGACCGGCCCTTCGACCCCGTGGCGCTCGCGCTCGGCGCGGCCGCGACGTTCGTCGCGCGCACGATCGACAACGACCGCAAGCATCTGACCGATGTGTTGCGCGAGGCGGCGGAGCATCCGGGTGCGGCCTTCGTCGAGATCTATCAGAACTGCAACGTCTTCAACGACGGGGCGTTCGACCTTCTCCGCGACAAGAGCCAGGGCCCGCACAACCAGATCCGTCTGGTACACGGCGAGCCGATCGTGTTCGACGAAGGAACGCGCTGCGTGCGGCTCGCGGCGAACGGCCGGCTGGAGATCGCGGCGGTCGCCGACACCGACCCCGCGCAGATCATCACCCACGATGTGCACGGGCCACCGTCGCTCGCGTTCACGCTCGCGCAGCTGTCGCAGGGGCCGACGGAGCCAACGTGCATCGGCGTGTTCCGCGAGGTGCAGCGGACGACCTACGGCGAGGCCGTCCACGACCAGATCGCCCGCGCACGTGAGCGTTCGGGAGACGGCGACCTAGAGGCGCTGCTCACCGGCGGAGATACCTGGAGCGTCTGACCTCGCGCCCCTCGGGCCGGACGTCACTCGTCAGGACTTCCGACGGCGGATCAACGACACGCCCCAGCCGAGCGCGGCCCCCATCACCAGGCCGGCGGCGAACCCGGTCGCGTTGCGTCCGCCGCTCGACCCAACCGCGGCACCGATGGCGCCGCCCGCGGCGATGAGGACCGGGGTCGGCAACAGGCTCTTGCCGTCGCTCACGGGCGGGTCTCCGGGTCGGGCTGAGCGATCGGTGGCTGGAACCGACCCATCGCGGCGGCGGCGCCACGCGCAACGGACCGAAGCTCATCCGCGGCCTCGCCCAGCACCTGGACGCAACGCGCGACGTCGTGCTCGGCGGTCGCCGACGTGACCCCGATGCGGAACGACGGGGTGTCGGGGTAGCCGAGGTGGGCGAGGACGGGCGACGGGTCCTCGAGGCGGCCGCTCGCCGGCGACCCCGCGCCCAGATGGATGCCCCGGTCGTCCAGCGTCATGGCCAGCGTCGTCGCGTCGAGCTCGGCGACGGAGAAGCAAACGAGATGCGGTACGCGATGGGTGGGGTGTCCATGGATGGTCGCGCCGGGCACGCGGGCGGCGATGCGGTCGCGGAGGGCCGCGGTCGATGCCCACGCGTGTGCGGCGTCGTCGGCCATCGTCGTTCGGGCGGCTGTGAGCGCTGCCGCCATGCCGGCGACCCCGGGCAGGTTCGGCGTCCCGGCGCGGCGCGCGCCTTCCCGTTCATCGCCGCGCAGGATGGGCGCCAGCTCGACGCCTCGGCGGATGTACAGGGCGCCGACGCCGGGCGGCCCGCCGAAGGCGTGGCCGGACAGCGTCAGCAGGTCGACCTCCAATGCACGCACGTCGATCGGGAGGCGGCCGACCGTCTGCACGGCGTCGGTGTGCAACGGCACGCGCGCGGCGCGCGCGAGCCGGGCGGCCTCGCCGATCTGCTGCATCGTGCCGAGTTCGTGGTTGCCGTGGTGGATCGTCGCGAGCACGGCGCCCGGTGCCCGAACGGCGCTCGCGAAACGGTCCAGGTCCAGGCGGCCGTCGCGGTCGGTCGGGACGACGTCGGCCGTCACGCCACGCTCACGCAGGCCACCGATCGTGGCGGGGATCGTGGGGTGTTCGATCGCACTGGTCACGACCCGGCCGCCGCCGCCGGCGGCCGCGATGCCCCCGACCGCCAGCGCGATCGATTCGGTCGCGCCCGAGGTGAACACGATCTCGTCCGGGTGCGCGCCGATGCTGTCGGCGACCGTCGCGCGGGAGTCCTCAAGGAGCTCGCGGGCCGCGCGTCCGGGCGCCGTGATGTGTAGGGGGTCGCCCACCACATCCAACGCTGCGACGATCGCTTGGCGCGCGACACGCGCGATCGGGACGCTGCCGTCGAGCACGAGATCGGCCATGCGTGTGCCGCCGGCGGGGGAGGGGCCTTCCTCGCTCAGGGCGTCGCCGGCTCGCGACGCCACAGGAACAGGTACCAGTACGCGACGCCGGCGATGATTCCGCCGGCGATCGGGCCGACGATGTAAACCCACCAGTTGGTGTAGTCGTTGGTGGCGACCGCCGGACCGAACCAACGCGCGGGGTTCATCGCGGCGCCGGTCAACGCAGCACCCACGAAGATGTCGATGGTGATCACGAGCCCGATCGTGAACCCGGCCGTGCGCGCGAACGCACCGCTGCGCGAGTCGACCGCGGTGCCGAACACCGCCCACACTAGGAAGAACGTCATCATGGCCTCGAGGACGACAGCCTTGCCCACGGCGAACCCGTCGGCGACCGCCGGGATGCCGCCCTTCACCGCGTCGAACGCCGGCGTCGGGCCGATGTACTTGAGGAAGAACGCTGCGGCCACGCCGCCGAGCAGCTCGGCGACGATGTAGACGAGGGACCGGCCCGTCGGCATCTTGCCCGTCACCCACAGCGCGATCTGGATCGCGGGATTGAACACGCCTCCGGAGATGTGGGCCATGATCGAGACCATGATCGCGATCGCGAGGCCGTGCGCGAGGGCGATCGCGACGAGATCCTGTCCGCCAGTCATGATGATCGAGCCGGCCCCGAAGAAGATCAGCGCGAAGGTCCCGATGAACTCGGCGACCGCGGCCTTCCCGACGTTGTCCACGTATCCCCCCTTGGATGCAAGCCGTGCCGCGCCCACCGTAGCCGAGTGAACCTTGCGCGGCAACGACGTCGGAGGTGCGATGCCGGGCGCGTCCCACGTCCGGCGCCCGGGGATGCGTGCCAAGGGCCGTGGTAGCCTCGCGCACGTGGAAGCCGTGCTCATGTCGCCCGATCCACGGACGCGGGAGCTGATGGCCCTCACGATCCGCAGCATCGAGCGGCGACTGGGCGAAGGCCTCCGGTTCCGCGCCGCGGCCAACGGCGAGCTCGCGCTTCGCGCTGCGCTGCGGGACCGTCCAGAGATCGTCGTCGCCGACGAGCTCGCGTCACGGATGGGTGCCTTCGCGCTCGCGCGCTCGCTCCGCGACGCCGCCGACCCGTACACCGGCGTCATCGTCGTGTTGCTCGAGCGCACGCACGACGCCTGGCTCGCCTCCTGGTCGGGCGCCGATGCCTGGTACGTGAAACCGGCCGACCCGTTCGCGGTCGCGGACCGCCTGTGGGAGCTGCTCGCGGCGCGCGGGCTCGTCCGTGAGCCCGAGGAGGAACGGGTATGAAGATCAAGGGAACGTGTAAGCGCTGTGGCCGGGACTTCTTCTTCGAGCAGGCGGTCGCGGCGGGCGGCCGATGCCCGTGGGACGGCGAGCCGTTCAACGCCAACTACGCGGTGGTACTGGTGGAGTCGATGCGGCACGCCGAAGAGGCTGGAACGCGCCTGGAGCAGGCGCTCGAGGACATCGCCGCGATGAATCCAGCGTTCAGCGTCGACGCATCGTCGGTGCAGGCGAAGCTCCAAGCCGCGATCGCGGCGCTCGGCAAGAACCTCATCACCCAGGGGTAGCTTTCGTGGGCTTCAACGCCATGCAGCCGGGCAAGATCAAGCGCGGCGACTTGATCTTCCTGATCGCGGCGATCGTCGTGATCGGTGCGCTGCTCGCCTGGGCCTTCTTCGGTTGACGCCGATCGAGGCGCTCGCGGCGACCGAGTTCTGTTACCTCACGACCCGCGGCCGCCGGACGGGCGAGCCCCATCGGATCGAGATCTGGTTCGTCGCGCATGATGACGGCGCGTACCTGCTATCGAACAGCGATCGCGCGGACTGGTACCGGAACCTCATCGCGGATCCGACCGTCACGCTCGAGATCGCCGGACAGGTGCGCGTGACGACCGCTGCCCCTGTGGACCCCGCCGATCCGTCGAACGCGGCGGTTCGGCCGGCCATGGCCGCCAAGTATCAGGCGGGCCACACCGAGGAGCTGGATCGGTGGAGCCGGACCGCGTGGCTCGTGCGGATCGAGTGGCCCGCGGACGGCCAGGGAGCCGGCTAGCCCCGACTACGCGCGCTCGAGCACGACCGCAAGCCCCTGGCCGCCGCTGATGCACAGGGTCGCGAGGCCGAGCGACGCGCCGGCGTAACGCATCTCGTAGGCGAGCGACAGGAGGATCCGCGCGCCGCTCATGCCGATCGGGTGGCCGATGCTGATGCCGCCCCCACGCACGTTCACCTTGTCGCGGTCGAACTTCAGGTCGCGCTCGCACGCGATCACCTGCGCCGCGAACGCCTCGTTGATCTCGATCAGGTCGATGTCGGCCATCGTCAGACCGGTGCGCTCGAGAACCTTCTGCGTCGCCGGCACCGGGCCGATCCCCATGATCTCGGGCGGCACGCCGGCCCAGCTCCATCCGATGATGCGCGCCAGGGGTTCGCGCCCCTCCGCCGTGGCGCGCCCCTCGTCCATCAGCACCATCGCGGCGCCGCCGTCGGTAAGGCCGCTCGAGTTCCCGGCCGTGACGCTCCCGCCGTCGCGGAACACCGCCGGCAGCTTCGCCAGCGTCGCCATCGTGGTCTCGGGACGAGGGTGCTCGTCGGCGGTGACCGACCGGGTCTCCTTGCCGGCGCGGACCTCGACCGCCACCATCTCGTCCGCGCGTCGGTCGGCCGCCGCGGCCGCTTTGTGCTGGGACTCCAGCGCGAAGGCGTCCTGCTCCTCGCGCGAGATCCCGTAGCGGTCGACGAGGTTCTCGGCGGTCTCGCCCATGATCAGGTCACAGAGAGGATCGAGCAGCCCGTCGCGGTACATCGCGTCGACGACCTCGGTGTTGCCAAGCTGATGCCCGAGCCGCATGTCGGGCAGCAGGAACGGCACCCGGGTCATGTTCTCGATGCCGCCGGCGAGGACCACGTCGCTGTCGCCGAGCGCGATCTGCTGCGCGCCGAGCTGGACGGCCTTCATGCCCGAGCCACACGCGATGTTGACGTTGTAGCCGGAGACCTCCTGCGGCACTCCCGCGCGGATCGACACCTGGCGGCCGGTGTTCGGTCCGTTCCCGGCCTGGCGCGCGTGGCCAATGATCGTCTGGTCGATGTCCTCGGGCGTGACGTTCGAACGGCGCATCGCCTCGACGGCGGCGATCGTGCCGAGCTCGACCGCGGTCGTGCCCGCGTAGGCACCGAGGAACTTGCCGATCGGCGTGCGGGCGCCTTCGAGGATCACCGCGGTGCGCATGTCGCCATGTTACCGGCGTCGGCCGGTCCGCCCGTCGGTGGTCCCGGTCCCGCCGGTACGGCCGTGTCGATCGTCCGCTGCGCGGATGCGCGAGAGCACCTCGGCGAGTTGCCGTCCACCTGCGACCCGCTCTGCCGGCGCCTCGTCGCATGCGAGCACCCTGCCGGGATGGCGGCGTACCCACGACCGCACCACCGCGAGCTCGTCGGCGCGGTCGCGCCCGGCGGGCGAGCCGATCGGGGCGACCGGCGCGACGCCGGTGGGGTCCTCGCACCGCAGGGCGCCGCCGACGAACTCGAGCGCTTCGCCGGTGGCCGACGCGATGGACAGCCGTCCGCCGGTGAGCCATCGGTCGTGGCGCGATCGCTGCAGCACCTCCGCCAGCGCGCCGAGGCGGTCACGCGCGAGCGCGGCTTCTTCGAAGCGCTCCTGTTCGGCGAGCGCCGCCATCCGGCGATCGAGCAGCACGAGCAACTCGTCGGGCGCCTCGAGGCTCGCCAGCATCGCGGCGACCACCGCGCGGTACGCATCCGGACCGACACGATCGTCGCACGGCGCGAGGCACCGGCCCATGTCGGCGAGGGCGCACGGCGCGAACCGCGTGCGGCGTCCCATCGACCGCGTGCACCGCCGAACAGGGAACGCCTCTTCGAGCGCCTCCTTCGCGAGCGTGGCCCGGCCCGACGATCCGAACGGCCCGAGGAAGACGGCGTCACCCTCCAGATCGGCGCTCCGCGCGACCTTCCATCGGGGCCACGCCTCCGACGGATCGAGCTTGAGGAACGCGTACCGACGCCAGCGCTTGCCCTGGGCGTTGAACCGGGGGAGGTGGCGCGCGATGAGCCGGCTCTCGAGCACGAGCGCCTCGAGCTCGCCGCGCGTCGCGATCGCGTCGATCCGCGTGACGGACGCGACGAGGTCCTGCACCTTCTTGCGCTCGTCGCCGTAGAAATACGACTTCACGCGAGCGCGCAGATCCTTCGCCTTCCCGACGTACAGGATCTCGTCGTTACGATCGCGGAACACGTACACGCCCGGCGCACGCGGCAGCGCCTCGGCCAGCGCGATCTTGGCGAAGTTCGGCCGGCCGCGGGCGCTGCACGCGTGATACAGCTCGCCGAGCGTGCCGATGCCGAGGTGCTTCGCCACGTCGAGCAGCCCCTGCAACACCTCGCCGGTCGCCTCGGCGTCCTGCAGGGCGCGGTGCGTCGGCTGCACCCGCGTCCGGAAGTAGCCGGCCAGCGTGCGGAGCCGCACGTTCGGCACCTCGGGCCACACCAGCCGTCGCGCGAGCTTCGCCGTGCACACGGCCGGGCCCGGCAGCGTCGGGTAGTCCATGCGAAGCAGGTTCGCGTTGAGGAAGCCGACGTCGAACGAGGCGTTGTGGGCGACGATCACGGCGCCACGCGCGAACTCCAGGAACGAGGGCATGACGGTCGCGAGGGACGGTGCACCGGCGACCGACCGATCGCTGATCCCCGTCAGGTGGGTTATGGCCGGAGGGATCGGGCGCTCGGGGTCGACGAGCGTCTGGAACGACGCGACCCGCTCTGCGCCCTCGAACCGGACCGCCCCGATCTCGGTGATCGCATCGTCGACGGGCGAACCGCCGGTCGTCTCGAGGTCGACGACGACGAACGAGACCTCATCGAGCGGGATCGCTTCGCCGAGCACGGTCTGGACCGGCTCGCCGACGACCAGGGGCGGTGTCAGGGACGTGGCCAGGGCAGGACGATATCGAACATGTGTTCGGTCGTCGAGCCTCCGCGAGGCACGATCTGCGGGCCGGAGGAGGGACATGAACGACGATGGTGAGGACGACCTCCGACACGCGAAGGGGGCGCCTCACTGGGCGCCCCCTTCTGCTCCAGACGAGCCCGTCTGGGGTCTTAGAGCTTGAACTTCACCACCTTGCTGGTGCCCGCGGTGTTGCCGTCGCCACCGAACGAGACGGTGAACCGATAGTTGCCGTGGCGCGGGCGGGCGAAGCTCGCCCCGTACTTGGCGTCGAGGAGGCTGTCGCCGTCCCGGTCGGCCAGCTTCTTCACGGACACCGTCTTGGTGCTCACTGTCCTCCACGTCCCGTGGCTGTTCTTGGCGAGCGTGATGGTGACCGTGTTGCCCGTCGATGCCGGCTCGAGCAGCCCGCGGGCGCCGATCTTCTTGTGGGTCTTGGTCGCCTTCAGCGTCAGCCCCGACGGCTCCTTGTCGTCGTTGCGGATCGTGCCGGTGGCGTGGTCGGTCGTGAGGTTCGCGGTGCCGACCAGGTTCGACAGCGTCACCGTGAGGTCCTCGTTCGGCTCGAAGACGGTGTCGCCATCGACGGTGACCTCGACCTGACCGACGGTGTCGCCGGCCGGGATCGTCAGGGTGGCCGAGGCGGCCTCGTAATCCGAGCCGGCGTTCGCCGTCCCGTCGGAGGTCACGTAATCCACCGAGATGTCTTGGGAGCTGGGGTTCGACAGCGAGACATCGAGGTCGAGCGGGGTCGTACCTGCGTCGCCCTCGAGCACCTGCGCGGGCGCGATGTCGACGTCCGGCGCCGCGTCGTCGTCCTGGATCGTCGCGGTGCCCGTCGAGGTTCCGAGCACGCCGTTGACCTCGTTGGACAGGTCGAGCGTGAGGTCCTCGTCACCCTCGAAGGTGTTGTCATCCAGGACCGGGACGTCGACCGTGGTGCTCGTGTCGCCGGCCAGGATCGTCGCGGTGCCGCTCTGGCCGGTGTAGTCCGCACCGTCGGTCGCCGAGCCGTCGGCGGTCGCGTAGTCGACGTTGACGTCGACGGCCGCGGCCAGGTCCACCGTGATCGTGAAGGTCGCCGTGCCGTCGGTCTCGCTGACGGTCGGGCTGTCCACGTCGATCGTCGGCATCGGGTCGTCCTCGGTGATGGTTCCCTGGCCCTGCGCGTCGGAGATGACGCCGTGGACGGCGCCCGACAGGTCAAGGTTCAGGGTCTCGTCGCCCTCGTAGGTGCTGTCGTCGGTGAGGGGCACGTCCACCGTGGTGGTCGTGTTGCCCGCGAGGATCGTCGCGGTGCCGGACACGCCGGCGTAATCGGCTCCGTCGGTCGCGGTGTTGTCGGAGGTCGCGTAGTCGACGTTGACGTCGACGCCCGCGGCGTTGTCCAGCGAGATGGTGAACGTCAACGGGCCGTTGTTCTCGGCTGTGGACGGGTCGTCGACCGTGATGTTCGGCTGCGCGTCGTCCTCTGTGATCGTGCCGTCGCCCTGCGCGTCGTCGACGACCACGCCGGAGACCGCCACGAGGTTCATCGTGAGGTCCTCGTCGCCCTCGTAGGTGCTGTCGTCGAGCACCGGCACGTCGATCGTGCCTTGCGTCTGGCCGGCCAGGATGGTGAGAGTGCCGTTGACGCTGGTGTAGTCGTTGCCGGCGGTAGCCGTGCCGGCCGCCGAGCTGTAGGTCATCACGGCGTTGGTCGGGGACGTTCCGTCGAGCGTCACCGTGAAGGTCAGCGGGCCGCCGTTCTCCGCGACCGACGGGTCGTCGATCGTTGCGTGCGGCTGGTCGTCGTTCGTGATCGTCCCGATGCCCTGGCCGTCTGTGATCCCCTTGCCGACCGGGTTGGACAGGTTGACCTCGAACGTCTCGTTCGGCTCGACGGTGTTGTCGCCGATGATCGGCACGTTGACGGTCGTGCACTTGCACCCGCCGTTCGGCAGCGCCACCGTTCCGCTGGTGGACGTGTAGTCGCTGCCTGCGGTCGCTGTTTCGTCCGCGGTGGCGTAGTCGACGCTGACGCCGCTGGCGCCGGAGCCGCCGTAATTGATGGTGAATGACGCGAACGTCGTGCCGCTGTTGCCTTCCAGGACGGTGACGTCGCTTACCTTGAGCTCGGGCGGGGCGGCGTGGGCCGTCACGCCGGAGCCGAGCGTCACGGCGACGATCGTGCTCGTCGCGACCGCGACGCGAAGCAGGACGGAACGTGCGCGCATAGCAAGATCTCCTGTCGTAAGCCCCGGGTTCGGGGACGCCTTCCAGCCCTACATCGGCCGGGCGGGCGCCGGACCGTATGCATATCCGAGGGGGGAAACCGCTACCCCGTTCCGGGTAGGGACGGCCTCAGGCCGGATCCGGGTACAGCGCGCGCTCGGCGAGCATCGCGAGGAGGTGCTCGATCGCGAGGTGGCTCTCCTGGATGTGAGCGGTGGTCGTCGAGGGAACCCGGATCGCGACGTCCGCCATCGACGCCAGCGCCCCGCCCGCGGCGCCCGTCAGGCTGATCACCGAGATGCCGGACGTGTGGGCCGCCTCGGCGGCAGCCACCACGTTGGGGGAGTTGCCGCTCGTCGAGATCGCGATGAGGACATCGCCGTTCATTCCTACCGCCTCGACCTGCCGGGCGAACATCCGGTCGGCGCCGTAATCGTTCGCGATCGCGGTGAGCGCCGACGTGTCGGTGGTCAGCGCGATCGCGCGCATGGCCGGACGCGGGTGGTCGAGCGTCAAGGCGCTCACGAACTCCGTCGCGAGGTGCTGTGCATCCGCGGCGCTTCCCCCGTTGCCGCAGATCAACAGGGCGTGCGTCGCGCGGAACGCTTCGATCAACAGCTCGCTCGCGGCAACGATGTCGTCCAGGCACGCGGTCCGGACCTCACGCAGCAGCGCCTCGGTGTCGCCGAGGTAGCGGTCGGCGCGCTCGCGCCGCGCATCCGCGTCCACGTTCATGACCCCCTCCGCGAATCTGGCCGTGAGTCTGACTGGGAGTCTGGCCACGGATCTGGCCGGACGAGTCCGGCGATGATAGTCACCGCGCCACCGAGATCGTCCGCGACGTGATCGGCTAGATCGCCGGCCGCCGGTTCGGAGTCGGCTCCGTGGCCCGTGCGGACCAGGATCGTCGTCGCCCCGATGGCGCGGCCCATCCCGAGGTCGGCGAGGTGGTCGCCGACGACGACCGCCTCGCTCGGGTCGAACCCGAGGCGTGCCGCGGCGCGCAGCGCCATCCCCGGCTGCGGCTTGCGGCAGTCGCACGCATCGTCCGGGGCGTGCGGACACACCTCGATCGCGTCGACAGCCGCGCCGTGCTCGGCCAAGAGCGAGCGAAGCCGGTCGTGGATCCGGTCGAGCTCAGATGCATCGAGGTTGCCGCGCCCGACCTCGGCCTGGTTCGTCACCACCACGATCCCCATGCCGATCTCGTCGCGCAGCCGCACGAGCGCGTCGGCCGATCCCGGGATCAACGCGACCTCCGCAGCGGTCGCGAGGTGGTGTCGCTCTTCGTTGATGGTTCCGTCGCGGTCGACCAGCGCGAAGCGCCGCGTCACGGTGCAGGCGCCCAAGTCGCGCCGGCACGGGTCGCGCGGACGCCCGCCGGCGCGAACGCGAACGGCGCGAACTCGCCCCCCATCCCCTCCAGCGCCGTGCGCACCGCGGGGTGCACGTCGGGGTTCGCCGCGATCAAGAGGTACCCGCCGCCGCCCGCACCGCATACCTTGCCGCCGTACGCACCGGCGTCGCGCGCCGCGGCGAGCATCGACTCGATCGGCGTGTGCTCGACGATGTAGGGGTTCATCTGCTGCTTCGCGACGAACGCATCGTGCAGCAGGGCGCCGACGCCGGGAAGGTCGGTGCGCTCGACCGCATCGCGCATCGCATAGGCCATCTCCTGCAGACGCTTCATCCCGAGCAGCGTCTCCTCGCGCCCCTCCGCGTGCAACGCGATCTGCAGGTCGATCAACCCGACGTTGCGGCGAACGTGCCCCGTGTAACACAGCAGGAGTCCGCCGGCGAGCGTCGCGAGACGGTCGGGGTCGCCGACGGGCTCGACGCGCACGCCTGCGCGCGAGAACACAAGCAGGTTGCAGCCGCCGAACGCCGCCGCGTACTGATCCTGCCACCCGCCGGCGATCCGGAGGTCCTCCCGCTCGATCCGGTAGGCGGTATCGGCGAGCGCGGTCGCGGTCAGCGCGCGCTCGCCGAGCATCGCGAGCGCGGCGACCACCGCGGTGACGAGCGCGGACGATCCGCCGAGACCGCTGCCCGGCGGCGCCTCGCTCCGGATCTCGACGTCGACGCCCACATCGACGCCGGCGCGTTCGATCGCCGCCTTCACGAGATCGAGCGCCCCGTCGTAGACCGGCCCATCGTCGAGGTGATACGCCACCAGGCGATCGAGATCGAACGATCGCACGGCGACGACACGATCGGATCGTGGCGTGATCCGAGCGCGCACGACGTGATCGATCGTGGCGGACAACACCGCGCCGCCGTGTTCCTCGTACCAGTGCGGGAAGTCGGTACCGCCGCCGACGAAGCTGATGCGGAGCGGTGCGACCGCTTCGATCGGCTCGTCGGGCGGTTGGTCGCGCGAGGCCGCTGCGCCGGCTGCCATGGACCCCAGTCTAGGGGCGGCTTGTGGAGGAACCGGTCAGGCGACGTGTCGCTGGAGCCGGCGGCGCTGTTGCTCCGTCGTGCCGCCCCACACGCCGTAGCGTTCGCCGTTCTTCAGCGCCCAGGACAGGCACTCTTCTCGGATCGGACAGACCGCGCAGAACGCGAGCGCCGGTCCGGCCTCTTCTTCGGAGATCGGGAAGAACACGTCGGGTTCGACGCCGAAACAGGCGGCCCGTTCCTGCCAGAAATCCGGCGGCGTCGGATGGGTGGGAAGCGACGCGACGTCGACCTCCGGGAACCGCTCGATCCTCACTGACGTCCCCCTCGTGCCATCGCCGGTTCAGCGCGGAACCGTTTCATAGCAGAAGTGCTGGCGCGAACGGAAGGGGTTCGTCGCGCCTCGATGCGTGTTCTCGGCGTTCTTACGCCGAAATGACACGGATGGACTAGCCCACGGTCGACGCGTCGTCGAACGGATGCCCGGCAGCGTCGGTCAACCGGGTGCCGACCGACGACCATGCGATCCGCACGAGGCCGACGCACGCGTCCGGCAGAGGCGCGGCGCTCGTCACGTGGCCGACGGGTTCGCCGTTCGCGAACACCGGCGCACCGGGGACGAACGGCGCCGCACACGTCACATGCCGTAGGACGCGCGGCGGGTGGCCGAGGTTCGCGATGCGAGCGACCGATTCCTGTCCGAGGAAACAACCCTTTGTCGTGTCGATCGTCGCGTCGAGCGCGGCCTCCGACGGGAGGGATCGCTGGTCGAAGTCGGGCCCCATCCGTGGGATGCCGTGGATGATCCGCCATGCCTCGGCGGATGCGACGCTCGACTCGAGCAGGGCGGCCTTCACGAGCGCGTCTTCGACGCGCCACGCGGGCTTGCCTTGTGCCGCGAGCAGATCCAACCCTGGCCCGAGCGTCGACGGCTCGAAGCCGGGAAGACCGATCGACGAGGCCGCCGCGTCCGGCACCGCGAACAGCGCCAGGTCGCCCGTCGCGTCCTCGAGGAGGACGTCGGACGACAGCACGTAGGGGCCAAGCAGCAGCCCGATGTGGTCCGGTTGGTCCGGCGCCTGCGTCAGGACGACGTCGTCGTCTCGGCGCAGGACCTGGACGTCGGCACGGATCCGGCCGGTCGGCGTCAGCAACAGCGATCGGCACGAGCCGCCGGGCCGAAGCCCCGCGATGTCGGCGGTGAGCAGGTCGTGGAGCCAGCTCACCGCGTCGCCGCCGTGGACACGGACCTTGCGGTAGTCGGACAGGTCGACGAACGCGCGGCCCGTCAGCAGCGCCGCGAGGTCGTGCGCGAAGGCGTCGTGGTCGGCCATCCCCCTCGTCGGCCATTATCGGCGCGTGCAGGTGCCGCCGACGTTGCTCGTGACCAACGATTTCCCACCGAGGATCGGCGGGATCCAGCGGACGCTCGAGGCGTTGTGGCGCGAGCTCCCCGCTGATCGCGCGGGCGTGTTCTGCGCAGATTGGGACGACGCGGCCGCTTACGACTCGGTGGCGCCGTTCCGCGTGTTCCGACAGCCGGAACGATTCCTGTGGCCGGCGCGCGGGGTCGCGGACCGGATCGAGGCCGCGGCTCGGGATATGGGCGCCGAGGTGGTGTTGTTCGGGGCGACATATCCGCTCGCGTTGGTAGGTCCGCGGCTCGCGTCGCACGGTTTGCCGTACCTCACGGCGGCGCACGGCTTCGAGTACTGGCTCTCGCTCGCGCCCGGCACGCATACGCTGATGCGCCGAGCGACGGGCTCGGCGACAAGGGTTCCCGTGATGTGCTCCGCATTCATCGCCCGCACGGTCCGCACCGCCGTTCCCGCGCAGGTACCGGTCACGGTGCTGTATCCGGGTGCGGACGTCGAGCGGTTCCGTCCCGATCTGCCGACCGACGACATCCGCTCGACGCTTGGTCTCGATGGTGCGCCGCTCGTCGTGTGCGTGAGCAGGCTCGTCAAACGCAAGGGGCAGGACCGATTGATCGACGCGCTGCCGCTCATCCGCGAGCGCGTCTCCGACGCGCGCCTGCTCATCGTCGGCGGCGGCCCCGAGGACGAACGGCTCCGGTCGCGCGCGGCGTCGCTCGGCGATGCCGTCGTGTTCACCGGCCAGGTGCCGGAGGACGAGCTGCCGCGCTACTACGCGGTGGGCGACGTGTTCGCGATGCCGTGCCGGACGCGCCTCGGTGGGCTCGAGGTCGAGGGCTGGGGGAACGTCTTCATCGAGGCGGCGGCGTGTGGTCGTCCCGTCGTGGTCGGCGATTCCGGAGGAGCGCGCGAGTCGCTCGTCGATGGCGAGACCGGCATCCTCGTGGACGGCAAAGACACGGAGGCGGTGGCGGATGCCGTGGCCACGTTGCTCGCGGACCCCGCGCGCGCCGCCGCGATGGGCACGGCCGGCCGCGAGCGGGTCCTGCGTGATCACACGTGGCCGCGGATCGCCGACCAGCTTGCCGAGTGGCTCACGGAGGCCGCCGCAACCGCCTGAGCTTCGTTCGTTCGGGCGGAACCGGAGGGTACCCTCCGGTCGTGAGCCCGGAGCGACGGTGTCCGAACTGCGGCGCGCTGGTGAGCGAGGACGCCGAGTGGTGCGGGCAATGCTTCACTAACCTGCGCGCGCCGGATCCACCGTCGGCGGTGCCGGCGCCCGCCGTCGGCGAGACATCGGAAGCGAGCGCGGCACGGGCCGCGGACACCGGCGCGACCGAGCGGCCGTCCGGCGCGTTCTGGCCGTGCCCCGTGTGCGGCACGAACAACCCCATCGTCCTCGAGGCGTGTGAGGTCTGTGGCACGCCGTTCGCCGCAGTGATGCGCGGCGACACCCGCCGCGACGCCGATCCGGACGCCGCGTTCCGGCGTTCGTTGTTGTTCCCCGGGCTCGGGCACGCGATGCTCGGCTACTCCTTGGACGGA
>Ga0136846_1216205_pt1 | contig 20169 bp, 11 predicted proteins | sample HopSoiMetagenom2_FD_96841 | JGI IMG/M metagenome (GOLD analysis project Ga0136846, IMG submission 96841) | Grasslands soil microbial communities from Hopland, California, USA - 2 Assembly 2016 (version 4) | ecosystem: Environmental > Terrestrial > Soil > Grasslands | place: USA: Hopland...
GGCCCGATTAGGTCCCGCAGTGCCGTCTCCACCCGCTCTTCCGGTACGTGAAGTGCGCGAATGCGATCCCAGTTCGGCGCCTGCGCGGCAAAGTAACGCGCCGCCTGGTCGGCGCGGGCGCGGCGGACCTCTGCCAGACGCGTCCGGTCGGAAACGAGCACGGGGTCTTGCGGATCAAGCCACGCTGTAACCGAGCGGGGGATTTCGCCGGCAGCACCGCCGGGCGAGGCCAGGAAAAAGGCCCAGCTACCTTCGCGATGGCGCACGACTAGCCCGGCCTCGACCAGGAGCTTGAGGTGACGGGAAATCCGCGGCTGCGACTGGCCGAGGATAGCGACAAGCTCAGTTACCGTCAGCTCCGCCTCGGAGAGAAGGGCAAGAAGCCGGAGCCGCGTCTCCTCGCCCGCTGCCCCGAGGGCACCGAGCAGGGCACGAAAAGAGAGGCGGGTCTGCTGCATCAGAGCGGTCTCGGATTAGATATAAAGATATCTTTATGCCGAATTCGGGGGTGCCGCAAGCCCATCCTTTCCGAAGCCGCCGGCATCGCCTATATTATGAGTGCCGTCTCACGACGGCTATGGCGATAAACGGTCACCGTAATAAGCCTTTCGGACCCGGGGGCGGTACCCGGCGCCTCCACCAGAGCCCGCGACGCGCGGGTTGCGGCGGGGGCGAAATAGGATCGACGAGGGTGTAAAGGGTGCGCTTTTGCCCGGCATGGTTCCGCCGTTATCGGGCCGAACCTATAGTTGCGAATGACAACTATGCTCCGGTGGCTGTCGCCGCGTAATGCGGTGCCGGTAACCGAAATCAAGTCCTGAGGGTTAGCGCCTTCAGGCGGGGTTCGGAGGCACCTGGCAACAGAAGCCTCCACTTCTCCGTTTGCAAGCTTTGGCGTAAACTCGCGTTCGTCTCCCCTCGAGGAGGCCGATCAGTTTGCCCGCCCCGCTTTGAAGGCCGCTCCGCGAATGTCGACTGACTTGATCCGTTATGATCTGCGCGTGCAGGAGGCGCTGCGCGGCGTCGTGCGCCGCGTCCTCACCGACGCCGCCAGGGACGGCATTTCCGGCGACCATCATTTCTACATCAGCTTTGATACGCAAGTCGAAGGCGTGCGGCTGTCAAGCCGTTTGCGCCAGCAATATCCGGAGCGGATGACAATCGTGCTTCAGCACCAGTTCTGGGATCTGACGGTGAATGAGCACGGTTTTGAAGTCGGGCTGTCCTTCAAGAACGTGCCCGAGCGGCTCTATGTGCCGTTCGAGGCGGTGATGGAATTTTATGATCCCTCCGTGCAATTCGGATTGAAATTCGAGAATGTCGAAGGCGCGGAGGCTGCGGAGAGCGAGCCTGCGAAGCCGGAGCCGAAGCAATCGCCCACGGCCGTGCCGGCTTTGCCGAAGCCGCGGCTCGCCGACAAACGCGCTGATCCCGACAAAGCGAAGCCCCGCGGCAGCGGCTCCGAGCCGGCGGAGATCAGGCCACGCCCGCGGGCGATCAAGACGGATGAGAAGGAGCCGGGCTCCGCCGGCGGTACCGACAAAATCGTTTCCATCGATTCGTTCCGGAAGAAGACGTGAGCGCTGATCTCGTCAATCTACAGCGCGCACGCAAAGCGGCGAAGCGCAACAAAGCCGAAGCGCAAGCTGCCGAAAACCGCATTGCCTTTGGCCTAAATGCTGCGGAACGCGAGCGGCTCCGAGCAGAAAAATCGCGCGGCGCAAAGCATCTCGATCAGCATCGGCTAATGCAGCCAAAATCGTGATCAAAGGCACACGCGGGCACCATCCCGCTCAACCGCGCTCAACGGATCTCGCCAAGCATTCCCTTGTAATCGCCGGTCATCGCACCAGCATCTCGCTCGAGCGCGCGTTCTGGGAAGGGCTGCAGAAAATCGCCCACGAGCGGGAGATGTCGATTGCCGCACTCGTCGCGTCTGTCGATGCGGAGCGGGGTGACGCAAATTTATCGTCGGCGCTGCGCGTCTTCCTGCTGCGTGTTGCTGCGGAGCCGGCGGCGTCCACACAAACAAAAGCGCCCTTGCCGGAGCAAGGGCGCTGAGCTCTTCGGGGGATCCTGCTATCGCGCCGAGGAGTGCGCGTAGACCTCGCCTGTGCTCTGTGCCGTAGATTGGGTGACCACGCGTTGGCGCCACGGTTTCAAGACGGCGATCGCCAGCAGGGAAGCGAGAATGTTCGCGCCCGCCGCGATCAGGAACACTCCATCCCAGCTGCCGCTACTTTGCTGCACGTAATTGCCGAGCGGCACGAGCAGTGAGGCCGTGCCTTTCGCCGTATACAAAAGGCCGGCATTCGTGGTCGCGTATTGCGCCCCGAACGTATCGGTGCATGTCGACGGGAAGAGCGAGTAGATTTCGCCCCAAGCGAAGAACACCGCACCCGACAGGATCACGAACCAGACCGGGTCCTTACCATACAGGTACAGCAGATAGATGCCGATCCCTTCGAGGCCGAAGGCGATAAACATCGTGTTCTCGCGCCCGATCTTGTCGGAGACCCAGCCGAAGAACGGCCGCGTCAGTCCATTCAGGATACGATCGAGCGTGGCGGCGAACGTCACCGCGGTCATGGTCAAGCCAATAAGGCTGACCGGCACATTGTCGATGTGCCAATCGGCGCCGATCGGCTTCAGGTTCGCGGTAACCAGCAGCCCGCCGGCGCCGACGATCACGAACATGAAATACATCAGCCAGAAGATCGGGTGGCGCACCACTTCTGCCGGCCGATAATTGCGCCGCGTCTGCGCGATCCGCGCGCTCTGGATCGGCGGCGGCACCTGTCCGGGCTGCGGCGCCAGCAGGAACACCGACAAGATGACGATGATAATTCCCTGGCCGATGCCGAAATAGAAGAAAGTCGCCTGGAAACCGCTGTCCTTGATCATCGCCTGGATGGGTGCGACCGTCAGAGCGGAGCCCGCGCCGAAGCCGGCAGCGGTCAGACCGGCTGCAAGACCGCGTTTGTCAGGGAACCATTTCAGTGCGTTGCCGACGCACGTGCCATAGACCGCGCCGGCGCCGATGCCCGCGATGATCTGGCCAATATAGTAGCCGGTGAGCGAGGTGGCGTAAGAATTGATTACCCAACCGACGCCGCAAAACAAGCCGCCGAAAAGGATGACCAACTTTGGCCCATATTTGTCGACGAACCATCCTTCGACCGGAACGAGCCACGTCTCAAACAGAACGAAGAGCGTGAACGCCAACTGAATCGACGCACGGTCCCATTTGAACGCCTTTTGGATGTCGGGAACGAAGAAAGTCCAGCCGTATTGCAGGTTGGCGATCATCACCATGCAGGCGATGCCGAGGACGAGCTGCGTCCAGCGGAATGTGTCGGAGACACGGCCGGCGGGACTCGCCGCTTGTGTCGTGGTGGTGGGCATTTCAAATCACTCCCTGGTCGCTCTCTGTTCGGAGCTTAGTTGGTATATCTGATGCCAGCTTCGTGCAGGACGCACCATTGCGCAAGCATTTTCGACGCTGGCCAGCTTCTGGTTGACCTAGACTAAGGGCGAAACATACGTCCTTAGTCGCACTCTCCCCCTGCTTTATTCCGCAGCGACGCGTTTGGGCGCCGGCTCAGTTGCGCCCGAGGCGCGGATTTGCGCGACCTCATTGTCGTTGTAGCCAAGCACCTCGCGCAGGATTTCTTCCGTGTGCTCGCCAAGCAGTGGCGAGCGCGTCACCTCGCTCGGGCTTGCCGAAAGCTTGATCGGGTTGCCGACGGAAAGATACTTGCCGCGCTTGGGATGATCGACTTCAACCACGGTGCCGGTCGCCCGCAGCGACTGATCTTCCGCGAGTTCCTTCATCGACAGGATCGGCCCGCACGGCACGTCATATTCGTTGAGGATGTCCATCACCTCAAACTTGGTCTTTGTCATCGTCCATTGTTCGATGCGCTCGAAAATCTGGTTGAGGCGCGGCAGCCTTGCTTTGGGCGTCGCGTAATCCGGATGCGTCTTCCACTCCGGCTCACCGATAATGTCGCAGATCGATTCCCAGACCGGCGCCTGCGTGATGAAATAGGTGTAGGCATTGGGATCGGTCTCCCAGCCCTTGCACTTGAGGATGCGGCCGGGCTGCCCGCCGCCGGAATCGTTCGCCGCGCGCGGCACGGCATCGCCGAACGGAATGCCCTCGCCGTACTGGCTGTATTCGGTCAGCGGACCGTGCGCGAGGCGCTGCTGATCGCGCAGCTTCACCCGGCAGAGATTGAGCACGCCGTCCTGCATCGCGGCGGTGACGCGCTGTCCCTCGCCGCTCTGGGTCCGGTGATAAAGCGCGGTGACGATGCCGAGCGCGAGATGCAGCCCGGTGCCGGAATCGCCGATCTGCGCGCCGGTGACGAGCGGCAAGCCATCGCGGAAGCCCGTCGTCGAGGCCGAGCCGCCGGTGCATTGCGCGACGTTCTCGTAAACCTTGCAGTCTTCATAGGGGCCAGGACCAAAGCCCTTGATCGAGGCGACGATCATCTTCGGGTTGATCGAATGTATCTTCTGCCAGGAGAAGCCCATGCGATCGAGCACGCCCGGTCCAAAATTCTCCACAAGCACATCGCAGGTCTGGATAAGGCGCGTCAGCACCTCCTTACCCTTCGGATGCTTGGTGTCGAGCGTGATCGAGCGCTTATTGTGGTTCAGCATCGTGAAATAGAGGCTGTCCACATCGGGAATGTCGCGCAATTGCCCGCGCGTAATGTCGCCGATGCCCGGACGTTCCACCTTGATCACGTCGGCTCCGAACCACGCAAGGAGCTGCGTGCAGGTCGGTCCCGATTGCACATGCGTGAAGTCGAGGATTTTAACGCCCTCGAGTGCCTTACCCATCTTTGCTCCTCCCGACATCCGTGAGTTTGTCTCTCGCGTCATTGCGTCGGCTTCTTGCGAATCGCGCTTTGCGGATTGAGATTACCGATGCGGCCGCTCTCGCTGCCGGCAGCCGGATCGATGACCGCGTTGATGAGCGTCGGCTTGCCGGAATCCATGGTTTTGTCGACGGCGCGTTTTAGCTCGTCGGGCGTCGTCGCGTAGATGCCGACGCCGCCGAACGCTTCCATCATCTTGTCGTAGCGGGAATCCTTGACGAACACTGTCGTCGCCGGATCGGATCCGGCCGAATTCACGTCGGTACCGCGATAGATGCCGTTATTGTTGAACACGACGATGCAGACCGGCAGATTGTACCGGCAGATCGTCTCGACCTCCATGCCGGAGAAACCAAAGGCGCTATCGCCTTCGACCGCGAGAACGGGTTTGCCCGTCTCGATCGCCGCGGCGATGGCAAAGCCCATCCCGATGCCCATCACACCCCAGGTGCCGACATCGAGGCGCTTGCGCGGCTTGTACATATCGATGACGCCGCGCGCGAGATCGAGCGTGTTGGCGCCCTCGTTGACGAGGATCGCATCCGGCCGCTCCTTGATGACGGTGCGCAGCGCACCGAGCGCGCCGTGGAAATCCATCGGCGAGTTATTGTTCATCAGCCGCGGCGCCATCTTGGCGACGTTTTCTTCGCGCTTTGTCTTGACCGCATTCATCCAATCGGCCGGAGCGGGCGTCCACTTGCTGCCCATCGCGTCGAGCAGCGCCGCGACGCAGGAGCCGATATCGCCAACTAAGGGAGCGGCGATCTCGACATTCGAATCCATCTCTTTGGGTTCGATGTCGATTTGAATGAGCTTCTTCGAGCCGGGCTCGCCCCAGCTTTTGCCCTTGCCGTGCGACAAGAGCCAGTTCAAGCGCGCGCCGATCAGCATAACGACGTCGGAATCCTTCAACACCGTCGAGCGTGCCGCGCCCGCGCATTGCGGATGGGTGTCCGGCAGGAGGCCCTTTGCCATGCTCATCGGCAGGAAGGGAATGCCCATCTTCTCGATGAACGCGCGAATCGCGTTATCGGCTTGGGCGTAGGCCGCGCCTTTGCCAAGGATGATCAGCGGCCGCTTGCCGCCTTTAAGGACGTCGAGCGCGCGTTTCACCGCGTCTGGAGCGGGAAGCTGTGCCGGTGCAGGATCGATGACTTTGACGAGCGACTTCTGCCCGGCCTCTGCATCCATAACTTGGGAAAAAAGCTTCCCCGGCAGATCGAGATAGACGCCGCCCGGACGACCGGAAACAGCGGCGCGGATGGCGCGTGCAACGCCGATACCGATGTCGGCTGCATGCAGCACGCGGAAGGCGGCCTTGCAGAGCGGCTTGGCGATGGCGAGCTGATCCATCTCTTCGTAGTCGCCCTGCTGCAGGTCGACTATCTCGCGCTCGGAGGAGCCGGAAATCAGGATCATCGGGAAGCAGTTGGTCGTGGCGTTTGCGAGCGCGGTGAGGCCATTAAGAAAGCCAGGGGCAGATACGGTCAGGCAGATGCCGGGCTGTTTGGTCAGATAGCCCGCGATTGCCGCTGCGTTGCCGGCGTTCTGTTCGTGGCGGAACGAGATGACGCGGATGCCGGCGGCCTGCGCCATACGGCCGAAATCGGTGATCGGAATTCCAGGCACGCCGTAAATCGTCTTGATGCCGTTGAGCTTGAGCGCGTCGATGACAAGATGAAAGCCGTCGGTCAGCTCACGCTGTTCTGCGGCTTCGCTTTCAACCGGATCAATGCGCTTCGCTAATGCCGACATTCCGCTTCCTCCCGATCTTCTTGTTTACGCGTCTCGTAGAACCGCTCAGCCAAACAATTCGTCGCCGTGTTCATCAACATAAGCCGCAAGACGCAGCGTATGTTCCCGCGATAGCCGCTCCGCCAACTCGGTCTCGCGCCGCTCGAGCGCAGCAATAATGCCAAGGTGGTCTTGGATCGAGCGCTGCGCCCGATTATCCCTGCCGATCGTCAGCTGGCGGATGCCGCGGACGTGCAGAAGGATGTGATCCGTCATGTCGGCCAGGACAGCCGAGCCGCTCATGCGGATGATCGCCTGATGGAAGGCGATGTTTGCCGACGAATAATCGTTGAGGTGCTGGTCCGGACGGTGGGTCTCGTTGAACTCGGCGAACATCGGCCGCAGGCTTTTGATGTCGGCGTCGCTCGCAACTGTGGTGATCAGGCGCGCGGCCATGCCTTCCAAGGCCGCCCAGGCCTGCACCATCTCGATGATTTCACGCTTGTTCTTCTTGACGACGAGAATGCCGCGGCGCGGCACCGTGCGTAAGAAACCGTCCTGCTCAAGCATGGCCACGGCTTCGCGCACGGGCGTGCGACTGACGCCAAGCCTGTCGGAGAGCTCGCGCTCATCCAGCATGATCGGCTCGGGATTGCCGTAGAGGTCCATCTTCAGAATGGCCTCTTTCAGCGCCGCATAGGCCTTGGCTTTGAAGGAGTCCTCGACCTGGATGCGCGAGAACAGCGCGTCCGTCGAAATCTTTTGGGGGCGCTTGGTCGAGGGGGTCGGCGTGGTCATCCCAGGCTTCCTGTGATGCGTTTCTCAGCTGGTCCCGCAGCTTCTTCTGTCGCGTTCTGAAGTCTTTGTTTTTGGCATACCACATGCCACCCTGTCAAACCCCCATAGCCCCAATTTCTCGTAGCCGCGCTTGACAAAAATCCGCCTTGGCATACCACATGCCACACCCCCGGAACACAGCCGCTGCACTGGTAGTTCACGCACAAGAAATTCTTTTAAGGAGGAACGCATGACGGCCCAACCGAGCCCGCACAAGGACGCGGTTCGCAAAGTTCTCGACGCGGTCAAAGCCGACAAACGCACGAGCCTCACCGCGCCGGAAGGCAAGTTGGTTTGCGACGCCTACGGCATCCCCGTGCCGAAAGAAGGTGTCGCTTCCTCCGCCGCTGATGCCGCGAAACTTGCCGACCGCATGGGCTACCCAGTGGTTCTGAAAATCGTCTCTCCCGATATCCTGCATAAAACCGAAGCCGGCGGTGTCATCGTCGGTGTCAAAGACGCGGCTTCGGCGCGCGAGGGCTACGACAGGATTCTCGCCAGCGCGAAGAAATACAAAGCCGACGCCAAGATCGAAGGGGTCCAGGTGCAGCAGATGCTCGCCGGAGGCACCGAAGTCATCGTCGGCTCGATCACCGACGGCTCGTTCGGCAAATTAGTGGCGTTTGGTCTCGGCGGCGTGCTCGTCGAAATTTTGAAGGACGTCACCTTCCGTCTGGCGCCCGCGACAAAGCAGGATGCGCTGTCGATGCTAGACGGCATCCAGGCGCACGAAATGCTGCACGGGGTGCGCGGCGGTGATCCTGTCAGCCGCGACGCGCTGGCCGACGTGATCGTCAAGGTCTCGCAACTGGTCAGCGACTTCCCCGAAATTTCCGAGCTCGATCTCAATCCGGTCTTCGCCACCAAGAAGGGCGCGATCGCCGCCGACGTCCGCATCGTGCTCGACTTCAATCAAAAGCCGCGGCCGCAGGTTCGCAGCAACGACGAGATCGTCGCCGCGATGAACCGCATCATGAAGCCCGATGCGCTCGCGGTCATCGGCGCCTCCGCCGAGACCGGCAAAATCGGCAATTCGGTGATGAAGAACCTGATCAACGGCGGCTACAAGGGCAAGATCTATCCGATCCACCCGAAAGCCGACGAGATCATGGGCATGAAGGCCTATAAGTCGGTGAAGGACGTGCCGGGCGATATCGATGTCGCGGTATTTGCCATTCCAGCGCAATTCGTCGCCGCGGCTTTGACCGAATGCGGCGAGAAGAAAATCGCCGGCGCCGTGCTTATTCCCTCGGGCTTCGCCGAGACCGGCAATGTCAAAGGCCAGGAAGAGCTCCAGGAGATCGGGCGCAAATACAACATCCGTCTCATGGGCCCGAACATTTACGGCTTCTATTATACCTGGAAGAATCTGTGTGCGACATTCTGCACCGCCTACGACGTGAAGGGCTCGGCGGCTTTGTCGTCGCAATCCGGCGGCATCGGCATGGCGATTATCGGGTTCTCGCGCTCCGCCAAGATGGGCGTGTCCGCGATCGTCGGCCTCGGCAACAAATCCGACATCGACGAGGACGATCTGCTCGCCTTCTTCGAGCAGGATGACAACACCAAGGTCATCGCGCAGCATTGCGAGGATTTGAAGGACGGCCGCGCCTTTGCCGAAGCGGCAAAGCGCGTCTCGAAGAAAAAGCCCGTCATCGTGCTCAAAGCCGGCCGCACCTCGGCCGGCGCCAAGGCGGCCTCATCTCATACCGGCGCACTCGCCGGCAACGACAAAATCTACGAGGATGTGTTCGCGCAATCCGGTGTCGTGCGTGCGCGCTCGCTGCGCCAGCTGCTCGAATTCGCCCGCGGCGTGCCGATCCTGCCGACGCCGAAGGGCGAGAACGTCGTCATTATTACCGGCGCGGGTGGCTCCGGCGTGCTTCTGTCGGACGCTGTCATCGACAACGGCTTGTCGCTTATGTCCTTCCCAAAGGATTTGGACGAAGCTTTCAAGAAGTTCATTCCGCCGTTCGGCGCATCCGGCAATCCGGTCGATATCACCGGCGGCGAACCGCCTAAGACTTATCAGAACACGGTGAAACTCGGGCTCGAGGACGACCGCATTCACGCGCTCATCCTCGGCTATTGGCACACGATCGTGACGCCGCCGATGGTCTTCGCCAAGCTGATGGTCGAAGTCTACGAGGAAATGCGAGCCAAGGGAAAAAACAAGCCCGTGGTCGCTTCTCTCGCCGGCGACATTGAGGTCGAGGAGGCCGCCGATTATCTCTATCAACACGGCATCCCGGCTTACGCCTATTCGACCGAAATTCCGGTCGAAGTGCTCGCCGCGAAATACAAGTGGGCGCGCGGCGCAGGCTTGCTGTAACGCGCATTGTCATTCCCGACGCCGCGTGTGTCGTTTTGCGCGGGAATGACAACTAAAGCATCGGCAGAGCGCGTGCATGACCGCGCGGGAAAGCCGCGTCGATCCGCGCAACCTCTGTCTCGCTCAGCCGCAGCTCCCCGGCTGCGGCATTCTCCGCCGCATGCGCCGGATTGCTCGTCTTCGGAATCGTGAAAAGCGGCGAGTTCCGCACAAGAAAAGCCAGCGCGACTTGCCGCGCGCTTGCGCCATGCGCCGCGGCGACCTCTGCGAGAGCACGGCCGCCTTTCGATGCCGCGTGAGGAAAATCGTCGTGGCCGAACGGGCTGTAGCCGACGAGCGCAACATTATGGACGGCGCACCAGGGGAGCACCGCGTGCTCCATTGCTCGCTCCTGCAGATGATAGAGAACCTGGTTGCAGGCGATCTCGCCTTTGCTGGCCACCCCCACCGCGTCTTCGAGATCGGCAACATCGAAATTGCTGACGCCGCACGACAGAATTTTGCCGCCGGCCTTCAGCGCCGCAAAAGCCGCAAACGTCTCGGCGAGCGGATATGCGCCGCGCCAGTGCAGGAGATAGCAGTCGAGGCGATCCGTCCGCAGCCGTTGCAGGGAGCGCTCACAAGCAGCGATCGTACCGGCGCGCGACGCATTCTGCGGCATCACCTTCGAGACGAGAAAAACGTCGCCGCGGCGCCCAGCGATCGCCTCGCCGACAATGTTCTCGGCCTCGCCGTAATATTCCGCAGTGTCGATATGCGTCATACCGAGATCAATGCCGCGGCGTAAGGCGGCAATCGCGGAGGCGCGATGCCCGCGGTCCATGTACCAGGTGCCCTGGCCGACGAGGCTGACATCGCGTCCTGCATTGCCGAGCGGGCGGTACTCCATGGCGGCCTCACGTGATCGCGCGAGGATATCGATCGCGTCTTCGGCAATCAAGGAGCCCGACAACCGCGATCAGACCAGGCTTTGCTCTCACGAAGACTTCTTGTATTTCCCTTCGCCACCGAAGGAGACGCCGATGACCTTGCCCACCCGCATGCGTGAGATTCATTTCGACGGAAAAGGCGGTCCGGAAGTGATCCGCGTCCGCGAAGTCGACGTGCCGAAGCCGAGCGCGGGCAAAGTCCTGGTCGAAGTCGTCGCCGCCGGCATCAACCGGCCCGACATCGCGCAGCGCGCCGGCGCCTATCCTCCGCCGCCCGGCGAAAGCGAAGTGCCGGGACTGGAGACTGCCGGGCGCGTCGTCGCGATTGGCGACGGCGTCCGCAATCTGAGAATCGGCGATGAAATCTGCGCGCTCGTCGGCTCCGGCGGTTACGCCGAATACGCGCTCGCCGATGCGCCGCTCTGCCTGCCGCGCCCCAAGCCCCTCAACATGGAAGAAGCCGGCGGCATCCCGGAAAATTACTTCACCGTCTACGACAATGTCTTCACGCGCGGACGCTTGAAAAGCGGCGAGACATTTCTCGTGCATGGCGGCTCGTCGGGTATCGGCTCGACCGCCATACAGCTTGCCAAGCAATTCGGTGCAATAGTGATTGCAACGGCTGGCTCGCCCGACAAATGCTCGTTCTGCCGGACACTTGGCGCCGATCACGCAATCGATTATCGCCAACAGGATTTTGTCGAGGAGGTGAAGAAGATCACCGATAAAAAAGGCGCCGATGTCATTCTTGACATGGTTGGCGGGTCCTACATCCCGAAGAACATTTCCGTGCTGGCGATGGAAGGCCGCCTCGTGCAGATCGCCTTCCTCGGCGGCTCCAAGGTCGATCAGCTCGATTACACGCCGGTGATGGTGCGGCGTCTGACGCTCACCGGCTCGACCCTGCGCCCGCGTTCCGTGGCGCTCAAAGCCGCGATTGCCGACGAATTGCGTGAACGAGTTTGGCCGCTTTTGGAAAGGGGCGCGGTCAAACCGATCGTGCACGCGACCTTCCCGCTCGAAGAGGCGCGGCAAGCGCACGAGCTTATGGAATCGTCGTCGCATCTCGGCAAGATCGTGCTGACGACGGGGAAGTAGGCTCCACATTCCCGGACGCGCGCAGCGCGATTCGGGATCCAGAGCAAACGCATCTGCCCTGGACCCCGGATCGCGTTACGCTCCGCTTCACGCGTCCGGGGAAGTGGACTTAAACCAGCGCATCCGCCAGCACTTCGGCGACATGCAGCGGTTTCCGCGCCGTGCCGTGCTCGATCTGATGCCGGCAGGAAAACCCATCGGCAACGATGAGCGCGTCCGCATCCGCGCCGCGCACCGCCGGAAACAGCGTCAGTTCGCCCATGGCCATCGACACATCATAGGTTTCGGCCTGATAGCCAAATGCACCGGCCATGCCGCAGCAGGATGACTCCATCGGCCTCACATCCAGTCCGGGCACGAGACGCAGCGCCGCTTCGACTGCGCCAAACGCGCCGAAAGCCTTTTGGTGGCAATGGCCGTGTAAATGCGCGGTCCGCTTTATTTGTTTGAGCTGGAGCGGAAGCTTTTTGGCATCTGCTTCGCGTGTGAGAAATTCCTCTAGGAGCAGCGCCTGATCGGCGATCATTTGCGAGTCATCTCCCGGAAAAAGCGCCAACAATTCGTCGCGCAATGTCAACAGGCAAGACGGTTCGAGGCCGATGATCGGCACGCCGCGTTTGGCGAACGGCAGCAGGGCGTCGCGCGTGCGCAAAAGTTCGCGCCGCGCGCCGGCGACATTGCCGACGGAGAGATGCGTGCGGCCGCAGCACAGCGCGCGTTTGCCCGCAACGCCGCGCGGCAGATGCACGCGGTAATTCGCGGCGGCGAGCACTTTCAACGCGGCGTCGATCGTCTCGCGTTCGAAGGCGCAGTTGAACGTGTCGGCGAAGAGCACGACCTCCCCTGCGCCGCACTCGCCAACGCTTTCGGCCGGCTCGCGGAAGCGGTCTCGGCGCCAATGCGGCAGCGGCCGCTGATGCGCCAAGCGCAACATCTTCTCGCTGGCGCGCGCCAGCGCCGGCACTTTGTCGCGCAGGTTCAACAGCGGCGATAAAACTGCACCTGCGCCGGCGTAATCCGGAAGATGCGCGACAATTCTATCACGCAGCGAAAATCCATATGTCTCGGCGCGCGCCGCCTGCACCTCGATCTTCATCCGCGCGATATCGACGCCGGTCGGACATTCGCGCCGGCACGCTTTGCACGAGACGCAAAGGCTGAGCGTCTCGCGCAGCTCTTCGGACGTGAGCGCATCCGCTCCGAGTTGCCCGGACAGGGCGAGCCGCAGCGTGTTGGCGCGCCCGCGCGTGACATCGCGCTCGTCGCGCGTCACGCGATACGACGGACACATGACGCCACCCGCCGATTTTCGGCAGGCGCCGTTATTGTTGCACATCTCTGCCGCGCCCTGGAAACCGGCGGCAGCGCCCGGCCACGCCGACCAGTCCAACGCGGGCGTGAATTCAGAGCGCCCGTAATTCGGGCCATAACGTAAGAGATTGCGGTCGTCGAACTTTGGTGGGTCGACAATGCGATGCGGGTTCAGCGCATCTTCCGGATCGAAGAGCGTTTTCACCTCGCCGAAAGCGCGCACGAGAAGCGAGCCGAACATCATCTCATGGAATTCCGAGCGCACGATGCCGTCGCCGTGCTCGCCCGAATGCGAGCCTTTATACTCGCGCACCATGGCGAACGCTTCTTCGGCGATGGCGCGCATCCGCTTCAAATCGAGATCGAGCTTCAGATTGAGGACCGGTCGCACATGCAGGCAGCCTTCGCTGGCATGCGCATAAAACGTGCCCTTAGTGCCATTGCGCGCGAACACCTCGTTGAGACGCGCCGTATAATCCGCGAGATGTTCGAGCGGCACCGCGCAATCCTCGATGAACGAAACGGGCTTGCGCTCGTCGCGCATTGACATCATCACGTTGAGGCCGGCGGCACGAAAATCTGCGAGCGCCGTCTGCGTTGCGCGATCTGCAATCTTGATGACGCCGCCCCATTTGCGCGATTCATTTTTCCAACTGAAACCGAGATCGTCCATGACTTCGGTAAGCTGCGAAACGCGGCGCAAATTTTCGGCCTGGTCCTCCTCGGCGAACTCGACCAGCAGCAATGCCTGCGGCTCGCCCTTCACCACCCGCTCGATCAGCGGCCGGAACATCGCGATGTCGCGGCCGAGCGCGATCATCGTCGCATCGACGAGTTCAACGGCAATCGGTTTCAGGCGCACGATATGCTGCGCCGCGTCCATTGCCTCATAGAACGAACCGAAATGCGCAGCGCCCAGCGCGCGGTTGCGGATCATCGGCGACAGTTTGATCTCGATCCCTGTCGATAGCGCCAGCGTGCCCTCGGAGCCGACGAGCAAGTGCGCGAGATTGACCTCGCGATCCGGCGCTAGCGCGTCGAGATTATAACCGCCGACGCGCCGCTGCACTTTTGGAAAGCGGGCCGCGACCTCGCCCGCTTCGCGCCGGCCGATGGCGAGGAGATCGCGCGTGAGCGCCTCGAGCCGGGACGGCACGTTGCTGGCTTCCACTTGCGCCTCGATGACGCCGAAATGACCCGCCGTGCCATCGGCGAGCACGCCCTCGATCGCAACGACGTTGTCGCGCATCGTGCCGTAACGCAGCGAGCGGCCGCCGCAGGAATTGTTGCCGGCCATGCCGCCGATTGTCGCGCGCGACGCCGTCGAGACATCGATCGGAAACCACAAACCGTGTTTGGCAAGCCGACTGTTCAGATCGTCGAGCACGATCCCCGGCTCGACGATGCAGCGCGGCGCATCAATGTCGAGCGACAGGACGCGGTTCAAATATTTCGACGTGTCGACGATCAGGCCGTCATTGACCGTCTGCCCGCATTGCGACGTGCCGCCCCCGCGAAACGTCACCGGCACGCGCTCTTCGCGCGCTAGTTCCAGCGCCGCGACGGCGGCGTCGATCGTGCGCGGCGCAACAATACCGGCCGGCATCGCCTGATAGGACGACGCGTCTGTTGCGTAACGCCCACGCGAAAAGCGATCGAACAGAATGTCGCCGTCGATCGCACGCCTGAGACGCCGTTCGAGGCCGGGGTGGAGGGCCGCGCTCACCTTCGCTTGAACAGCCGCTCGATATCGGCGAGCTTTAACTCAATGTAGGTCGGCCGGCCGTGATTGCATTGTCCCGAACCAGGCGTTGCTTCCATCTCCCGAAGTAGCGCGTTCATCTCCTCTGCATTGAGCCGGCGGCCGGCGCGCACCGAATTATGACAGGCGACCGTCGCCAAAACTTTGTCGAGCGACCGTTCGAGCGCGCCGGCTGTATCGTCTTCAGCGAGCCGATCGGCGATATCCTGGAGAAGTCGCCGCGCGTCGGCATTGCCTAAGAGCGCCGGCATTTCGCGCACCAGCACGGCGCCCGGGCCGAAACTCTCGATGATAAGCCCGAGCTCAGCGAGTTCCGCCGCCGCCGCCATGATACGCGCGCCGTCTCCCGCCTCTAGCTCGACCACTGCCGGCACAAGCAAGGGCTGACGCGCAATGCCGTTTGTTTGGCGCTGCCGCTTCAGCTGCTCGTAGACGAGGCGTTCATGCGCTGCGTGCTGATCGACAAGCACGATGCCGTCACGGGTTTGCGCCACGATATAATTCTCGTGCAGCTGCGCACGCGCGGCGCCGAGGGGCGCGTCGATCGTTTCGGCTGCAGGCGGCGCCGCATTTGCGCGCGCGTCAGCTGCCGGTGCATCGATACCAAAAACGCGCTGATCCGGCTCGGCAAAACCTCCGGAGAAGGTGCGCTCCCCATGCGTCGTCGCCGCCGAGTGCCGCCAATCCCAATTCTGCTGCTGCGTGCCCCGCGACAGAATGTGCAGCGCGCCGCGTCCGCCTGTCGTCGAGGCGCGATGGCGCGCATTGGCGAGAGCTTCCTTTAGCGCGCCGATGACGAGCCCGCGCACCAGGCCCGGATCGCGGAAGCGCACCTCCGCTTTTGCCGGATGCACGTTGACATCGACTTCGCGCGGCGGACAGGCGACGAAAAGCGCGACGACCCCGTGCCGATCTCCTGGGAGAAAATCGAGATAGGCCGCGCGCACGCTGCCGGCGAGCAATTTGTCGCGCACGGGGCGGCCGTTGACGAACATGAATTGCATGAGCGCATTGGCGCGGTTGAATGTCGGCAGGCCGGCATGACCCGAGAGCGCAAAACCTTCGCGCGTCGCATCGATCGCGACGCAATCTTCGGCAAATTCGCGGCCGAGCACGTCGGCGAGACGGCGCGTGAGCGCGTCCGCGCCGTGCATCGCGGCATACTCGAAGCGCCCGCCATGATCACTTGCCAAGGAGAAGCGCACATTGGGGTGCGCGATCGCCAGCCGTTTCACCACATCGGCGACCGCTTGACCCTCCGCACGCTCGCCTTTCAAGAATTTCAGCCGTGCCGGCACGCTGGCGAAGAGATCGCGGACTTCAACACGCGTGCCTTTATTGCGCGCGCACGGACCGACTGCACTCTTCTCTCCAAACGACACAGCAATGCGCGCGCCATGCGGCGCGTCGCCCCCGCGCGTTTCGATCAGAAGCTCGGCGACCGAGCCGATCGACGGCAGCGCCTCGCCGCGAAAGCCGAGCGTGGCGATCGCTGAGAGATCGCCGTCGGGGAGTTTCGACGTCGCGTGGCGATCGACAGCGAGCGCGAGATCGTCCGCGTCCATGCCGTGGCCGTCATCGCTGACGCGAATTAATCGCCGTCCGACCGCTTCGATCACAATTTCGATGCGGCTCGCCCCGGCATCGAGCGCGTTCTCAACCAACTCCTTCACCGCGGAAGCCGGCCGCTCCACCACCTCCCCGGCCGCAATGCGGTCGACAAGGACCGGATCGAGCCGGCGAACACGCGGCGCGGGCGGCGAATCGAGGGGGGCAGCAAGCGACATCGGCCCGCTTTTAGCAGGCCGGGGCGCTGAGCGGGAGAGCGCAGCATGGCCTGCCTACCCTGCTGGCTCGATCGCCTCCGGTACCTCGCCGATCTCCCGGCAAACGCGAATACGGCGCGTCGGGATGAGGCTGACGAGCGGCCGCAACATCACCCAACGGCCGGCCGGCACATGGACGGCGCGGCCGCCGAGCCGCACCACCGGCGCCACATTTTCCAGGAAAGCATCGCCCACCATGGTGAGCGCCGCGGGCGCGGCGCCATTCTCGGCGAGCACGCGTTGATAGGTCGCAGCATTTTTCCGGTCGACGATTTCGACCACGTCAATCGCTCGAGAAGCGGAAAGCAGGAAAGCTTGATTGCTTGGCGGATGAGATCGCCCATCGTGATGATCCAGAGCGCATGGCCGGCTTGCCTCAGCTCTCTCAGCACGCGATCGAGTCCGGGCTGGCACTGCATTTCAGCCAATGCATGCATTGGGGAATGGCATCGACCTGCCTCCGCCAATCCGCGGGGATGTCACCGTCGCAGGCTTCTCGGGCGCTCTCGATCAGCGCCCGTCGCACGCCCTCTTGCGTGTAGCCGCATTCGCGCAAACGCCGCCGGAACGGCGCCGCGATGTCGGGATGCGGCAGGCCCCCGACCGATAGGCGTTCGCAATCGCGCTCCCACCGCTTCTCGTCGGTATCGACAATCCACAGCGTGTCGTCGCCATCGAAGGCGACGATTCTCGGCGGGCTAGGCCCGGGCGTGTTGGCTGAAGTCGAGCATTGCCGACGGCAATGGTTTTGCCGCCGCGTCGTTCCCTTACCGGCCCTTGCCCGGGCTGGAGCCTATCCAGGACATCCGCATCAGACGTCGCGCGGCAAGGGCGCCGTTCTGGCAGCGGCGGCCTCAGCGCCCGGCGCTGAATATTTCGCGTATTGCTGGATCAGCTTTGCGACGATTCCCGTCCACCCGGTCTGGTGACTGGCGCCAAGCCCGGCGCCCGTATCGCCGTGAAAATATTCGTGGAACAAGATGAGATCGCGCCAATGCGGGTCAGTCTGGAACTTTTCGTAATCGTTATAAACCGGACGCCGGCCGTCGCGCCCTTTCAAGAACAGCTTGATCAGCCGGTATGTCAGATCGCTCGTCGCCTCCCAAAGATTGACCTGCGGTCCCGACCCACCCGGGTCGTTCACTTTGAAGTCATAGCCGAGAAAAAAATGGTGCTTTTGCAGCGCCTCGATAAGCAGGAAGTTTAAGGGAAACCACACGGGACCGCGCCAGTTGGAATTGCCGCCGAACAAGCCGGAGGTCGAGTTTCCCGGTTCATAATCGAGAACAAAATGATTGCCGTCGAGATCGAGCACGAAAGGCTCGTTCGCGTGACGCTTGGAAACAGAGCGCACGCCATATGGGCTGAGCATCCCCTCCTCGTTCAGAACATGCTCCAGAATTCGCCTCAGTTTCTGTGAATCGACCAATGCAAGACGGAACCTCTCTTCGATTCCGCAATGAGTCATATCGGCGAGGCCACTCAATAAGTGCGGCTGATTGTGAGTAAACCAGCGCAGCCGGTCACCAAACTCATGAAACGCACTGAGGTCGTCGCGCTCGCCAACCGCAGTTGCAAATACAGGTATGACGCCGACAAATGTATAAGCCTTCATCGGAATGGCGGTTCCGTTCGGCAGCTGAAGCATGTCGAAATAATAGCCTGCGGCATCATCCCACAATCCGTTCGCTCGTCCGCCGACACTGTTGACGGCCGCGCCGATATAGACGAAGTGCTCGAAGAACTTCGTCGCGAGGTCCTGGTAAACGGCATCCCCTTTGGCCAATTCGAGCGACACGGCAAAAAGGTTGAGGCAGTACATCGCCATCCAGCTGGTGCCGTCGGCCTGCTCGAGGCGACCGCCCGCCGGCCCGAAATTGCGATCGAAGGCGCCGATATTATCGAGCCCGAGAAAACCGCCCTCGAAAATATTGTTGCCCTCGGCATCCTTGCGATTCACCCACCAGGTGAAGTTGATCATCAGTTTGTGGAAAATGCGTTCAAGGAATTCGCGATCCTCGCGTCCGTAATTTTCCGCTTCGATCTGATAGACGCGCATTGCCGCCCAGGCGTGGACCGGCGGGTTTACGTCGCCAAAATCCCACTCGTAAGCGGGAATCTGACCGTTCGGGTGCATGTACCATTCGCGCGCCAGCAACAATAATTGGTTCTTGGCGAAGTCGGGATCAATCAGCGCGAACGCGATAGAGTGAAATGCCATGTCCCAGGCGGCGAACCACGGATATTCCCATTTGTCGGGCATCGACATGACGTCGCTGGCGCCTAGATGGCGCCACTCACAATTGCGGCCAGTTTTGCGTTGCTCCGGTGGCGTCGGGCCGGCCGGATCGCCGTCCAGCCATTTCTCCACGATGAAATAGTAATATTGCTTGCTCCACAGCATGCCGGCAAATGCCTGGCGCTGGATGTTGCGCATGTCATCGCTCAGCGCGTATGGCGTCACGCGTTCGTAAAAAGCATTCGCCTCCTGTCTGCGGCTCTCGAAAATGGCGCCGAAATCGGCGCTGAGCGGCTGCGACAAATCACCGGCGCTGGAGAGGCGGAGCTTGAATGTGGCGGTCTCGCCGGCGCCGATGCGACAGGAATAATGCAACGCCGCCTTCGTTCCCACATTCTGCGGATTGACCGCGTGCGGCTGCGCATTCACAACAAATTCGTGAATGGCGTCCTTTACATAAGGTGACGCATTCGAGACGCCGTAGAGGCATGCAGTGTTAGATTCATTTTCGGTGAAAAGCGCCTCCTGCGGCGGCTGGCAAAAAAGCCAGTATGTTCCGGCGAGCCGGTGCGAGGCTCTCAGCACGCTTGCGTTTTCGTCAGCCCGTTCAATCTCGATCCGCGGCTTCTCCTTGCCCGGAAACCACGACCAGTCATTCCTGAACCAAAGATGCGGCAGGATGTGCAGGGGCGCGGGGTCAGGCCCGCGATTGATTGCGGTGACCCGTATCAGGATATCGTCCGGCGCGGCCTTCGCGTACTCGACGAATACGTCAAAGTACCGATCGTCGTTGAATATTCCTGTATCGATGAGCTCGTATTCAGGATCGAGGCGAGTACGGCGGCAGTTCTGCTCGACAAGAGCTGAATATGGATATGCCAGCTGCGGATATTTATAGAGATATTTCATATAAGCGTGGCTGGGCACGTTATCGAGGTAGAAGTAATACTCCTTTACATCCTCGCCGTGATTTCCCTCATGTCCGGTGAGACCGAACATCCGTTCCTTGAGGATCGGGTCAGCGCCGTTCCACAACGCGAGCGCAAAGCACAGATGCTGGCGGTCGTCGCAAATGCCGGCGATACCGTCCTCACCCCAGCGGTAAGCGTGGGAGCGTGCCTGTTCGTGCGTGACAAAATTCCAGGGGTGGCCGTCCGCGCTGTAGTCTTCGCGCACCGTGCCCCATTGGCGCTCGCTGACATAAGGGCCCCA
>Ga0136846_1239551_pt1 | contig 20169 bp, 15 predicted proteins | sample HopSoiMetagenom2_FD_96841 | JGI IMG/M metagenome (GOLD analysis project Ga0136846, IMG submission 96841) | Grasslands soil microbial communities from Hopland, California, USA - 2 Assembly 2016 (version 4) | ecosystem: Environmental > Terrestrial > Soil > Grasslands | place: USA: Hopland...
AAGGACGCGTCCTGCGGCGCCGAAAAGTGAGCGAGCCGCCCGAGGGCGTGCGCTCCGACATCGAGATTCTCTGCACGCTCGGCGAACGCCTCGGCCACCGGCGTCAGTTTCTGTACGCGAACAGCGAGGCCGTGTTCGACGAGCTGCGCCGCGCGAGCCGCGGCGGGCCGGCCGACTACTTCGGCATCACTTACGAGCGCGTCGACAACGAGAAAGGCGTCTTCTGGCCGTGTCCATCGATCGGCCATCCGGGAACCGAGCGGCTCTTCACAGACTCGTTCCCGACGCCCAACAAACGCGCGCGCTTCCACGCCGTCTCGCATCGATCGATCGCCGAAGAGACGAACGAGGAATTTCCCTTCTATCTGACGACTGGCCGGATTCTCACGCAATACCAGTCGGGCACGCAGACGAGGCGGGTCCGTTCGCTCAACGCCGCAGCCCCTCAGGCGTTTGTCGAAATGCATCCATCGAGCGCGACCGTAATCGGCGTCACGCCCGGCGACCGCGTCGTGCTCACGACGCGGCGCGGGTCGGCGGCCTTTGTCGTCAAGACGACGCCGTCAATTCGCGAGGACACCGTGTTCGTTCCCTTTCACTTCGCCGGCGAGCAGTCGGCAAATCGCCTGACGAACGCGGCGCTCGATCCGACGAGCAAGATGCCGGAGTTCAAAGTCTGCGCGGCGCGGATCGAACGAGCTGATCCGTGAGCAGCGCAGCACGCGGGCTCGCCGTCGCCAAGTGGAACGCCGTCGCGACAAATCTGTCCGAGATGATCGTCGGCAGACAACATTGTCCGCCCGTCACGGATTCGCCGAGCTTGTAAGACGCGCGGTTCCAGGGCAAAAGAGGTCGCGTCGGCTCTCTCACGTGGTGCACGTCTTGCTCGGTCAGACAGCAGCAACATGTCGCTGCCGCTGCTCAAACGCGCAACCGAAGACGGCGTCACCTTTGTCCTGACGCCTGCCGCGCACCGTGATCCGGCGGCCGCTTCGCAGCAGCCGGTGCCGCGCATGCCGATGCGCGCCCCCGGGCCGGGCGAGCAGTACCGTTTTCATGTCGACATGGGGAAGTGCATCGGCTGCAAGTGCTGCGTGGTGGCGTGCAACGAGCAGAACGGCAACCCCGCGGCGATCAACTGGCGGCGTGTGACCGAGATCGAAGGCGGCTGGTACCCACGCGCGGCGCGTTCGTACCTCTCGATCGGCTGCCATCATTGTCTCGAGCCGACGTGCCTGCAGGGCTGTCCCGTCGACGCCTACAAGAAGGATGCAGGAACCGGGATCGTGCTGCACAGTGCCGACGCCTGCATCGGCTGCCAGTACTGCACGTGGAACTGTTCGTACGGCGTTCCGCAGTACAACCCCGAGCGCGGCGTTGTCGGCAAGTGCGACATGTGTCATACGCGGCTTGGCCTCGGCCAGTCGCCCGCATGCGTGTCGGCGTGCCCTGCCGGCGCGATTCAAATCGAAATCATCAACGTGAACAAGTGGCGCGCCGCCGCGGCGGCCGCAACTCCCGGGAGCGGGCTGCCCGTCGGCGATCAAAGCATTTCGTCCACGCGAATCACTCCGCCGGCGAACATGGCGCCGAACGCGAAACCGGTGGATCTCGTTCAATTGAAGCCGTCCGAGCCGCACTGGGCGCTCGTCGTGATGACCGTGTTCACGCAGTTGTCGGTCGGCGCGTTCGCCACGATCTTTCTGCTGCACGCGTCCGGCGCGTTCACACGCCTGGGCGCCACGGCCTTGACGTCCCTGGCCGTCGCCGCACTGGCCCTCGCAGCGTCCACGCTGCACCTTGGCCGGCCCGTCTACGCATATCGCGCACTCAAGATGTGGCGCCGCTCGTGGCTCAGCAGGGAGGTCCTGCTGTTCTCGGGCTTCTCCGCGGTGGCGTGCCTTTACGCGATCGGCCTATGGATGGGGATCGCGGTCGGAATCGGCCTCGGTGCGCTGACGCTGTTGCTCGGGTTCGGCGGCGTGACCGCCAGCGCGTGCATCTACCGTGTGCCGTCGCGGCCCGCGTGGAATACCCCGCTCACGCTCCTCCAGTTCAACCTCACGGCCCTCACCCTGGGTCCCCTCTTCGCGGCGGCCGTCGTGGGGGCGACCGGTCCGGGCTGGCTGCGTGCCGGCATCTCCTCCACGGCAGGCGCCCAGTGTGTCGTGCTGGCGTTGAGGTTCTTCCGGATGAGCGGCTCGGACAGCGTTGAACTGCAGGCGTCCTCGCGTCTGCTGGCGACCACGCTCCGGACGCCGTTCATCTTCCGCGGCGCGCTGCTCGCGGTCGGAGCGATCGCAATGCCGTTGTATGTCTCGAGTCCGGTCGCGCTCTGGCTGGCATGCGCGCTCGCTCTGGCCGGCGAAATCGTCGGACGGTATCTGTTCTTCGTCAGCGCCGTGCCGAAGCACATGGCCGCCCCTTACCTCGGAAGCGAGGCCGCATGACCCTGCGCAGGGCGCTCGGGCTCGACATCCGGCCAGAACGCTACGCATATGGGCACGACGAGCGGGCCGGGTACACCGCCGCGCGGCGGGTTGCCGACCGCTGGGTGCAGACTACCTGCGGCTATTGCTCGGTCGGCTGCGGGATGTTCATCGGCGTCAAGGACGGCAGGGCAGTCGGAGTCGAGGGCGATCCCGACCACCCCGTGAATGCCGGCGCGCTGTGCCCGAAGGGGCTCGCCGAGCACGAAACGATTCATGCCGACACACGCGCGCGCTATCCGCTGCTGCGTCGCGACCGTGGTTTCGAACGCGTGAGCTGGCCGGATGCGATCGAGACGATGGCCCGCAGGTTCCGCGGCATCCAGGATGCACACGGGCCGGATGCGGTCGGGATCATCAGCACCGGCCAGCTCGTGACCGAGGAGTTTTACACGCTCGGAAAACTCGCGCAGCTGGGCCTCGGCACCCGCAACTACGACGGCAACACGACACTGTGCATGTCGACAGCCGTTTCGGGCTACAAGCTGTCCTTCGGCAGTGACGGTCCTCCCGGCGCCTACGAAGATCTCGAGCGCGCCGACGTCATCCTGCTGATCGGCGCGAACATCGCCGACAACCACCCAATCCTGTGGCAGCGTCTCGCCGCAAACCCGTCGCGCACGCTCGTCGTCGCCGATCCGCGGGTCACCAAGACGGCGATGCTGGCCGACCTGCACCTGCCGGTGAAGCCGCGATCCGATCTCGCCCTCGTCAACGGCATCATCCACATTCTGATCGAGAGCGATGTGATCGACGGCGAATACATCGCTGCTCACACGACAGGCTTCCAACTCCTCCGCGAGTCAGTCCGTCAGTACGCGCCGCATCGAGTTTCGGAGATCACCGGCCTCCCGATCGATCTGATCTACCGGACGGCTTCGTTGTACGGCAACGCCCGCGCCGCGTTCATCGGCTGGACGATGGGGGTGAACCACAGCTCGAAAGGGACCGAAACGGTGAACGCGATCAACAACCTCGCGCTCATCACTGGGAACATCGGCCGCACCGGCGCGGCGCCGTTCTCGATCACCGGACAGTGCAACGCGATGGGCACGCGCGAAGCGGGCTTCGCGTCATCGTTACCAGGATATCGAAAGTTCGACAGCGCGGCCGATCGCCAAGAGCTGGCCGGGCTGTGGAACGTTCCCGTCGATCGGCTGCCCGCCGCGCGAGGCCTGGCGTATCCCGACATCATCGAGGCCGCTCTCGACCGGCGCGTCCGCGCACTGTGGATCATTGCGACGAATCCGATCGTGTCGTTTCCCAATCTGGGCGTGCTCAAGCAGGCGCTCGAAACGGTTGAGTTTCTCGTTGTCCAGGATGGTTTTCATCCGACTCCGACGAGCGAACTGGCGCATCTGGTGCTGCCGGCCGCCATCTGGGGCGAGAAAGAGGGGACCTACACGAACTCGGAGCGTCGGGTCAGCAAGGTCAACGCCGCGGTCGCGCCGCCGGCGGAGGCCCGCCCGGACTTCCGGATCTTCCTCGATCTGGCGGCCGCGCTCGGATGCTGCGACGAGCTGTTCCCAGGCTGGACGAAACCGGAGAACGCCTTCGACGAATGGAAGCAGGTGTCGGCCGGCCGGTTGTGCGACTACTCGGGCATGACCTACGCGGCCATCGAATCGTCGCGGGGCATCCAGTGGCCCTATCCCGCCGGCGCTGCCGATCCCGCGGCGACGCGCCGTCTGTACCAGGACGGCCGTTTCCAGACAGAGGACGGCAGGGCCCGGCTGATTCCGACGACGTGGGAGATGTTCCCGGAACCGCCGAACGACGAGTTCCCGTTCGTCCTCAATACGGGACGGACGGTGGAGCACTGGCACACGCGGACGAAGACGGGACGCGTCGCGATCCTCGACCGTCTGTCGCCGTCGTCCTGGCTCGAGATGAACCCGCGCGATGGGCGGGCACTGCGGCTCAAGGCGACCGATCGCGTCGACGTCGTGTCGCGCCGCGGCTCGATTCGCAATCTCGAGCTTCGCCTCACCGAGACGATCGGCCCCGGGCAGGTGTTCGTGCCATTCCACTGGGCCGAGGCCAATGCAAATCAGGCGACGCAGAGCGCCTACGACCCCATCTCGCGTGAACCCAACTACAAACAGTGCGCCGTGCGCGTGGAGCCGTCGGCATGAAGAAACTGGTCGTCGTTGGAAACGGAATGGCGGGTGTCGGATGTGTCGAACAGATCCTGCGGCACGCGCCGGCGTTCGACATCACGATTCTCGGTGAAGAGACGCACGTCAACTACAACCGCATCCTGCTGTCATCGGTGCTGGCGGGGGAAAAACCCGCCGACGAGATCACGCTCAACCCTCTGGAGTGGTACTGGCGCAACAAAATTCGCCTGCGCGTCGGCGCACGGGCGGTCGACGTGGACGCCGACCTGAAGGTGGTCATGACCGAGGACGGCGAGGTCACCTCGTTCGACACGCTCCTGCTCGCGACCGGCAGTTCCGCGCTGATGCCGCCAATCGAGGGCATCGAGAAAGACGGCGTGTTCGCATTCCGCACCCTCGACGACACCCGGGCACTGCTCGAACGCGCGAAGCCGGGCGTCAAAGCCGTCGTCATTGGCGGCGGCCTCCTCGGCCTCGAAGCGGCTCGCGGACTGCAGGTGCAGGGCTGCGACGTCACGGTCGTACACCTGATGGATTCGCTGATGGAGCGGCAGCTCGACACGCTTGGCAGTTTTTATCTCAGGGCCAAGATGGAGTCGCTCGGCATCCGCGTCCTGCTGGCGCACAGCACGAAGAAGATTCTCGGCGAGAAGAAGGTCCAGGCGGTGGCGTTCGTGGACGGGACGCGCGTCGACGCCGATCTGGTGGTGGTCGCCGCCGGCATCCGTCCCAACACCGATCTGGCCAGGCGCGCCGGCCTGCTCGTCAATCGAGGCATCGTCGTCAACGACTACATGGAAACGAGCCATCCCGACATTTTTGCGGTCGGCGAGTGTGTCGAGCACAACGGCATCTGCTACGGGCTCGTCGCACCCCTGATCGAGCAGGGCAAAGTTCTCGCGGCGACGATGACGGGCAACAAAGGCCCGACGTACACCGGAACCGTGCAGGCCGCGAAGCTCAAGATCATGGGCGTCGACGTGTTCTCGGCTGGCGCCTGGACGGACGGTGCGGGCGTCGAGGCCGTACGGTTCGAAGATCCCGCGCTCGGAATCTACAAGAAGCTCGTCCTGCGCGACGGCAGGCTGGCGGGCGTGATTCTCGTCGGCGACACGTCGGACAGCCATCGCTACATGGACTGGCTGCGATCGCAGGCAGACCTGACGGGCCAGCGGCGGCACCTGCTGTTCCCGCCCGCGGGCGAGGACGCGGGCCTCGACATCGCGCAGATGTCCGAGAACGCGACGATCTGCGGATGCGTGGGCGTGACCAAGGGCGCGATCATCTCGGCCATCCACGACAGAGGCATCAACACGCTGTCGCAGCTGAAGGAAGCGACACGCGCCGGCACCGGGTGCGGCAGCTGTACGTCGCTGTGCCAGGACGTGCTCCGTGCCGTGGCGCCGGACTTCCAGGAGGACGGGAGAAGGGTGTTGTGCGGGTGTGTGCCGTTCGCGCAGGACAATCTCCGCGAGATCCTGCGGAGCCAGCGCCTGAAGTCCGTCCAGGACGTCCTCGACATCTACGGCAACGGCGAGGGCTGCGAGATTTGCAAGCCGGCGCTGAGCTACATGCTGGACATGCTCTGGTGCGGCGATCACGACGAGGACCGGTCTGCCCGCTTCATCAACGATCGCGTGCACGCCAACATCCAGAAGGACGGAACGTTTTCCGTGATTCCGCGCATCCGCGGCGGCGTGACGACGCCCGCCGAGCTGCGGCGGATCGCCGACGTCGCCGAGAAGTACCAGGTGCCGATGGTCAAGATCACGGGCAGTCAGCGCATCGATCTTCTCGGCGTCAGGAAGGAAGACCTGCCGAAGGTCTGGGCGGACCTCGGCATGCCGTCCGGCCAGGCGTACACGAAGGGCGTGCGCATGGTGAAGACGTGCGTCGGGACCGAGTTCTGCCGCTTCGGCACGCAGGATTCGACGAGCGCGGGCATCGAGATGGAGCGGCGCTTCGAAAACCTGTTCACGCCGCACAAGGTGAAGATGGCCGCCGTCGGCTGTCCCCGCAACTGCGCCGAGGCGACCGTGAAGGACATCGGTCTGGTCGGCCAGGAAGGCGGATGGCAGGTCGTCGTCGGCGGCGCGGCCGGGAAGTCCGTGCGCAGGGCCGACCTGCTGATCACCGTCGAGACGACAGAGAGCGCCCTCGAAGCCGCCGAGCTCTTCTTCCAGTACTACCGCGAGCACGGCAACTATCTCGAACGGACGTACGACTTCGTCGAGCGCATCGGCATCGACAAAGTGCGCAAGGACACGGTGTACGCGCCCGAGCCTGCCCGGCTGGCACTGCTCGATCGCCTGCGGAAGTCGAAGAACGCGTCGTACGACGCCTGGCAGGAAGGCCGTTCGCCGGTGAACCGCACGCAGTTCATCCCTCTTCATCCGATCGAGCCCGTACAGGATCTGACGGCATGAGCGACAACAAGAGATGGGTGCGCATCGCGTCGTGCGACGCGGTCCCGCCCCGCGAGGGCCGCGCGGCGATGATCGATCAGAGAGAAATTGCCATTTTCAACCTCGGCGATCGGTTTCTCGCCGTGGACAACCGCTGCCCCCATCAAGGCGGGCCGCTCTGCGACGGCATTGTCGCCGGCGGCTCGGTTGTGTGCCCCTTGCACGCGTGGAAAGTCAACCTGGAGACGGGCGAGGTTTCCCGTCCCGCCAACCATAACGACTGCGTCCGCACTTACGCCACGCGCGTCGAAGGCGGCGTGATCTCCATCGAGGCCTGATGACTCACAAATCCTTTCTCAAGACGGGGCACACGCCGACGCTCGTCTCGGCGCTCCTGTATTTCGACGTCAGCTTCATGGTCTGGGTCATCCTCGGACCGCTCGCGCCCTTCGTGCGCCAGCAGTTCGGCCTGTCGGCCACCGCGCAGGGACTCTTGGTGGCCGTCCCGCTGCTCGGCGGGTCGCTGTTCCGGCCCGTGCTGGGCGTTCTCGCCGATCGAATCGGCGGCCGCCGCGCCGGCCTCATCGGCCTGGCACTTACCGTTGCGGCGCTTGTCGCCGGCTGGACCCTGGCGACCGCACCCTGGCACCTGTTCGCCCTCGCGTTCTTCCTCGGCATTGCGGGCGCCAGCTTCGCCGTCGCCCTGCCGCTCGCCAGCCGCTGGTATCCGGCGGAATACCAGGGCCTCGCGATGGGTATTGTCGGCGCGGGAAACTCCGGGTCGTTGATGGCCACCCTGTTCGCGCCGCGCCTCGCGGAACGCATCGGGTGGGCGAATACGCTCGGCCTCGCCCTGGTTCCCGTACTCTGCATCACGATCCTGTTCATGCTGGCGGCGAAGGACAGCCCTGGCCCCCGCGCAACGACCAGATGGAGCGATTACGCGGCCGTACTGCGCGAGCCGGACACGCTGTGGTTTTCCTTTCTGTACAGCCTGACATTCGGCGGGTTCGTCGGCTTCACCAGTTTCCTGACGACGTTCTTCCACGAGCAATACCAGGTGTCGAGGGTCAGCGCTGGCGACTTCGCGACGATCGTGATCGTCTCTGGAAGCTTGATGCGTCCGGTAGGCGGATGGCTGTCGGATCGGCTGGGCGGCTATCGCCTGCTGCTCCTGCTGCTCGCAGGCGCCGGCTTGAGTCTTGGCGCCGTCGCAATGCTCCCGCCGCTGGTGGTGGTCGTGCCGCTACTCTTCGTGACCGTCGGCCTCCTCGGCATGGGTAATGGCGCAGTGTTCCAGCTCGTGCCGCAGCGCTTTGCGGCGCGGATGGGCATCGTGACCGGCATCGTCGGCGCCGCCGGCGGGCTCGGCGGGTTTTTCCTGCCGTCCGTGCTGGGTGCCGTCAAGGACACGACAGGTACCTACGCGATCGGCCTGATGGCCTTCGCGGCAGCGTTCATGGCGGGTTCGTTCGTGCTGCTCGAGCTCGGCACGCGCTGGAAGGAGCGATGGCAGCTGGACGCGATCAGACGTTCGGGCATCTTCAGCTATCGGCGCGTCGCCGATCGCCCACTTGGGACCCAGCACTCAGCCGTCGGCGGTCAACAGTCGTAATAGAATCGCAGCATGCGTTCGAACGGCCGCCGTGTCATCTCTTAAAGGCGCGCGAGTGGCGCTCCTCGAAGCACGCATGAGCGCCGAACTGGCCGCCATGGTGGAGCGCTTCGGCGGCGTGCCGTACTCGGTGCCGGCGGTCCGCGAGACGCCGCTCGAACAGCCCGAAGATGTCGGCCCTTTCCTGGACGACTTGTGCGCGGGCCGCTTCGCCGTCGTCGTCCTGATGACCGGCGCCGGTGTCACGGCGCTGCTGCGCGAAGCTGAACGGCTGGGCCGGCTTGCCGAGGTATTGGCGGCGCTCCGCAAGACGACGACGGTGTGCCGTGGTCCCAAGCCGATGGCCGTGCTGCGGCGGCACGACGTGCCTGTGGGGATCACCGCCGTCGAACCGCACACCACCACCGAGCTCTTGCAGGCGCTCGCCCCTGTCGACGTCGCCGGGAAGACGGTCGGCCTCCTGCATTACGGCGAGCGGAACGAAACCGCCGCGGACGGCCTGCGGCGGCGCGGCGCGAACGTGAGCGAGGTCTGCCTCTACGAATGGCGGCTGCCCGATGATCTCGCGCCGCTCGAGCGCCTGGTCGACGAAATCATCCACGGACGGGTTGACGCGGTCGTCATCACCAGCCAGATTCAGAGCCGGCACCTTTTCCAGGTTGCCGAACGTCTCGGCAAGACCGGTGCATTGACAGACGCGCTCAACACCAGGGTTGTCGTCGCCGCGGTCGGGCCAGTGTGCGCCGCGGCGCTGAGAGCGGCAGGGGTAATCCCCCACGTGCAGCCCTCGCATCCGAAGATGGGCCCGATGATGATCGCGCTGGCCGACTACTACGAGTTGACCGATCGACAAGTCCATTAGCCGCCCGGCGTTCACGCCGTCTGATCCTCACACGTTTGTCGGAATCGATCCCGCCGGCACAATAGCGTCCTGCGCAGCGCATTTTTCGTGAGGCCGTCGGGAAACAGCCCGCTCTGGCGGCATGCAAGACATCCACATTCCGGTAGCTTTCGATCTTCAGCCGACACAACTGGCGCTTCCTGGAGGCGGACCGCGCATTGCGTCTGCGGAAATCACGCCGAAATCCGCACGGAAACGCCGTTCCGCATTGTCGCGCCGTTGGTGTGTCGCTTGCTCCTTCCGCGAGCGTGGCGCATCGAATGACACCTCGGACTCTCGTTTTCATCAGCGCGATGACGATTGCCGGCATCCGGCCTGACATCGCTGCCGCGCAGCCTCCGCTTCCTAATCGCTTCAACGAGGTCACGCCTGGCTGGTTGACGGTGCGGGGCGAGTTTCGCGATCGCATGGAAGGCGGGACCAACATCGCCTACAGCCCGGGGCTGGACGATGTCTACTGGCTCAACCGGTTTCGATTCGACGTGAACGTCCAGCCGACGCCGTTTTTCAATGTGCTGGTCCAGGCGCAGGACGCGCGCGTCGCGGCCAAGGATGTGGGCTCCACCACGGCGCCTTTCAGAAACCCGTTCGATTTGCGGCAGGCCTATGCCGACGTCGGCAACACGCGGGACGGTGCGTTGACACTGAGAGTCGGGCGGCAGGAAATGTTTTTCGGCGAGCAGCGCCTGGTCGGGCATCTCACGTGGGTGAACGCGGCGCGCAGCTTCGATGGCGTGCGGGCCACCTACAAGGCTGGCGGCTTCAGGATCGACGCGTTCGCCACATCGGTCGTGCGAATCCTCGACGGCGAGTTCGACAAGAGCGGCAACGGCAACCGTTTCGTCGGGGCGTACGGATCAGCGACGAACTGGATCGCCAAAGCCACGGTCGAGCCGTACGTCTTCTGGCGCCGCGATCAGGCGCAGAAGGGGGAACGCGGCGACACAGGCAACCTGTCGGCGGCGACGATTGGCACACGCTGGATCGGCAAGCTCCCGGCCAGCGTCGACTACGGCGTGGAAATCGCCGTCCAGGCCGGCTCGCTCGCCTCGGATTCCGTCAATTCGTGGGCCGGTCACTGGGTCGCGGGCCACACCATCGGCGGCAGCTGGAAGATTCGCATCGCGGAGGAATACAACTTCGCGAGCGGCGACAGCCATTCGGGCGACGGCAGACGCGGCACCTTCGATCAGCTGTATCCGACCGGGCACGACAAGCTGGGCCTCGCGGACCAGGTCGGATGGAAGAACATTCGCGACCTGCGCTCGATCGTCGAATTCACGCCGCACAACAGCTGGCCGGTCACGGCGAGCGTGCACTCGTGGTGGCTCGCCGACGCGCACGATGCCCTCTACAATGCCGCCGGCGCCGCCATCGCCCGCGTACCGGATGGTTCGGCCGGCAGCCGCGTCGGCGACGAGATTGATGTCCAGCTGATGCACGCGCTCACGCCGCAGGTGCAGCTTGCGGCCGGCATCGCACACGTGTTCCCCGCGCGATTTCTCGACGCCGTCACACCCGGCGCGCATTACACGTATCCGTTCGTGATGGTGACGTATGTCTTCCTGGCAGCCAGGTAGGCAAAGCCGGAGCGGCGATGCAGACGCCGGCGGCGTCTACAGTGCGTCGCGTTCGCCCGTGCGGATGCGGTAGGTCTGCTCGACCGGCAGCACGAACACCCGGCCGTCGCCGATTTCCCCGGTGCGCGCCGCCTGTACGATCGCCTTGATCGCGTCGTCGGCCGCCGAATCTGCCACGACCACCTCGACCTGCATTTTCGGCAGCAGGCTGACGTTGTATTCCTTGCCGCGGTAAATGGCCGTGTGGCCCTTCTGCTTGCCGTGACCGCGCACTTCCGTGACGGTCATACCCGAGATGCCGAGTTTCTCGAGCGCGTCTTTTACTTCGTCCACTTTGTTGGGGCGGACGATGCTTTTAATGAGCTTCATGATCTCCCTCCAGCATGCGTTGCAGGTTCGCCGACAGCTCGAGCGTGTCCCCCTCGGACAGCTTGGCTCCTGCCTTCGTAATGTGAAACACGTCGATGGCCCGGTGACCCTCCGTCGCAATCAAGACCAGGTCGATTTCACAGCCGTTCTGAGAAATGACGCGGCTGATCCGGTAGAGCAACCCGAGCGCGTCGTCGGCGATGATGTCGAGAATCGTATACCGTCTGGATGCCTGATTGTCACAATGAACGACGGGCTTGACCCTGGGCGGCCTTCGATGGAACAGGCTGTCCTCGCGTCCCGTCAGCCGGGCGTGCACGGTGGCGCGCCCGGAGACTACCTCTTCGAGCACCTGGAAGATCTGGTCGCGGGCGTTGGCATTGAGCGCGAGAAACCGATCCTGGTCCGTGAACTGGAACACGTCGAGCACCAGCCCATTGGGATTCGTCATCGCATGCCCGCGCAGGATGTCCATCCCGAACGACGACAGCACGCCGGAAATGTTTGAAAACAGGAACGGCTTGTCGAGCGTGACGACGGTGAGCTCCCAGGCCGAGCCTTTTTCCTCCAGCCACAGGTGCACTTCGTCCGGGTTGATATCGCGCGCCAGGCGGACGTGGCGGTAAATGGCCTCGCCGTCGAAGAGCTGCAGGTACCGCCGCGGAAGGCCGGCCAGGAAATGCGCGATCTCGCTTTCCGAGAGGTCAGCCGGGCGGTTCGCCAGCAGGTCGGTGCTGGCCGCCAGGTTCGGCTCGATCAATTCGTCGCCGTAGCCGAGCGTGAGGTGATTGTAGGTGTCCACGAAGAGACGCCAGAGCAGCTCCGCCCGCCACGGGGTGAGCGTCTCCAGGCTGACCGCCTCCACGTCGGCCAGCGTCATCAGGCAGAGCATCCGCAACCGTTCCTCGACGCCGACGAGCGCCGCGAACGTGCGGACGATTTCGGGGTCTTCGGTATCGCGGCGGAACGCGACCTGGGACATCGCGAGGTGATTGGCGATCAGAAATTCGACGGCCGCCCGCACGTCCTGCGCCAGGCCAAGCCGTTCGAACATCTCGCGCGCCATGCGCACGCTCTCCAGCGCGTGGTCTTCGTCGCGCCACTTCCCGACGTCGTGCAGCAGAAGCGCCAGCACGAGGATCTCGGGCGCCTGCAGATCCTGCAGCAGCGACGAGAAGCGTTCGCGATCCGGTGACGATCGAGTAGCGAGCCGCTCGAGGTTCTTGATGGTGAGCAGCGTGTGCTCGTCGACGGTGTACTTGTGGAAGAAGTCGCGCACCACGCGATAGGTGATCGCCTGGAACGGCGGGAACATCCGCCCGAGCACCCCGCAGTCGTGCATTTCCGAGAGACGCGCGTACAGACCTGCGCCCGGCCTCAGGAAGCGCATCAGCGCCGCGACATGCGCGGGCGTCGGGAAAAAATCCTCGACGCGGAAGCGCTCGGCGTGCTGCCGCATGATCGCGAGCGCAGGATCCGACACGTCACACCTGGCGTCGATTGCCGCCTGGAAGGCCGCGAGCCACGTCGCCGGCTGGACGGCCGCCTGCCGCGTATCGATGAAGCAGATACCGTCGGGCGTCTGTCCGAGATTGGTGCCGACCGGCGTCGGGGCCGTTTTGCGAATCCAGCCGAGCGCGCGCGTGACGATGCGGGCGTGACGGAAGTAGTCGCTCATCAGCCGCTCGACCCGCTGCTGCGGGAACGCGCCCGGATAGCCGAGGATGTCGGCGGCCTTTTCCTGCAGGGGATGGCTCAGCGTGTTCGAGTTGCGCCGGGTCTCCAGATGCAGGATCGATCGGACCCGCAGCAGAAAATCCTCGGCTTCGTCCAGCCGGGCGAGATCTTCCGGCCCCCGCCTGAGCAGCGACGGATCGGTGAGCGCGGCAATCCAGCGCATGGCTGTGAGATCGCGGAGCGCGCCCGGCGCTTCCTTGACGTCGGGTTCCAGCTGATAGAGCGTCGAATTGAACAGCGCGTAGCGATTGTCGATCAGCGTATTCAACGCGCCGACGACGTGGGCGTGCGTGCCGGCGTGGTGGAAGGCCGCCTCGAAGCGGCGATAAAGCGCGAGATCCCCGGCGACGGGCCGCGCGTCGACCAGCGCCATGAGAAATTCGGGGTTGTCCACTTCCAGGCGGGCGAACTCGTCGATTTCACGCACCTGGTGGCCGACGACGAGGCCCAGATCCCACAGCGGGTGCAGCAGCGTGCGGAGCAGGCCTTCCTCCGGTTGCCCGAGGCGGCCGCCGAAGAGGACCAGCAGATCGATGTCCGAGTGCAGGCAGAGCTGCTTGCGGCCGTAGCCGCCGATGGCGACGACCGCGAACGGTTGTTCGATTCGAGTGGCGCCTGCGAGGATTTGGCGGAGGAGAGCGTCAAATCGCTCCGAATAGCGGGCGAGGGCCGCGCGTCCTCCGTGCCCCAGCACGATGTCGTCGCACAGCTCGCGCCGCGCCTCCTCCAGCAGCTGGGCGGGAAGACCTGTCGCGTTGTGCCTGTCGACTGAGCCCGTGCCTGCGTCCGACATGGGGCCGATAGCCTCCGATTGAGGGCAACCCGGTGCCCCACATAACTTACACCGGGTTGCGCCTCTGCCCCACTCGGCGTGGTGTCAGGACTTCGAACTGAACGAGAACAGCAGTCCGAACGAAATCGAGTGCTGGCTGGACTTGGGTGCCCCGGTGTCGCTCGTGAAGACGTCCTGATCGGAGAAGTCGCCGCGATATTCGATACGCCACAGGAAGTTGTCGGCGCCCTTCAGCTCCAGTGTCGTCGTGAACTCCTTGAGGTTCTGCTTGATGCCAGTCATGAACTGGTCTCCGTCGCTCACGTACTCCCAGCGCGGCGTGACGGAGGCTCTCTTGCCCGAGAACTTCCCGTAGAGCGCGACGCCCGACCAGCTCGCGCCGCCGTCTGAACCGAAGTCGAAATTGCCCATCAGCGCGAACTTCGGGCTCGCCGTGTACGTCAGGACGGTGTCCGACAGGTTCCGCGTCGTCGCGTTGTCGGCCGTTTCCGGACCCACGATGTAATTCTCGATGATCGCGAAGCTGCCGCTCGGTTTGAGCGTGGCCGACGCCATGAACGTCTTGCCGCTGTTGTTTTCCTGGACGTTATTCCAGCCGTTGACGAGTCCGGCCATGAACGAGACCTTGTCGTTGGCGGTGTAGGTCATGCGCAGGCCTGAGTGATAGTACGGGATGGCGAGCGCGAACAGCAGCGAACGGCTGTAGTTCCAGTTGTCCTTCGCCTCGATGACCTCCGCGCCGGCGTTGGTGACGAACTTGCCGAAGTCGAACTGGGCCTTGCCCGTCAAGAAGCTGCCGTACGCTTCCTCGACGTTCACGAGCGGTCCGCCGGGCTCGGCGAAGGCGATGATGTTCGACGCGGCCGGCCCGTAGTTCAGGCGCACCTTGTAGCCGATGGGCGAATCGGAGGCCGGCGCCTTCGCCACCCAGAGCTCCGCCATGTTGAGCGTGAAGGCGTTGTGCTTGGTGTCGAAGTTCCGATAGAGGCCGTCGGTCTTCGTGGAGAAGTAATCATAGTAGCCGTCCACGAGGCCGCCGATTTCCGTCCCTTTGAAGAAGTTCAGCGTGACCTTGTCGGGGTCGGGTGCGGGCGCTGCGGCCGGCGCCGGATCCTGCGCTGCCGCCCGCGTCGCCATGCCGACAGAAAGCAGGCAGGCCGCCACGCCGATCGCGGCCGTACTTCGCCATGTTCGCTGATGATTGCCGATGATCATTACCACTCACCTCCGTGCAGCCGCGCGTCGAACGGCCGCGGGTGCGGAAAAAACGGACGACGGATCCGTGTAGGGCGGTGACGAAGCAAGATGGACGCCACGGATCGCCGGCACGCCGATTCGAATCGCGCAAAAAACGCCCGTGAATCGCCGCCCGCGCCGAGGCCGCGTTATCGCTCGATCGCGAATAGGTCACATTTATGTCACATATCAACTCATTCATAACTTAAATGTAGGTCTTTGTGTCGGCCGCCCCGAACAGCCGCATCACGGGATTGGCCGGTTAGGCGACATTTATGTATCAGCCGCGAGATTTGACAACAGAAACGTTTTAAACGCCTCGTCGCTCCTACCTTGGTGAATGGCTTCCGCGCCGAACTCCTAAAAAGACACGCAAATTCGCATCTGCCGTTTCGCAGGTCTTGGCGTCCCCCTTGCAGAATCGCGCACGTCTGAGGGCACCGGCTTCGTAACGACTCGCGTGCCCAGTACCAGACGTTCTTACTTGCAGCCGTATGTGTCGCGCCCGTTCGATGTGGAACCGCGCGCGAAGGAGGACAGGATGGGGTTCGTCGGAATCATTGTCACGTTCGTGGGTTTCCTGATCGCGGCCGGCAGCGTCGGCATCATGTCGGGCACCGGAGGCCGCATGGTCCTGGTGCTGGTCGGCATCGCCGTGAGCCTGTTCGGCATTCTCGGCCTCATTAATCCCGCGTACCAGAAAAACGCGATCTGGAAGAAGTAACGCATGAAGCCAACGACTTGGACGACATCGACATGCAGATGGAGAGGATGCGAATCATGAAGAAGGTGTTGCTCGCCTTTTCGATTACATGGTGCCTGGCGCTCGCAGGAATTGCGCAGGCCCAGGCGCCCGCGGCCGCGCCGGCGGCCGCCGCGGCGCCGGTCCCGATCACTGACGCCGACATCAAAGGCGTCGCGGCTCCGAAGACCGAAGACCGCGCCGCCGGCGATCCGGCCGGCACGCTGACGGGCTCGGTCGCCGACATCCCGGTCGGCGACGCCAAGGCCGGCCTCTCGGTCGGCGACGTCGTCAACCTGGTCGGCCAGCACCAGATCGCCATCAACTTCGTCTGGACGCTCGTCACCGGCTTCCTCGTCATGTTCATGCAGGCCGGATTTGCGATCGTCGAAACCGGCCTCGGCCGGGCGAAGAACGCCAACCACACCATGATGATGAATTTCATGGTGTACGGCATCGGCATGCTGGCGTACTGGCTGATAGGCTTCTCGATTCAGGAGGGCGGCGTCGGCGCCGTCGCGAACCTTGGCGGCACCCCGCCGCTCAACGGCGAGTTCGTCGTCCATCTGCTGGGGAAAGACTGGGGCCTCTTCGGTACCAAGGGCATGATGCTCGGGGGCGCCACCTATGATGTCGGCGTCATGGTGATGTTCCTCTTCCAGATGGTGTTCATGGACACCGCCCTGACCATCGTGACCGGCACGGCGGCGGAACGCTGGAAGTATTCGGCGTTCCTCATTTCGTCGTTCATCATGGGCGCCTTCACCTATCCCTTGTTCGGCAACTGGGCATGGGGCGGCGGCTGGCTCGCGACGCTCGGCACCAATTACGGCCTCGGGCACGGCTACGCAGACTTCGCGGGCTCCGGCGTCGTGCACTCGATCGGCGGGGTGACGGCCCTGGCAATGGCCATCATCATCGGTCCGCGCATCGGCAAGTTCCGGCGGGACGGCACGCCCAACGCCATCCCCGGACACGACATCGTGCTGGTGCTCCTCGGCTGCTTCATCCTCGCGTTCGGCTGGTTCGGGTTCAACCCCGGCTCGACCCTTGGCGCATCCGCCAACGGCAACCTGCGCATCAGCTCGGTCGCCGTCAACACGATGCTCGCAGGCATGGCGGGATCGTTTTCCGCGATGTATTACATGTGGCTGCGATACGGCAAGCCTGACGCGTCGATGACCGGCAACGGGTTCCTGGCGGGCCTGGTGGCGATCACCGCGCCGAGCGGCTTCGTCAACCCGATGGCGTCGGTCGTCATCGGTCTCATCGCCGGCGTGCTGTGCGCGCTGTCGTGCGAATTCGTCGAGCGCAAGCTGAAGCTGGACGACGTGGTCGGCGCGATCTCGGTGCACGGCACGAACGGCCTGTTCGGCGTCATCGCGGTCGGGCTCTTTGCGGACGGCAAGAGCAACTATGGCGGCTCGTGGAACGGCGTTCCCGGATCGGTGACCGGCCTGTTCTACGGCGACGCCGGCCAGCTGGTCGCGCAGCTCATCGGCGTCGCGACCCTTCTTGGCTTCGTTTTCACGATGAGCTTCGTCATCAACGCGGTGCTCGAAGCAGTGTGGGGACATCGCGTCTCGGCGAAAGTGGAGCTCGAAGGGCTCGACATCCCCGAGATGGGTGCGTTGGGTTATCCGGAGTTCGCCCTCAAGCCGGAACCCGTGCTGGCCGATTAGGAGTCCAGTCATGTCCAACGCGCTCGTGGCGACCACGAAAAACACGCAGGTAGCGCCGCAGACGGCTGCGGCGCTGCCCCCGGTTCCGTGGCGGGACGTCTACGCTGTCTCGTCCGCGGATCTCGCGGTCTACATCCGGCAGCTCGAACAGGCGTGCCTGGACAACCCACGGTCCGCCGACCTGCGCACCTGCCTCGGCATGGCGCACGCGGTGAACCTCGACGTCTACAAATCGATGGACGCGCTCGAGGACGCGCGAGCTGTCGATCCCGAGAACTTCTGGGCCCAGCTCAAATACGCCGAGCTGCACTACCGGATTCGCGCTTTGAACCGCGCGGAGGAGGAAACGCGGCGCGCCACCGAGCTCGCCGCCAACCCGCTCCAGCTGGCGGTGGCCCGCCGGCAGATGAAGGAGATTCGCGAACTGCAGCACACGGCCGTCCGCAACGTGCACTGGACGAAACCGCTGACGGTGCCCACGCTGGTGCTTTCCGCCATGGTGGCCGCAGTGTTCCTGATTATGATGTGGAAATGAAATGGAAGTTCTTCATCGGTTCCTCGATTCTCGCCGCGGGCCTGCTGTTGAAATTCGGGGCGCCGCTGGTGCCGGTCGCCATCGGCATCGCCGCCGCGGCGTTCATCACCTGGAAAAAGCTGCAGAGTGAATAACCCGGTCCCGCCGCCGCCGGCAGTCGTCATGCTGCCGGGGCGGTGGTTTCTTACCGCCTGCGCCGCCGCCGCAGTCGCCATCCTCATCATCGGCCGCTTCACGCCGTTGCCCCTCTGGCTGCTGGCCACCGAAGTGATGGCCACGATCCTCGGCCTGTTCGCGTTCGGTTCCTTCAGATACCAGATCCACAAGAATGCCCTGACGTACGGCATGCTGCTCGTGATCGTCGCGACCTTCACCGGGCTCGCGACGTCGAGCTGGCACACACAGATCGCGGAGGCCGGCTGGAGCGGCTGGATCGGCGAGCACCTGTTGTCGTTTCACGGCCTCGACGACCTCATTCACGCCGACACGATGCTGTTCATCCTCGGCCTGACGCTGATGGTGTCCGTGATCGCCCAGACGCGCCTGCTGGAAGGCCTGACGTTTCTGCTGCTCCGGCGGTTCGACGGCTTCATCACGCCGACGGTCATCTCGGTGACCGCGGTGGTCGCGATCGTGTCAGGCGTGCTCGGCGGCGTGTCGATGATCGGCCTGACGATTCGCACCCTGGTCATCATCCTGATGCTCGCGGCCGCGCCGGTGTCGGCGATCCGGTATGCGGTGATGGTGTGCACCGCAGTGACGACGATTTGCGGGATCTGGTTCGCCTACGGCGAGCCGCCGAACCTGATCATGAAGGCGAACCTGTCGCCGTTCCTGACCAACACCTTCTTCCTCCTCTACTGCGCACCGGTCGCCGTCGCCAGCTACCTCGTCGTCGCACGGCAGCTGCGACACAAGCTCGGGCGCCAGCGGATCAATCTCGACAACCTGGATGTGATCGACGCCAACGTCGAAGACGTGCGTTTCCTCCAGGCCAGCCGCCACGGCGAAGTGTTGATACCAGTCGAGCTGGTCGAAGACTTCGCCGGCGAGCTGTCGGGCCGCGCCGACGCCGTGATCGATCGGTTGCGCCGCGGGGAGCCCCTCGGCCTTGCCATGGTCCAGGAAGACGTGGAAGTGGGGGCGCGCCGTCTGCTCCTCGGGCACTATGTCACCGACGAGCTCGCCGACGGTCTCGACCGCCACTACCTGTATGCGGCCGCCGGCGATGACGAACGGGCGTTCATGGCCGAGCAAGCGGTGGACGAAGTGCTGGCCGCCATGGCGGACTCTCGAAAACAGGCACAGAAGATTGCGGTTGCCTCGCTCGTTCCCTTCATTGCTCTGTTGATCGTGCACGGAATCTGGGAACGGGTGCCGCTGTTTGTCTCGTCCTTTGCCGGATTCGCCGCCGCGCTGCCCGCCATCTGGCGCATTCCCAACATGCGCCGCCTCGCCATGCGCGAGACGATTCTCGAGTATGCGGAGTATTACTTTCTGTTTCCGCTCTTCGTCTCCATCACGCTGTTGACGAGCGCAGGCTTCTTCGACGTCATGCAGAGCGTGATCCACACGGGCATCGAAACCCTTGGGCAGGCGCACGTGGCCTTCGCGCAGTTCCTCGGCGCGACCTTTCTCTCGGCGATCCTCGACAACAACATCGTCGCGGACTTCGCGTCGCGGGGCCTTCACGGGCTGGATCTGCGAGTGCTGCAGTTTTTCGCGATGGCGCAGATTTCCGGCTATGCGCTCGGCGGCTGCTGGACGCACATCGGCTGTGCCCAGTCGGTCGTCGCCTATGCGTTCATTCAGCGGGACGTGGACGCCCGCTACACGCCCGTCCAGTGGATCCGGGAAATGACGCCGGTCATCTTCCAGGTGCTGATCCTTATGGCGATACTGATTTACGCCGAAAGCGCCGTCCTGACGCTGCTCTAGCCGACGTGCACGCGCGGGCGGCGGAGC
>Ga0136846_1239822_pt1 | contig 20157 bp, 19 predicted proteins | sample HopSoiMetagenom2_FD_96841 | JGI IMG/M metagenome (GOLD analysis project Ga0136846, IMG submission 96841) | Grasslands soil microbial communities from Hopland, California, USA - 2 Assembly 2016 (version 4) | ecosystem: Environmental > Terrestrial > Soil > Grasslands | place: USA: Hopland...
CGCCGCGAGCCGCGCGAGTTCGAGGTTCACATCGGGGTCTTCGGGGGCCGTTTCGCGGAGCGCGAGGAGGACGCTGCGCGCCCCCTCGTCGTCATGTTTCCGCATCAGCGCGCCAGCCAGCGCGAGTTCGTAGGGCTTGTGGTTTCGGTTTTTGACCGTGGCGCGCCGGAATGCATCCACGGCGGTCTCGAGATCGCCCGTGGCGTTGGCGGACTCACCTCGACGGTACCATTCGGCGGCGTCGCGGAGGCTCATGCCACGATTGCTGGCGGCCACGGCTCGCGTGAGCACGAATGCGGCAATCGCGACGAGGGCGAGCAGAACCAGCTGGTAGATCTCTCGGTGGATGAACGCGGCGACTTGTTCGTCCGAGTCGGAGGGTCGATCTGCGCCAGGAACCAAGGAACCTCACCCGCTTGAGCGCCGCCGATAACTGCAGCTTAGCACGCATCGATTGGGCCTCAAATCGTCTGAGGCAGGCTACGTTAGCGGGCAAGACGGCCAAGCAACCGGGGATGTGAGGGCGAGAAGGTGATGGTGAAGACAGTCGCCATGGGAACGCCGCAGAGGTAAGCAGACATCACCACTTGAGCATCATGAAGCCGCGGAGGACGGGACCGACGCTGTTGGTGAACGTGCCGAATCGGGAAGAGCCGATGACCGGATAGGCGTCTCGCGGGTTGAAATGGTTGGTCGCATTGAATAATTGAATTCCCAGATCGGCCGAACGCTGGCGGACCGTCACGGTCTTGAAGAGGATGAAGTCCGCGGTGAAGAAGGCGGGAAACATCGCCCGGTTCGGCGTTCCGAAGTAGCGATACCGTCCATCGACAACGGAATACGGAAACCCCGAGTGCCACTCGACCACGGGTGACACGACAAAACGCCGGGGCAGGTTGAAGGTCCCCCAGGCGATCCACCGATGACGGGCGTCAGCCGGCAACCGGGAGAATCCTCCGGGTTGGAGCAGGGGTGCATCGAGCGGCTGAAACAGCGTGGCGAAATCGTTGAGTTCTCCCAGCGCCGACGAACGCACATAACTCACGAACGCCTGCTGATCGTGCAACCAGGCCTTGCGTACGGACAACTGTAGTTCGCGGTACGATCCGGTTCCCGTACTGCGAACGGCCGCCGGTCCGCTGCCCACTGGAATCTCGAGCGTTGCCAGGTGCATCGACTGGCGACTCGTGAAGCCGATCTGGGCGTCCAACAGCCGCCCGAGCCGGCGCTCAACCTGCGCCGTGAACACCCGCGCCCGCGGCAAGTGCAGTCCCTCAACCGCGGGCACGAGAATCGTTCGATCCACGGGTGAACCCGTCTCAGCGTCAATCGTCGTATCGATGCGTGCTGGATATCCGCTGAACGCTTCGATTGCGAGAGGAAGCCTGCCGACGAACCCGCCATAACCCGCTCGGACCACGGTGACGGAATCGTCTTCCAAGGCATAACGGAGACCGACGCGCGCGGATCGGGCGACGGCGCCGTAGGAAGTGTCGTGATCCACGCGCGCCCCGACGTCAAACTGCAGCCGGCTGCCGACGGTCCAGACGTCGCGCGCGGTCAGCGCTACGGGCGCGTCGCTCCCGGTCAACGTCGACGGCGCACCAAATTCGACACGGCGGACGAGGCGTCCCAGTTCGTCTTCCACCTCCACGGGAACTTCCGACACGCTGCCGCGGAGACGCTGAGAGGCGATGTTGGCCGTGACACCGAGCGCATGGCCGTGCCGGCCCAACGACAGTGCTCGGTCCCAGGAGGCGGCCACGCTGTACCGAACCGCGCGACGCTCAACGGAGGCGAACCAATTCCGGCGCCAGCCGAAGGGAGACAGGCGCGCCTCGCCCTCGCCCTTTGGCGACATCGTCGTGTCGTGTGCGAGGACGGCAAGGCTGATTGACACGAAACTGGCGTTGTTCAGCACGATCCGGTTGGTCGCACCGACGAATCGATCGTGCTGGGAAACGTCCACCGACGCCGACTCTTCTCGCCGGGTACTGAGACCAACGTTCTCTGTCGAACTGGGGAACATCACGGTTTCGATCGTCAAGTTGTATTGATCGCGTGGTCGGATGTCGACGCGTCCGAACAACGTCGCGCTCCGTTCGACCAGGTTCGGGCCGCTTCCGGTTGTCACGTCGGGCACGGCGATCCGCTCGAAATCGTACTCGACCGCCCCGAAGTACCTGAGCCGTCCGCCGGACGCGGCGCCGCCGACGTACGCACGCGGGAAGATGCCTTCGAGGCGTCCGAAGCCCGGACTGGTCAGGCGCAGTCTGGGAACAAAACCCTGGACCCCGAACTGCAGCCGGTCGCCTCCGGGCTTACTGACCATCTGGACGAGGCCGCCAAGCAGGCCCCCGTACACGACGGCCATGGGATCGCGCAGGACCTCGACCCCCTCAACCGATTCGAACGGCAGATTGATATTCGAGGTGCCCGTGGCGGGGTTCGTGACATTGAAGCCGTCGAGGAGGAGAGGCGTGTCGTACGGTCGCGCCCCCCCCAGACGCAGGAGTCCGTCGGCTCCCCGCACCATCGCCGGCAGGAGAGGCAGAGACTCGCGCGCTTTCAGTCGCGACGACGGCAACCGGGCGACCGTGGTGGCAGGCAGGCTGCTGCCAACCATCGATGCGGTCGGCGACGATGGCGGGAGTGCCGGCGCGACAACGGTCGTGGTGTCGGTTGCGCGCGCGAGCGAGAGCACGATGCGCCCGGCATCCTGCCGACCGACACGGGCCGTCTCGAAGCCGTCGAGGGAGGCGACGACCGTACCTCCAGGCGCCGCGGCGCCGATGTCGAACCCGCCATCCGGCCCGGTGTTCAGCGTCGCCACCACCGCACCGTCGTTGATCAGTTGCACCGCCGCGCCCGGGAGCGGCAGACCGGTCTGATCCACGACGACGCCGTGAAGCGATTGCGCCGACACGGAAGCGGCCGCGGCGAGGGCCAGGAGCAGGCAGCCTGCGGAGACCCGAATGCATCCGACCGATCGCCGAGCGGTTAAATAGTTTGAGTCCAAAGTATTATCGTGATAGAAAAATACCATAAACGGCCGGCGGAAGCAGGCATTTCTGGTGTCAGCGGGTGTGGCCTTCGGAAAGGAGAGCAGGCGATGAGGACGACACGAATTCGGACGTTCCACGGGTCCTGCGCGCCGGTGAGACGGCGTGCGGAAGTCGGACCGGTCATGAGGACGTTTTCTGCGTTCATGGCCCTGGGATTGGCCGCGAGTCTGACGGTCCGCGTCGTGTACGCCAGGAAAACGGCCGAACCCCCACCCCAGGAATCCGGAACTCCGTCCGAGACACACCAGTCTGCGACGGCCGGTCGAACCACCCACGTCCTTGGTTCGGATGCCGGAGTCGTGCTCAATTTCATCAAGCCGGACAAGACCGCCGATTTCGAAGCCGTGATCGCGAAAGTGCGGGAGGCCCTGCAGGCGAGCGACAAGCCCGAGCGCAAACGTCAGGCGGCGAGCTGGAAAGTGTTCCGAGCGGTTGAACCAGGGGCGAACGGCAGCGTGCTGTATATGTTCGTGATCGATCCGGCCGTGAAGGGCGCCGACTACACCGTGTCCAGTATTCTTGCGGAGGGATTCCCCAACGATGTCCAGACGCTCTATCAGCAGTACGCAGGGGCGTACGTCGGCGGCCAGAACTTCGTCAACCTGACGCTCGTATCGGCGCTTGGGCAATGAGCTCGCGGCGCTTGCCACTCTGAAAAAGCGGCCATGAACGTCGTGATCAGCGGCGCCGGGGGTGGGTGTGCTGCCGAGACTACCGCAGAGTGCCTATGCCATCCCGAGCCTGCGGTGGATTGATGACACGGGTCAAACGCAAGTGGATGACCAACGGCTCGTAAGCGATTGGGCTTGATTGGGTGCAAGGCCACATGATCACGAGCGTCGCGGCATGGACTCATGCGGGCCCTCCGAGAACAGGTCGCCGCTCACAACGTCTACGGATGGGCGGGGCGGATGTTGATCGATGCGGCCACCTGGCGTCAACGCGAACAGATGCTTCGGCGACTTGCGTCCGGCGTGCCGCAGGCTCGACCTCGCGCCGCCCGCCTCTAGAGGCGGATATACGGTGTACCAGCCGATTCGGCGCCGGCCTGCACTCTGCCTTTACGGCTTCGCGGCGCACACAATCGCGTAGCCGAGCCGCTGCTCGCGCGCGGCGTTCAGTGCCTGCCCGGCCAGACGCTTGGCGTCTCCCAAATCGAGCCCGCCGAGATCGATCTTCTTGAGCCCCGCGAGCACTTCGGTCGCCAGCAGGCGCGTGCCGATGTTACGAATCATCTCTATGAGCGCCTCATCGTGCCGTTCGATCACGATATCCGTCAGCCCCGCATCGGCCAGCCATGATCCATAGCTCGCGGCTGGGCGCGCATCGGCCAGGCACGCGATCCAAGCCAATAGATCAGCCAGGTCACCAGATGGGCCGGGGACACGCGTGATATCGCTCAGTCCGACGCGGCCGTGCGGGCGAAGAACGCGGGCAAACTCTCGCGCCGCTTGCGGCTTGTCGGGAAACGTGCAGAAGGCGCACTCGCAGATGATGGCGTCAACGGCCCCATCGCCGATCGGCAATCGTTCGGCATCGCCGACACGGAAGGACAGCCGCTGGGAGCCCGTCGTGCGTTCGGCTTCGGCCGCCGCGTGGGCGACGTTGTCCTGGCTCAAATCGACGCCGATGACGGTGCATCCGAACCGGTGTGCGAGAAATCGGGCGCTCGTACCTTTTCCCGACGCGGCGTCGAGCACCACGCTCTGTGGAGACAGGCCAACGACGACCCCAAGCCGTTCAGTCAACCCGAGGCCGCCTGGGTGGAAGGAATCCCCCAGTAGCCGCGAGACGATCTCGCTCTCGTAGAGCCGCGCGCAGCATTGCTTGATATCGGCGGCCGCTGGGGGTTTGACGGTGTCGTCGGCACGGCTGTCGCTCATGGCCGGGCGTCGGGAAACGTAAACGTGATCGGCGTCGGCACGAAGCGGCGACCCTCGGCGCGCGCGCTGCGGCGCGCCGGCTCCATGGCTTCAAGTTGGGCACGCGCCTGCTCTCGATAGCCGACGACGTTGTAGGCGCAGAACGGAATCTGCTTGCCGCCAGGCAACAGGAATTCCTTGCAACACTTCATCAGGTTCTTTTGATTGAATGTCCACGGATCCATGAAGTCCTGCACCATGATCATCAGCATGTGATCGGCCAGATCGCCGATGGTCGTCGCGTCAGGCAGGCCACAGGCCTGACAGGAGATCGACAGCTGCTCAAGTGATTTCTGGGAGCCGGCGACCGATGACGAGGACCAGAGTCCTTCGAGCGCACCGCGAATCTCGAGGCTGAAATCGGGCACCACGCGATTGGTGATGTAGTCGAGATACTCGTAGACGTTCACGATGCGGGGTAAAGGCGTGACCTGGTCGCCATCCACAAACGCGTAGGTCACGGCATTGCATGTCGGGAAGCAGCAGGGGACGGGGATGAAGTCGCTCGCCACGAATCGGCCGGCCGTCTGCGACTCGACCCCGCGCAGAATGTCCGGAATCGTGATCCGCTGCATGGGATCGTGTCCCGGATGCCGGCCTGAGTGGAAAGCAGGCTGAAAGTTGATGCCGCGTACGGCCGGATGCGTGACGGCGAAGTCGACGATCCGGCCGAGTTCGTGGTCGTTGACACCCCGCTCGATCGCCGGAACGAGCGTGACGTGCAGCCCGGCTGCGGCCAGGCGATCGAGGGCGCGAATGCGCTCCCCGACGATTTCAACCTCGCCCCGGAGCCGCAGCGAGGTCGTGCGTTCGAATCCGTCGAATTGGAAGTAGAACGCCGGCTTCACCTCGGCGAGCTGCTCCACGAAATTGTCATCGCGCGCGATCCGCTTGCCGTTCGTGTTAATCATCACAAACCGGATCCCCCGCGCCTGTGCGGCCTTCACGAAATCGATGATCTGGGGGTGAATCGTCGGTTCGCCGCCTGAGAATTGGATGACCTCCGGCGTGCCCTCCGTGCGCACGAAGTCGTCCAGCATTGCTTCGACTTCCTCGAGTGTGAGACTGAAACCCGGTCCCGCTGTCGAGAAGCACAGTGGGCAGTCCATGTTGCAAACACTGTTGACTTCGATGATCCCGAGACATGCGTGCTGTTGATGGTCGGGACACAGGCCGCAATCGTGCGGACAGCCGCGCTCGACGCCCGTGCCGTAGGCGAGCGGAATGGTCCCTGGCTTGTTGTATTTGCCATTGGCGACGTAGGCCTGTGCGTCGCCGTAGACGAGTGCTTCGAAGGGACCGCAGGCCGGACAGCGCTTCCGCATGTAGACCTTGTTGTCACGCAGGAGCACCTGCGCGTCGATCACGCGCCGGCATCGTGGGCAGATGCTGCGCGTGAGCTCGTAGAACACATAATCTGCATCGTGCTTCAGCATGAACCCCTCGTCGACAATCCTCTACTTCAGGCGCCAGAGCGCCCAGAGCAGCAGCGGCGATGCGACGGTCGTGAACAGGCAATACGTACAAAACGCGCCGAGCCGGGTCATGTCGATGACGCCGATGACGTTTGCGGCGACGGCCAGCGTTCCCAGAATGAGGAGCGTGACCCACATCCAGTGCGGTTTCGACGGCATGACTGATAGTATGAGGATGGCCGCGTAGAGCACCGCGCCGATGTACCCGTCAGGTATGCCGAACGGTCGCGCGAACGAGGCGTCCGCGACGGCCTCGCACCCCTTCCCGTTGAGCGGACACCACAACCGGTCGACGATGTGGCTCTGATAGAGGCCGACATAAGCCATGGCGCCGGTGCTGGCGGCCGAGAGCAGAATCGCGATCGCTCGAAGGACCGACATCCGCGTCACTTCGCGAACTGACGTTCGATGAGGTAGTCGAGCGAGAACATGCCTGGCCCTCGCGTCAGTACTAGCACGAGGATGGAGCCTCACACCAGGTGGTCGTTATATGCGTTCGGGTAAACGAAGACCTGGATCACGGAGATCATGCCCAGCAGGGGAATCGTCGCGATACGTGGCGAGACCCAGGAAAGAGCTTCACGGCGAACTCAAAGGAGTGGTATTTCAGGCGGCCGGCCTTGAAGAAGGTCGCGCCCACCCCGATGCGGCCGCCGAGCAGCACGATCGACAGCGGAAACCGCGCGAGCCACGTGCGGACGGCGTCGAGCCGATCCATCATCGACGTCTCACACGCGTCAGGGTGAGCGTGCCCCGCGATCCACGAATCTCGAGCCAGACGTCCTCCTGGCGCAGTTCGAACGTGTCCGGGGCATTGTCGCCGAGATAGACGCCGATCAACTCATCGAGCGACCAGTCGAGATGAATTCGGAGCGTGTTGGACGCGTCGTCTGTCGCCAGCGCGGGACGTCCTAAATGCCACTCGAGTGTGACAAACTGCTTCAAGTACGGCAACACTGCGGCTGCGGACTATGGAGGCACGGTCGCCTCGGTCGCGGCACTGTGCGCAGTGACAGGCCAACGTTGGTTGCGCTGGCCCGGTCTGACGCGGGGTGAGAACGAGGACGACCGCCTGTCGCTTGTTGAAAAAAGAAGAGGGAGAGGTGTGCTCGTGAGTCCTACGCCAAACCGAATGTCTAGCCTTCTCGCCGGTGTAGTCGTCTGCGCGCTCTTCAGTCTGGTTGATGGAGCGACGGCACAGCAGCCGGCGACACAGCCGGCGCTCCCTGACGTCCAGACGCTCGGACCACAAGTCGGATCACGCGTGCCCGATTTCACGCTGCTCGATCAACAAGGACAGTCGCGGACGCTGGCGTCGCTGATAGGACCGAAGGGTCTCATGCTGGTCTTCTACCGGTCGGCCGATTGGTGTCCGTACTGCAAGACCCAGCTAGCCGAGCTCCAGACACGAACGGCCGATCTTGCGAAGAATGGCATCGGGCTCGCGGCCGTCAGCTACGACGCCGTGCCCATCCTGGCCGACTTTTCGAAGCGCCGTGGCATTACCTTTCCGCTCTTGTCGGATCCGGGGTCCGCAATCATCAAGCAGTACGGGATTCTCAACACGACGGTACCGGAAACGAATCAACAGAGTTACGGCATTCCATTTCCCGGCACGTTCATGCTGAACACCCAGGGCGTGGTAACGTCGCGTTTCTTCGAGCAGGCGTATCAGGAGCGGAGCACGGTCGGCAGCATCATGGCGAGATTGGGCAACAACATCGATGTGCGGGCCATCACAATGTCATCTCCGCAACTCGAGTTAACCTCGTTTGCGACCGACAGTACGGTTGCCCCGGGAACGCAATTCTCTCTGGTCCTCGACCTGCGGCCAGCACGAGGGGTTCACGTGTACGCGCCGGGCGTGACCGGGTATAAGCCAATCGCACTTTTGGTACGGCCACAACCTGGACTCGCCACGCGGGCCGCGCAGTATTCACCGTCCGAGGACTATCATTTCAAACCGTTAAACGAACATGTTCCCGTCTATCAACACCCGTTTCGCATCGTGCAAGACGTCCTGATCGACGCGTCGCCGCAGGCACAGAGCTCCCTGAAGGATATGACGACGATGACGATCGAAGGTGTCCTCAACTACCAGGCATGCGACGACAAGGTGTGTTTCACGCCCCAGACGCTGCCACTCACATGGACCGTGAAGCTTCGACAATTGGACCGCGAGCGCGCCAGGCCGTGAGCAGCCACCGCACATCCCAAGACGTTGCGACACGGTGAGACGTCCTGTCCAAGACCGTACCGAAGCCCACCCGTATCAACCGCGTCGCCAGTCGGAACTGTCCTTATTCTCTGCGGCCCGACACCGGCCCATAGAACGTGCCGACGAGTTGCCGATCCCACCACAGGCCGGTCTGGCGGTGCTGTTCGGGTGTCGTGAATCGATAGCGATAGTATTGCGCGCGAACGTAGCGCGGAGGCGCATCGGGAAATGGATTGGTTCGCAGCAGGCCGATCGTTTCGCGATCGCCGCGCAATAATCCGCCGAGGAGATTGAAGAACCAGTCGCTTTGCGGCCCACGCGACATCGCCTCGAACCACATGAGCCAGTCGAGCCGCAGATGATAGGGCGCCACTTGAGGCGGACGACGCGCCGGATCGCCGGGCTTGCCCTTGAACTCGTATTCCAGCCACCTGCTGTCATCCGCAAGCGCTGTATCCGATGTTCCCTGCAGCACGATTTCGAACCGGTCCCGTGTGATGCTGCCGAATGCGCCGTACGTGTTCACCAGGTGAAGCGCGTCGAAACTGGCGTTCATCATCTGCGCCGGCGACAGCATGTTCACCACGGGCTTGACGCTGAGCAGCACGACTCCTGCGGAGATCACGTAGAGCGCCGCAGAATACGCCGGTGCGGCCGCGAGGCTGGCCGGCGGGTGGATCGGGATCCAGGTCAGCCATCGATCGTCGAGGAGGGGAATGCACAGCACGAGCGTCAGCCAGTTCAGCCACGACAGGTTGCCGGACACGATCAGCGTGAGCTGAAACAGGATCGTGACGATGCCGGCAACGGACGCGAACGGCTGCGGCAGGAAGTACGCAAACGGAACCAGCACCTCGACGACATGGTTGATGGCGACGCCGGCAGCGTGGACGCCGTGCGGCATCCAGTGGAAGTACCAGCTCAGCGCGTTCGGCATCGGCTGCGTTTCGAAGTAGTAGTTCAGGCAAGTGAAGTCCCGCCAGCACGAATCGCCGCGCAACTTGATCAGTCCGGCGCCGAACATCAACCGGAACAGCGTCCAGCGCCAGATCCAGATCAACCAGAGGCTCGGCGCCGTGCGGCTGGCGCCGGCGAAGATTGTGAAGAATCCAACCTCACACAGCAGGATCTCCCAGCCGAATCCGTAGAAGGTCTGTCCCACGTTGACGAACGAGAGGTACAACACCCACAGGACGGCCCACGTTGCCGCTGACAGCCACGGCCCGACCTGCTGAGGAATGGTGCTGAGCGCGAATGCGGCGAGCGCGATTCCCGCCCACGCGCACACGCGGAAGGCGATGTCGTGAGGAAACAGGTAGAAGATGCTCGGCGACGCGCGGAACGGTACCTGCTGGACCCAGCGGCCCACCGGCTCGAGCCCGCGCTCGCCCAACAGCGGCACAAACTGCGTCGCGGCGGCGATGAACGCGACCAGATAAATCGCGGCCAGGGCGCGTTCGAAGAGCCAGCGCGAGTACCAGTACTCGGCCATCTGCCTGCTATCCTGATCATACGATGCTCGACGCCGTCGTCGTCGGTTCGGGCCCGAACGGCCTGAGTGCCGCAATTGCCCTCGCGCAGGCGGGCTGCAAGGTGGTGGTCTTCGAAGCCAATGCGACGGCCGGCGGAGGGGTGCGGTCGGCCGAGCTGACATTGCCGGGCTTTACGCACGACACCTGTTCAGCTGTTCACCCGTTCGCGATCGCGTCACCGTTCTGGCGTACGCTCCCGCTCGCTCGCCACGGACTCGAGTGGATTGTGCCGTCCGTGATGCTCGCACATCCGTTCGACGACGGCAGCGCCCTGGCGATCGAGTCGTCGCTCGAAGCAACGATGGCAGCGTTGGGAGCGGATGGTGGTGCGTACGGCCGGACCGTCGGCAGTGTCGTGAACGACTGGCCGCAGCTCGAACGCGCGGTGCTCGGTCCCTTCACAATCCCGCGGCATCCGTTGAAATTGGGGCTGTTCGGTCTCCACGCGCTCCGCTCGGCGGACGCGCTGGCGGCGAGCGTGTTCAGCGGCGAACGGACAAGAGCGCTATTCGCCGGCATCGCTGCGCACAGCATGCGGCCCCTCGACCGTCCGTTGACTGCGGGCGTCGGCCTGACCCTGGCCGCGATGTGTCACGTCGCGGGCTGGCCGATTCCTCGAGGAGGTGCGCAAAGTATCACCACCGCGCTGGTGCGATATCTGCAGTCGCTCGGCGGCGAGGTCGTCACCGGATCGAAAGTGACCGCAATCGACAAACTTCCGGCCGCGAAGGCTGTTCTGTGTGACCTGTCACCCAAGCCGCTGCTCGAGATCGCGGGACATGTGCTACCGCGGCGTTACCGCCGGAAACTGCAGCAGTATCGCTACGGCGCGGGTGTCTTCAAAGTGGACTGGGCGCTCTCGGAGCCCATACCCTGGACGGCCGAGCCATGCCGCCGTGCGGGGACAATCCATCTCGGCGCCACGCATGCGGAGATCGCACGTTCCGAGTCCGCGGTTTGGAGCGGAGTGACGAGCGACCGACCGTTTGTGCTGCTCAGCCAGCCGACCCTGTTCGATCCCGGCCGTGCCCCCGCGCACAAGCACGTGGCCTGGGCGTATTGTCATGTTCCCAGTGGATCGAACATCGACATGCTCGACCGCGTCGAGCGACAGGTCGAGCGGTTCGCCCCCGGTTTTCGCGCCCGTGTGCTGGCGCGGTCCGTGATCACACCGGCGGGGATCGAGGCCGGTAACGCCAATCTGGTCGGCGGCGACATCGGGGCCGGAGTGATCGACCTTCGGCAGTTCTTAACGCGTCCGACCCGCCACACCTATTCAACACCCGTGAAGGGTCTTTATATTTGTTCGGCGGCCACGCCCCCCGGCATGGGCGTGCATGGCATGTGCGGATACTTCGCGGCGACCCGCGCGCTGAGTGAAGTGTTCGGCGTCACCGTTCGTCCGGCTTGTTAGAGATCGCCGCGAATGTGCGCGTACCAAAGTAGGAGGTAATCGCGGTACCGCTCACGTCCGCACTTGCCAATGCGACATAGCCGTCAGGCCGTATGAGGTAGACGGCATTGCTCCGCAGGCCGGCCCGACCCATCGCTGGACGCCAGCGAAACACGTGCAGCGGCAAGCCCCGTTCATCACACGCTGCCCGGATGCTGCGAGTGGCCTCGCCGTACACGTGGACCTGCCAGCCGAGCGACGCGAGCGGCGTGAAGTTATCGAGGCCGTTCTCGTCCGGCGGCACCCAGGGCAAGCGGTCACCGCCATGCACATCTCCGGCTCGTCCTTCGCTCATGCTGCTGTCGCGATACTGCACGGCAATCTGCGAAATCGTGCGAAACATGAAGCGCCGCGCCGCCCTGAACGAAAACACCGCTGGAGCGACAGCGGGCACAACGTTCAGCCGGACGTACCGGGCGATCGCACGGTCGGTCGTCACCCCCTGGAATGCACGATCGGTCGACGCGACTAACCGACGAGCGAAGGCGATGCGCTCGGGCTCATAACTGTCGAGCAGAGACGCATCCGCGCGTCCGTGTATCACGTCCGCGAGCTTCCACGCCAGGTTAACGGCATCGCCAATGCCAGTGTTCATTCCCTGCCCACCGACCGGGCTGTGGATATGCGCCGCATCGCCGAGCAGGAATGTCCGTCCTCTGCGGAACTGATCGGCCACTCGATGATGAACGCGGTAGGTCGAGAACCAGTGCACCCGCTGAACGTCGATGCGTATCCACTCGATGATGCGTCGACTGACGTCATCCCATGACAGATCGCCATCCTGGCGTTCGGCGTCCGTGCGAACCGTGCCAATGAGGCGCGCGCGGCCGTCATCCTTGAGTGGAAAGACGATGAGAAAATCGGTCGCATCCAATGCGCCGTGCAATTCACCGTTCATCACCGTGCCGCGCGCGTCGACATCGGCGACGTAGAAGAGATGGTTGTACGTGCCGCCCGGGAAACCAATCCGTAAGCCGTCGCGTACGGCGGACCGTGCGCCGTCGCAGCCGGCGAGATAACCGGTGTCACACGTGTCGGTGCGACCGTCCGCGCGCGTGAGGCGTGCGCGCACACCGGCCGCCGTCTCCTCGAAGGCCACGAGCTCCGTCTGACGCTCGATCTGAACGCCGGTTTCCGCGAGACGATCGATCAGCAGGCGTTCGTGCTCGTCTTGTGGATAGATCAGCGCATACGGAAACGGGCTGAGATCTCTGCCCATATCTCCAAACACGACATGCGCGACGTGTTGCCCGCGCTTCCAGAGGTTGATTGTGGTCATCTTGCGACCGCGGGAGAGGACCGCATCGGCGAGGCCAACCTGCCGGTAAAACTCAAGCGTGCGCGCCTGCACGGCGAGCGCGCGCGACGTTGTGCCGGGTTCCGAGGTCTTGTCGATGATTCTGACGCGAATACCCAGCCGAGCCAGCCACAATGCCAATACCAATCCCGTCGGTCCTGCACCAACGATCAGGACGCCCGTGTTCTCAGTCAACGAGATGTTCCTGGTTCAATTCGACATACCTCTGCGTCGTGAACGGAACCGGTTGTTCTCGCCTTGCTGCTTGACCGGAAGCGTCCAATGAAGGCTACGCTCGTTCGAATCAAGAATCCATCCGCGGCCTTCGTTGTCCGCACAGCTCAGCCGTCCAATCATCCGGAAGCGAAACGTCGAGCGCCTGACTGGGGGGAGCAGCACGCTCTCCGCGAAGCGCGCCGATCTGTACAATGGACGCCGAAAAGGGGACGCACATGCAGAAGCAGCTTCTGATGCTCACGGGCGCGGCGGTCGTCGCGGTCGGCCTTCACGCGCCATTCGGCTTCGCTCAGGGCCTGCAGGCGCCGGTGCTCCCGCCGGACATCAATGCAGTCACGCTGTCCCGGTTCGCGCCCGTGACACCCGCCGATCTCGACGAGGAAGGACAGAAGGCGCTCGCTGCGAGGACCAATCCTCCGAATCCGGGACCCGGTCCCGGCGCCGCTGGCTCGTACAGCCCGCGCACGTCGGAGGGACGCGGCCTGCTTGGCCGTGTGCTCGGCGTGCCATCGGGCCAGAATTTTCCGGCCGGCGTTCGCACTTACCAGCTCGTCGTCCTGATCACCGCGCGAGAGATCGACCAGCAGTATGAATGGTCCGCGCACGAGCCCGCGGGCCTCCGAGCGGGCCTCGAGCAGTCGGTCATCGACATCGTCAAGTACGACCGTCCCGTGGAAGGGCTGGCCGAGAAGGACGCCACGCTGATTCGATTCTTCCGCGCGCTGCTGCGCGAGCACAAAGTGACGAGCGACCTGTTCGCGAAGATGATCGCCGCCTACGGCAAGCAGCGGACGGTCGAGATGATCGAACTCGCTGGCGACTACTGGACGGTGGGCACGATGATGAATGCCGGCGATCAGCATCTGCCGGCCACGCGCCAGCCGTTGATGACGCCACTCGCGAGAGACGGGCGGCGGGTGGACTGAGCGTCAGGCGCGCCGAAGGCGCTACTTGCGTCTGGTGTCTTTCTCGTTCTCGAGACAGATGAATTCCATCAGGTCGGCCTCAGGCAGCAGCGTCGCCGTCACCGTGTTGCCCCATGGTGCCGTGTACGCCCCTGGATCGTCGATCGTCACGGCGATCTCCATGTGCCCGAAATCCTTCCGCGTGAGCCTCGTCGTCACGTGCAGCTTCTCGGTAGACGGCTTGCCGAGCTGGTCGAGCCACACGCGGCCGTTGAAGCCGCGGCTGTCTACGACGAGCGTGTCGCCGCTCCACGTCCCCGTCGAATAACCGTGCCACGTCGGCGCGTTGTCGGGGCTGCCGTTGTACTCCCGGCCGTCTGTGAACGCCTGCCACCAGAGGTTGAACGCCTCGTGGATGAAGAACACGATCCCGTCGGTCTGCACGATGCGCCACGGTGCCGGCGCCCACAGGATTTTCGGCACGCCCTGGGGCAGGCAGTTGGCGTCCGGCTCCTCGCGCCACTTCGCGCCAGACGCGCGGACGTCGTACTCGGCCTTCGCCCACGGCTGGAAGGGCACGGGCTCTTTCAGATCCCGCCCGAGATCCCGTATAAAGCCCAACGCCGGGTTCCAGACGCCGGACAGATCGGGTTTGCCGTCGGACCGCCGCGGCGCAGGCGCCGTCAGGTTTGGCCGGCCATCAGGAAGGCGAGGCAGCACGGCGCGCGGCACGTTCTGCCACTGCGCGGACACTGATACGCCCAGCCCTGTCAGGATCGCCACAAGGATCATGCTCTTTGCCATCATGGTTCTCCGTTTGTTGCGTTTCTGCAGGACCGCCATCGATGCTATTTGTTCTTCAGGCCGGCCTTCTGCTTCGCCCAGCGGGCCTTCTGCGCCGCTGAAATCTTGGCGCGTGCGGCCTTCGACATCTTCCGCCGCTTGCGGTGCACTGCACCGACCAGAGAGCTGCGGAGCGTGTCGACGGCGTCGAGGCCGCCGGCTCTCTTCACGATTCCCCGCATGTGTCTCGACAGCCGGCCAGGCGCCTTGCGAATCGCGCGAGCCTGAGTCCGCTGGCCAAGGTCGCCGAGCAGCTTGGAGGCTGTGTCTCTGACATCCGTCAGCTGTTTCACAATCGCCTGTCGTTGCGCCATCCACCTGTCCGCCTTGGCCGCCGCCGTGCCGAGCAGACGGCCCAGGTCTTCTGCGAATCCTTCGAGTTGAGATGCTGCCTTCTGACGTTTGGCCAACGAATCCCTCCGGGTTCTACGATTATCCTCCATTGGCAAGGCGGTCATCGAGCGTTCAGTGACGGGACGTACGGATGTTTGGCGGCGTGGTGTCGGATATCCTATCCGGATGTCACTCGGCTACGACATCTACGAAGATATCGGTCTGCTGTATATCCGCGGGCAGGGCGAGATCACGCAGGGGCAGCGGATGAACGCCATGTTGGCATGGCTGCGCGAGCCGAAGTACGAGGACTGCACCGATGCCCTCATGGACCTGGCTGGTGTGAAGACGACGCCAAAGATCGCGGAATTGCGCGAGCTGATCGCGATGCTCAAGCAGCAGATGCCCGCACGCGGCCCGCGGCGGCTGGCGATGGTCACCACCAAGCCGATCACGTTCATCGTCGCACGGATGTTCGAGCATCTGGTCCGGTCGCAAGGGCTGCCGTTCGAGGTCAAGGTGTTCATGACCCTTGGTCGGGCCTGGGAGTGGCTGCGGCCCGATGGACCGCCGTTCCACGTGCGCTAGCCGCTGAATCGTCGGCCCGTTCACGATGTCGATAAACCTGATTAGCGGAATCGCTGCCCGGCGTTTCTATAAAATTCATGCGAGTCCGATCTTGCCCCTCGGCAGGCCAAGATTCTGTCCGCGCACTTTCGATAGTCTATCGGCCAATGACCGACTCTCGCCGACCGGCCCCTCACATCCTGATTGTCGATGACGAAGAATCCGTTCGGGAGGTTTTTGCGCGGATGCTCGCACACTCAGGCTACGAAACTTCGGAAGCCAGCGATGGTGAGGACGCCCTGCGCGTGGTAGCTGCTCGAGGTCCGTTCGATGCGTATGTGATTGACATGAGCATGCCCACGATGAGCGGCGCTGAGCTGGGACGCCGTCTGCGGCTGGACGATCCCGAGGCAAAAATCCTCTATTGCACCGGCTACAGTGACCGGCTCTTCGAGGAGAGGGGCACCTTGTGGGAGCACGAGGCCTTTATCGACAAACCGGTCACCCTCGATTCGTTGGGTCAGGCGGTGTCGTTGCTGCTGTTTGGACACACGCGTGGTCCCAAAGCTGGCGACTGACGGTCCTCGCGTTCCGCAGCCCGGACACTGGAGGCGGACTGCGAATCGGCCAATGGTCAGCGACGTTTTCCGCGAGCGCGAACCTTGGGGTGTTCAAAGCGTTCGAGCTTGGCATTGACGTCTGCCACGGCTTTTTTTGCCCGACTGACTTCCTTGACGGTCTCGCGACTCGCCTGTTGAGCGGCCTTCAGCGCTCGAGAAGCCGCCTTCAGTTTCGCCAGAGCCTGCTTCGGATCGTCCTCGTCCAACTTCCCGAGTATAAGACTTGCCGCGATCAATACCCTTGCACAAATTACGAAGGGGTGATGGATTGTTAGGAGTTTCTTACGACGCGTCGGCTTCGCGAATTCGCCCGCTGTCGCTTGAACAGCGAGCGCGTTGAGTCGGATCTGCCTGGTTGCATGCAGTTACGGCTGCGGTATCCGGTTGGTGCGACCGCCGTGCTAGGGTGATTCCCTGCCTGACATGGCCGAACGACCGCCAGCGGAGCGACGTGGCCCAGACCGTCTTGTGCCGCCTCTTTGCCCAAGATGCCAGCAACCCGCTGTCGCCGTCCTACGCGTTGAACGCTTCGTGTATTTCCGCTGCCCGCACTGCGTGTGGATGACCGCGCTTCCAAAGCCGCGGCTTCAGATCTAGAGAGGACTATTCAAGCAGTCTTCGCTGGCGGCACAGATTAGTGACTACGTTCCTGGGCGCGCTGGCCGCTCATGATGTTCGGCAGCGCGTAGTTTCCCTCATGGCACGCGTACTCGAACATGCCGTAGTGGTCGTCGCGCCCGAGGTCGAAGCGGATCGTGAAGGGCATGGTCCACGTCATCGGATCATCGACGGTCAGCGAGTAATTCAGGTTCGTGTCGCTGGTGCGCGTAAAGCGTTCCGTGACCTTCATTGCGTCGCTGGCGCCGGTGCCGCTCATGCCCACGCCCGTCCGATCGAGGAAGTTCGTCGTCTCGACCACCAGCGTGTCGCCTTCCCAACGACCGCGCGAGTCGCCGAGGTAGCTTCGAATCGCCGGACCGCGATGCGGCCGGCCGTCGAGCGGCACGATGCGCGCTTCGTGGATCATCTTGTTGACGAACGTCACGTACCCGGGCGACTGCACGATGCGGTTCCCGTTGTTGTAGCCGCCGGGGAGGACCGAACCGATCAGGCCGCGCGTGATGCAGCGCTCGGTGAGGGTGAAGTCCGTGTACGAGGCCGAATCGCTCCCCTCGCGCGCGCGCCGCTCGGCGACGCGCTGCTGTGCGGCCGGCGTCATGGCCGGCAGGCGGCCGTTCGGCGGATCGACGATCAAGGACGCCTGGCGCTGCGGCGCGGCACGTTCGAACCAGTGCTGCGGCGGCGACTGCCCGCCACCGACCTGACCGAAGGGGATGCTCGGGTGATCGAAGTCGAAGTCGGCGACGTCCTGATCCTTCTGGCGTTCGGCCTGCGCCAGACGTTCGGCGAATTCCGCATCGTTGAGCGTGTTGCGCGTGCCGAGTGACTCGGCGCGCTGCAGAGGGATGCCGGAGGCCACGCTGCCGGGCCACGTGCCTTCGAGGTCGGGATCACTCCACGGCGTGCGCGGCGCATGGTACGTCTGGCGGCTGGAACGTCCGGCCGGTGGGCTGGCCGGTCCCTGCGCGTGAGCCACGAGGACGAGGCAGACGAGGGCGAACGCGGCGGACACCGTGGCGCTGAACTGGCGCATAGCTCCCCTCCGGGCCAAGGACGGCGTCAGAACTATAGCGCGACTACCGCTGGTATTCGAAAACCCCACGGCCGGCGATCGCATGTCACCGCAGCAACAGCTTCTGCACCCGCCAATTCGAAGTCTCGCCCACGTATAGCTCACGATCCGTCGGGCACGCGAGCGCGTGCGCACCGGAGAACTGTCCCAGGTTGCGTCCCGAGCGGCCGATCACCCCCAGCACGGTGCCGTCGAGTGCCACCTTGAAGATTCGTCCAGGATATGTCGATTCCCCCACGAAGAGCACCTGGACGGGCCCGGGCGTCATGCAGAGCGAATTGGGTGCTCCGATCACCTGCTTGAGACGTTGACCGGTGGGCGTTGGACCGTTCACGGGGCGGGACGTGGGATCGGGTGGCACGTCGATCGTGAACATGCGCTTGAAGTTGCCATCGGCGTCGAATACCTGGATGCGGTGGTTCGTGCGGTCGCCGACGTAGATGTTGTCTCGCAGGTCAATGGCAATCGAGTGCGGGATGTCGAATTGGCCAGGGCCGGTACCCTTCGATCCCCATGATTTTACCCAGTCGCCGTTCTTGTCGTACTTGGCGACGCGCGAGTTGATATACCCGTCGGTGATGTATATGTTGCCCTGCGAGTCCCAGGCGACGTCGGTCGGCTGACGGAAGTTGCCTTCCACCGGGGGCAGCGGCGGATCTGGATGCCCGAGCGGTTCGGCGCCGTCGGCTGCCTCCTGTCTCCGCCCGAACACCCACACGACGCGGCCCTGCGGGTTGAACCGGACGATCATGTTCGAGCCCTTGTCGATGGCCCAGATGTTGTCGTTCCGATCGATGCGCACGCTGTGCGCCTCCGACCAGGCATAGAGTCCCCTGCCGACCTCGCGTACGAAATTTCCGTTCTGATCGAATTCGAAGAGCTGGGCCGCAGCCGCGCCAAACGCGGGGCCGTTCGCGCTGTTCGAGCGCGAGAAGACGAACACGTGGTTGCTCGAGTTCACCGCCACGCCCGGGACCTCGCCGAAGTTCATGCCCGCCGGGAGATTGGGGTAGTCGGGGACCGACGTGAACTGGATCTCGGGGACGCGCTGCTGCGCGAAGGCAGGCCCGGCGAGAAGCATCGCCACCGCAAACAGATATCTCGTCACTGTTTCCTCCCCTGAAACGTGTCACGTAGATTTCAGGAAGCTGATCAACTGCCGGCCGACAATGTCCGGCTGTTCCTCGTGCGGCCAGTGGCCGGCCCGTTCCACCAGTTGCACTCCTCTGAATTTCGTGTACCCGGTCTTTCCGGCGCCCTCAGCGCCTCCCGCGATCCGGTTGGCGCCCCAGTCCTGTTTCCCCGCAATGAACTGCGCGGGCACGTCGATGGTCCTTCCCGAGAATGTGAGTTGCTCCGCGACGTTTGCGGAAAAGGCCGTTCGCCGATGCCGGTAGTTGTGAAGCGCCCCGGTCCACCCCGAGGCGTCGTATTCCTGCCCGTAGACATCGCACTCCGCCTGAGTGAACCACTCGCAGTTCGCGATGTACTCCTTCGACGGCATGTACGCGACCATCGTGGCCGGCATTCCTCTATCCCTTCGCATCACGTAGTACTCCGGCATCCGCGCGTTCTCTGCGGCGGCCTCTCTCGCGGTCGGCACGCCGCAACGGCGTCAGGGTCTGGTTGCCGGGAAACTCGCCGCCTTTCATGTAGTAGAACGCGCGAAAAAAGTCGCTCATGCTTTGTGGCATGTGCTTCATGTCCTCGTCCGCCTGCCTGCTGGCCCAGTACTCCTGGTAGTCGCGGCGCGGGGGATTGAGCTTCGCGAACTCCGCATCGAGTTCCGACGCGGTGTACGCAAGCTTTCGGTCCGTGCCGGCGAAAGGGAACGACGGCGGTGCGCCGCCCGCCGACGAAACCGTCGTCAGGCGGCGAAACATGTCGGGACGGACGATGGCTGCGTACGTCGCGATCAACTGCCCCTGATCGTGTCCGACGATGAGCTCCGCCTTGCGGTAGCCGAGTGCATAGACGAGCGCGATCTGGTCGCGCAC